>WNFV01005161.1_pt1 | contig 16177 bp, 19 predicted proteins | sample 5400101 | NCBI WGS metagenome assembly WNFV01 (sample SAMN13153361, study PRJNA577476) | soil metagenome | isolation source: 115 cm soil or saprolite under grassland replicate 1 | place: USA:California | collected 2016-06-15
TAGTCGCCGGCCGGCAGCGGCAGGTACGGCGACATCACGCCGTACCCGACGCCGGGGAACTTCTGCGGCGCCGGGCTGCCGGAGACCGCGGTGAGGTAGACGTCCACCTTCGGGGTGTCGGGGGACAGGTGGGCCAGTCGTAGGTGGCCGTCGGACGCCGCGGAGGCCGGAGCCGCACCGGCTAACCCGGTCGCGACGGCGACGATCAGCGCTGCCAGTAGGGCGGCGGCGCGTCGGATCATGATCATGGCTCCTCCTTTGACGGGCAGCCTTCAGATGCCCGGTGGTACGTACGGGTACCGGATCAGTAGTCCGGCCTTGGTCACGTCTGCGGAGCGGGGCCGGTAAGGCGGCTGCTGGTTGCCGAGCCAGGTGAGCACCAGGTCGGCGGCGCCCTGCTGACCCGCGGGCTGGCCGTCGATCCACGACACCAGCACCCGGCGCATCGGCGGCGTGCCGGGCTTCTCTCCGGTGACCACCGGGAACCCGGCGATGGTCAGCCCGTGCTGCGCGCAGGCGTACCTGCGGGTTGTGGGTCAGCGCCAGGCCGGCGGAGATCCGCCGCGATCCGGTGCCGGACTGGCCGCGCTCCCCGGGCGTTGCGTCGCCGAGCCGGTAGAGAAGCACCCGGCCGACTCCGTACCCGAAGGTGGCGACCGGGGCGCTGTCCAGCCGCACCGGCGGGGGAGAACCTGCCACGGCCACCGCCCATTGCGGCCTTGCCGCACCTCCCAGTCCGCTGGTCGTCCGCAGCCACTTCGCGGGTACGTCAGCGGCCACGAGATCCGGCCACAGTTCGTCGCTGACCAGCACGGATGGCGTACTGGCCGGCTCGCTGCGCAGCCACTCGGCCACCGGCCGTACGTCCGGCGGCGGGACCGGGGCGGGGTCGACCGGACCGAACCCGGTGGCCATGGTGAGGCCGAGGCAGCCGGCGATCAGCACCGCGAGGGTGGAGTCCGGCCGGCCGGTGACCGAGAACGACGCCATCGCACGTAGCTGCCGCGGCGCCCGATGACCCACCGCCGGCTCCAGCATCACCACGACGAGCAGCGCCGCCACCGGGATCGCCACGGTGAGTACGTCCGCCCGGGTTTGGCCGTCGACGACGCCGGTCACGGCCAGCGCCCCGAGCACGTACACCCAGATCCGCGCCGCAGGTACGCCCACCGCCAGTACGGCCACCGCCGTCACCGCTGCGACGATCAGCCACTCCACCCGGGACAGCGCCGGTACGGCGATCGCCTGCGCACTCGACCACCGGAGCGACCCGCCGCCGAGCACCACTCCCAACAGCAGCACGACGGCACCGCCGACGGCGAGTTCCGCAACCGCCAACCGCAGCCCGGCCCGCCCCTCGTACGCGGTGAGCAGCAGCACCGCCAGGCCGACCAGGACGGCCGGCGTCACCGGCGGCGCGACCAGGACGGCGAACCCGGCGGCGAGCACCGCGACGGTGATACTCCCCGCGCCCAGATGTCTTCGGTCGAGCACCAGTACGGCGACACCGAGCGCGGCCGCCGCCATCGGGCCCCCGGAGACGCGTCCGGCCAGCAAGGTCGCCGCGACCGGCGGCACCCCCACCACCAGTACGGCCGCCGCCCGGGCGAACCAGCCGAGCCCGATCTGCCACGCGATCAGCCACGTCGTCAGCAGGACCAGGCACGCGATCACCATGGCGGGTTCCCGTACGGCGGCCAGCCCGGTCGTGTGCCGTTCCAGCCCGTGCGTCAGCCACACCCACACCGCCAGCGGTACGTTCACCAGCCCGTCCGCCACCGACATCTGGTACGCCTCGGGCACGATCCGGAGCAGACCGATCACCCGCGCGACCCGCCACGCCTCACCGGGGTCGCCGCCCGAGGCGTGCGCGGCGGCGGCGAGGCGGCTTACGGCGTACCCGGCGATGAGCAGTTCGGCGCCGAACGTGAGCCATCGCACGGCGGTGGTGTTGCGGACCGGGGGGTCTGACGATCCATCCGCCTGCCTGTCAACCACTGGTGAGGCGGACACGGCGTACCTCGCTGGACTTCCCGCTGGTTACCCCCGTGTGCGGGTTCAGTCGACGCCGGCCGCTGCACCACCGCAAGCAATTTGCCGACACGTGCCCTTATGTCTGCCGGATCGGCTGCCCGGACCGCTGCGCCGCCTCGCGGAGCCTGCCGACGTCGCCCCCGCTCGCGTGCGCCGGCCTCAGACCCGCTGGAGCGGCCGGTACGGCGGGGCCGGAAGCTCGACCCGGATCGGGTCCCCGGCGCGTACCTCGCCGCCGGCGAGCACGATGCCCATCACGCCGGCTCGGCGTACCACCGCGCCGGTGTCGTCGCGGTGGACCAGGGCGGCCATCAGCCCGTCCTGGATGCCGTTGAGCTGAGTGCACGGGTTGCGCAGCCCGGTCACTTCGACCACCGCGGCGTCGCCCAGGTGCAGCCGGGTCCCGGTGGGCAGGCCGAGCAGGTCGACCCCGCTGGTGGTGACGTTCTCACCCATCTGACCTGCGGAAACGGTGAAGCCCTCGGCGGCGAGGTCGGTGTGCAGCTCGGCGTGGATCAGGTGCACCTGGCGGAAGTTGGGCTGGCTCGGGTCGCGCGCCACCCGGCTGCGGTGCTTGACCCTGGCGCCGGCGTGCGCGTCGCCCTCGACACCGAGCCCGGCGAGCAGCCGGATGCTGGGCCGGGTCGACTTGCTGAAGGTGTGCGTCGGGCTCAGGTGCACCCCGGTCACGGTCGCCATGACGCCAGTCTGCCGGGTCCGGTGCCGCGGGTCAGCCGGGGCGGCCGTACCCGTAGATCGGGTACGCGTCGTACCGGACCTGTTCGACGTTCTCCCCGGGCGTCGGGGCGTGGATCAGCCAGCCGTCGCCGACGTAGATCCCGACGTGGTGCAGGTCGCTGTAGTAGAAGACCAGGTCGCCGGGCATGAGTTCGTCGCGTGAGACGTGCTGGATCTGGCCGTACTGCTCATGGGCGGAGTGGGGGAGGGAGACCCCGGCTTCCCGCCACGAAGCGAGCGTCAGCCCGGAGCAGTCGAACGAGTCCGGCCCGTCGGCGGCGAACACGTACGGGTCGCCGATCTGGGCCATGGCGTACCGGACCGCCTTGCCGGCCGGCCCCGGGACGTACGGCGGGATGTAGCCGACCCGCTGCCCGTTGCGGGCGGCCCGCTCGCCGTACGCGCGTTTGCGCAGCTCCTGCAGCTTGTCGATCTGCTTCTGGATGTCCTTCTTCTGCTTCAGCAGGCTGCGTTCGATGTCGCGCTGGTCGTACAGCAGGGAGTCGATCTCGGACTTCTGCCGCTCGATCCGGGACTTGATCAGCTCCAGGCTGCGCAGGCCCTTCTTCTGGCCGGCGGCGAGCCGGTCGAGCGTGGAGAGCTGGTCCACCAGGGTCTGCGGCGAGCCGCCGGAGAGGATCGCGTTGGTCGCGCCGACCCCGCTGCCCTTGTAGATCGACTTGGAGATCTTGCCGACCTCGCGGTAGATCTTGTCGGCCTTGCGCTGCATCGGCTCGAGCCGTTTCGCGATCCCGGCCGCCTTGCGCTTGATCGTGTCGAGCTTGTCGCGGGACTGGTTGTACTTCTCGACCACCACACCGAGCTGGGAGGCGAGCTTCTCGATCTTCTTCTCCGCGTCCCGGACCGGGTCGGCCGCAGCGGGTGCGGCGCCGAGCGCCAGCGACAGAATTACGCCGAGCGTGGTGAGCAGGGCTGTCGGTACGCGTCGAGCTGACGGTCTGTGGTGGGTCACCGGCGGCCGGCTCCTTCTTCCTCGTACCGCCTACCGGGTTAGCTGTCGGGTTCGGGCGGGAAGAAGTTTCGCCCTACCACCGGCCGAGGAGCGCCAGCGGATTCACCCCAGGGGGATGGTTCCCCGGTTCGCCAGGTACGGCGATTCGACGGTGCCCGTACGCCGTCGCCGATGCGGCGACTGCGAGCCGTACGGACGGCTCACAAGATTAGGGATGCAGCGTATGGCGCCGCAAGTCGTTCTGTGTTAAAAGCGGCTCAAACTTCGGAGCGTCACCACGTCGGGTGACCGGCGTTGCCGCCATACCCTAGGGGGGTATGGTAACGTGGGTGGGTCGAGACCGAGGAGACGACATGACCGATCAGCAGCCGCCGCAGTACGGGTACACCCACGACAAGGCCGCCCTGCTGGCCCGGTTGCGCCGGATCGAGGGCCAGGTGCGTGGCGTCGCCCGGATGGTCGACGAGGACACGTACTGCATCGACATTCTCACCCAGATCTCGGCGGCCAACCGAGCGCTGCAGGCCGTCGCGGTCGGGCTGCTGGAGCAGCATCTCGGCCACTGCGTCGTCGAAGCCGCCCAGAAGGGCGGAGACGAGGCGAACGCCAAGGTCAAGGAAGCCTCCGACGCGATCGCCCGCCTCGTCCGTTCCTGATCCGCCATCCGAAATTCAGCGCCATCCGAAGTTCAGCACCATCCGGAGGAGACACCAGATATGACCGTGAAGACGTACACCGTGAAGGGCATGACCTGCGGCCACTGCGTACAGGCGGTGAGCGACGAGCTGGGCAAGCTCGACGGAGTGCGCGACGTGGCCGTGGACCTGGGCAGCGGCGCCGTGACCGTGACCAGCGAAGCGCCGCTGGCCGACGCCCAGGTGCTGCAGGCCGTGGACGAGGCGGGGTATGAGCTCGCCTCTGCGTGACGCACGCGGCCAGATCGACCTGCGGGTCGGCGGCATGACCTGCGCGTCCTGCGCGGCCCGGGTCGAGAAGAAGCTCAACCGGCTCGACGGCGTGACCGCGTCGGTCAACTTCGCCACCGAGACCGCCCACGTCGAGTACGCCGAGCCGGTCAGCATCGACGAGCTGATCCGTACCGTCGAAGCGACCGGATACACCGCCGCGCCGCCGGCCGCCGACGAGCCGGAAGCGGTCGTGACCGAGGCGCCCGAAGAGCGGTCGTTGCGGCAGCGGCTGATCGGCTCCGCGGTGCTGACGCTGCCGGTGCTGGCGCTGGCGATGGTCCCGGCGCTGCAGTTCCGGTTCTGGCAGTGGCTGGCGTTCGCGCTGGTCACGCCGGTGATCGCGTGGGGGGCGTGGCCGTTCCACCGGGCCGCCCTGGTCAACCTGCGGCACGGCGCCGCGACCATGGACACGCTGATCTCGCTCGGCGCGCTGGTCTCGTACGGCTGGAGTGTCTTCGCGCTGTTCTTCGGCGGGGCGGGGGAGCCGGGGATGCGGATGGGCTTCGAGTGGCTCGCGCCGCGCGGCTCGGCGCAGGCGCAGCTCTACCTCGAGGTGGGCGCCGCGCTCACCACGTTCCTGCTGGCCGGGCGCTACTTCGAAGCCCGCGCCAAGCGCCGTGCCGGCTCGGCGTTGCGGGCGCTGCTGGAGCTGGGAGCCAAGGACGCGGCGGTGCTCCGTGACGGTCGCGAGCAACGGTTGCCCATCGGCCAGCTCGCCGTCGGAGACCTTTTCGTGGTACGCCCCGGCGAGCAGATCGCCACCGACGGCACCGTGGTCGAGGGGTCGAGTGCCATCGACGAGAGCATGCTGACGGGCGAGTCGGTGCCGGTCGAGGTCGGGCCGGACTCGGTCGTCGTCGGCGCCACGGTCAACGCCGGCGGACGGCTCGTGGTGCGGGCGACGCGGGTTGGCGCCGACACGCAGCTGTCCCAAATGGCCCGCCTGGTGACGGAGGCGCAGAGCGGCAAGGCGCCGGTGCAGCGGCTGGCCGACCGGGTGTCCGCGGTCTTCGTACCGGTGGTGATCGCCCTGGCCGTCGGGGTGTACGGGTTCTGGCTCGGCATCGGCGCCGGCACCGCCGCGGCGCTGACCAGCGCGGTCGCCGTACTGATCGTGGCGTGTCCCTGTGCGCTCGGGCTGGCGACTCCGGTGGCGCTGCTGGTCGGCACCGGCCGCGGCGCCCAGCTCGGCATCCTGGTACGCGGACCCGAGGTGCTCGAGGCCACCCGCCGCGTCGACACCGTCGTACTGGACAAGACCGGGACCGTGACCAGCGGCGTGATGTCGCTGGTCGACGTCGTACCGGCCGGCGACGAGACCCTGTTGCGGTACGCCGGCGCCGTCGAACACGCATCCGAGCACCCGATCGCCCGGGCGATCGCCAGCGGGGCGGTGGCTCGCCTCAGCGACCTGCCCCCGGTGACGGACTTCGCCGCGCTGGCCGGGCTGGGTGCGTCCGGCGTGGTGGACGACGTGAAGGTGCTGGTCGGCCGGGCCAGGCTCTTCGAGGAGCGGGGTCTGGCGGTGCCAGCGGACCTGACCGCCGCTGCGGAGGCGGCCGCGGGCGAGGGGCGTACCGCCGTGATGGTGAGCTGGGACGGTGAGGTGCGTGGCCTGCTCACGGTGGCCGACACCGTGAAGCCGACCTCGACGGAAGCCATCGCCCAGCTGCGTGCGTTGGGTCTGTCGCCCGTGTTGCTGACCGGTGACTCGGCCGCCGCCGCGCACGCGGTCGCCCGCCAGGTCGGCATCACCGGGCCCGAGGCCGGCCCGGGTGCCGGCAGTGGTCACCGAGCCGCCGGCGCGGACGTCGGCAGTGGGCACCGAGCCGCCGGCGTCGTGCTCGCCGAGGTGATGCCGTCTGACAAGGTCGCCGAGGTACGCCGGCTGCAGGCGGAAGGTCGCGTGGTCGCCATGGTCGGCGACGGGGTGAACGACGCCGCCGCGCTCGCCGCGGCCGACCTCGGGCTCGCCATGGGCACCGGCACCGACGTCGCGATCGAAGCCTCCGACCTCACCCTGGTACGCGGTGACCTGCGCGCCGCCGCCGACGCGATCCGGCTCTCCCGGCGGACGTTGCGGACCATCAAGGGCAACCTGTTCTGGGCCTTCGCGTACAACATCGCGGCGCTGCCGCTCGCGGCGTTCGGGCTGGTCACCCCGGTGGTCGCCGCCGCCGCGATGGCGTTCTCCAGCGTCTTCGTCGTCACCAACAGCCTCCGCCTGTTCCGCTTCCGGACCAGCTGACCGCGCCCCGTGCGGGGTGGGCGGTCTCGCGGTTTGTGGCCGACTTGCTGTCTCCAGCGCGACGTGACAGCAAGTTGGCCACAATTCCTCGCCGGAACCAGCGGGCTCGGCACGAGGCCGGTGCGGGAACTCCGGGCGATCGGGGGACGACTATCTTTCGGTTGACGTTCTCGGATCTGGGGTGATCATGCGGCTTGTCGCGGTAGTGGTGTCGATTCTGGCCGGAGTGTTGCTGGGTGCTGCCCCGGCGTACGCGCACGTGGACCTGCTGTCCAGCGATCCGAAGGACGGGGCGAAGTTGGCCGCGCCGCCCAGCCAGGCGGTGCTGAAGTTCAGCGAGCCACTGGACCCGCAGCTGACGAAGGTCGCTGTGACGATCGACGACAAGCCGGTGAAGCTGGCCAGCCCGGCGCGTACCCAGGGAGACACGATCACGGTGCCGCTCGCGGGTGGCGGCGGTAAGTACCGGGTGGTGTACCGGGTGGTCGGTACGGACGGGCACCGGGTCGACGGCGACATCCGGTTCACGGTGGCCGGGGCGAAGGGCGGCGCCGGCAGCCCGGCGCCGCTGCCCAGCGGGAAGCCGTCCGCCGGCACCGGATCCCCCGCGGCGTCGGACTCCAGCGCCGGCGTGGACGCGGCGCCCACCAAGCCGGCCGGTACGGTCACCCACAGCTGGGTCTGGCTGGTGGTCGGGCTGGGCGCTGTGCTGCTGCTCGGGGGGCTGGCGTACGTTCTGACCGTTGGCCGCAAGCGAGGCGAGGACGTACCGGACGGTGGCGGCAGAGGCGAAGACTGAGCGCGGAGTCGCGCACGAGCCGGCCCGGCAGGCGCCGCTGATCGCCGGTTGCCTGATCGGTGGCCTGGTGGTCTCCGCCGCGGTCGCGGTGACGGTCCTGCGGGCCACCGGCGCGGTCGACAGCCAGGTCCTGCCGGGGCTCGGCGATCCCGGCCCGGTGACCCCGTGGGCACTGCCGTTGACCACGCTGGCGAGCCGGCTCGCCGCGGTCGCCACGGTCGGGCTGCTGGTCGCGGCCGCGTTCTTCACCCCCGGGCTGACCAGCGCAGACCGGCGTACGGACGGTCGTACGGTCGGGGCGGCCGGATACCGCTGGCTGCGGGCCGGGGGGTGGGCGGCACTCGCGTGGCTGGTGGCCACGGCGGCGGAGCTCGTGTTCACGGTGTCGGATCTGCTCGGCGTACCCCCGGGGGAGGCTGTCGCGGCAGTGCCGGCGTGGGCGTGGTCGCTGGAGTCGACCCGGGCGTTGGTCGTGGTGATCGTCGCGACGGGCATGATCGCCGTGACCGCGTGGGCGGTGTTGTCGACCACCGGGGCCGCGTGGCTGGCCGTGACCGCGGTGGCGGCGACGCTGCCACCGGCGTTCGTCGGGCACGCCAACTCCACCGGCAACCACCAACTGGCGGTGGACAGCCTGCTGTGGCACGTCGCCGGCTCGGCGTTGTGGGCCGGCGGCCTGCTGGCCCTGTTCCTGATGCGCGGCAACGGGCTGCCTCGTGCGGCGCGGCGGTTCTCGCGGCTCGCCCTGTGGTGCTTCGTGGCCGTCGCGGCCAGCGGTGTGGTCAACGCACTGGCCCGCATCGACCTCGGGGACCTGCTCACGACCGCGTACGGGCGCGTCGTGCTCGGCAAGGCCGTGGCGCTGCTCCTGCTGGGCGGTTTCGGGGTGTGGCAGCGCCGGATCAGCCTGGGCGCGCTGGACCGTAACCGGCCCGGGGCGTTCCGGCGCCTCGCCGCCGGAGAGCTACTGGTTTTCGCGGGTACGTTCGGCCTGGCGGTAGCACTCTCGCGGACCCCGGCACCGGCCACCGGGACGACCTCGCGGGCCGAGGCGCTCCTCGGGTTCGCGCCTCCGGCCGGCCCGGTCAGCCCGCGCGCGATCCTGTTCGACTGGTTGCCCGATCCGCTGTTCCTCGGCATCGCCGCGATCGCGGTGTACGCGTACTGCGCGGGGTTCGTCAGGCTGCGGCGCAACGGCACCGGCTGGCCGGCGGTGCGGCTGGCCTCCTGGTGCGCCGGCTGGGCGGCGGTGGTCTTCGCGACCAGCAGCGGACTGGCGACGTACGCCCCGGTGATGTTCAGCGTGCACATGGCGCAGCACCTGGCGCTGATGACCTTGGCGCCGATCCTGATGGTGCTCGGCGCCCCGGTCACCATGGCGCTGCGGGCGCTGCGGCGCTCCGAGGAGCCCGGGATGCGCGGCCCGCGGGACTGGCTGCGGCTGGCCCTGCACAGCCGGGTGACGAAGGTCGTCGGCCACCCGGTGGTGGCGTTGGCGTTGCTCGCCGGGAGCCTGTTCGCGATGTATTTCAGCGGCTTCTACGAGCTGGCGCTCCGCTCCCACGCCGCCCACCTGGCGATGCTGCTGCACCTGCTCGGCGTGGGTTACCTGTTCTACTGGACCGTGATCGGCGTGGATCCGGCGCCGCACCGGGTGGCGCCGCCGATCCGGCTCGTCGTGCTGTTCGCCGGGATGGGCTTCCACGCGTTCTTCGGGGTCGCGCTGATGCAGTCCGGCGTACCGATGGCCGCCGACTGGTACGCCGCGCTCGACCTGTCCTGGCTGCCGGACGCGCTCGCCGACCAGAAGGCCGCCGGCGGGATCGCCTGGTCGTTCGGGGAGATCCCGAGCCTGGCGGTCGCGATCGCGCTGGTGCTGCAGTGGCTGAAGGTCGACGAACGGGAGGCCCGCCGGTTCGACCGCGCCGCCGAGCGGGCCGCGGTGACCGGCAACCTCGACCTGGATCCGCACGAGGCGTACAACGCGTACCTGAAGCAGTTGGCCGAGGCCGACCGCCGCCGCGCCGCCCGCGACTAGCCCGCCTGATCCGCTAACCCAGCAGCGCCGCGAGCTTTGGTTGCACGCCCCACTCGGCGACCAGTTGCTCGTACTCGGCGATCTGCTCTTTCGTCGGCGGTGTCCCGGTGCGCTCCGCCCGCAGCAGTACGTTGCGCGGCGTGTGCTGCGAAGCGATGAACTCCGCCACCTCGACCCGGTAGCCGGCCAGCCGCAGCAACGCCGCCCGCAACGAATCCGTCAGTACGTCGGCGAACCGCTCCCGCAGGATGCCGTGCCTGGTGAGCAGCCCGTGGCTGGCGCGCAGCTGGGCCGACAGCTCGTGGTGGCAGCAGGGGGCGGCGAGGATGTGCCTGGCCTGCCACTGCACCGCGCGGGCCAGCGCGTCGTCGGTGGCGGTGTCGCAGGCGTGGAGCGCGAGCACCACGTGGGGCGGTCCCTCCGGCGGCGTCGGAGCGTCGATGATGGTGCCTTCGACGAACCGCACGTGCCCGTCCCAGCCGAGCCGCTTCGCCAGTGCGGTGTTGCGTTCCCGCTGGTCAGCCCGCTGGTCGACGCCTGTCAGCTCGACCTCGAGGCCGCGTACGCCGCTCAGGTACCGGTACGCCGCGAACGTCAGGTACGCGTTCCCGCACCCCATGTCGACGACCCGCAGCACCCCGTCGTGGTCGGCCACCACCGGCTCCAGGAACCGCAGGAACGCGTCGACCTGCCGCCGCTTCGACGCGTTGGCCCCGAGCACGCCGAACAGCGGATCGCCCGGATCGAGCAGGTGCTGCTTGGCGCGGTCGTGCTCTCCGTCGCGGGTCGCGCCGGACGCTTCGGCGTGGACCTGCGCCTCGCCCCGCTTGGTCACCCGCAGTTGTACGGTCTGCTCCGTCGTCCGAACGTGCCAGTTGCCGTACGGCTCGGCGAGCAGATCGTCCACCTCGGCGGGGGCGGCGTCCCAGGGGACGTTGCGGATGTGGGGGCGCTGGCCGTCGTACACGCTGATCTGCAACCGCTCGCCCGACTTGAGGGTGACGGGCCGCAGCTCGGCGCGGGACCACGTCGGTCGCGCGTTCCGGCGGTGACCGGCCGCGACCGCCCGCACCAGGCGGGGCCGGTCGAGCAGCAGACCGCGCACCTGGTCGAGTGCGGCATCCAGCGGATCAGGCATGCTCTCCAGACTGGCACGCGGAACAATGACCCTGCGGGGCAGGCCCGATGGTACGGAGTGGGGATGGACGAGAGCGCACCGATGATCGTGGTCGGGCTGGACGACGACCCGGGTGCCGCGGCGGCGCTGCGGTGGGCCGTCGAGCAGGCGAAGCTGCGCAACGGCTGGGTACGGGCGGTCTACGCCTACAGCGAGCCGGTCGTCGCGGATGTGAACCTGCTGCCGCTGGACGCCGCCCCGAGCCTGGAGCAGGCGCAGATGGCCGCCGAGGTGTGGCGCGACACCGCGCTGTTCGGCGTGCCGGAGGCGCACGACGTGGTGGTACGGGTGGAGGCTCGGATCGGCCCCGCCGGACCGGTGCTGATCGACGCCGCCGCGGACGCGGTGATGCTGGTGGTGGGCGCCCGGGAGCACCACCCGCTGTACCGGCTGGTGCACGGTTCGGTGAGCCACTACTGCGTCTCCCGGGCGAAGTGCCCTGTGGTGGCCGTACCGGCGCCCGAGCCGGCCGGCTGATCCGGCAAGATCGGCGGCGGGCGCAGCCGGGCGCTGGCGTGGGGGCTAGGCTCCATTGCAGAGGGTCCAGGCCTGTGAGGAGCCGACATGATCGTCGCGGACGTGATGACCGAAGCCAGTGTCGCCGACACCTCGGGTGAGACCCTGCGTGCGGCCGCGACGCGGATGTGGCAGCAGCAGACCGGCTCGTTGTTGATCATGGATGGGAACCGACTGGTCGGCATTCTCACCGAGCGGGACCTGCTGCGCGCCGTCGCCCGTGGCGCCGACGTCGACAACACGTCGCTCGGCGAGGTGATGACCACGGACGTACGGACCGTCAGCTCCGAGACCTCGCTGCACGAGACGGCTCGGCTGATGGCGGCGCACTGGATCCGCCACCTGCCGGTGGTCGACGCCGACAAGGTGGTCGGCGTGGTGTCGCAGCGCGACCTGGTCGGCGTCCTGGCGGCGCTGGACCCCGATCCGGAAGGCATCGAGCTGCCCAGCGACCAGCTGGTTCGCGCCCGCCGGCTGGCCCGGATCGAGCAGGGCGACCTGGACTGATGACTCAGCCGTACGACGAAGAAAGGGAAGTCCGGCTCGACGACGAGGACCCGCCGATCATCCCGGACCAGACGGCCGACGACACCGATCGAGGCTGGGGTCAGCGCCGGGAGAGCAACGACTCGCGGCTGCTGGAAGACCGCCCCCCGCACTGGGACTGACCGGCCCGCATCGGTACTGTCCGTCGCCGAAACGTGAAGGGAGGCACCCGCCCGAGCCGGGGCACCTCCCTTACGTACTTCTTAAGTTATCGCATACCGGACCCGTACGCCCGCCCGGTCAGGTCGCACGGCGTCCGGCACGCAGCTCGTCACGGATCTCGGTGAGCAGGTCCAGCTCGGTCGCCACCGCCTCCGGCTCGTCGGGCCTGAGGAACCGCTCGCGGAACTTGTTCATCGGCAGCACCACGAAGAAGTAGATCACCGCGGCCGTGATCAGGAACGTGATGAGCGCGTTGATCATCAGGCTGAAGTCGAACACGACACCCTTGGTCGGCTCCCACTTCCCCGCGTCGACGCCGCCGCCCGCGAACAGCTTGATCAGCGGGTCGATGAACGCCTTGGTGAACGCGCTGACCAGCCCGCCGAAGGCAACACCGATCACGATGCCGACCGCCATGTCGACGACATTGCCGCGCATGATGAAGTCTCTGAAGCCTTTGAGCATGGACCGCTCCTCCGGTTGGGTGCAGGGGAAGCCGGGGTGCTTCCTAACGAGGCCGCACTGTAATCCCTAAAGGGATGGTTGGGGCGGTTCTCGCCACACGTTGTGCGCGATCTTTCGGCATCGCGACGTACACGACCACCTCATCGGGTGACCGGTCCGGACTGAGATCGACGGACAGCACGAGTACGTCACGGGCCAGCACCACATCGTCCGGGTCCGGTGCCGCGGTGCCGGACGGATGGGTCGTACGAGCGATCAGGTCGACCCGGTCGCCGGGTCGCAGTACGGCGGCCGTCGCCGGCTCGGCCAACTGCACCGGCACCCCGACCAGCCCCGACGGTACGGGCAGCGCGGCCCGCCGATCCCCGGCCGACGCCCCCGACGGCGAATCGGACGGCGCATCGGACGGCGATTCGGACGGTCCGGACGGTGACCCGGTACGACAGCCGGCGAGCGTCGCTGAGCCGTCCGGTGGGTCCACGAACAGGACGCCGGCGGCGAGCGTCAACAGTGCGGCGACGACGGCGTACCGGAGCAGGGACCGTAGCCGGGGTGGCCGGAACCGTACCGGATCGAGTCGGTGTGCCTCGCGCATCTGGCGTCTCCTCCCGTGGTGGCAGCGGGGAGACGTTAGGCAGCACGCGTGCGGACAGGCCACCTCGGCGACGCCGAATTGTGGACGACGAGGGTGCCTGTGGACGAGCTTGCGATCGGGCCGCGAATCGGCTATGCCGCCACGAGGCCACCGGTCGCGAGGCCCGGGTCGCGAGGCCACGGATCGCGTTGCCAGGGTCAGCCGAAAATGACAGGACCTTGTCATATTGACAGGCACTAACCAAGCTGCCACGCTGTGCTGATGCGTGCTGAATCGGTTCGGACACCTGAAGGTCAGGCGGGGACGGACGTCGTACTCGGCGTGTTCCGTACCAACGGTTTCCTGGTCGCGGCCGGTGACCAACTGGCGGCGCAGGAGGGGCTGACGGCGGCGCGCTGGCAGGTGCTCGGAGCTCTGGCCCTGGCGGATCGACCGCTGACCGTTCCGCAGATCGCCAGGCGGATGGGGCTGACCCGGCAGGCCGTGCAGGCGTCGGTCAACCGGCTGCTCGGCGACGCGCTCGTCGAAGCCGTGGAGAACCCCGATCACCGCCGCTCCCCCTTGTTGCGGATGACCGCGGCCGGCAGCACCCGGTACGAAGCGCTCGAACGGCGCCAGATCCGTTGGATCAACGAACTCGCCAGCGGCCTGAGGCGCTCGGAACTCGCGGCCGCCGCGCGCGTGCTGCAACGGCTGGGCGACAAGCTGGACGACACCTCCCGACACAGCCAGAACACCGCCCGACACAGCGAAAGGGATGCACGATGAAGCTCCGTGAGATGGACGAGCAGGTCACCTACCTGCGGCAGTTGCAGCAGGACACCGGACCCGTCACGTTGATCAACCAGTTCAACGTCGCGCCGGAGGACGCCGAGCGCTTCCTCGAAGTCTGGGCCGACGACGCCGCGTTCATGAAGCAGCAGCCCGGCTTCATCTCCACCCAACTGCACCGCGGTACGGCCGGCAGTGCGACCTTCGTCAACGTGGCGGTCTGGGAGTCGGCGCGAGCGCTCGGCGAGGCGTTCCGCTCACGTGAGTTCCAGCAGCGCGCTGCCCGCTACCCCGAGAACGCCGTCGCCGTCCCGCATGTCTTCCAGAAGGTCGCCGTGCCCGGGATCTGCGTCGGGTGACGGCGTCGCCAGAGCCACTAACGGGTGTCGATCCATATTGGCCCCGGCACCCGCCACGGCCCTTACAGTGCGGCCAAGTCACGCCGGTACGCGCCCACCCAGTCAGCCGCTCGCTGGTCTGCCGGTAGACCATCGAGGCCAGCGGTTAGCAGTTCGGTTGCCTTCTTCTCACGCCCTGGTAGACGGGCCAGTGCCCGACCACGCTCAAGGTTCCAGAATGCCGGCGATCGGTAGTAGTGCCAGGGTGGAGCGCCCGGTAGCTCGCGTAGCGCCCGATCGGTCATCTCGTCGGACTCACCGACCAGCCGATCCACGGCATAGGCGTTGCCGAGGATCGCGTGACCTCGGGCCTCCTGCAGCATGTCGTAAGCGAGCTGCCCCGGGTAGATGTGCCCATGCCGGCGAGCTGCCTGTGACAGGCCGATGGTCGGTTCGGGCTTGCCCCGGAGCCACATCACGTGGCCCTTGTATGACAGCACGGTGGCGACCAGGTCATCGTTGTCGGCCTCGATAGCCCACTCCAGGGACCGCGAGAACCATCGATCGGAGTCGGCGTATCGCTCAACCGCAGCATGCAGCCAACCGGTGAACTGCGCCCACTGGGCCGCGATGTCGAGCGCGCCTCGTCTCAGGGGCCCGCGAGCATCGATCACCATCTTCGTGATGAACCGCAATTGCGCCACTGTCGACGCGACCAGGGGTGCGGCTCCGATGGTGTCCTCTAGTCGCCGCTGTGTACCGAGGACATCGGCAAGCCGAGACAGTGAGTCGGTGTTCAGGCCTATGGGCATGGGCGCAATCGCAGACGCCAAGTCGACGCCTAGAACCCCGCCCAGATCGGCAAGCATCTGCGATGAGGGAACCCGTAGCCCGTGTTCGATCTGGCTCAGGTATCCGGGATTCATCGGGATACGACGCGCCACCTCGCGTAGGCCCAGTCCCTTTTCTAGTCGTGCAGCGCGTATCCGGCCGCCGATCATCTCTACCCTGCCCCGTTTCCTCGGGTGTTTGCTCGGTGCCGCTAACGGTACCGAGCACCCTGGGTGAGCGCGACGCTACCTCCATGTCCCCGACGCCGGGTAAGGCTCTGGCCCTCGGCGTCGGGTGACACTCAGAGGGGGAGACGTGAACCTGCCACCCGAGATCATCGCCATACTCCGTCGTAACGCCGACGAGACGTTGCGGAGGCACCAGGCCACCCCGGACGGTCGGTGTTCGTACTGTTCGCAGACCTGGCGCCACACTGACACGGCCCATCCGTGCCCTCCGGTCAAATTGCCGTGGAGTTTCGACGTATCACCGATTAACTCCGAGAGCTCACAAGCCATACCGCAACGTGCGTTGAGAAGGGCTAGGCGCTGGCGGGGGCGGCGCTCTTCGAGGAGCCGGAGCCGCCCGAGGAGCCGCTCTCGGACTTGCCGTTCGACGCCGAGCTGGTCTCGGCCTTCGTGCCCGACGACGCGGTGTCGGACTTGGCGGCCTCGTCGGACTTCTTGCCGTTGGCGCCGTTGCCGGCGCGGGAGTCGGTGCGGTAGAAGCCGGACCCCTTGAAGACCACGCCGACCGCGGAGAACACCTTGCGCAGCTTGCCGGCGCACTCCGGGCACACGGACAGGGGATCGTCCGAGAACGACTGCACCGCTTCGAGCCGGTGGCCACACACCGTGCAGGCGTACTGGTAGGTCGGCACGTTTCGCCTCCGCTGGCACTCTCTTAACCTGAGTGCTAATGGTGCGTCATTCACCCCCGGTTCGTCCACTGGAAGGGGTCAACGTCACCAGGCCGCGA
>WNFV01008108.1_pt1 | contig 16174 bp, 13 predicted proteins | sample 5400101 | NCBI WGS metagenome assembly WNFV01 (sample SAMN13153361, study PRJNA577476) | soil metagenome | isolation source: 115 cm soil or saprolite under grassland replicate 1 | place: USA:California | collected 2016-06-15
GTCCTCGATTGATTCGCGACTTCACAGTTCCTTCCGGTATCTTCAACAGATCAACTATTTCCTGGTAGCTAAGCTCTTCAATATCTCGAAGTATTACGCAGGTTCGCAGGTCCGGCGAGAGTTTATCGATGCCGGCTTGCACCTGCGCACCTAATTCCTGACGCTCCATCTCTTGTTGCACTGAACGAGAAGAAGTGTGGAGGTGATAGGTGTGATCGGCGAGATCGTCAGCCTGGTTATCGTGTGGCGTACGCTGTCGTTTTCTATAGTCGTCGATAATCAGATTGCGCGCCAACCTCATTAACCAATTTTGTAGGTCACCCTGCTTCGCGTCGTACTGTTCCAAAGATCTGTAAATCCTAATGAAGACTTCCTGAGTCAAATCCTCGGCGGCGTCCGCTCGCGAAGTAAAACGGTAAGCCAGGTTATAAATTCTCCGCGAGTAGCTGTGAACAATCTCTTCCCAGGCCGCCCCGTCCCCCGCGCGACACCTCCGAACCAATTCGGCTCCTTCGTTGGCAGCCAAAGCTCTTGCAGCCCCCACCTATTGCCTCTCCGCCTAAACTTATTTACCCCTCTTGAGCTCAAGCAACCGGCACTTCCCCTTGTTAAGACGGAATTACGATTCAGGGAAAAGGAAAGTTCCGGGTCGTTTCCGTGGCTTCCTCGATTCTGTGGCTGCTCGACTTTGAGCGCCGATCCCGGCAATTTAGTCCTTGCGATTTGTTGCAGAATTCGCGCGTTGGTTAGATTCGTAGCAAACCCGCAGCACCTGGACGGCGCCGGCCAAGCGGTGGCAGGTCACCGCACGCCAGGAAATTTCCGGCTTTCTTGCTCCGATGTTATGAACTGTAGTAGCCTTCGCGCGGCCCAATATCTTGTGGTTTACTTTCTCAGCAAGTCAAGCAGTTTACTAATTAATGAAGCCGATCACGCGAAAATACATTGAGTTTGGCGCGCTTTGCCTACTCGCCATCGGCATTCTCTGGTGGTTTGGCAGGAAGCTAAATTGGCTGGAGGTGCGCCAAGCCGTCAGCCATGCCAATCCGTACTTGCTCGGCCTCGCTGTGCTGGTAATCAGTTTGGCCTATTTTTTTCGTGCGGCTCGTTGGGGGGCGTTGCTCGCACCTCTTTCTCCTGCGAGTCTGCGAAACCTTTTCATTGCCACGACGGTGGGATTTGGCGCCGTGTTTCTGTTTGGGCGAACCGGAGAAGTCGTGCGACCCGTAGTTTTGCCCATGCGCGATCCTAAAATTCGGCCCAGCGCATCCTTCGTTACGATAATGGTGGAGCGAATCTACGACATGCTGGCTGTTGTCGTTCTGTTTGCCGTGAATCTTCTCTGGTTCACCCCGCCGACGAACGTGGGTGTTGAGTTTGGTCGGGTTCGCATGATTGGGATTATTCTTCTGCTAGTGGCGCTGGCGGGTGTGTTTGGTCTAACGCAATTTCGAAAAAAATCGCGCGGTGCGATTGGCTGGATTAAAAAAACAATTCAGGGACGACGCTTCATACCGAGCAGGTTAGCGCGAGCGGTAGTGAGCATCCTGGAACAACTCGCCAGCGCGCTCAGAGTGTTGGTCGACGCGCGCGAACTTGCTGTTACTGTCGGCTGGTCGGCTCTGGTCTGGCTGGGTATCACGCTGGCGAACCTGCTGGTGTTGCGTGCTTTCGGACTTCCATTTGGAGTGACTGAAACCATCTTCGTGCTCGGTTGGTCACTGGTGGGTTCGCTGGTGCCAACGCCAGGCGGGGCGGCGGGTGCCTTCCACGCTGCGACTGCTGCTGGACTGATCTTTCTTGGCGTTCCACGAGAGACTGCGGCGGCAATTTCTATTGTGCTGCATGTGGTCGATTTCGGTCCTGCTCTAATTTTCGGCATCTATTTCATCATTCGTGGTGACATCAACCTATCTCGCTTGCGCGCGAAAACATCCTCAGAATCCGTCGAACATGCGGTTGAGGATGAACCGATCGTCCCGGAGAAATTGTTCGTGGAAAGCGAACTGGAAGCAGCCGCTGCCAGGGATTGAACTTGTCGAAAAATTGCGGGCCCAATCCATTTCTGAGGATCAAATGCGATGAAGTGTCCATTCTGCGGTTATCTTGAAGACAAAGTGGTAGATTCGCGGGAGTCGCGCGAAGGTGAGGCCATCCGGCGGCGCCGCGAATGCTTACGGTGCGAACGAAGGTTCACATCGTATGAACGCATCGATGAGATTCCGTACATGGTCATCAAGAAGGATGGACGTCGTGAACCTTTCGACCGCAACAAGGTGATGGCCGGGCTGCTTCGCGCTTGCGAAAAGCGGCCGGTGCCGTCCGCGAAGCTCGACTCGATCGTGAATGCAATAGAAAAATATGTGCAGGAATCCTCCGAGCGTGAAAGACCGACTAGTAAAATAGGTGAAATGATTATGCGCCGCCTGAAAGAACTCGATAAAGTTGCTTACGTTCGGTTTGCTTCGGTGTATCTTGAGTTCGAAGACGTTTCGGAGTTTATGACCGAACTGAAACATCTGGTGCGTTCACGTGCCTCGGCAAGCAAGAAGAATTAGAAGTTTATGTCGTCGATTCTTTGTAGTCGTCACTTAATGCAAGGGATCGGCTGCAGAGCTGTCAAACTACGACGTGACTGCATGCGGGTCTATCCACATGATTAAACCCGTCCGCGCAACTGGCCTTGAGCGCCTCGAACTCCACCGCCTTCGTGATCGTGTCGGGCGTTTGTTTGCTGCGTTACAGGAGGCGACTGTAGCGGATGACCCACTGGCCTCGGAAACCTGGGCGCCGCCCGTGGATCTTTGTGAAACTACTGACGCGATAGTATTGCGGGTTGAACTCCCGGGACTGACGGCGGACCAGATTAAGATTGGCGCGACGAATACGCAGCTAAGGATTTGGGGTGAGAAAAAACGTCGCGTGCCGCGAAACAAGATACTCTCGCATCTATGTTCTGAACGTAGTTACGGCAAGTTTAGCCGCATAGTTCCAATGCGCTGGACAGTCAGTGTCCGGGATGCCACTGCCGAAGTGGCCAATGGAATGCTTACAATAAGGCTTCCCAAGATTGAAGATCGCAGGGGAGTTGAATTCAAGATTACGGTAAAGGACGCAAGTGGCGATAAAGCGTCGTCCCAGGCGGAGAGAACAGGGCAATAGCCCGACCATGAGCGAAGGCGCTTGGGTCACTCGGGGGCGCCACAATAGGCAAAGACAGGCATCAAACAAAGCAATAGCGAACCAGGCTGATATTAACCATGGCAATCATCAAAGACGCTGAAATAACCGAAGGCATTGAAGTAGCGGATAACGCTCAGGAGTTGCAGATTCCCAACGATCTGCCGGTGCTGCCATTGCGCGACATCGTCATTTATCCCTTCATGATCGTGCCGCTATTCGTTTCGCGCGAGAAATCCATCCGCGCAGTCGATGAAGCGCTCGGCGAGAATCGCATGATCCTGCTCGCCTCCCAGAGGGATCTCGACAAGGAAGAACCGACCGCCGATGATCTCTACAAAGTGGGAACCGCGGCAGTGATCATGCGAATGCTGAAACTACCCGATGGTCGTATACGAATACTGGTACAAGGACTCGCCCGCGCAGAAATCGAATCGGTAGACACTGCTGGGCAGTACATTCGCGCTCGCGTACACGTAATGGACGAAGTTCTTCCTCCCGAGCGTTCGCTGGAAGTTGAAGCCCTGGTCCGCAATGTCCGCGCTTCCATGGAGAAGGCCATCAACCTGGGTAAGAACATTTCGCCTGAGGTGATGGCAATCATTGCGAATCTGGATGACGCCGGACGGCTTGCGGATCTTTCGGCCTCCAACCTTGAACTCAAGGTCGAGGATGCGCAGTCGGTGCTCGACATTCCCGACACCACTGTAAGGCTGCGACGCGTCAACGAACTGCTAAACAAAGAGATCGAGGTGTTGACAGTTCAGCAGGAAATTAATACGCAGGCGCGTGCCGACATCGATCGTTCACAGCGCGAGTTTTACCTGCGCCAGCAGATGAAAGCCATCCAAAGCGAACTTGGCGAGGGCAACGAGCTGGCGGAAGAAGTGGCGCAGTTTCGCGAGAAGATTGAAACCGCTACCATGCCCAAAGCCGCCGAAGAAGAGGCGCTGAGGCAGTTGAAAAAACTTGAGCGTATGCATCCGGACGCAGCTGAGACGGCGACAGTCCGAAATTGGATGGAGATCATGACCGACCTGCCGTGGTCGAAGGCATCAGTTGACAACCTCGATCTACAAAAGGCCGAACGTATTCTGAATGAAGATCACTACGGCCTTGAGAAGGTCAAGGATCGAATCATTGAAGCGCTTGCAGTGCGCAAGTTGAAAGAGAAACCGAAGGGACCAATCCTTTGTCTTGTCGGCCCTCCGGGCGTAGGTAAAACCTCTCTGGGACGTTCGATAGCACGTGCACTCGATCGCAAGTTCATGAGATTGTCACTGGGCGGAGTCCACGATGAGGCTGAAATTCGCGGCCACCGCAGAACATACGTCGGCGCCATGCCCGGGCGTGTCATTCAATCGATTCAACAGGCCGGCACAAACAATCCGCTGATCATGCTGGATGAGATCGATAAGGTCGGCGCTGACTTCCGTGGCGATCCTTCCTCAGCTTTGCTGGAAGTGCTCGACCCGGAACAAAACAACAGCTTTCGGGACAACTACCTCGGCGTCACGTTTGATTTGTCCAACGTCATCTTTATGACGACGGCGAATGTGCTGGATACGATTCAGCCACCACTGCGCGATCGTATGGAGGTCATTCGGCTCGCCGGTTACACCGAAGAAGAAAAACGGGAGATTGCCCGCCGGCATCTGCTGCCAAAGCAGATGGAAGAGAACGGTGTCACCGCTAAGGATCTGCACATTTCCAAAACCGCACTGACTGCCATCATCCAGCAGTACACCCAGGAAGCTGGACTGCGGCAACTGGAGCGAGAGATCGGACGGATCTGCCGCAAGGTAGCGCGGCGCATCGCGGAAGGCCACAAGGGATCGGTCAGAGTCTCACTAAAAAATCTTCATGAGTTTCTTGGTGCTCCCAAGATTATTCCCGAAGAAGTTCTCAAGAAGGATCAGATAGGTGTTGCTACCGGTTTGGCCTGGACTGCCGTCGGAGGAGATGTGCTTTTTATTGAGGCTCTCAAGATGAAGGGCAAGGGCAACTTGGTGCTCACGGGCCAACTGGGAGAGGTCATGCGCGAATCGGCGCAGGCTGCTTACTCTTATGCTAAATCGCGCGCAAAAGATCTGGAGATCAACGAAGAAGATTTCAATAACTATGATCTCCACATTCACATTCCGGAGGGAGCGATTCCCAAAGATGGACCCTCGGCCGGGATTACCCTGGCCACTGCAATGGTCTCAGCGCTTTCCGCGAGAGCGGTGCGAAAAGATGTGGCCATGACGGGAGAGATAACGTTACGAGGGAATGTCCTTCCCGTGGGGGGAGTAAAGGAAAAGGTTCTGGCCGCTCGCCGTGCGCGAGTTTCAACAATAATCTTGCCGCAACAAAACCGGCGGGACCTGGACGAGGTTCCCAAAGAACCGTTTAAAGACATAAAGTTTGTTTTCGTTGACAATATGCGCCAGGTGTTTCGAGAGGCACTAAAAGAGAAGGTAGTGCCGCCGGTTAGCTCCGGACCGCGGCCACAGAGAATGCCTCAGGCGGCAGCCGCCAGACCAGCCTAAAATTCGGTGAAAAAGACTATTATGAAGGTGCGGAATTCTTGTTAACTTTGCGAAGTTTTATACAACTCCGCGAACGTTTCTTGAATCTTATTACATGGCTGTTTGATACAAATTTTGCATTGAGAGACGAACGCGATTAGTTACCCTTTTTCGCCAATCTCATTGAAAATTTTATTCAACACTGACCTTTTTTGATTCGTTCAAAAAGCCCTGAGCAGCCCGACAGTTATTAACGAATGTCCGAGTATTTTAGGAGTTTAAGATAATGAAGTTTTACAGAAAGTCTCCCTCTGGTCTTGCCGCCCTCGCATTAATCCTGACACTTTCAGCTATCTCTTTTGCAAAGGGACATGAAAGTAGTTTTTCCAGTATTCACATTAAAAATTTCGGGCAAATGGACGAACGCTTCTATCGCGGTGCGCAGCCGAAAGAAGAGGACTATAAAGACCTGGCAGCGCTTGGCATTAAGACAGTAATCGATCTGCGCGAGGATTCTGAGTCTTACGAAAAGCGCGACGTCGAAGCCCTGGGCATGCACTATGTCAACATCCCGATGGGTGACAAGGAGTATCCAAGGCTTGAACAGGTCAGTCAGTTTTTGAAACTAGTTGATGATCCAGCGACGGGCAAGTTTTTTGTCCACTGCGCCGGCGGACGTCATCGTACCGGCGTTATGGGCGCGGCCTATCGCTTCAACCATGATCACTGGAACTTTGATCAGGTATACACCGAGATGAAGGACTACGACTTCTACACTCGCTTCGGGCATGGAAAGATGAAAGATTTTGTGCAGGACTACTGGCAGCAGATCCAGGCAAAACAGGCTACCGCTAATGCACCTGCAACCGTGACTCGCTAAAACCAAAATCTTACTGATTGCAAAAAAGGGCTGCTTAAATCGAGCAGCCCTTTTTCTTGGTTAACCGTTTAGAGAGCGGGGCCTGTCCGCTAATTTTCAAGCGGGCGTAGCAAGGTCGGCTTTTTGAACTTAAATTCCACTCTATTGGTAGATGTAAGAGAAGCTCTTTTTCTGTTCCCACTCGATGCTGGCCACACTAGCCGAGTCGACCGCGAGGATCTGCTCGCTGAATTCGTCAGTCGTCACTAACGGACTTAGCTCCACCTCATAAACCAGACTGCCCATCGACTCGTCGGCGTTTTCTCGTTCGATGCCGCGTAGCTCAGAAACAAAACCATGACGCTTGAGAAGATCTCTCAAGACTGTCTGTGTCGTGGCGACATTTCGCGTGCTAACTTTCAGCTCCATTGTGCGCGAAACCTCGCCGGCCTCCCGGTATTCAAGAATCCAGAGTACCAACAGAGCGAAGACGGTGAGAATGACCGCCAGATCCCAACGTCCGAAGCCCGCGGCCAGACCGACCGCAAGACTAATCAAGAGCACCGTAATCTCTTTCGGATCGCGAATGTTCGTGCGGAAGCGAACCACAGAGACTGCTGCAAATATTCCGAATGCGCGCGCGGCGTTGTCGCCGACAATAATCATTAAAGCCGCGGCGACAATGGCAAGAAGTATTTGCGTTTGGCCGACATAGGGATTGCGTTTCACAATCAGTAGAGGCTTGCGTGGCCTGAAAGCCAGGGCTGCTCCCAACAATGCTGCGAGCATTAGCCTGAGAGTAATCCTTGCAATCACCTCGACCCAACTCTCGCCTTGTACGATGTGCGCCTCGCTCTGTGGCACCCCGAACAGACGGTCAAGAAATGTGTCGTTTGCGGGAGCCGCGGCCGGAGCAGGGCGGCGTTCTGGCGTAATTTCGTTTACTGCTGACGGAAGCGTTTGTCTTGTCGCTTCGTTTTGAACCATCCTACCGGCGATCAGATAGACAGCGAGCGCGCTCATGCCCAGAACCAACACAAACACGACAATTAGCGTTAGTATTTCTCGTTTTCTTCTGGAATTGAGCTTGACCATAGGATCTTGCCGCCTTTTCAGGCTTGGATTCCGTCTGCAGCCGCACTCTGGAGGTCAATGAAAAATGTTTGGCTGTCAAATGGCTTCTCGCCTGCGTCGCGCGTCATCACCGCATACGAACCATCGGGCTGCAGTTGTCTCGTCTTCACGTTGTCGCGAAGATAAGCGGCAAGTAGAACGTTCTTCAAATAGTGTTTCAATGCTCGATCCGAAATGGGAGCAACTACTTCGATCCGGTGTTTTAGGTTCCGCGACATCCAGTCGGCACTGCCGATGTAGACCTCTTCAGCCCCACCGTTTGCAAAATAGAGAACACGACTATGTTCGAGAAAGCGTCCGATGATATTTCGCACGGTAATATTTTCCGACAGGTCGGGTACACCGGGTCGAAGCATGCAGATGCCGCGGATAATAAGGTCAATCTTTACCCCCGCCTGCGATGCCTCGTATAACTTCTCGATAATCTCCTTATCGGCCAGCCTATTGATCTTGGCCAAAATGTACGCGGGTTGGCCTGCCTGCGCATGGTTGATTTCGCGTTCGATGAGTGCAGTCATTTTTTCGCGAAGGTTTACAGGCGCAACCAGCAGCTTGCGATATTCGATTTGCCTTGAACAGCCGGTCAAGTAGTTAAAGAGCTCGGTTGCGTCCGCCCCGATCTCATCATCTGCGGTAAACAAACCGACGTCGGTGTAGGTGCAGGAAGTAGTCGGATTGTAGTTTCCTGAGGCGATGTGCATATATCGCTTGAGCGAATCGCCTTCGCGCCTGACTACAAGAGTGAGCTTACCGTGGGTTTTCAAGCCGAGGATTCCATAAACTACATGGACGCCTGCTTCGTCCAACTTTCGGGCCCACTCGATATTGTGTTCCTCATCAAACCTTGCTTTTAGCTCAATCAGCGCCGTGACCTGTTTCCCCTTCTCGGCAGCTCGAATAAGAGCAGGAGGAATAGGAGAGTCGGGGCCCGTTCGATAAAGACAGATCTTAATGGCCACAACTTCGGGGTCTTCTATAGCTTCGTTGATGAAATCGGTGACGCTGTCGTAAGAGTCGTAGGGGTGATGCAGCAGGACATCCCGCGCCTTGAGGATGTCGAAAATTGATTCCTTGTTCCGCCATTCTGGTCGAGTCGGGGAGAACGATTCATCCTTCAGGTCCGGACGGTTCAAATCGTATAGCGACATGAAGTCCTGAAGTTTGAGAGGCCCGTCAGACACATAGACATCTTCAGACGAAAGGTCCAGAGACTCCGTCAGGTATGCAATCATCTCTTCCGGCATGCCGGCTGAGACTTCAAGCCGGACTGGTGTGCCAAAACGTCGTTGCCGTAATTCCCGTTGTATCAAACGCAAGAGGTCTTCGGCTTCATCCTCGCGAATCTCGATATCAGCGTCACGAGTAACCCGAAAGCGATGACACCTTCCTGTAATCATGCCCGGAAATAGAGACTCGAGATTTGCCTCAATCAGTTCCTCAAGCAGCACGAACTTCGTGCCAAACTTGCCGACCGGAACCAGACGCGGCACTACCGATGGAACCTTGATTCGCACGAAGCGGGGCTTGTGCCTTTGCTTAGGATCGGCTGGCGAGTGGCCGGGAGGAGCTTCAACCATCAATCCGAGGTTCAAGCTAAGCGGAGAGATATAGGGAAACGGGTGACTCTGATCAACTGCGAGAGGAGTTAGGATAGGAAAGACCTTCTCCATAAAATAGCTTCGCAGTACTTTTTGTTCGTCCGCCTCTAATGAGTTGTAGTCCAGCACGTGAATACCTGCAGCTTCCAATTCCGGCAGGATTTGTTCGTGCAGACATCGTGTTTGCTTTTTCAGCATGGGAAGCGCGCGTACCCTAATCTCCCGGAGTTGTTCCTCAGGGGTCATTCCGTCGAGCGACAACTCGGTAACGTTTTCCTCCAACTCTTCTTTGAGCCCTGACACTCGAATCATGAAGAATTCGTCCAGGTTCGAAGAGAAGATAGCCAGGAATTTCAGTCGCTCGAGCACTGGATTGCTTTGGTCGAGTCCTTCCTCCAGTACGCGCTTATGAAATTCGAGCAGGCTCAACTCGCGATTGAAAAAGAGACGAGTGGCGCCAGCGGCGGTCGGAAGTAACGCCGGCAGCCGGGCTGTATCCTGGCCATTGCGTGATAGAAATTCTTTTCTTAAGGCAGTAGACATTCGTTTTTCCTGATTATGCTGGGGGAGATGCAGCTATTAGCTTAAACAAAAAGGGACACCCGTCCCGGAAAGACTAAGCCGAGCGAAAGTTGTGCAATGAGTGTTCCAAACCAGGTTTATGAGGCTAAAGGCTGATCGGAAGGTTGGCTAACAGGCACATTCTCTACAGAATGATCGCAAAAACGCCACCTAACTGTACGGAATTAATCCTGCGAAGCCGCACTACTGGGTCGGCCTGCTAGAACTCGTTTTTGGAATTTCGTAAGCTTGCTTTGCGGGCACCTGAAAAAACTCAGCAGTCTCCAAAATGTACGCGGTGAGTTGATTGCCATAAACGCAACCAGTATCCAAGCCTATTGCGTGCCTGGATCGCCTGGGCATTGGCGAGGGCCAATGACCAAAAAGGATGATCTTGTCGTCATCGTAAACCTCGTACCAGGGAATGCCACTTCTGCTGGTTCTATCGGGTCCCAGGGTCCTGAGTTCAGTAAGATCTTCGGGTGCTTGCTCGTCGAGCCGAATGCCCGGGCGTACTCCAGCATGAACCACCGCATGTGAGCCAAGGTCAATTACCAAAGGCAAAGAACTCAAATAATTGGTGTAGCGTTCCCGCTCGCTCTCCAGCTCATCACACGTACGCTTTTGGGAGTCCTGGAGCTCGGATTTTTGCCCTTTCCAGAATTTGAGAATGGCCAGATCATGGTTACCAATCACTGAAGAGAAACGTTTGTCACTACTGAAGAGGTCCAATACTTCTTTGTTCTTTTTACCCTTCACAATGAGATCGCCTACGGCCACAATGCGATCGTTTCCTGTCAAACCCGCCCTTTCCAAAAGAGAAACAAGCTCGTCGTAGCAGCCATGAATGTCGCCTATTACAATTGTGCGTGTCATCGGTTCCTCTTTAAGTTTCAAAAGGAAATAAGGCAAGCCCGATTGAATGTTTGCGAACAAAGTTTCGGGCTATTCATCGCCCAAAACATCGCGTCAAAAGCTATGCCACCAGGTGCAAACGACTTCATGCAGTTCAGAGGGTAGCCTAAAAGGGTCGCCTTAAGTCGCCTTAAATGGAACCTTAAGCGCACACAGCCGGTCTAACTAACGCGCAACCTCCACGGAGGGAGGTGCATCTTTATCTTTGTCCGGCAGAAATCCAGTGGAAAAGTTCACCATTTTGCCGTCTATGTAGAGTGTGGACGTGTTTGACACCCCGGAAAATCGTGTGATAACCTCCGGCTTGACTTTGGCTTCGTTACAGAGGCTATTTTGGGTCATCCAACGCATTACAAATGGCGAGAAGCCTGAGACCTCGCAAACAATTTTTGGATACCGCTTTGCGAATAACTTCCGGTAAAACCGGTCGCGAAACCAGCATTAATATCGGCGAAGGAGAACGACAACTGATGACGACGAGTTACCCGACCTTAATAGCGCGTATCACGCTATTTGCGGCGCTCGTCCTATCGGCTTTCGGTGTTTACGCACAGGTTCCCGCCGGCGGTTCGTCCGCGCGCGATATTCCAACCGCAGTTCAGCAATCAGAGGAACAGGTCTCGAAAGTCATCAATGCGGCGGAGGATCACTTCCGCAAAGGCAAATTAAACCTGGAAGATAACAAACGCGATCAGGCGCGTGATGAGTTTGACAAAGCCGTAGACTCGATACTGGAATCGGGGCTGGATGTCAGAGCGAATCAACGCCTCCAGGGTTTCTATCTGGAACTCGTCGAACGCATTTATCGCGAAGAAGTCCCACTTGGGCGCAGCCCGGTTCAGACGAACGTAACCGAGTTGGTTGCCCAGAACGCAACTTCAGGAGCGGCCGCACAACAGAAAAGCGAACCGCCACAGATTGGGTTTCGCGAACAGAAGTTTGAGCCGTCTCCTCTGGATGAGCTGAGCAAGCTGGTTCTTACGGACGACGAGAAAAATGTTTCCCAAGCCGATGTCCTGGCGCTCGAACAAGCAAAGCAGAACGTAAACTTTGCCTTCACGATCAACCCGCTGATCCAACAATACATAAACTACTACCAGGGTCGTGGTCGAAGCACGATGGAATCCGGACTGCGCCGGTCTGGTCAGTTTATGAGAATGGCGCGTCAGATATTCAAAGACGTCAGACCGCCTGGATTGATGAGCGCAATAGTTTCGAACAAGCGACCCGCGCATCCGCCAAATATCTTAAGAGCCTGGCCGCGCGTTACAACGGCAACTGGGAATTGGCGATGGCCGCCTACAACACGGGTGCCGGCAATGTTGATCGTGGAATATCCCGAGCGGGCACAGCAAATTTTTGGGCAATCTATCCCTACATTGCGCAGGAAACCCGCAACTACGTTCCTAATATCCTGGCGACAATTCTGATTGCGAAGAACCCGGAAAAATACAGCTTCAAAGGCATTCGTCCGGAATCGCCGATGGGTTATGACGTGGTGCAGGTAGCGAACGCCACAAATTTACAGCTCGTTGCCGAAGCAACCGACACCAGTATTGATTCGATTCGTAATCTGAATCCAGAGCTCAGGCGAGATGTTACACCAAGGGGCGAGGCCTACAACGTTCGCGTTCCCGGCGGCAAGGGAAAACAGTTTTACGCTCTGCTTAAACGAATTCCAGCGGAACGCCGCGATTCAGCTCGCGTGATTTCCGTCGTTCCCGGGGAAGACCTCCAGAATGTTGCCAATCGAACCGGAGTGAGTCTGGCTCAATTGCAGGCGATGAACAGCGGCGTGGATTTGAAGTCGACCAATAAGCTTGTAGTGCCCAACAGCAACGTGCGCTTAACTCTTTATCGCCGCAAGCCCGGGACGACTGAACCTGCTGCCTCGGTCCTGACCAAGATTCGCGCGCGTAAGGGCGACACCATCGCGCGCATTGCCGCCGCGCGAAATCTCGATGCCAATGAAGTAGCCCGGTTAAATGGAGTTACCCCGGAAGTCGAGCTTCACGCAGGACAAGAAATCAGATTGCCCGCAACGGCTGCCGCTGCTCCGTCGCGTCGCAGATAGTTTGTCCGAGTTTGAAAATCTAACGCCTCTGTTTCGTTGACACCCTCGACGAGAAAGTTCTACTGAGCGCGCTTTCGAATTTGTCCCGAAGCGCGCTCGATTCGTTTTCACCCACCGCTTTCCTTAATGCTCTTCCATCTCCGCTGTTTTCGCAGAGGAAGCACCTCCATGCTCTTTCGCACTCTTTCAGCGGCTGTCTATGGCATCAACGCGGACCTCGTCGATATCGAAGTGGATCTGACGCCTGTGCGTGGCGAGGCGGAGTCGCCGTTGTCCGTGACGATCGTTGGGTTGCCTGATGCCGCCGTGCGCGAGTCTCGGGAACGTATTCGTGCCGCGATCACCAACTGCGGATTCTTCTTTCCGTTTCAGAGAATCACTATCAACCTGGCTCCGGCCGATGTGAGAAAGGAAGGCGCCAGTTTCGATCTCCCCATTGCGCTTGGCATTCTCGGCGCAAATGGCGATCTCGCGGAAGAGAACAGTCTGATCGATCTTCTTTGTGTGGGCGAGTTGTCACTTGATGGGCGTGTCCGTCCGATCAAAGGTGCGCTGCCGATAGCAATCCTTGCGCGCGAGGCCTTGATCAAGCATGTAATTCTTCCTGATGAAAATGCGAAAGAGGCGGCCGTCGTTTCCGGTGTGAATGTTTACCCGGTTGCTGATTTGCGCAGTGCGGTTGAATTAGTAGCCGCTTTACGCTCTCCCAATCCACCACAGCCATTGATTATTGATCCGGCCGAAGTTTTGATGCGGTCGGATCACTATAATGTGGACTTTCGTGAGGTTCGCGGCCAACTTTCCGTCAAGCGAGCGCTGGAAGTTGCCAGTGCCGGATCTCATAACATACTGCTGATCGGTCCGCCCGGTTCTGGTAAGACGATGCTTGCCAAAAGGCTGCCCACGATTCTGCCGCCGCTGGAATTTGAAGCGGCGCTGGAACTGACAAAGATTCATTCTGTCGCGGGATTGACTGGCCGCGCCGGGCTGGTTACAGAACGGCCTTTTCGGTCACCGCATCACACAATTAGCGACGCCGGGTTGATAGGTGGCGGCGCAGTTCCACGTCCGGGTGAAGTTTCGCTGGCGCATCAGGGTGTATTATTTCTCGACGAATTGCCGGAGTTCGACCGCAGCGTTTTGGAAGTGTTGCGTCAGCCGCTTGAGGATCAGAAAGTCACAATCAGCCGCGCTGCGATGTCGTTGACGTTTCCTGCCTCATTCATGTTGGCAGCTGCTATGAATCCCTGCCCTTGTGGGTTCTGGAACGACCCAACGCGCGAGTGTCGCTGTACCCCGCTGCAGATTCAACGCTACGTCGGTCGCATATCGGGTCCCCTGTTGGATCGCATCGACATCCATATTGACGTCCCTGCAGTTAAGTTTCGCGACCTGACTGGCGATGCTCCGCCTGAGACTGACGACTCCGCCGCCATTCGCGAACGCGTGATAGCCGCGCGTGATAAACAGCGCATGCGCCTCAGCGATGAAAAGATCTTTTCGAACGCGGAAATGACACCGCGGATGATTCGGCGTCATTGCCGCATAGACTCCGACAGCGAACAAATGCTCGAGCGGGCGATGACGCGGCTGGGCTTGTCAGCGCGCGCGTATGACCGTATCCTGAAAGTCAGCCGTACAATTGCAGATTTGGAAGGGTCCGAAGAGATCCGCTCCGCGCACGTAGCCGAAGCGGTAGGCTATCGTTCACTCGATCGCACCTACTGGACCTGAGCCGAAGGCTAGGAAAGTGTTGCTGCGGCTGAGGAAATTCAACATCTTTTGGGTCGGGTAAGGCAACGACGCGCTTGAGGCGCCGCATCACACCCGCGTTGAGGGCGACCATAACGCCTCGCAAGACCTGATGGGAAATGCCGAGGAAAAAGGTTGCTGCTCCTTTGAAATACGCGGACTAGTGTTGGATCGTGGCGAACGAGCAGCTAAGGATGAAATCTTTCGTGGCTTGCCCCAATACGAACACGTGACCGCAGCCGAAACCGAGACGCAGCAGGAAACGGACTACGCCCTCGCACAGAAGGCGGCTCAAGGCGACATGGCAGCCTTCGAGCAGCTTTACCAGCGGCATAATCGTCGGGTTTATTCGCTCTGTTTAAGAATGACCAGCAACGTCTCGGAGGCAGAAGACCTCGCACAGGAAGTCTTCATTCAGCTCTTTAGAAAAATTGGAAGCTTTCGTGGTGAGTCGGCGTTCACTACCTGGCTGCACCGGTTGACCGTTAATCAGGTGTTAATGCACTTTCGCAAACGTGGCGTCAAGATGGAGCAGACGACCGATGATGGCGAAACACCGACACAGATAGTCAAAGGCACGGAAAACCCCAATGCGATGCCGGTAGTGGATCGCATAGCGCTCGACAAAGCTATTGGTCAGTTGCCTCCGGGCTACCGCACGGTCTTTACCCTTCACGATATTGAGGGACACGAACACGAAGAGATCGCCAGGATGCTGGGCTGCTCGGTTGGGACCTCCAAGTCGCAATTGCACAAAGCCAGAATGAAATTGCGCGGCCTTCTTAGGCAACAGAAGGCGAAAGAGTAGCTTCCAATAAAAGCTTGCCGAGGTTTCATCTCCTGAAGCCTGAGAGGCCGGAAGGAAGCATTCCGAAACAAGTTTTTTGAACGCAGTCTCCCCTTGATTGCTTGAAAACCAAATTGCCACGCTCTGGTCGTGTTCGTTACGACCACGAAAGACGGCAGGTTAGAGGTTCTAAGACAATGAACTGCGAGAAGTGTCAGGGTTTGATTAGCGATTTTCTTGACGGCGCCCTAAGTCACGAAGATCAAATAACGCTCAATTTACATTTTGAAGAATGTCTCGATTGCGCCGGTGTACGCGATGATCTGCAATCGATCGTCGCTTTTTGCCATTCGCATCGCGGCGAGTATGCGGCGCCTCCGAACGAGAAAGCGCTGTGGCAGCGGATTTGTAGTGTGATCGAGGCGGGCGCGAGTCCGGTGGTGCCCGCGCCGGCACACGGACACTTGTCTCAAGGTAACTCTTGGGCGAACTGGTTGAGTCGCAGCTGGGAACTTTCTTTTCCCCAACTGGTTACGTCCGTGGCTGCCATCGTGTTGGTTGTTTCGCTTTCGACGCTAGTTGGCGTTCGTGTTTATCAAAGCGGATCCGCGGCGACTAAAGCTTCATTAGGCGAGGCCAAGTCGAGCCTGGTAGTCGCAGATGTGCGCGAGCGTGTTTCGCAGCAACAGCAGCTGATTTCTTATTGGAACCAACGAGTTGAATTCAACAAGGCTCGTTGGAGTCTGGAAATGCGCGAGACCTTTGATCGTAACCTGAAGGTAATTGATGAGGCAGTCAACAATT
>WNFV01005007.1_pt1 | contig 16167 bp, 14 predicted proteins | sample 5400101 | NCBI WGS metagenome assembly WNFV01 (sample SAMN13153361, study PRJNA577476) | soil metagenome | isolation source: 115 cm soil or saprolite under grassland replicate 1 | place: USA:California | collected 2016-06-15
TGCTGCTCGGTATCGCCGTCACCAACATGGTTTTTCGCCACCCAACGGTTTTGGCCGGCACGGCGGCATCCCTGAATGAAATCTCCAAAGGCCGCGCGATTCTCGGGCTCGGCACCGGCGATGGCCCGGTTTACAGTCAAGGACTGAAAGCGACACCGATGAAAGATTTTGAAATCGGCGTGCGCATGATCCGTTCGCTCATTCAAGGTAAAACCATTCAGTTCCCAACCGGTAAAGTTGGCATCAGCTTCAACCTCCGGCCGACGCCGATCTACGTCTCAGCCGAAGGACCGAAAGGATTGCAACTCGCCGGGCGCTCTGCCGACGGTGTCATCCTCGGCACCGGCTTCGATCTCAGCGTCTACGAATGGGCAAAGAAAAACATTCGCGCCGGAGCAGCTGAGGCCGGGCGCAAGGAAAGCGACATCGCGGTCATCGCCGCCGGCATGCTCTGTGTCCGTGCTGACGGCAGCGAAGCGCGAAAGATCGTGCGCAACCGCATCGCCAACCGCGCGCACCACAACTTTCGCTTCACATTCGAAACCGTGCCGGCGGAAGAGTTGGAAGGCGTGAAAAAATTCGTCGCCGGCTTCGATGTGATGAAACCGATGGAAGACCGCGTCGATCCCGATCTTGTGAACGATTACCTCGTCCGCCGTTTCTCGATCGCGGGAAATCCAAAAGAATGCATCGAACGGATCGAAGAGCTAGAATCCGCCGGAGTGGAGCACCTCATGCTCACTCCGGCGCGGAAAGTTTACGGCGAGACCGTAGAAGCGTTTGCGATGAAGGTGATACCGCACTTCAAGAAGTTGTCCGGATGATGCGAAGCGTGATCCGGATTCGGTCAAACGCCGCTGGCAGTTTACAGCCAGCGGCGTTTGGATCCGGAAGAGTTGGTTGGTTTACGCCGTCACTTCCCACCAGTTCTTGCTGATATCGCTGAAGATGAAGTTTGTGCGGCCGTTTTCCTGCAAGTCCCAGAGATCTTGAATGCCGAGCTGTTTACGCTTGGTGGTAAATTCTTTGTGCGCGTCGGCGACTTCTTCGGCAGAAGCCAATTTCAGCGTGAAACGGTTCGCCGCGGTCAGATAGTCGCGGTGCGTCGTCGGCAGAACAACGACGTACCACGGGCCGCTTGGAACGGTTATGTAAGTCGAGGTGCGCCCGCCGCCGATAATCGACAGCCCGAGCACATGTTCGAGAAACTTATCGCTGGTTTCCTTGTCATCGCAGTTGAGAGTTCCGTGGGTCATGGCTTGTGGAATATAGCCGCGGCCCGGGAACCGCTCTTCGGTCAAAGCTGTTTCCCAGTGCGGCGCGGCGATCTTGCGACCATGTTTGATTGCCGCCGGGTTGTAGTATTCGATCTCGAGATCGTTGCCACCGGGCTCTTTGAAATAAATCGAGTATGCAAAGTGAGCCTCGTGTGGCTTCGTCACGCTTTTAATCTTGTACTGCGCTTTGTGATCGGAAATGTATTCATGGGCCTGCGGGATTTCTCTGGAGTTAGCCACGCGGAACCCGTAGTGATTGGTGTGCGGCTTATTGGCGGCGTTGGGCCCGCCCTCGTGAATCACCAGACGCCAGGCGGTATTCGGATGTTTGACGACGGCCTGCTTTTCCGTCCGCTCGACGACTTCGGCCGCCAATAAATCCGTAAAAATCGGCAGCGTTTCCGCTAGAGAGCGGCACTCGTAGTGCCCTTCCGTCAGTGCAATCGGTTTCAGCATGTTTCTCTCCTCAAGAAAGTAAGCATTATAGCAAAGTTATATAGTATTATTAAAAAAGACCGTTACATTTGTCAATCGCTGCCTTTTGCGATCGTCGGCATCTTTACCTCGGCGCCGGACTTGGCACACTCCTCTTCGAATGTCTTGCGAATGATCGGGTCCTCGTCCTCATATTCGATTTGCCAACCGCCGTACGCCAGCGGCACGTCGGATTGAATCTTTCCCGGTTGCAGTTTGTACTTGCGACTGAGAATTTTCAACGCTAAATAGCGCGCCGGTTCGGCGCTGGAATTAAAGTGCTGGTGAAACCAGCCCTCCGGCGGCACAACGATCGAACCGGGCCGCCAATCGACCCGCGTCATCTCTTTGCCCTCCGGCCAAAGAAGCGAATAGCCCCCGCCGGTGAGAATAAAGACATGGGCGCCGGGGCCGTGTCGGTGCGCCTTTTTGTAAATGCCGACCGGGAAGCGAGAAACATGAGAGCCCATCATGCTCTCCGACATTTCAAAAAAGATCGTCGCATTGCCCTTCCCTCTTTCCGTCCATGCCACCGGCTCGATATTGATCGCATCGGCGACAAAATTCGTCTCCACCACGCGATCGCTGTACAGCTTCCCGCTGCCGCCAAAATAACCTTCCTCACCCTTAAAGCGATCGGTGAACGAGTAAGGATTGTTGATGACAAAGTCCTCGCAGTGAAACAGATTGAAAACCAACGGTGCCGTCGTCACCGCCAGGAGCCTTGCCTCTCTGTCTCCTTGTCCGTTGAAATGCTGATACCAGGCATTGAGCGGAATCGCGAACAGACTCCCCGTCTGCCACTCGAAACTCTGCTTCGGCCCTTGGGATTGCCAAACCGTAGTCGCGCCGCGACCGTCGAGCACATAGTAAAGCGCCTCGTAGATATGTCGTTGCGGGTTGAGGCTTTTGCCTGGAGGAATACCGACGACGTAGGCATCGTCCTGATAACCCGTGCCGTCAAGCATGATGTAGACGCCGTTACCGCCCATGCGATCCCACCACTTGAGCGGCACCGTGTATAGATCCTCGACGAAAAAACCCCGCATCACGTCGATTCCCTGTGAAGAAATCCAACGATCATACGGTGTATCCATCACTTCCACCTTGCGATCGAGCTTCTCGTAGGCCGGACGTGCGCGGTCTTCTGCCATCTGAATCCTCCTCTGAAGTATTAAGTCTGTTTATCCAGAATCGCGCAGCCCATCAAGCACGTGGGTCTACCATGGCGAGATGCTTCGCGCTGCTAAGCATGACATCGTCAGAGAGCGCCGACGAAGGATCTCATCCATGTTGACAGCAGCGCTTGACGAAACGATATTGACAACGGTGTGCGCTCGACACATATGTTGCATTTGACGCATCGACAACAAGGAGTCACCCAATGAGCCAGGAAGCGATGAATAAACTCGTCGCGGCACTGAAGCGCGGCGAGGGTCTGCGCGATGATTTCATTTACTATATGTCCTTTGCCGACTATAGGCATTTTCCCGACCCATTTCCGCGCACGACGTTTACCGTCGCAGAAGTTCAAGAAAGCATAAGCCGTTATCCTAACCCGGAAAAAGCCAATGAGTTGTTTCGCTGGGACATTCACGGTCGGTTGTTTAGACCCGCAACCACATCGATTTCGGACATGGCCGTGGTGATGATTCACGGCGGCGCGGTAAACGAGTACGAGTTTATCTTCACCCCTGATGGCCCAGAAGCCTATCTCGATCTCACTAAGACCGATCCGACTGAAGCGCGCGTCGGCGTAGCGCAACATATCGCCTCGCTCGGCATTCCCGTTTTGGCGATCTCGCTGCCCGGCCACTACACCCGCACACCGTGGCCGCCGATACCGGAACGCAGGCCGGAATTCATCATCGGCGAAGTCCCCAGCGATACGGAGCTTAAAAATCGCCTCGCCGTTTACACGTTCAGAATGTGCACTGAAGCGATCAAGACGCTGATCGAGAAGAATTTGACAGAAGCCATTTTTATGTGGGGCCATTCCACCGGCGGCGAATATTTTTATTTGATGGAGCAGTACGGGCTAAAGAATAAATTGATCGGCGGACTCGGGTTCGGCACGGGGATGCCGGCTTGGGTCAGGAAGGAATGGGATTTAGCTTGCGCGAAGAAATCGCCGGAGGAACGTGCCGCACCGTTTCGCAATTTGACCGACCTAAGCCGCAGATCGCCCAAGGGTTATGTGAAGAGCGGTTACGTCGGACCCAATCAGCCCTGGGGCAGCGCGGAAAAATGGTTCGAGTTGGAAAATCATCGCCGGCCGCAGTTCAAACCATTCTTGCAAGACATCGAGCACAGCGCTCACGACGTGCTATTGCCCGAAATAAAGAAACTCTCTGGCTTGCCGGATGACGAATTGTTCATCACGTATAAGTCGGATCTCAAACGGCTGAGAGGCAAAAAACTCCTGCACATCGTCGGGGAATACGATAAGGGACACTGGATCGAGGGCGGAGACAAGGGCTTGGAGTTTCGCCGCGAAGTTTATGCGTTCAACCGCTTCAAACCTTTCGCCGATGCACTGCGCTTAATCGTCGTGCCCAATCTCACCCACTACGGCCATGTCGAGAGTTACAATGAGCGGCTAGCAAATTTGATGGCCACCGGATTCAAGGAATATTTCCGGAGCTGAAATCTCGCCAATGTGGCGGCCGGCCGGTCTTCTCGACGATCGCCTCGATTACCGCCTTACCCGCGAAAGCGTCGACCGAATCAGTCCAAGCGGCGATTGATGCAATCCCCACGCCGATGCAAGCGACCTTCGACACCTTCGCCTCGGTAATCTAAGCTGCGGTTAATCCGAATCGCCGCATGCCGGTTTACAGCGCCTCGAGCAGTTCTCTTGCCGCGAAATTGGCAAAATAATCTTCAGGTTATTCGTAAGGTTGTGGGCATTTTATCGCGGTATGAAGAGATCGCCACTGGGCGCTAAATTGCTTGACAGGATAGGTAAACTAACTTACAGATTGCTCACGGAAAATTCCAATGCCGAAATCTTCGACCACAAGACCACTCGCCCGTCGTCACGGCGCCGCTCTGTGGTTGATCAGTGTGATATTGCTGCTGGTGTCGTCGAACGTCGGCGCCGAGTCGCTACGCATTGCTTACACTTCGATCGCTGTCGTCTACGGCCCGTTGTGGTTGACCAAAGAAGCCGGGCTGTTCAAAAAGTACAACATCGAGCCTGAATTTGTTTACATCGCCGGAGGGCCGCCGTCGTTGCAAGCATTGATCGCCGGTGATGTGGCGATTTCATTTACCGCCGGCGGCGCGACCGTGGCGGCAAATCTGCAGGGCGCCGACGTGGTCTTGCTCGGCGCCAGCATCGATTCGCTCCCATTCGAACTCTGGTCGATTCCCGGCATCAAGGAAGCGAGTCAACTGAGAGGGACAAAGCTCGGCGTAAGTCGCATCGGCGCCACGACCGACTTCGTCGCGCGCTACTTGCTTAAGAAGTGGAATCTGCAGCCCGACAAAGACGTGGCAATATTTCAGACCGGCTCGGGCTCGCAGATCTTCGCCGCGTTGAAGGCCGGTTCGGTGCAAAGCGGCGTTCTTTCCACCGGCCCGGAGACGCTCAACGCCGAGGCGGCGGGATATGTTCGCCTTGCGGATGTTTCCGCATCGGGGCTCATCTATCCGTTCGGACCATTCGCGGCGCGGCAGGCGTTTCTTAAAAGCCAACCGGAATTGGCGATGCGTTTTATGAAATCCTACGTCGAAGGCATTCATCGGTTCAAAACCGACAAGGCAGCGGCCATGGCGGTGCTGGAAAAATATACCAAGCAGAAGACCACGCCGGGCGCGGAAAAGGTCTACGAAGTCTACGCCAGCAAATATTTCAAGCGCGTTCCGGAAGCGACGGCGGCGGGAATCCAGACGATTCTCGAAGAGATATCCGCTAGTCGTCCCTTGCCCTCCGGCATAAGCCCGCAGCGGTTCGCGGAGTCAAAATTTATCCGTGAGCTCGTCGCCAATGGCTTCGTCGATTCGCTTTACAAGAACCGCTAGCTTGCATCCTTAGATCGAGAAAAGGGGATAGACTTCCATGAAGACAATCAGCCGAGCGCACGTGCCGCATAACACCGGCTGGTGTGCGGAATTGAAACAGGGCCAAGTCATCCGCATCAGCGCCACGACGACCGTGGACTTCGTTTGCTTCAAGCTCCAGAACCTGCGCGAGCGATTCGACCAAGCGCGAACCAAAGTCTATAACATGGCGCTGTTTGTCACCGCCGGTCATAAACTGATGGGGCGAAACAACCAACATATGATGACGATCTTGTATGACGGTTTCAAAGAAGGCACCCATGACCTGCAAAAAGGCATGTGCAGCGGCTACCGCTTTCGTTTGGCGCAGCAGGAAAACCGGCTGGGAGAGTATTATCCGCGCGCGATCCAAGACATTCCTGATCACGGCTGCTATGAGAATCTGTCCAAAGCGGTTGCATCCTACAGCATTATTCCAGAGGACATTCCGAGTCCATTCAATTTGAACCAACACATGAAGATCGACAGCGTCACCGGCAAGATGGAACATACCCAGATCCGGCCCAGGGAAGGCAATTATATGGCCATCCGCGCCGATATGGATTTGCTCGTCGCGCTCAGCGCTTGCCCGGATCTCGCGGTCGGCGGCAAACCGGTCGACGTCGAGATTTACGAACCCTGACGTAAACGCTGTCGATTACTGGAAAGGAGTAACTCGCCATTTCCATCGTCATCGTCGCAATGCCCTATGGTGTGCTGGACCAGCAACGGCTTTCTCAGGCATCGCGGACATGCTTGGAACGGGCTCTGGACTGGTGGCAAAAATCGATGCAGACCTCCAAGCACAAGACGTATTTTGTGCTGGCGGGCTACGATGCCGATCATGGACACGAGATCAAATTGCGCCGCGCTATCATCGAAGGGTCGCTGCAGGAACCTGAGCTCCTGAGCAACATCGTCGAGGTCAGCGCCAGAAATGAAATCAGCCTGGCGCAAAAGATCGCGCGTGTACGGACATTGCTGCCCGTCGAAACCATCACCGTCTTCGTCGAATCTCGCAACGCGGTGAGCGTCAAAGCGATCTTCAAAAGGAAATTCGGCAAGACGCTGCAAATTAGAAGAATCAAAGCCGACTTCGAATTCAACCACCAGTGGATTACCACATCCACATCCTTTGCGTGGTTCTCGCGCAATTGGTTTCTGAGGATCTGGTTTGAGCTGAAAAGGCGGATGGGGCGGGGACTAAGAAAGAAAATTCGCTACTGGTTCAGGTCGTGAGAAAAATCAATTGGAGTGATGGAGTATTGGGCTTTTTCGAACCCCATCACTCCAGTACTCCAACACTCCATCACTCCATTCTTCGCTTACGCGACCTTCGACACGTGCTCGCTCGAGGGTTCGACCGAGAACTCTTTTTCCAACCACCAGTGCGCCACTTCGCTGCCCGTGGCGAACCATACCCCCTTGTGCGATTTCATATGACCGATGATATCGGACAAGATTTTCGCTCTGCCCGGCCGGCTCGATATATATGGATGGAACTGGAACGGACAAAATGTCGGCGCCATGCTCGACTCTTCGTAGAATTGATCGAACATCCCCTTCCAGACGACTAGCGTATCGTTGGGGTTGCCCGAGTCGCGGTGGCCGTAGGTTCTGCCGTCGCCGAACGGTTGGCGCGGCAACTCGACGAGTTTTTTCTTGCCGCTCTGCCAGATAAACGGCAGGTCGTGCGAAAACGAGTTGCTGTTCCACAGGTAGCCCTGCTCCAAGAGCAGCTCCAAGCTGTTCGGGCTTTGCGTGCATGAACGCCAGCCGAAGGGCCGCTTCTTGGCGCGGTTCTGGATCATGTCCGTCGTACGCTTGATGACATCTCGCTCTTCCTCTCGGGTCAGGTCGCGCGCGACTTCATGGTGGTAGCCATGACCGGCGACTTCGTGTCCTTGAGCGATAATCGCCGCTACCTGCTCCGGATAGCGTTCGGCGATACCGCCGCAAGTCAAGAACGTGGCCTTAACTTCATGGGACGCCAGAATGCGTACAATTCTCCAGATCCCAGTCTTTGGGCCGTACTCCGCCTGAGTGTACTCTTCATGATTCATTTTGCCGTTTTTGTCCGGTTTGACGTCTTCGCCGCCTTGAAAATCGAAGCTTAGCAAGACCGCGATCCGTGCATCGCCCGGCCAGTGAATTTTACCATTGGAATGAAGTTCCTCGAGCGCCATCATGAACCTCCTTAGTTGCCGACTTTAGTTAGCATGGACACATCTTCAACCGCCGATCAATTATCCAGGATATTGATAAACCACGAATTGAACACTTGCAAGTTAATTTCCCGAATCGCGTTGTCAGTCCGGTGAAAAGATTGTATAGAGGGCCGAATACTCTTCGGAGGTGCTCCATGACCGGAGTCACTGAAAAATTCAATGTCGGCGGCGTGCTTTTAAACCAGCCCTTTAAAATTCGCCGACTCGGCCATTTCGGTTTTAATCTGGCAAATATGGAAGACGGCGTTCGTTTCTACGTTGATCTCCTTGGCTTCCGCGTATCCGACATCATGGACTACTCGCGTCGCGCCAAAGACCCGGCTCAAGTCGCCGGGCTCGGCGATCCCAACGGCTATTTCACTCGTTACGGCAATGATCATCACGCCATGGTGCTTTTCCCCAAGCGCGTGCGCGACGCTTTGGGCCGGCATGAAAAACCTGGCATCACCGTCAATCAGATCACCTGGCAAGTGGGCAGCTTGAGTGAAGTCGGCAATGCGATCAAATGGTTCAACGAAAAAAATATCCAGCAGCAGCGCTCGGGGCGCGACATGCCGGGCTCGAATTGGCACACCTATCTTTACGATCCCGACGGCCACAGCAATGAGCTTTACTATGGCATCGAGCAGATCGGCTGGAATGGTCACAGTAAGCCGCGCGCGATGTACGATCGCGGCTTCGACAAGCCGCCCGAGCTGCCGCAGATCGCGGAATTCGATGAAGTCCAGCAAGCTCGCGCCAAGGGCATCGACATTTTTTCCGGCTATCGCCATGTGGAGAAAATTCCCGCGACCTACGACGTCGACGGCGTTCTTCTGCCCCGCCCCTTCAAAATCGTCCGCCTCGGTCCGGTTTATCTCTTCGTTGAAAACCTTGAATCCGCGGCTTCGTTTTATCGCGACACTCTCGGCTTCACGCCGACCGAAGAAGTGATCTGGCGCGGCGAACGCTGTCTGTTCCTACGCTGCAACACCGAGCATCATTCCGTTGCTCTCCTACCGCTCAGATTGCGTGAGCCTCTCGGATTGAGCCCGCACTCCAAGTGCGCCGCTTTCGGTCTACAGCTGGCGAACTACCGCCAGCTTCGGGATGCGATCAAGTTTTTGCGAGAAAACAACGTTCAAGTAACGGAATCGATTCCGTCAGAACTTCACCCGGGCATCGAATATTCGGCGACGGTGCGCGACCCGGATGGTCATACGATCCAACTTTACTACGCGATGGAACAGCTTGGCTGGGAAGGAAAACCGAAGCCAAAGGAAATGAGGCGAGTATGTTCTCTGAATGATTGGCCACAGACATTAGACGGGGATGCCAACGCGTACCTCGGTGAACCGTTTTTGGGACCGTGGGGATGAGATCGTGAGTGAGTATCTGAGGAATGCACATCGTCGAAATTTTTTCTCGGGAGAGTTCGACTTCCGGTACTCTCCCCCTCGACGGGGCAGAGTTAGAGTGGGGGTGCAGGATCGCGTTCGTGTGAATGGATGCAGCACCCCCATCCTGACTCCTTCGACTTCGCTCAGGACAGGCTTTCCCCGTCGAGAGGGAAGGAAACTTGAAACTCTCGCGCCACAACTCGCACAGAATTTTCTGACGATCCTAGTTGCGATACTTCTGACTTACTGTAACGTCCATGCCAATCCCTACCTGCCCAAACCCGGCGAACCTCCGACTCCGGCGCGCGTCGGCACCTGCTCAATCACCGGTGGCTTCATTCACTTTTACAGCGCGTTGTTCAACGGCCTCTTCGATAAGTACGGCCTCAAGATCGAGCATGTGACTTTGCGTGGCGGTGTTGTCAGTCTCGCGGCGTTGTCCGCCGACGAAATCCAATTCATTTACTGCTCCGCCGACCCGATGATTCCGCGCATGGCCGCCGGAGCCGATGCCAAGTTAATCGGCTCGACCATCGTCGGCCTGCCGTGGGTGCTCGTCGGCCGCAAAGAGATTAAAAGACCACAGGATCTCAAAGGCAAAACCATTGCCGTGTCGCGCCTCGGCGGATTGACCGACCAATTGGCAAAATCAGTGATGAGGAAATTTAACCTGACGACCCAGGACGTCAAATTGCTTCACATCGGCGGCACCGGTCAGCTCGAGCCGTACAATGCCATGCTGCAGGGACTCACTCAGGCGACCTTTCTCACGCCGCCGCTGGATGTGCGTGCCAAGCGCGACGGATTTTCTTTGATCTATAATCTTAACGAGTTGGATGTACCGTCCATTTACAGCTCGATGTTCACCAACTCCAAGGGCATCAAAGACCGGCAGACCATGATCCAACGATTCGTAGCGGCCTTGGCGGACGCCATTTACTTTGTCGAGAAAAATCCTGACAGAGCGAAAGCGGCGCTATCGAAGGTCCTCAGCATCAACGATCAAGAGGTGCTGCAATCGGCCTACGACGCCCACGCCAAGTCCCTGGTTAACCGCCGCTTGCTCGTGCCCGCGAATGCGGTGTCTCAAGCAGTGGAGCTGGCGCGCGAAGAGGGCACGCAAATCAGGAAGAAGCCCGCGGAGATCATCGATAATAGTTTCGCCGAACAGCTCGACAGAAGTGGTTTTCTAAAAGAGCTGTGGGGTAACGAACTTTCCCAGAAAGATAAAAGGAACTAAGGAGAGTCATATCATGAGCGAAAAAATCACTTTTCAATCCGACGGACTGAAGATCGCCGGACTCATCGATACTCCTGCCGACTACAAGCCGGGCGAGCGAAGACCCGCGTTCGTCGTACTGCACGGTTTCGGCGGCAATAAAGACGGGCAAGGCCAAATCGTCGTCGCCAAGCAATTCAACCAATGGGGCTATGTGACGTTGCGCATCGACTTTCGCGGCTGCGGCGAAAGCGAAGGCGAGCACGGGCGCATCATTTGCCTCGACCAGGTGGCCGATACGCGCAACGCGATCTCCTACATGGCGACGCGTCCCGAAGTAGACTCGCGGCGCATCGCGCTGGTCGGAAGCAGTTTCGGCGCCGCGGTGGCGGTTTTTACCGGCGGTGCCGACCAACGCGTCGCCGCCGTCATTTCTTGCGGCGGCTGGGGCGACGGCGAGCGCAAGTTCCGCGGCCAGCATCCGACGCCGGAGGCCTGGGCCAAGTTCGCCGGTATGCTGGAAGAAGGCAAGCGCCATCGCGAGCGCACCGGCAAGTCACTGATGGTGCCGCGCTACGACATCGTGCCCATCCCGGAAAAACTGCGCAATCGAATGAGCCACGGCGCGATCATGGAGTTTCCCGCGGAAACCGCGCAAAGCATGAACGATTTTCGCGCTGACGATCAGGTGGGGAATATCTCACCGCGGCCGCTGCTGCTGCTCCATAGCGCCAACGATTCGGTCACCCCGACCTACGAATCGATTGAAATGTTCAAGTGCGCCAAGCAACCCGCTGAATTGCATCTGCTGTCTGATGTCGACCATTTCACGTTTAACGAAGAAAACCCGCGCCTGACGCGCATCGTTGCCGAGTGGCTCGAACGGTACTTTCCAGTCAGCGATAAATAACCGAAGGCATCTCCGTGCCGAAAATCGACCACAACGAGCTGCTCATTTTTTGCAAACAGCTACTCGCCGGCGGCGGCATTCCGCAACCCGACGCCGACCTCGTCGCCGGGCTCCTTGTCAAAGCCGAGCTGCGCGGCTATGCCGGCCACGGCGTAACGCGGATTCTCCAGTATTTGGCGTTTATTAAGAACAAAATCTATGACTTGACCGTGATACCGCAAGTCGAACATGAAGGTAAGATCAGCGCGGTCATCGACGCCAAACACTACATCGGCCAAGTTGCTGCGCGCATGGCGATGGAGCTGGCGATAAAAAAAGCCAAGGAGCACGGCGTCGGCATCGTCACTCTGCGCCGCGCCGGTCATACCGGACGCCTCGCCGACTACATGGAAATGGCTACCGAACAGGGCATGATCGGCATGGGCGCGGTCAGCGTTGGCTCGGCAACGACGACGCTTTACGGCGGCATGAAGCCGATCACCGGCACCAACCCGATGGCCTTCGGCATTCCGACAAGGAGCGGCGCTCCCATCATTCTGGACTTCGCCACCGCATCGATGAGCATGGGCGAAATCCAGAAGCGAGTCGCGAAAAAAGAACCGATTCCCGACGGCGTGATCCTTGATGGCCACGGCAACCCGACCAATGACTTCAAATCCTTTCGCGGTCCGCCGCGCGGTGTGTTCTTGCCGTTCGGTGGATACAAAGGTTCGGGCCTCGCCCTGGTGACGGAAATCCTAGGCGGCCTGCTCTCGGGTAATGGGCCGGGGAAACATTGGTGGGACAAAGGCGGGCATGGCGTGAACGGACTGTTTCTCCAAGCACTTGCCGTCGAAGAATTTCAACCGCTGAACAGCTTCTATGATAAAGTTGACGAGCTGATCTCGTCAATAAAATCGACCCAACGCGCGCCCGGTTTCAAAGAAATTCTTTTGCCGGGCGAATCCGGCAGGCAAAGGGAAGCCGCGCAGCAAAAACACGGCGTCGAGATCGACGCGGACACGTGGTCGGACCTCGCCGAACTTGCAGCAGAGCTTGGGATCAAAGCCGTTCCCGAGCCTCTGTAAAGAACAAACGGAACCGATTAACGATCGAAACGTCGGAAAAGGAGGCAAGAAAATGGTCGTACGAGAACTGAAGGACGGACGCGCTTACGTAAGCTCACAGGAAGATCATGCCGAACTGTCCGCGCAATTCGCCGCGCGCTGGGGAAATGATCGATTCTCGAAACTGCGCCCCTATCAGACAATGGTATTTGCCACCACGTACCATGATAGCGGCTATCGCGAGTGGGAAGGAAAGCCGCCGATGAACGTCGACAAGGGACGTCCTTACGCCCATCGCGAAGACATCCCATCGTTTGAAGGAGTCGAGCTCAAGGCCTATGCGAAGAATGTCGAGTGGCTCAGTTCGCAAGATCCATACGCCGGCTTGCTGGTTTCGATGCACCGCACCGGCTTGTGGCACAATCGTTACAATATTTTTACCGAACCGGCCGGAAGGCTGCGGGAGCGAAGTCAAGCCGTGCAAAACGCAAAAAAAGAACTGGAAGCGCAGCAGGAAGACGCGAAGAAAACTTTGGCGACAAATCCGAGCTTCGCAAACGAATTGACGTACAACTACATGGCGCTGCAGATATTCGACTTGCTGTCGCTCTATTTTTGCTGCGACGGCTACGCCACCGACGATCAGTTCAAAGAATACGCCATCGCACCCGTTCGGGTTTCCTACGATAGTGACGAGACGGTCAGATTAATTATCCGCCCCAATGGCGCGGGATCGGTGATCATGGACCCGTACCCGTTCGACATCAGTCCGGTAAGATTCTCGGCGCGCGCCCGCATCGTCGCGCCGCCGAAAGAGAAATCCGAAGCAGCTTGCGCCGACGCCTACCACAAAGCGGCAAGGCAACTGTTGACTTTCGAAGTATCGGCCTGATTGGACCGTATAGCTGCAAAAGACTCATTTAGCTGTATTCACCGCCGACACAGAGTACGCATGGTTCGACCGTTCGAGAAGCCTCACGGCAGGCTTCCTCGACGGCCTTCAGTTCCGAGCCCGTCGAGGAATCACCATGAACGGAAGTCTTCATCGGCCGCGCATCCTGAGCCTCGTCGAAGGACGCAGTGAACCATCGACTCCTTCATGCTCTTAGTGAGCTCACAATCCTTAATCGTCGTAAATCTCTACTCGGATCGCCTGTCCCCTGCCCGACTCCGGGCATGCGCTTGCGGCGACAAGCAAATTCATCTCGGCTGTAAAATCCACGTGCGCTTCCTCCTTCGGGCGAATCATGGTGTCGTACATGATGCCTGTATCGGGATCGATGCGCATGCACTGAAAGATATTGAACGGACTCGGCACGTCATCCGGTGAAATTTTCCACGGTCTAACCGCTCCGCTCAGATTCTCCCAACACCCGTGATCGGGAATTTCTTCCTGCGTCTTTGGATTGATGTCAACGCCTTCCGCAAACACCCGTTTCGATTTCCCCTCGGCCACCATCTCGAAGCGCTTGCGGCTGCACATCCCTTTCTGCAGATCGTGCCGCCCTTCTGCGAACGTGTCTGCCACGATCGTCAACATCGGATTGTTGCGTTTGGAATAAAGAACATCCCCGGTGCTGATGAAGATTTTTACCTGATTCGTTTTCGTTCGCGCCTGATCGAAACGTTCGCCGAGGTCATTTAAATTAAACGCTACGAAATCGACAATAGTCTTTCCCGCGATTCTAAGCCGCTGCCCTTTCTTCAATTCAAACGCCGCGCCGGAATTCTTCGGCACGACTTCACTCTTCAAGATAGCCATCAAAATCTCCTCCTAAACACACGCCTGCCAAGCGGAATGAATTCTTTCATCGGGTACTTGGAGCTGTCAAATAGAAACGTCAATCCCCGAAACTCTGTCCCGCAACCGTGACTCAGCGAGGCCACCCAAAGACCGGGCACATATTGAAAGCATTGCATGAGATTGTACTGACGTGTCGTTGGACTTCAATCGTGCGAAGGAATATCGGACTTCTGCCCTTTTTCTTAGATCGCTGTAGCAAAGGCTGACAATACCCGCAGTGTTTGTCGGCTTGGGGTTAAGCAAAGTATTCTTGCCAAACTGGGATGCCAACTATAGAATCCGCGGAAATGTCGTTTCACCGCTCGAGAACGACCGCCGCGCAGAAGCGTTCAGGAAGTTGGCGGGAACCATGCCCGAACCTGGGAAGAACACGCTGATCGTCACCCACACACCGAACATCATGGACGCATTCGGTAAGGACTGGTTTGACGTGAGAGAGGGCGAGGCGTCGGTTTTCAGGCCAGATGGTTCGGGGAAAGCGGTTCTGGTTCGCGCGTGCAGGCAATTGACTGGATCAAGACCGCCAAGTAGAACGTATTGAAGCCGTCAACTGGTACGTGAGAGCGCTCAATGCCAAGCCTATCTACTTTCCTGTAAGGCGTGGAAACGGGTATAGCGGATATTATTAATAGTTGATGTTCCTTTCAGCTTGTAAACGCTAACACACAGCTCATAAATTGCGGAGCCCGTGCGATCATCAACGACTCGATCGCCCTGAACCGTCTCGTATTCAAAGTTGACGACGGGCATTTTCTCAGTCGAGGCATTGTTGGAAACACTCAGTAAGCGAGCTTCTTTACTCGTCACGTAAATCCCGATCGCCCACAAGATTTGGGACAAGCTTAGAAAGTCTTTAACCGCCGAATCACGATCATTTCTCTCTGGTGCTTCGCGATCCAACTGCTCGATATCATCTAAGGTGTAATGCAAGCTGACAGGGGTGGCAGCTGGGGGCGATTGGTAACCAGCCTCGACAACGTAGAGGTCAGCTTCGCATCTTATGCGAAAGGTTTTGATACCCCGCAGTTCTAAGGCCCGGCCGATGGTGCGTAAGGCTTCTGAACCAGAAATGGCAGACTTCTTGGTGGCTTGAACCATACGAAAAGGTAGAAGCACAAGAGGTGCCAGGCTGGAAGAACGTTGTCTTGTGGAATTCCTTAGTGCAAAGAAATCGTGACCGTTAGTGAAATACCTTAGAAATTCAGCCAATTATGGATGTTCGATTGTGGCAAGGAGCACTTACGGGTTTACTCGCATTTTACGCAGGCAACTTTTGCCAATGAGCGGGTGACAACATTTTGACCGTCCTGTCACGGTTGATGCCGTATGTAACGGTTATTTGGACGCCCGCTGCTCCTATCAGGAATTTCTCTTTTAGCATCTTGCTCCGCGCGCCGACTGGAGATGAGCTTCGACGTTTCGCCTATTCCATCGTGCCAAATCATATGGGATTCAAAACGAAGGAACGAGGACATGGACAGCATAGTTCAGTCCCAACTTCTCCCTATATGTGACTTAACGTAAATACTAACTGCTGGATTGACGAAGCCAAAGTGACGTGAGATTGAATTGAATGTACAGGTTTTATCCTGAATGCGAGAGTAAGGCGTTGCGATAATAGCAATGAGAGTCGGGCGCATTCTGGATGGTCATGTGCTAATCTCCCTGTAAAAAAGAAGAGGCGTTGAGTATCCTCCCTATTAAACCAAAACCATAAAGGCTCCGTGAGCAGCGGGGCCGGGAGGAGATCAACGCCATGAGAAGAATAGCACCGAGTGTACGAATG
>WNFV01009218.1_pt1 | contig 16164 bp, 12 predicted proteins | sample 5400101 | NCBI WGS metagenome assembly WNFV01 (sample SAMN13153361, study PRJNA577476) | soil metagenome | isolation source: 115 cm soil or saprolite under grassland replicate 1 | place: USA:California | collected 2016-06-15
AACGATCGGCTGCGTGGTCGTGGCTTCCCTCGCCGCGCGGATTGCTTCGCGTCCACCAGTCAGGATGACCTCCACGTTCAGCCCCAGGAGCTCGGTGGCCAGCTCGCGAAGGCGCTCGGCCCGTCCATCCGCGGCGCGCACTTCGATAGTGATGTTCTGCCCTTCTACGTAGCCAGCTCGGTCAATCCTGCGCGGAACGCCTCGATGCTTGGACTCGCCGATACCAGCGTGCCGGACGCGAGAAAACCCACGCGGTGCATACGTCGGGCGAACGGATTGAATGGGACGCTGCAACCCTCGAGTGCGGCGGAGGCGCACGGGCGGGTGACCTGCCGGTCGAGGAGCCTGCTACGTTTGAACTGCTGGTCCATCTCCGGACTGTCGATGCGCTGGGAATACGCCTGCCGCAGCACATTCTGCTCCAGGCCACCGAGGTCCTGCGATGAGGCGGCTGACTCGACGCGCGCTCATCGGTGGCGCGGCCTCCACGGGGCTGATCGGGCTAGGAACAGGCGGTGTGCAGTGCGCTGAACGAGCTCGGCTATGTCGAGGGGCGGAACCTGACGATGGAGCGCCGTCTGAGCCAGGATCAGACCGGCGCGGTCTTTCCGCAATTCGCGGAGGACGTGCTGGCCAGCGGCGCGCGGGTCATCGTAACGTCGAGCACGCCGGCACTGTTGGCCGCGGCCCAAGCAACCCAGAGCGTGCCGATTGTCGCGTCGGGACCGAATCGCAGCTTGCAGGATCTCAAGCTGATCGAAAGCCTGGCTCGGCCAGGCCGCAATGTTACTGGGCTCGAGCCGCACCCTGGCCTGGATGCCAGGGGCGTGGAACTGCTCGCGGACATGGTGCCCGGGCTCACGCGCGTAGCCTACATGCGCAACGCCGCCACCGCAGGTGGAGTAGAGCAGGCGCGTCGCGCCGAAAGAGCGGCACGCGAGCTCGGACTCGACTTCCTCGATGTTCCAGTACGCGCGCCGAACGACATCGACCAGGCCTTCGAGCAGGCGACCGCCGTCCGGGCAGGCGGGCTAGTAGTCCAGGGCGATTTACTGTTCGGCGACCCGTCGGACTGGCGGGTGGTCGGTCTCGCCACACGTTACCGGTTGCCGGCCGTCTATACCCAGACCGCTGGCTATGTGGACCAGGGCGGGCTAATGGCCTACGCCTCGGACTACAACGCGTTCCACCGCCGCGCAGCAACGTTCGTCGATAAACTCCTCAGGGGCGCCCAGGCCGCGGAGCTGCCTGTCGAACAGACGATGACGTCGACTTCGTGCTCAACCTCAAGGCCGCGGACGAATTGGGCATTTCGATTCCGCGACATGTCCTCGTGCAGGCGACGCACGTGCTTCGGTAAGCGATGAACAAGCGTCCGGCGATGAGCCGTCAGTCGCTATTTCGAAAGTACGTCGCGGTGTTCGTGATCCTGGTCAGCGGCACACTGCTGATCAGCGGGCTACTGCAGACTGCGTTTTCGTACGAACAGAACCAGGCGGACTAGTTGCAATACAGCGCGAGAAAGCCGCGGTGGCAGCAGTGCGCATCGAGGAGTTCGTCGCTCAGGCAGAGAGTCACCGGCGACGGACCTCGGCGAGCTCGTCTTGCCCGGCGCCACGCGCGCGAGCAGGGTCTTTGCCATCGACGAGCAATCCCGCAAGGAGTCGGCTGCGCCAACGGCGCTCCGTGTCGGTGACGCGGCCGTACTGACAAGCCGGGAACGTGAGGTCGTGACCTTGATCGCGCGCGGCTTGACGAACCGTCAGATTGCAGAAGCCCTCGTGATCGCGGAGCCGACGGCGGTGCGGCACGTGGCAAATATTTTGAACAAACTCAACCTGAGCTCACGTGCGAGAGTCGCCGTCTGGGCGATCGAGCGGGGCCTCCATGCTGGCGCTCCGTCCTGACTGCTTCGACCAGCGCGTACTTGCGCGATCTCGCAATGGCTCGGCTGACGCCAGAAGACGGTGGGCGACCAATGAATAGTTCGGGCGGGCGCTTCTTATCGCTCCACAACCCCCACGTCGATGCAAGAGAACCGACAGGCCAAGGGCATGGCAACCCCGAAAGCCTGGGAGCCTTATGGTGGCAGAGTGGCGACGAGCGAAACCACTTGCCTATAGCTGCGGTTTCCACCTTCGCCCAGTGTCGAAGTCAATGGCTTGACCGGGCCCATCGCCGAATCGCCACAGCGTGCTGCTCGTCGAGCTCATGACAACGGCGATCGAACCGAGGTCGACGCCGGGGTCGGCATCATCCTCATCGCCCGTGTAGAAGAGTCCGAGTTGCCAATCACTGCTGCGCGTTTTTCTTCCAGAGGCCACCGCCTCGAGCGCCTCACGGATCAATTCCTGCGCTACATCGTGGGGGAATCCATACTGGCCGCCGGAAGCGACGCTCGACACCAGGGTGAACATCGGTTGCACACGTTCGACGAGCTCCAGGTTCACGCCATGCTTTGAGCCGTGATGCGAAACTTTGAGCACCTGCGCGCGTAGCAGGTCGGTGCCAGTTGCGCCGCCGATAGCCTTGGCCGCCGCTGTGTTCGAGGCTGGCAGATACGGGAAATCTGTCATGACGTACGACCAAGACAGTGTCTGTGCGTCAGCTCCGAGGACGAGGGCATTGGTGCTGGGCTTCTTCACGTAGCTGCGGTCGGCGTTGCGCTGAATCACGCGCGTAGCTGGGAATTCGAGGCGGAGCGAGATGGATGCGTCGTTGATCTCGGTGCCGTAGGTATCGAAGCGATTGCGGAGCAGCACGGATGGCGACAGCGTCGTAACGGCAACGTTGCCGATGAATCTTCGAAAGCCGCTAGTTGGCTGTGAATACTGCAGGTCAGGCAGTTGCTCTACCTCGCGCATCATGTCGTGGTACTCGGGCAGGGTATGGAAGTAGCCGGGGTCCCACAGTTCCGCGACGCGCTTTCCGAACTGATGGAGGACCTGCGGCAAACCGCGCACGTGGTCCAGATGGGGATGTGTCGCGACGATCAGCGCAATTGATCCGTCGCGCTCCTCCTCTGGAGCCTGGTCGGTCGGGAAAAGTCCAACCGCCATCAGTGCCCGGAGAAGTGATGGCAACTTGTCGTTGCGCCCCGCGTCGACGATGATAACCCGGCGGACTCCTGTGCTGGGATCACGCGGAAGTACCAGCAACTGGGCGTCGGCGTCGCCCACGTTGCACAGGAAATAGACCAGGTGTTGGTCCTGAATGCTGCCGATGAACGCGCCGGGCGCCTCCGCGTCGAGATGCGCAGCAGGCACGGCGAGTGGTCTTGCCATCCAAATCCTCGCCCTTGTACCTAGACGGCCGGCGTCGCGCGGCTGGTCGGCGATCGGCCGGCTGGCGCGGGTGGTACCTCAGCGGAGGCTCCACCGAGAAGTACATCAGCCTCAGGATCATATTCGTCGAGAACGGGCACCAGTGCGCCGTAAAAGGCCGCACGGGCTGCATAACGTGCGTCACGAGTTACGTCCAAGATGTCATCCCAGGCGTCCATAGGCCGTGGGTCGTGCACGTCGCCGTAGCCGCGCACGAGGAAGACGTCGCCGACTCGCAACGAGCGGTCTTGACCAAGTTGGTTGCTACGGCTGCGGTGAGCAGCGATAGCGTCGTAGAGCGCATCGACCTGGAAGGCAGTGCTTTCCCGTCGTTCGGGAGGGGCGAACACCAGGCGGCCGTCGCGATCAACGCCGGGCCACGGGCTGGCATGCACTTTCGCCACAGCGTCCTCGATGTCGTCGATCACGACATACGTATCGCGGGATCGGGGCTCGATCCGCTCCTCAAGCTCGTTGACGAGTTCCACAGACGGTTGCCACAAGCGACGTTGCCTTTCGAAACTGGTTGGTGGCCTCGCTTTTCTCTGCTTATACATTGTCCCAATCCTGTCTCCTAACGCCCACCAGATTTGCCACGTCGCTGTCCTAGCACGGGTGACCAGCGACACCGTAATCAGGCATGGAAAGGCTCTGGATGCGGCCGCGAGCGAGATCCTTCATAGTGTTGCCGAGGGCGCGTCGTTCCATCTGGCGGTGGATTCCGCCGATAAGGATTCCCTGGCGGCTGTTCGACGTCTTCCATAATTCTGTCACACAATGTGGCCATAGCGATTCCGGTCGAACGGAGCACGCAGAATGCAAGATCCCACCGCCGGCGTGCTGGCGGCGATCATGCACCAGGTAAGGTAGGAGTGGTCATTCGAGTCGCAACAACGACCGCGCCGCACTCGATCGTGGATGGATCAAACTACCTCTCACCAAGCTGCCTGTCAAGGCGATTCGATCATCGGGTCAATGGCGGCCGATTGTTCAGTCGTGCTCGCCGCGGGCCTTTGGAATGGCGGCGAGTATGGCTTCGTCAGTCTGTTGACAAGCGGCGCCGGCTACTGGAAAGTTCCGAAAGCAAACCCCACCACGACGGCTCGTCACTGGCGAGCAAGTACTCCGCCAGCACGCCCGACTTGCGGCTGAACCATGCAGCAGCGGGCGACCGAAGCCAGTAGTGTTGGACCAGGGAGGGGAGCGGGACGTATTGGCCACAATATAGCCTCAGTGTCCGTCTACCGCTGGACAACTTTGGCACTCGTCGGTCTCTTGCGCTATCTCATGACGTCTCAGACAAGTTCGCGCCAGTCACGCGGGACTCCGAATCAGTCCCTGGCTGGCTGAGCGCATGCGCCAAGAGATTGGCCACTGCGCTTGAGCAGCCGGTACAGGGTCGCGCGTGAAACGGACAGCCGTTGAGCCGCGGCTTCATGGCGAACACGCGGCCCGGCCAGGTCTTTCGACCGAGCGGACGTCGTGATCGATGGGGTACGGCTTCGCAGTGCATGGCGAGAGGGATCTCCTTTGCGGTCGAGTGCAAAGTCTGCGCTCAGGCCGCGCACGGATCTTGAGATTGGCCGAACCGTCGTTAAAGCGTGCGGCTCTAAAAGCACGGAAAGATCGTCTGCCAATCAGCACGTTCTCCGTTGGAGTCCGAAGGCCGAAAGGACGGTCCTTTTTGATACCGTGGACCTGGGCGCGGTGAAAACGTGCTAGCCAAGCCTGGCGGCTGACCTCACGATGCTCACAAACTGTGGGATGAACTCGGATTGGTTATCCCAGTAGTTGTGCGCCTGCAGCCCTCCACCGTAGCTGTTCTTCAGATTGTTGAGCTCGGCGTCGGACAAGCGATGGTACGGCAGCAGCTCGCCAGTATCTCGCTTGTAAGCGTGAAACAACTCGTCGCCAGCTTTGGGCTCCGGCGGCCGTCCAGGCTGCCAATGCGCGGATGCCTTCAGCGGGTCCGCGACTGGATCGCGTTTGTCCCAGAAGTTGTTCCAGGTGCCCTCTTCGCCGTCGATGCCATACAAACAGCCGATCTCTGAGCCCCACGCAAATAGATCGACGTATTTGCGCAGCGGACTACCAGCTGTCACCAACGCCTTGATGCGGTCCTTAGCAACGACGGGGAAGTCGCGCAGTACGTCAAACGCGACAGCGGTGCCTTGACTGTGCGAGTTGACGATAATGCCATCGACATCGGGTCGGTAGGCGAGCCGCAGCAACGCCTCGGTGACAAAGCTACGCACTCGCTGGCGGAGCACGTCGCGGGCCACGTAAGCAGCGACGTCGTTTTCGAGCTGCGCCAGCGTGGCCCATATACCGGATGGCTCGGGCACGATGTCGATGGCAGGCTGATCGGGCGCGGTTGGAGTGGGAAGCTGCACCACTCGACGGGGTTCCAGACTCGGCGTTTGCTGGCGAGCTTTGCCCGGCTGCAGCAGCGGTAGCGCGTCCAGAATCAGCATCTGTGCCAGTCGCGGCACGCTCGAATAGTTGCCGAGCCTGAATAGCGACATCTGCGTGATGAGCGCGAGCGGGCCCAGCGCAGACGTCTTCTCCTCGAGGTTGGCATACACCAGCGCAACATGCGCCAGCGGCTGATCGCGATCGACGAGTTTGTGGTCAGTTGTGACTTCGGCCGGGTGCTTGCCGTCGATCCACGTACCGACGCGCATGATGCCGAGCTCAATGTTCTTACGACCCGGTGGCCAGTGGCTGTGCACGTACACCGGTCCGCGGACACCATCCTTGATGCGGTCCGGATCATCGCCTAGCTGGTCGCCCAGGGCACTGTCTTCCCTCAGCTGGTGATGCAACTGGTCGGCGTAGCCTTCGATGCCCTGCGTGTCCTTGGGTGGCACCTGGAACCCGATGCCATGAATGCTGACGATGACAGTGACCATGTGCTTCCCCCTGCTACACCCTCACGCCGCTGCCGCTTCGCCAATTAAGCCGGCGCCCACGACTCGGGCACCCAGTGTCCACTGATAGCGGCGAATGCCGTTGCGATCAACCCTCTGGCGCAGCTGTCCGGCGGCAGCTCTTCCTGTGCCGACGCGCCGCCAATTCTACGCGATTCGTTGCCCACTTCGAGGCGGCCATCTACTGTCCAACCCAAGGCCCGCCGTGGCCTCGGTCCCAACTGGCTCACGGTGCAAGTTCCACACCAGGTGGCAACTGAATTTCTGGGAGCGGGTCACGTGCACGCCGTCCGACAATTTGAGACCGGAGCTATTCGCCGTCGCAGTCCAGAAGCTTGAGCACGCTGACAAGTGTCGACGTGATTGTTGTCCAGCGCGAAGCCGCAATTGGCGCTAGTCAAACCCGAGCACGGTGTATTGTCGGCGCGCCGCGTCGTCCGCGTGGGGGAAACGCCTCAACACCGCTCGGCGCAGTATGGGCGACGCTGCCAGTACCGCCGGAGCACTTGCCACGCAGCAGCGCGATCACGTGAGGGCGGTAGTGAGCAATTGTGTCAAAGCAATCGCGCGATTGACGAATTCCGCGCCAAGCTGCTCGCGGCCCCGGGCGATCGCTCGGCTGATCAACGAGCGGTTTGCGTCCGGCGACAGGCTCTACATGGTTCTTTCGACGCGGCCACGATCGGGGCTAGTGGCGCGGTCGGCGTCGTGCTGATGGCGGCGCTGCTGTATCCGAACCCATTGACCCAGATTGCAGGTCGCGACCGGGTGCGCCTCCCGCGCGGCACCTCCAGATGCTGAACGAACTGACCGAACATACGCTGAGCTGGCTCTGGAGCGATGGCGACTAGATCACAGCGGACACCCCACACGTCGAGATGTGACGATGACACCACGCGCTTTGGTGTTACAGTGGCAGGCGCGCTCCGTGGAGCAGGTCAGACGCGGATCCATGGTCGAGGCGACACGCATGCGAATCTACCGCCGGGATGCGTTTACCTGCAGATACTCCCGGTGCCGAAGGCGCACACTGTATTTGCCCGTGCTCCGCGAGGTCGCTAGCGTTTTTCCCGATCTTCTCGGGACGAATCCAATTGGCGCCCGTTAGAACTGCGCATCCTCTACCGGACGTGCACCACCACATTGGAACACCGCGTCTCATTTCCGGATGGGGGCACTGAGTCGGAGGAGAACTATCTCACTGGCTGCCCCCGTTGTCAGTACGTGAAGAACGAATACTCGCTTGCCCACACCGTGTGGTATGTGGACCAACGGCTGCATCGCCCGTCCTCCTCGACAAGCGTCGAGGCCGACCCCCCAACCCACGTGCCCGTCTCAGAACCCTGAGAAGCCCAGCGGGAGTCGGCTACCTGGTTGACAGCATCCGTATACTTGCACCAGGAGAGGGAGATGGCACCGAATGCGTCGTCACCCACTTTCGTCGCCGCGTCGCTGCGCGAGCAGGTTTGGCGCGAATGCGTGGCCATGGCGAGCTACGCCTATGCCTCGGGCCTCGCGGTGCCCGGGCCGGTCGCATCCGTGATCGACCGAGAGCCCTCATTCGATGAAGGGGATGGGCTCCTTCCGGAGCGCGATCTCGAAACCCTCAGCTGGGTCCACGGCCAGCTCGCCGAGATCATCGCGCCGGCCTCGCCGCGCACCGTCTTGCTGCTGGCGCGGCGGTCGGACAGCGCAGGCTTCTGGAGTCCGCTCGGGCCGGTCCGGCTCGTCCGGCAGATGCTGGCCGTGGCGGCGCTGTCGGTTGTCGGCTTCGTCGCGTTGGGGCAGTCGAGTGACGTGACGCCGACCAGCGCCGAACTCCTGGCCTCGTCGGGTTGGGTGGCCGTCGTCAACCAGCTCTTCGTCCTCTGCGCGGCCAGCATCGGCGCCGCGTTCGCGGGGCTGTTCAAGGCCCGGCCGTTCATCAGCGAAGGGACCTACGACCCCAAGTACGAGTCGGACTACTGGGTGCGCTACGGGCTCGGCCTGATCGCCGGCCTGTTGCTGGTCGACGTCGTGCCGCACAACACCGCTGGTTCGACCGTCGAGACCGTCAGCCATCCCTTGCTGGCCCTGCTCGGCGGCTTCTCGGCCCCGATCGTCTACCGCCTGCTCGAACGGCTCTCTCAAGCCGTCGAGTCGCTGGTCAAAGGCGACAGTCGGGAGACGCAGACGGCCCAGGAGCAGGTGACCAGGGCACGCTCCGACGCCCGCGCCGGCCAAGAGCGGCTGGCATTGATCGCTGCCCTCCAAGGGCTGCAGCGCCAGATCGAGGCCGGTGCCAGCACCCAGCAGCTCGGCGCCCAGATCTCCCGGACCGTCGCGCTGCTGCTCCCCGCCCCTGCAGCGGGGGTGGGTGCGCCAGCGCCACCGCCGAGCAACGGCAAGCTGGACGTCGTCGCTCCAGGCCCCGAGCACAGCTAAGACGCCGTGTCGAGCGGAATGGACGCTCCACAGCCCTTGACATAGAGGATTCCGGGACCCCCAAGTCATCTATTTGCACGGGTCGGAAGAACACTACACGGATAAGAACCTGCTCGACGAAGTGCAGCGCCTCGATCGGGATCTGGTCAATGAGCTACGCCCGCTTCTACGCGACCACCCACTCGTAGTGCTCGGCTACAGAGGTGCAGAGCTTTCTGTAATGCGTCTTTCAGGCGAGCTTCAAGCTCGGCGCTGGTTAGCGGAGACATCGGTCTGACGCCCAAAGGCTCGGTGGCTCACGATAGCGAGCTCACAAGTATGTCCTTGTGAGTGCCATGGCGGTCGCGTCTGTTGTGTACTCTCCCGCATGTCAACCACCATGCTCCCAGAATTCGGGGTAGAGGATCTCAACTCGGTCGAGCTGAGGGTAGTGCACGAGTCCGACTATGGGACACCCTTGGAGGTGTCGGCAGGCGTGGGTCGTCGTCGCCCTGACGGTCGCGCCAGGTTCGGTAGGACTGCCACTGTGGATGCGTGCCCGAGAACGCCACGATCTGTTTGACCGTGCCGAATTGGTGACGTCGACGCGACTGACGCGTCCACGTCTGCCCCTGCAGGCGCAGCCGAGAACCACCTAACCTGATGTGGCATGCTGGAGCGTCTGACGATCGACACCTTCTCGCCCCTCCTGGGCGATCCGTTCATGCTGCACCTGGATGCGACGCGGACGATGGTCGTCGAGTTGGCCGAAGTCACCGACCTGAGCGTCGCGGCGCGCTCGACGCCGCCGGACGGCCAGCGGACTCCGTTCTCGATCGTGTTCCGGGGAGCGTCGGATGCGGTGCTGGCGCAGGGAATCTACCGCCTGGAGCATGCCGCCCTGGGCAGCTTCGAGCCGTTCCTGGTGACGATCGGGCAAGACGCCGGCGGGATGCGCTACGAGGCAGTTTTCACCTGATCGTCGGCTGACCACCGCATCAGCAAATACACGCCGCGATCCTCGATCGGTTTAAAGCCGAGCCGCTGGTACCAGCCCAGCGCCGGGTTGAACCGTTCGACATGGATCGTGACCACCTTACCGTCCTGGCCGGCCTCGCTGAGCAAGTCGCGCAACAGACGGGTTCCGACGCCGCCGCCGCGGTACTCGGGCAAGAGCGCGATGTCGACGATCCTGATCTCGGCCGGCCAGCGGCCTACGTAGAGGCGCCCGACCGGGACCCCGTCGTTCAGGATGATCTGGAACGCGGCGTCGGCGTAATGCTCATGGTAGTAACGATCCTGGGCGGTGAATTGCATTTGTACGAACGCCGCCTTCTGGCCTTCGTCCCAGTCGAGCAGCGCCAGTTCGTCCGCGCGGGTGCTGGCGTAGACAGCGAATAGGAAGTGTTCGTCCTCCGCGGTGACCGGGCGGAGACCGACCCGGGCGCCGCTTGCTCTCAGCTCGCCAGGGCCCACCGTACCCTGAGACCTGGTCGCGTCACGCTGTCCCCGGCGTTCCACGGGCGGCGCTACGCTCGCGGTGGGAAAATGCCCTGCAGAGCGATGCAGAAATTGAGCGTGAGATACGGCTGCAGGTTGGTGTGGGGCTGACTGCCGCCGGCCGGGGCGATCATCTCATTGGATAGAGAAGCGAGACTGGCGCCACTTGGCGTTTTGTAGAGGTTGCCTCCGCCGAATACCCTCGCGAGCATTTTCCCGGCCGGCGCACTCGTGTTGCCAAAGGCATTCAGTCCCATGACGCTGTGGCTGTGCGCCGGGATCTCCGATTCGAGCAATGTCACCGTCTCGGAGCCACCGGTCTCGCCGAGGTCGTGCAGGCTGAGTCCAGGCCCCTGCCCCGGATGCATCGGCGCCGACCCCTGCAGATCTGGGAGCGCAAAGGTGCTCCTGCCGTCGCCGCCATACGTCGTGCCAAGTAGCGCGAATAGGGCGGTGTTCTGGGAGATGGGCATCAGCTGGCCGTTACAGAAGGCCCAGCCTCTGGGCGGGAAGTTAAAAGGAAAAATGCGAATTTCTGCCACAAAGGGGTCAGACACGATGCTCTCTCCTTCTATACATGAGCCAAACGGATAATTGCGGAGTCTCTCATTGTGCACCTGGGGCCGAGCACGGTTTAGCTTGGGCTCGGGAATAGTCCATAGACTGAAATGATGAAGTCAATGCACAGGTATGGCTGCAAGTTAGTATGCGGTTGGCTGCCGCCACCGGAAGACAACGCACTCGGCGCCATCGCGACGGCTGTGGCCGGCGCGTTGTAGATGCGGGCGGTTGAAGGTTGCGCGGGGAGGTTGTTCACAGGCGTGGCGGCGCCCGCCGTCGCTGTCGATGCGAGCGCCGCATGGCTATGGGCGTGGATCTGATTGACGGTCAGCGTGATCTCCTCTGCGCCGGCTGCTTGCCCAAGGGTGAAACCGTTGCCCTGGTGAAGCGGGATGCGCCCGCGGAGGTCCGGCAGTGCGAACGTGCTCTCACCGTCGCCGCCATAGGTCGTGCCGATCAACTGAAAGAGCACGTCGAACTCGGAGATCGGCAGGAGCTGCCCCTGACAGAACATCCACCCGGCCGGCCGCCACGTTACTCGGCCCAGCGAAAATGTTTCCCAGCGTCGTGCTGTCGACGACGCCGAGCAGGTTGCCACCGGGTGTCGGCGCGTCGTTGTAGCTACTGCTCGCGCTGCCCACGTGGGCATGCATTGGCAGTTCCGCGACGGAGAGCGTATGCGCCGTCTCTCCGCCGCGTTCGCCGAGGGTATGGCCGCTGCCGACGGCAATTGGCGCGCGACCCCGCAGGTCGGGCAGGCCGAAGCTCACTCGCCCGTCGCCACCGAACGTGGTGCCCAGCAGGGAAAACAGCGCCTGATTCTGGTTGATGGGCAGGAGTTGGCCGTCACAGAGCGCCCACCCCTTCGGGGCGAACCCAAAGCTCACGATCCTGATTTCGCTGAGAAACGGATCTGCCATCGTGTGCTCCTTTGTTAAATCCTGGTCCGAGATCCCGGCTCAGATTCCGGGCCGCGCGCACGTCGCGCCGTTCGATAGGTTGGTCGCGCTCACAGAGACGTTGGCCTGGGTCACGCCCGGGTTGTCCGCCTTGATCCGCGCATCGGTCACCGCGCCGGTGCCACTGCCCTCGTAGGTGATACTGCCGCCCAACGCGCCGAAGTCGCCGTCCAGGTACACGTCGAAGAAGCCCGCCGGAGTGCCCGTCACGGCGTTGCCCGTTAGCGCCAGGCAGAGCGTCTGGTCCGCATCGCCGAAGCGAAAGACGCCGATCCCGCCTATGAAGGCGATGGAACTGTTCTGCGTGTGGCCATTGATAGTGTTGTTCGTGATCACCAAGTCCATGTCGGAGTGGGTTCCGGTCCCGAACGAGGCGTCGGACTCACCGGAGGACACCTGAAACCCGTCGCCGCCGATGTTTGTCAGGGTGTTGCTGTTGAATTGCAGGATCATGCGCGAATTCTGGGCCAAGTTGACTTGGAAGCCGTCGCCCAGGGAGTTGCTAATGGAGTTGCTTTCGACCCGCGCCCTGAGCGTCGCCGTGTCGGCTGCCCCGATCGCCATGACGCCAGCGCCGCTCGCCCGGGTAAAGGTGTTCCCGGTGGCGACGAAGTTCGTCGCCCCCGTGCCGCGCGCGCTGATAACTAGCCCGCCGACGCGGCACTCCGGCTGTGTGGCGCAGCTCTGGTTCAGCGCCGCATCGACGGTGACCGTGTTATTCGAGAACGTCGCCACGTTGGCACCCGACGAGGTCGTGTCACCCCCTAGGAAGAGTGAATTGTTGGCGATGTTCGTGAACGTGGCGCCCTGAATAGATGCCGTGAACGCCGTAGTTCCTTTGGGGTACAGGAAAAGGGCGGAGTTGGCCTGGGGATGGGTCGCCTTCCAGGGGTTGGGGTACTCGAAGTGGCTGCCGTTCTGCACCGTCAGGCTCAGATTGGTACTGGTGTTCTCGACGTGCACCAGGTCCTCGGCCGCACCGTTTAACGTCGTGGCGTCGATCAGGAACGTGCCGCTGGCGTTGACCAGGTTGACGCCGTGCTCGTTGTCGGCGTTGCCGCTCGCCTGCAGCAGGCTGCTGGTGAACGTGAGCCCGTTGACGCCGCTGCCGTCGAGCCCGTGGGTGCCCGCGGCCTGGATGCGCATGCGGGTGAGCGCCACGTTGCGGGCGGAGGTGAGCACGATCCCCGAGCCGGTCGTGCTCTGAATGGTGCCGCCCGTGCACGTGGTATCCGCCATCGTACAGTTGCCGCCGGCCCCCGTGACGGTCAAGCTGCCCGTGGCCGCGGTGGAGCGGGTCCATACGATGCCGTTCGTCCCGCCGTTGGCCGAAATCGAGGTGAAGCTGAAGGTGCCGTCGGAGTTGCTGGTCAGGCTGACCGCCGTGGCGTTCGTAGTGGTCACGCTCACTTCGCTGACGGTCAGGCTGGTCGCACTGCTGGCGGTCAGCCCCGCCGTGCCCGACGCCGGCTGGATGTTCAGCCCGCGCACGGCATCACTGGTCGCCATGACCACGTTGCCCTGCACCACCGGGCGGGTGCCACCCAGCGTCGGCCGCGCAATCGTCCCGCTCGGCGGGCTGATGACGAACAGGCTGTCGAAGGTGGTGCCGGTCACCCCTTGGCCGATCAGCCACTGATCGGAGTTCAGGTTGATTCCGCCGCTCGCCGTGCCGCTGTATAGGAATATGCGCTGGCCTGTGGCATCCACCGCCGCGGCCGAGGCCAGGCTGTTGAAGGGAGTCGATAGCCGCCCATCACCGTTGGTCGCGGCGGCCGGGTTCACGAACCAGATCACCGGACCTGCCACATTGATCGTCACCGTGGCCGCTGCGCTGCACTGTGAGGGCGCGGGATTGCCGTTGTCGCAGACGGTATAGGTGAAGGCGACGTTGCCAGTCACACCCGGTGGCGGATCGAAGTCGAACGTGCCGGCGGACGTATTGAGATTGCTGATCGTGCCGCCGGTCGGCGACGTGGCGCCGACGCTGCCGACGGTGAGTATCGCGGTGTAGCCGCTGTCGCCCGTGTCCGGATCGCTCGCACCGCTCAGCAAGCCGCTCAGACTGATCTTCATGTTGGCTTGCGCCGAGTAGCTCTTGGCCAGCGCCGTGGGTGGATCGTTCACCGCGGTCACGGTGATCACAAGGGAATCACTGTCGCTCATCGGACCAGGCGAGCCGGTATTGCCCTGGTCGTTGGTCACCACCGACAGCGACTCGGGGCCCCTGGTCGAGTTGTAGTTCAGCGCACCCCGGTACTTGAGGCCGTTCAGCGCGGTGTTGATGTTCGCGATGCTGCCGGTCATGTGGACCGCGGCTGCGCCATTGCTGGTGCTGTCCACGAACGTCAGCCCGGAGGTCGACGCCAGGGTCAGCGTGCCGTGGTCGACGTCCAGGCTCAGCTTGACCGAGCCGCTGCCGGCATCCACGTCTTCGATGCTGATCGCGTTGCCATTGGCGGTGGAGAAGGTGAGGTCCGTGTCCTCGTTCACCGACTGCGCGCCGGGCACGGTGTTCACCGGGCTATCGTTGACGGCCGTGACCGTGATCTGGCGGGTGACGGTGGCGCTGTCGCTGGTCCCGTCGTTGACCTTGAACGAGACCGTGCGCGCCGTCGTGCTCGGGTTGTCGCTGCCATTGGCGAAGGTGACCGAGCGCAACGCCGCCTGGTAGTCGGATGGCGAGGCGGGGCCAGACAGAGTCAGCACCCCTGTGGCTGCGTTGAAGCTGGCGCTGATTCCGGTTGGCGGATTTGCAGCGAGCACGTCGACGCCGTTCTGGTAACCAGCGCTGATGGCGATGCTGCCGCCGGCCAGCGTGGGGCTGTCCACGTCGGCGACGGTGATTGTTGTCGTGATCGCCGTCGCTGCGTCCCCCTCGGTGAAGCTGAGCGCGGTGCTCTCGACGTTGGCCAGCACCGGCGGGTCGTTGACCGGATTCACGGTCAGATTCACCATGGCCACATTGGAGTCCGCCGTGCCGTCACTGGCCCTGTAGGTGAAGCTGTCGGCGCCGTTGAAGTCGGCGGCCGGCGTGTAACTAAACGAACCATTGGCATTGAGCGTGAACGACCCCGCGTGGCCGGGACCACTGACCAGGATGGCGTTAAACGTGGGGCTGTCGACATCGCTATCGTTGGCCAGCACGCCGGGCGCGGCGACACTCAGCAGCGTATCCTCATCGGTGCTGTAGGCGTCGTTGATTGCCATCGGCGCGTCATTGATCGAGTTCACGGTGATGTTCACCGTGGCCGACGTCGAATCGAGGCTGCCGTCGTTGACCGTGAAGCTGAAGCTGTCGGGGCCGTTGTAGTTGGCAGCCGGCGTGTAGGTCACGCCTGCGCTGTCGGTGTTCGGCGTGCCACTCGTGCATCCGTTGCTGGTCAGGGACGAGAGCAATCCGTGACTCGGCGGGGTGACGATGCTGAAGATGAGCTCGCAGGTCTCGACGTCCGAGCCGCTCAGGGTGATGGCTAAAGGCGTGTCCTCGTTGGTGCTGAAGGTCTGGCCGTTTGCAACCGGTGCATCGTTCATCGCGTTGACTGTGAGGTTCACTGTGGCCACGTTGCTGTCACCGGTGCCATCGTTGACCGTGAAGCTGAAGCTGTCGGGGCCGTTGTAGTTGGCAGCCGGCGTGTAGGTCACGCCCGCGCTGTCGGTGTTCGGCGTGCCACTCGCGCATCCGTTGCTGGTCAGGGACGAGAGCAATCCGTGACTCGGCGGGGTGACGATGCTGAAGATGAGCTCGCAGGTCTCGACGTCCGCGCCGCTCAGGGTGATGGCTAAAGGCGTGTCCTCGTTGGTGCTGAAGGTCTGGTCGTTTGCAACCGGTGCATCGTTCACCGCGTTGACCGTGAGGTTCACTGTGGCCACGCTGCTGTCAGCAGCTCCGTCAGTGGCCTTGTAGGTGAAGCTGTCGGCGCCGCTGAAGTTAGCAGCCGGCGTGTAGCTGAACGAGCCGTCAGTATTGAGGACGAACGAGCCGGCGTGCGCCGGGCCAGTCACCACGATCGCACCCAGCAGATCGTTGTCCGCGTCGATGTCGTTGGCCAGGACCCCCGCGGCGTCTGGCACGCTCAATGGGGTGTCCTCATCCGTGCTGTAGCTGTCGTTGTTGGCCACGGGGGCGTCGTTGACGGCGGTGACGCTGATCTGTCTGGTGGCGCTACCGGTGTTGTTGCTCGCGCTGCCGTCGTCGACAGTGAAGGTCACCGTGCGTGGGGCCGTGTTCGGGTTGTCGCTGATGTTGGCGTAGCTGACCGACCGCAACGCCGTCTGGTAATTGGCCACACTGGCTGACCCGCTGAGCGTCAGCACGCCCATGGGGGCGTCGAAGCTGCCGCTGATGCCGCCCTGGTTGGTGAACGCAAGCACGTCCTGGCCAGCGGCGAAGTTGCTGGTGATGGCGACGCTGCCGCCGACCAGGTTCGGGCTATCGGTGTCGCTGACGGTCACGCCCGGGTCGATAGGCGTGACCGGGTCGTTCTC
>WNFV01013191.1_pt1 | contig 16162 bp, 11 predicted proteins | sample 5400101 | NCBI WGS metagenome assembly WNFV01 (sample SAMN13153361, study PRJNA577476) | soil metagenome | isolation source: 115 cm soil or saprolite under grassland replicate 1 | place: USA:California | collected 2016-06-15
GGGATCATCGAGTTCATCAAGCACCTGAACCAGAACAAGACGCCGGTTCATCCCAAGGTGCTCTTCTTCGAAGGCAAGAAGGACAATATCGAGGTCGAGGTCGCCCTCCAGTACAACGACGGCTATCAGGAGAGCATTTTCTCCTTCGCCAACAACATCAACACGCGCGAGGGGGGCACCCACCTCACCGGATTCCGGGCCGCCCTCACGGGCCAACTGTCGAGTTATGCGCAGGCCCAGGGCTATCTGAAGTCGTTCAAGGGCGCCGTCACGGGCGACGACGTGCGCGAGGGACTGACCGCGGTCGTCTCCGTCCGCATCCCCGATCCGCAGTTCGAGGGGCAGACGAAGTCGAAGCTCGGGAATTCCGAGGTCAAGGGGCTCGTGCAACAGATCGTCAACGATCGCCTCGCCGAGGCCTTCGAGGAGGATCCGACCACCGCGCGCAAGATCGCGGACAAGTGCGTGCGCGCCGCGCAGGCCCGCGAGGCGGCCCGCAAAGCACGCGAGCTCACCCGGAAGGGCGGGCGGGACGACGAGGGCCTGTCGGCGAAGCTGGCCGACTGCTCCGAGCGGGACCCCCAGTTTCGCGAGATCTTCCTCGTGGAGGGCGATTCGGCGGGGGGCTCGGCCAAGCAGGGACGCGACCGGAAAGTCCAGGCGGTGCTTCCACTGCGCGGCAAGATCATCAACGCGGAGAAGGCGCGCTACGACAAGGTCCTGTCGCATCAGGAAATTCGATTGCTGATCTCCGCGCTGGGCACGGGCATCGGACCCGAGGAATTCGACGTCTCGAAGCTGCGCTACCACAAGGTGATCCTGATGACGGACGCCGACGTGGACGGCGCGCACATCAGGACCTTGCTCCTGACGTTCTTTTTCCGGCACATGGTGGCGATCATCGAGGCAGGGCGGCTCTTTATCGCGCAGCCGCCGCTCTTCAAGGTCAAGAAGGGCAAGGCGGAGCGGTATTTGATGAGCGAGCGCGAGATGGAGGAATTCCTGCTCGCCCAGTGGGTCGAGAGCTCGTCCATCAAGATCCCGGGCAAGGCGCAGCCGCTCAAGGAGGAGGCTCTTCTCGAAGCGCTCAAGCGGGCGCTGGAGTTCCGCACGCTCTTCGCCAAGTTCGCGCGGCGGGGCGTGCCGCGCGCCATCCTCGATGGGCTCCTGCGCAAGAAGTTCAGGGGCACCAAGCGCGGGGTAGGGGACAGCGAGATCGCGGCCGCCGTGCGCGAGGTGGCGGGCGAGATCGAGGGATGGACGTCGCAGCTCGTGAGCGGGGACAACGGCGACGCCGCGCTCATCCAGGTGCTGGGGCCGCAGCCCGCCGCCTTCAGCCCCGACCTCCTCAAGTCTCCGGACTACGCGCAGCTCTTCGAGTGCCACGGGGAGATTGCCGCTCTCCACAAGGGCCCGTGCACGGTGGTGGACGGCGATGGCAAAGAGGTGGTCACGAACACGCTCGATCGGCTCATCGAGGTGGTGATGAACCTCGCGAAGGACGGGGTGACGCTCCAGCGCTACAAGGGATTGGGCGAGATGAACCCCGAGCAGCTCTGGGAAACCACCATGAATCCGGAGACGCGCACGCTGCTCAGGGTGACCATGGATGACGCGGTGGGCGCCGACGAGATCTTCACCATCCTCATGGGCGACTCCGTGGAGCCGCGGCGCGAGTTCATCGAAAGGAACGCCCTCGACGTGGTCAACCTCGACATCTAGCCTCCCAGGACCCGCATGAGCCCAGAGCGCCAGACGCCGGTTCCCATCGAAGAGGAGATGCGGAAGTCGTACCTCGACTACGCCATGTCCGTCATCGTGGGCCGTGCGCTCCCCGACATACGCGACGGCCTCAAGCCCGTGCACCGCCGCGTGCTCTACACCATGAGCGTCATCGGGGTGGCGTGGAACCGACCCTACAAGAAGTCCGCGCGCATCGTGGGCGACTGCATGGGCAAGTACCATCCCCACGGCGATTCGCCGATCTACGAGACGCTCGTGCGCATGGTGCAGGAGTTCTCACTCCGCTATCCGCTCGTGGACGGGCAGGGGAACTTCGGCTCCATCGATGGCGATCCCGCGGCGGCCATGCGATACACCGAGGCGCGCCTCGCCAAGATCGCCCATGAAATGCTCGCGGACATCGACAAGGACACCGTCGATTTCGCCCCGAACTACGACGAGAACGAGCAGGAGCCGGTGGTCCTGCCCGCCCGCATCCCCAATCTCCTCGTGAACGGGTCCTCCGGTATCGCGGTCGGCATGGCCACCAATATCCCGCCCCACAATCTCAGCGAGGTCGTGGACGGGCTGATCATGCTGATCGACAACCCGGAGGCCACCGCCGACGACCTGATGAAAGTGATCCCGGGGCCGGACTTTCCCACCCGCGGCTATGTCTACGGGCGTGGGGGTATTCGCGAGGCGTATACGACGGGCCGGGGCATCATCACGCTCCGGGCCAAGGCGCACGTGGAGAAGCTCAGGGGAGGTCGCGAGGCCATCATCGTCACCGAGCTGCCGTACCAGGTGAACAAGGCCACCCTGATGGAGAAGATCGGCGAGCTCATCCGCGACAAGAAGATCGAGGGCATTTCCGAGCGTCGCGACGAGTCGAGCCGTGAGGGAATCCGCATCGTGCTGGAGCTCGGGCGCGGGGAAATGCCGCAGATCGTGAGCAATCAGCTCTACAAGCACACGCAGATGCAGACCACGTTCGGCATCATCATGCTCGCCCTCGTCGGCCGCCGCCCCCAGGTGGTCACCCTCAAGCAGATGTTGACGGAGTTCATCGCCTTCCGCCGGGAAGTGGTGACCCGCCGCACGAAATACGATCTCGCGCGCGCGGAGGAGAAGGCGCACATCCTGGAGGGCCTGCGCAAGGCGGTGGACCAGCTCGACCTCGTCATCCGGCTCATCCGGCAGGCCGAGGATCCCGAAGCGGCGAAGCAAGCCCTGATCCGTCAGCTCGAGCTCTCCGAGATCCAGGCCCGGCACATCCTCGACATGCGGCTGCAGCGCCTGACCCAGCTCGAGCGCCACAAGATCGTGGAAGAGCACGAGCAGACGCTGGCCCTCATCGCCGACCTCAAGGGCATCCTCGCCTCCGACCAGCGACTCATGGGCATCATCAAGGAGGAGCTGGCGGCGCTCAAGAGCGACTTCGGCGACGAGCGGCGCACGGAGATCCTCGACGAGACGACGGATCTCACCATCGAGGACCTCCTCGCCGACGAGGAAATGGTGGTGACGATCACACGGTCCGGCTACATCAAGCGGACCCACGTCGAGTCGTATCGGAGCCAGAAGCGCGGCGGCAAGGGCGTCACGGGCATGGAGACCAAGGAAGAGGACATCGTCGAGGATCTCTTCGTCGCCTCCACCCACGCCTTCCTCCTCTTTTTCACGAACAAGGGCAAGGTCCACTGGCTCAAGGTACACGAGATCCCGGAGGGAGGGCGCCAGGCCAAAGGCAAGGCGATCGTCAACGTGCTCTCGCTCGCCGAGGGAGAGGCGGTGGCCACCTGCGTGCCCGTGCGCGACTTCGAGTCGGGGGGCTACGTGCTCTTCGCGACCAAGAAAGGCACGGTCAAGAAGACGGAGCTGAGTCAGTTCTCCCACCCGCGAAGCGGCGGCATTCTCGCCATCTCGCTGGAGACGGGGGACGAGGTCATGGCCGCTCGCCGCACCGACGGCCAGCGCGAGGTTCTGCTCTCGACCAAGGCGGGCATGATCATCCGCTTCCCCGAGGAAGAGGTCCGGCCCATGGGCCGCACGGCCGGCGGAGTGCGCGGTATCGACGTGGACGATGACGATCAGGTCATTGCCGCGGAGGTCGTCCAGGAGGGGGTCAGCGTCTTCACGATCACCGAGCGCGGGTTCGGCAAGCGGACACCCCTCGAGGAGTATCGGCTCCAAGGGCGCGGCGGCAAGGGCATCATCGACATCAAGACGGAAGGGCGCAACGGCTCCGTGGTCGGAATGCTCCAGATTCGCGAGACCGACGACATCCTGGCCGTGACCACCAAGGGCCAGATGATTCGCGTCCACGGCGGCGACATCACGAGCCAGGGCCGTAACACCATGGGGGTTCGCATCATCGCGCTCGACGCCGACGACCGCGTGGGAAGCGTGGCCCGGGTCGAGGCGGAGCAGGTGATCGAGCCGCCCGCCGAACCGTCGTCATAGCGGCACCCCGCGAGGGGAATACCAGGCCGCCTGCGGGCGGCCTCTTTTGTTTCACTTCTTTTGCTTCAGAGGTAGCGGAACGAATCGGGGGAACGAGACGTGCTGGACATCAGGCTGATCAGAGAGCGACCGGAGGAGATCGAGCGCGCCCTTGCCGAGAAGGGCGGCGTGGAGCTCGTCAGGGAGCTCGTGGCGAGCGATGTGGCGCGGCGGCGCCTCATTCACGAGAGCGAGGAGCTCAAGGCCGAGCACGGCCGGGCGTCCCAGGAAATGGGGAAAAGGCATTCCGGGGGCGCCATTCCCGCGGAGGTGCGCGAGGCGATGCGCGCACGCTCGGAAAAGATCAAGGCGCTCGATGCCGAGGTCAAAGAGGCCGAGGAGAAGGTACAGACCCTCTTGCTCGAGATCCCGAACGTGCCGCATCCGTCGGTGCCGCGGGGCGCCAGCGACGCCGACAATGTCGAGGTGCGCCGGTGGGGCACGCCCCGCGTCTTCGATTTCGCCCCCCGGCCGCACGAGGAGGTGGGGGTGGCCCGCGAGCTGCTGGACCTGGAGCGTGCCGTCAAGTTGAGCAAAACGCGCTTCGCCGTCATGTGGGGCGCCCTCGCCCGGCTGGAGCGGGCACTCGGGCAATTCATGTTGGACCTCCACCTGCGCGAGCACGGCTACACCGAGCTCTGGCTGCCGCATCTCGTGAGCGCCGAAACCATGCTGCAGACGGGCCAGCTCCCGAAGTTCGAAGAAGGGCTGTTCAAGACGGTCGAGGCGGATGACAACCGCACGCTGTACCTCATACCGACGGCGGAGGTGCCGCTGAGCGCGCTTCATAGCGGCGAAGTGCTGGCGGGGGCCGACCTGCCGCGCCGCTACACCGCCCTCACCCCAAGCTACCGCCGCGAAGCAGGTACTTACGGCAAGGACATGAAGGGGATCTATCGCCAGCACCAGTTCGACAAGGTCGAGCTGGTGAAGATCACGACCCCGGGGCAATCCTATGACGAGCTGGAGTCGATGGTGGCCGACGCGGAGGAAGTGCTGCGTCGGCTCGAGCTTCCCTACCGGGTCGTGGAGCGCTGCACGGGCGACGTGGGCTTCAGCTCGGCGAAAGGTTACGACATCGAAGTGTGGCGGCCCGCCCTCGAGAAATATACCGAGATCTCGTCCTGCTCGAACTATGCGGATTTTGGCGGACGCAGAGTGGACATCCGCTTTCGTCCCGAGGGTGGCGGCCGCCCGGAGTTCTGTCATACGCTGAACGGATCAGGGCTGGCGGTGGGCCGCACCCTGATCGCGGTGCTGGAAAACTATCAGGAAGCCGACGGATCGGTGACGATCCCGAAGGTGGTGCAGCCGTACATGGGGGGGCTCGTGCGGATCGAGCCCAAGCGATAACTCGCGCGGAGGGGTGGCCGAGTCTGGTTGAAGGCGCCGGTCTTGAAAACCGGAATCCCGCAAGGGATCGGGGGTTCGAATCCCTCCCCCTCCGCCATTATCCTCAACATGGCGAAGCCATGTTGACGGTGGGCGAGACGGTTAGGTCATTCGTCTCGGGTGTAGCAGCACCGCGACCACCCCATGCCTTCCGTCAGCATGCCCTCGGTCAGGGTGTTGCGTTGGCCTCCTCGAGGGTGGCGGCCTGGTCGCCGTTGGGACGGACGACGAGGCGCCGGGTGTGGAAAGCGCCCAGCGTCGGTCGGTGGCCGATGCTGATGACGGTGGTTCCCGCCAGTCGTTCCTTCACGAGCGCGTAGAGCCGCTGCTCCGTCGTCTCGTCCACGGCCGAGGTTGCTTCGTCGAGGAACAGCCAGTCGGGTCTCTGAATGAGCGCGCGGGCAAATGCGATGCGTTGTTGCTCGCCGGGGGAGAGCTGCATGGCCCAGTGGGTGCTTTCGTCCAGGCGGGCAACGAGCTTGGGAAGTCCGACCGCCTCCAGAGCCGCGCGCAAGGCCGCATCCGTGACGCCGGCCGCTTGCATCGGGTAGCTCACCACCTCGCGCAGCGTGCCGATGGGCAGGTAAGGCTTCTGCGGCAGGAAGAGCACGCGTGCATCGGGAGGCGCGGTGATCTTGCCTCGGCCGAATGGCCAGATGCCGGCGATGGCGCGGAAGAGCGTGCTCTTGCCCGCTCCCGAGGGCCCGGTCAGCAGCACGCTTTCGCCGCCGCCGATTCGGGCGACGGCGCCTCGGAGCAGCAGTTGGCCATCGGGCAGGTCGAGGTCCACGCCGTCGAGGGAAATGCCCGCGGACCCGGCCTGGCGCTCGATGTGCTCGACCCCGGGGACGGGGCGCGAGCGGGTCATGGCCGCCTCGAAGCCGACGAGCCGACTCACCACTGCGCGCCATTCGGCGATCTGCGGATACAGCTGGTAATCGACGATGAGGCTCAGCGCGCTCTGCACTTGCCCGAAAGCCTGGGCGGTCTGCATCAGCCCGCCGAGGGCGATCTCTCCCCGGAAGAAACGCGGGCCGGCCACCACGAAGGGGAAAATGATGGCGAGCTGGCCGAAGCCCACGGTGAATCCGGTCAGGCGCTTCTGCAGGCTCATGATCTCCCGCCAGTTGGTGACGACCTTGGCGAAGCGCTCGCGAAAGCTTAGGAGCTCGTCCCGCTCGCCGCGATACAGGGCCACGCCCTCCGTATTCTCCCGGAAGCGCACGAGCGAGAAGCGGAAGTCGGCCTCGTAACGCTGCTGCTCGAAGTCGAGGCGCACCAGCCGCCGTCCCACCTTTTCCGTGAGCCAGGTACCGACGATCGAATAGAGAAGGGCGGCCCACACCATGTAGCCAGGCACCGTCCAGCCGAGCCACGGCAGCTTGATGGGGCCGGAGAGAAACCACAGGATGCCCACGAAGGACACGAGGGTGGTGGCGGCGGAGAGGAATTGCAGCGAGAGCGATAGCGAGCGTGTCACGAACATGCGCACGTCTTCCGCGATGCGCTGATCGGGGTTGTCCGCATCGCCGGCCATGAGCTGCATGCGGTAGTAGGTGCGATCGCTCAGCCAGGCATTCAGGTAGCGATCGGTCAGCCAGCGCCGCCAGCGGATCTGAAGCATCTGGTTGAGATAGAGCTGGTACACGGCGACGGCGATGAACAGCCCGGCGAGCCAGGTGAAGACCCACAGCTGATGGAAGAAGACGGGGGCGTTCTTCTCCTGGACGGCATTGAAGAAGGTGTTCTGCCACTTGTTCAGGAGCACATTGATGTAGACGAGCCCGAGGTTCATGGCCACCACGATGGCGAGCAGGCTGCGGGCCGCCCAGCGATCCTCTGAGGACCAGTAGGGCTTGGCCAGGCGCCACGTGTCCCGCAGGAATTGTCGCAGGTCGGTCATCGGGCGAGTCTCGGATGTGTGTGTATTCATGGCGCCCAGTATCGCCCACGACCTACCTTCTGGGTAGTCGGCTGGGCTTGGATGCCTTATACTCACTAGGCTTGACTGTTTGGAGAGGTGGCCGAGTCGGCCGAAGGCAGCCGCCTGCTAAGCGGTTACAGGGGCAAAACCTCTGTCCAGGGTTCGAATCCCTGCCTCTCCGCCAGACGCGCCCTTAGCTCAGTTGGATAGAGCGTCGGACTACGAATCCTGCCGATCGGGGCGGTGGTGGTGCTGGACGGCCGGATCATTGGCCGGGGGCGCAACCGGGTGATCGCGGACTCCGATCCGACGGCGCACGCGGAGATGCTGGCGCTGCGCGAAGCGGCGGCCGGGATGGGCAACTATCGACTCACCGGCGCTGCGTTGTACGTGACGCTGGAGCCGTGCCCGATGTGCTGCGGCGCGGCGGTGAATGCGCGGGTGGCGCGAGTGATCTATGGCGCGGTGGATCCGAAAGCGGGCGCCGCGCAGTCGCTGTACCGGCTGCTCGAGGACAGGCGGCTCAATCACCGCGCCGCCGTGAGGGCCGGGGTGCTGGGCGAGGAGTGCGGTGCGATACTGAGCGAGTTCTTTCAAAAGAGAAGATCGTGAGTGGCGCGGAGGGGTGGCCGAGCCCGGTTGAAGGCGTCCGACTCGAAATCGGATAGGGGCGCAAGTCCCTCGGGGGTTCAAATCCTCTCCCCTCCGCCAATTTAGCTTTTGCACCACGAGGCGCTTTCGCAGGGCTCCAGCGCCCGAGGGTCGGGCAGTCGATCAGCGCGTATGCTGTGTGGGTACGGAGGGGTGGCCGAGTGGCCGAAGGTGCGGCACTGGAAATGCCGTGTAGGGGCAACTCTACCGTGGGTTCGAATCCCACCCCCTCCGCCATTTAATTCCTCAACATGGCGAAGCCATGTTGACCGTGGGCGAGAAGGTTAGGTCGTTCGCCTTCGTGCAGTCATTCGTAGCATTGAGTTCTTGGACATGACGTCGCAGGGTGGCGAGAAGGGGTCAGCTGCGAGGCGGCGCCCGAAGGCGGCACGCGAGGCGTACTCTCTGTACGTTGAGCGTGCCGCCGAGGGCTCCAACGAAGCAGATGGCCCCTTATCGCCGCCCTGCAAAGGTGGGCCGTGCTAGACGGGGAGGTAGCGGTGCCCTGTAACCCGCAATCCGCTACAGCGGGGTTGAATTCCCTCTCGAGGGCCGTTCGTGTCGAATGAGCCTTGCGGAACGGTGTTGAAGGTCGGGCCCCACGCAACGAGTCGCGTCGAATCCCGCCAGGCCCGGAAGGGAGCAACGGTAAGGCGTTCCGCTCGTGTGCCGTGGGAGTACCTGACCGGAGCTGGCTTCGCTTGGAGATCGCGGGACGGGCGTTTCGATTGAGGGTGCACGGTCTTGATTTGATCCGGGGGGAGCGAGCGCCGCTCCTCCCCCGGACCCCCCACCGCTAAGGTCAGGAGCAAAGCGTGAGCTATCAGGTGCTGGCGCGGAAGTGGCGGCCGCAGGTCTTCCAGGCCGTGGTGGGGCAGGATCCGGTCACGCGCACGCTGCAGAATGCCCTCAGCTCCGGGCGCGTCGCGCATGCCTATCTCTTCACCGGACCTCGAGGAGTCGGCAAGACCACCACCGCGCGTCTCCTCGCGAAAGCGCTGGCCTGTACCCGACGCGAAGGACCCGAAGCGTGCGGCGTCTGCCCCTCCTGCGCGGATTTCGTCTCAGGCGCGCCGGTGGACGTGATGGAGATCGACGCCGCCTCCAACACGGGCGTGGACGACATCCGCACCCTTCGGGAGAACGTCAAGTACGCGCCGGCCCGCGGCCGCTTCAAGATCTACATCGTGGATGAGGTCCACATGCTGTCGGGGCCCGCCTTCAACGCCTTTCTCAAGACACTGGAGGAGCCACCGGCCCACGTGGTCTTCGTGCTCGCCACCACGGACCCGCGCAAGATACCCCCCACCGTGCTCTCGCGCTGCCAGCGCTTCGATTTCCGTCCCATACCCCCGGAGCAGCTCACGGCGACCCTCAGCGAGATCCTGACCAAGGAAGGCGTGGGCTTCGAACCGGCCGCCCTCCCGCTCCTCGTGCGCGCCGCGGAGGGCAGCCTGCGCGACGCGCTGTCGCTCCTCGATACCGCCATCGCCTACGGCGGCGGAGCGCTGGATGAAGCGAGTGTGGCGCGGATCCTCGGCTCGTCTTCGCCCGTGCACGTGCGGGGCTTCCTCGGCGCGCTGCTTGCGAAGGACGGCGCCCGTGCCCTGGAAGCCATCGACCGCGCCGCGCGCGACGGAGAGGATCTCACCTGGCTGTGTCGCGAGGTTGTCGAGACGGCGCGCCGCGCCCTTGTGGTCAAGGTAGCCCCGGACGCGCCCTTCGCCGATCTCACGCCGGCCGAGCACGAGGCGCTCGCCGCGAGCGTGGAGGCGGTGAGCGCGGACGAGCTGATCTATCTGTTGCGTGCCTTCATGGACGCGGACGCCGAAATGCGGCGCTCGCCCCATCCGCGTGTGGAGCTGGAGATCGCGGCCGTGCGCGCCGCGCGCCGGCCTCAGCCCCAGGCGATCGAGGCCCTGATCGCGAAGGTGGACGAGGCGGCGAGCCGACTGCGGAACGCGCCCGCCGCCCCTCGTGCCGCCACCGCTCAGCCCAGTCTTCTCGAAGCTCCCGCGTCGCCGGCGCGTTCCACGGCGCCGCCCGTACCCAGCCCGCCGGTGCCCGCGCCGCCGCCCGCGGAGCGGGTCCCCGGCCCATCCGCGCCCGCGATGGAGAGCGTCGAAGAAGGACCGCGCGAGGCCGCCGGCGACAACCTCGGCGAGGGATGGAGCCGTGCGACCACGGAGATCCTCAAGAAAAAGGCGCTGCTCGGCTCCGTCGTCCAGCACGGGGTGCCGCTGCGCCTCGAAGGCGGCGTGCTCACCATCGGGCTCGTGGCCAGTCCGTTTCACCACGAGATGCTCAACGATCGCGCCAACCGCGACATCATCACCCACGCTGTCCAGCAGCACATTCCGGGAGCCCGGCGTGTCGAGATCGCGGCGGAGGCCGCGGCGGCCGGCGGCGCCGTCAATCATCCGGCCGTGCAGGCGGCCGTGGCCATGTTCCAGGGTGAGGTGGTGGCCGTGCGGCCCCGCGCGCCCGAGGAAGGAGAAATCCCGTGAAAGGCTTCGGCAATATCATGAAGGAAGCGCAGAAGCTGCAGCAGCAGATGGAGGCGCTGCAGGCGGAGGTCGCGAAGAAGAAGGTCGACGCCACCTCCGGCGGCGGCATGGTTACCGTCGAGGCCAATGGCAAACAGGAGATTCTCTCCATCAAGATCGATCGCGAGGTCATCAATCCCGACGACGCGCAGATGCTGGAGGATCTGGTCCTCGCCGCGTGCAACGAGGCGCTGAGAAAGTCGCGCGACATGGTGCAGGCCGAAATGGGCAAGCTCACGGCCGGGCTCAAAATACCCGGCATGGGAATGTAGCGTCCCGCGTGGCCTACTACCCCGAGCCGGTGGCCCGGCTCATCGAAGCATTGCAGCGGCTCCCCGGCATCGGGCCCAAGACCGCCCAGCGGCTGACCTTCTTCCTGCTCAAGCGCCCGACTGACGAAGTGCAGACCCTGGCGGAGTCGCTCACTCAGCTCAAGCAGCTCATTGTCCACTGCAGTGTCTGCTTCAACGTCACGGAGGAAGACCCCTGTCGCATCTGCACCGATCCGCGGCGGGATCAGCGGACGCTCTGCATCGTGGAGGAGCCCAATGATCTCCTCGCCCTCGAGCGCACCGGCGAGTTCCGCGGTCGCTACCACGTGCTTCTGGGCGCGCTCTCTCCGCTCGACGGCATCGGCCCCGAGGATCTGCGCGTCCGCGAGCTGCTCGCGAGACTCGAGACGCCCGGCGTGGAAGAGGTCATCCTCGCGACTAACCCAAGCGTGGAAGGCGAGGCCACCGCCATCTACCTCGCCAAGCTGCTGAAGCCTTTCGGCATGCGCATCACCCGCATTGCCCGGGGCCTGCCGGTGGGCGGCGACCTCGAATACGCCGACGAAGTTACGCTGTCCAAGGCCCTCGAAGGCCGCCGCGACGTCAGCTAGATCAAATTCCCCTCCCCTCAGGGGAGAGGGCAGGGTGAGGGGCGGTGTGGGTGAGGAGGGTGGCCCGCTTGGCGCCAGGGGCGGGCCTGTGATACAAAAGACTTCCTACCGAATCTGCTTTCGGCATTCCCCGATAGCTCAATGGTAGAGCACCCGGCTGTTAACCGGGGGGTTGCTGGTTCGAGTCCAGCTCGGGGAGCCAACTCTTTAAGAGAGGCCTGCTCGACTCCCCAGCAGGCGATTCTTCGTTCTGCCCCTTTGCTGCGGTAGCAAGTAAACGTCTTCAGCCGATACGTCGTTGGCTGGATGGTGGCCCACCGGGAGAGCACGAAGCTGGCCCAGCGGTTCATCCACGAGACCTGCGCCCCCGGGGGATCGGTCGGAACCAGCTCACGATCCATGCCGACCGAGGGCCGGCGATGACCCCGAAGCCCGTCGCGTTCCTGCTCGCCGACCTAGTCTAGCCAACCTGATCACGCTCGACATCGACGGCGACGTGCAGATCCAGGTCGTCCAGGAGTACGAGGCCTAGCGCGTCGTGTCGTGCTGATGCTTCTTTCGTGATTCGGGGACTAAAGCGACCAACCGCGGGTGCGGAGCCAGGTCTGGAGACGGACGCGGACGAGATTACATGCCGGCGAGGGCACCAGCCCAGCGCCGAGCCGGAAAAGGCTGCGAGTAGCGAGATACCGTATCCGGTCGACGCGGGAGCAATCGCGGTAGGCACGACGCACGTCGGCCAGCTTGGCGGTCAGTACGACCCGCATCTGCTGGTCGTCGCGAGAGTGCTCCTGCTGTTTCCTGAGTGCTTGCAGGAAGCCCCGCCGCATCCGGGACCGGTTCGAGCAGATAGAGTCGGCACGAATCACGTAGGTTGCGAGCTTCATGTCAACGTATCGTACCGTCGGCTCGGCGCGGAAGATCTCCATCCAGCAGTCCCAATCCTCATGGCTCGGAAGCGCTTCGTCGAACCGTATCGCTCGGCCGGAGAAGAGCTGCCGGTCGAATAGGAAGCAGTGCGCCGGGATGGACAGATTCTTTTCCCATCGCGCCGCGAGATCGAGGACAGGTCGGGTGCCGGCCAGGCGAGGACTCAGATATGAAGCCGGCCGTGCGGGTGCGTCCCCCGCGGTCGCAAGACTGTAGTCGCAGTAGGCGAGCGCGGGCCGCGACGCGTTGACCAGCGCCGCGAGCTGAATCGAGAACTTGGTGGGAGCGATCACGTCGTCGGCGTCCAGGAACTGGACGTACTCGCCTCGCGCCAGATGGAGCCCCGCGTTGCGGGCGGCACTGAGCCCTCGCGGAGGTTGACGATGCAACCGGATCCGCGTATCCCGAGCGGCAAGCGCGGCCGCAATTTCGGCTGAACCATCGATCGATCCATCGTCCACGATGATACATTCCCACGACTGATGGTCCTGGGCCTGGACGCTGGCGACGGCGATCGAGAGGTAGGCGCCGTGGTTGCGGCACGGGATCACCACGGAGACCAGCGGGGATCTGGCGGGGGTTGGGTCGGGCGAGATCATACGACGTGGGGTGTCGGAAACGGCAGGATGAATCGCATTCCGTGCGACCTCAGCGCCTGTTCCTGGCGCAGGATCGCCTCGGCGTAGTTCCACGCGAGCAAGAGCACGTAGTCCGGAGGATTCTCGGCCAGCGTGCTGGGGGGGCGAATGGGGATGCTCGTGCCCGGGACATACCGCTCCTGCTTGATGGGGGTGCTATCGACGACATAGTGGAGCACTTCGTGGCCAATGTCGCAATAGTTCAGGAGTGTACTGGCCTTCGCGGGAGCGCCGTAGCCGACCAAGCGGCCACCGCGGCTCCGGAGTTCGTGGAGCAGGTGGCGCAAGTTCTGTCGGAACTCGACGACGTTCTGAGCGAATTGCCGGTACGTCTCGACGTCGTCGAAATGCAGCGCGTCCTCATCCTGTCGGGTGAGGGCCACCCTCGCCTCGACCGGGTAGGGAGCGTCACTGCGAGCCGCGTGTATCTGAAAGGACTCGCCGTGGGTGGGGATGACTTGGACGTCGATGACACGCAGCCCGAACCTCGCCAGGAGGACCTCGAGAGGTCGGAGGGTGTAGTACGTCAGATGCTCGTGATAGATCTGGTCGAAGCAACTCATCCGCAGCATGTTGGCGAAGCGGTGGTTCTCGAAGATGAGGACGCCATCGGGAGCGAGAAGATCGGTCACCCCTTCGAGGACATCGTCGAGGTCGTCGATGTGAGCGAGGCAATTGGCGGAGAAGATCACCTTGGCCCGGCCGAACATGGTCCGGATCGCCCGGGCGGTGTGGACATTGAAGAAGCGACCGACGGTCGGCACCCCTTTCTTGGCGGCGAGACCGACGATATTGCTGGCGGGATCGACGCCGAGGACGCGGCACCGGCCGACCAGATGCTGCAGGAAGACGCCGTCGTTCGAGCCCACCTCACAGAGGAGATCGTCCGGCTCGTTCAGATATCGCCCGCAGATGTCGGCGGCCACGCGACGGAAGTGGTCGATCATCGGGGCGCTGGCGGAGGTGAAGTAGTGATAGGCGCCGAAGAGACGCCGTGGGGACACGACATCGGGAACCTGGACGAGCCCGCAGGCGGAGCAGTACGCGACCGAGAGAGGATAGAGCGGCTCGGCGATGGTCGACTCGCCCTCAGGACGGTACGCGTTCGCCAGCGGCATGGATCCGAAGTTTAGGAACTCGGTCAGCTTACGTAGTTTGCAGGCGCGACACGTGGTGCGGCGGTAGTAGTCGCGCGGTCTCGGTGGAGCGACCCCGCGCCACGGAAGGAGCGGTCGCACAACGCGAGACGGTCGAGTGCTCATGGCGCGTCGACCAGGGATCGAGTCTCGGCGATCTGGCGCCAGGCCTGGAAGGCGAGAGATTCAGGAATCTCGACGTCGTCCATCTCGAGGTGCTGACCTACCGCAACGGATCGCCGCACGACCGCGTCGGTGACGAGCCCAATAGGGAGGTGGTGCGGGTGACGGGCGACCTGGACCGCCTCGCCGCGTAGCTCGAAGCTGCCGATTCCCCGCCGGATCAGGTGGCCGGGCTCGAGGGGACGCTTTGCCACCGCGCCCACACCGATGCGCGGATGCCGCGAATTGTCCAGCAACGGCGGTCCGCCGTCGACGACGCGGCGAATCGTCCGTCCAATCTCGAGATGGCACAGATGATGGGGCTGGACCAGCGTGTAGAATGGGCCCTCGCCGAGCTTGAGATAACTCAGAGACGCTTGCTGGCGCGGGTCATGCTCTCCGATCAGGAATACTCCGGCGGGTGCGGCGGGAGCGATCACGTAGTCCGCGAGCGGTTGACCCAGACGCCGGGCGGACTCCGCGAGAACGGCTGCCCCCTCGGCGAGTGTGTCAACCGCGGGACCGAGCATTCCGTCGTGGGCGATGGTTGCTCCGAGACCGTTGGCGACGAGCGCCTGCTCGATGTGGATCTTCGTCCCGTCGGTTGCCGCGATGACCTGATCCAGACTGATGCCCTGCTTGCACGCCCAGTACTCCATTTGGTCTCTGGGCGGGTCCGGATGGTAGTAGCCTTTTCGATTACCGTAGACGAGGGGCTGGAAGCCCATGGCTCGGGCCTGCTCGGCGAGCTCCGCGAGGGCGCCGGGCTGGTCGCCGTGAGCCTCCGTGAGGGATCCTCGGCCGACAAAGTACGATCCGGTCGTGACATGAAACTCGGCGTTCATCGTGACCACGAGTCGCCCGGCCCGTAGCGCGGCATCCACCACCCGGGTGGCATGCAGGACATCGCCGCTGCATTCGACGACGACCGAGCATTCGTCGATGAGCTGATCGAGGGAGTTGGTGAGCAGATCTGGGGCCGGAAACTCGGTGCAGGTGTGGAGATCCCGGCGGGTCAACACGCGGCGCACGACGGAGCCGGCGACCGGCGGCGTGCGCTGGGCGGCCAAGAGGAATCCGCGGGCGATGAAACCCGACCCCGAGATTCCGACGGTGGTCGCGTCAACCATGGCGGGTCACACTCGAGCAGAGGGATGAGGCTGCCCCGGCTGGGCCATCATCGGCGGCGCCGGACGGACCCGCGAGGAGGCGGTCGAAGCAGGCGCGCCATCGCCGTGCCACCGCGACGGATCCGTACGTGTCGACAATCCGGGAGCGGTCTGAGAGCCCGACGGCGGCGCGGCGCTCGAAGTCGCCCAACGCCTCGAGCGCGTCGATCCATTCGTCTACCTCACGCGCGAAATAGCAGCTCTGACCGTGGGTGAGCGTAGCGGTGAAGGCCGGATTCGGCGACGCGACGATCGGCAATCCGAGTGCCTTGAGCATCGTCATCCGGGTGTTCGGTTTGGCGACGTACCAATCCACTGGGGCGGATGGGAGCACGGCGATGTCGCAGTCGAGCAACTGGCGATGCACCCGCTTGCGGCTCCATTGATAGGTGACGCCCGGCCCGCTCGAGATGGTCACGAGTCGGTAGCGGGCCAGCCGCGGGCTGGAGAGAGCTTCGCGAACCGGCGCCAGGAGATGGAGATTCTCCGCGTAGCCGACCCAGA
>WNFV01019108.1_pt1 | contig 16159 bp, 15 predicted proteins | sample 5400101 | NCBI WGS metagenome assembly WNFV01 (sample SAMN13153361, study PRJNA577476) | soil metagenome | isolation source: 115 cm soil or saprolite under grassland replicate 1 | place: USA:California | collected 2016-06-15
TTTTGTCGTGCTTGTAAGAGGTCACAGGCGCGGCGGTGGTAGGTGCGGGGGAAGTTTTTTTCTTTGGCATAATTCCTCATGGTTCGGCGGGCTGAAGCCCTGCCTCAGTTCGTGAAAATCCGCTAAAGCGGATTCGGTCATCAGCCCGAAGGCGCTGCACTGAGCCTGTCGAAGTGGCTTCCATGTACTGAGCAAGGGATTTATCCCCGCGATTCGTTATCGAATAAAGTTCCAAGCATCAAGTTATCAAATCCGCGTTCCATCCCTGCGCGGATCAAGTTCTGCGATTCGTGAATATCCTGAATTTCGAGCATTGCCCATTGTCCATACTTGCCTATGTTATTAACTGCAGGAATCCACATCTCGCGGGCGGTCTTGACTTTCAATCCCTTTTTGTCATCTTTCTTGCCCGTGACTTCGATTAATAGGTTTAGTGTCATTGCGAGGCGTTGTTCGTCCGCCGAAGCAATCTCCTGTTGAGTCGGGGATTGCTTCGCCCCTATCGGGGCTCGCAATGACATGTCCAACACTGCAATAAAATCAGGCGTGTAATGCCGCCCGACTCCCTGATATTCATAGGGAATGGTAAATCCAAGATTATGATTTTTCACATACGCCAGTACTTCGGGCATTTGCTCCAACCGTTTTGCAACGCCTTGTTCCCATTCCTGCGTATCCGCGACCACATAATTAACCTGGCTCTTGATGGTCTCGCGCACTTCTTTTGAAGTCAGAAAATCCACATAGCGCGTCGAACCGAGCGTGTCGTACGGCGCAAGGATGGGTAACAAGCGCCGTTCGCCTTGCTGCTCGAGGTTCTCCTTCACAATCGCCTGTTGGATCTTGGTCAATGCGCCAGAGAAATATTCCCCGACCGACAAGTAGCCAATCATCATACGGTCTTTCAGAATGACATGCTTTCTCACATACTCACCTGTAATGCGCTGTAACTGTGGGGTGAGCCAGTATTTCTCCGTGCCGTCGCCATCGGTGTAATAGCGTTTGAGCAACGCCTGCGTCAGGCGCATCACGACTTCACCCTCGCGGCGTTCCTTGATTTTCTCCAGCGTTTCTTTTTCTTCCACGCCGATGACGCCGCCCAGTGTCACTTCGGTGGGTTCGTTCTCGATGATGGTGCGCGACTCTTCGCTGAATTGTGCCGCTAGTTTGCTCTCGTTGAGTTCATAGCGATAGCCCTCCACGCGCGGGAAAGTGATCTCATATTGCGAGCGTTCCTGCAACGCATGCACGCGATGAATGACTTTTGGCGTCTGCGGTGTGGTTGAGCCTTCCGCTTTCAGGAAGTTGAACGGGACTCCATACACTTCGGCGTATTCTGGCTGGAATTTTTCTACCCCATCGCCTGCATCTGGAATGGTGGAATAATCCACCCGTCTCAACGCCCGACCGACAACCTGCTCGCACAACAATTGGGTTGTGAATGCCCTGACGCCGAGAATATGAGTCACTGTGTTTACGTCCCAGCCTTCGGTCAACATGGAAACGGAAACCACGCACTTGATATTCTCGCCAAGTTTGCCAGGCTTTCCCACTGTGTTCATCACTTCACGCAGTAATTCTTCGTCGGTCGGCTCATCCCTGCCTGGGAAGCGCTTGCGATACTCTTTATGGAAATCCGCGATTTCCTTGGCGAAAATCTTCTTGAATTCATCATTGATCTTTTCGCCGCTTTCCAGTTGTGCACTGTCAATGATGAGCGTATTTGGGCGGTCGAAGAATTGCACGCCATCCTCATTGCGGAAGATGTCGAGATTGCCTTTCTCGATTCTGATTTGTCCGCTGGCAGTCTCGCGTTCATAGCCTGCAACCCAGCGATACACCATTTCTGAAACAGTTGTGTTATTGCACACCATAATCATTACAGGCGGCATCACCGCAGGGTTTGTTTTCTTATGCTTCTCAAATACACTGTAATATTTCTGATAACTGCCATACAAGGAATGTAACGCTTCCTCCAACTTGGTAGGCAGGATGATGGTCGAAAGGTCGTATCCTCCTGTTTTCTTACCTTTCTTTGGCAACTGTTCGCTGACGTAATCCCAAAGGTTGCGAAACTCCGGAACATCCCCATATGCAATCGTATCCGACTCGACAGGCAAACGCGGGATCTTGACGATGCCGCACTCCAGCGCGTCGAGCAATGAAAAATCATATACTGTCCACGGGAACAGCGTCCCCTCGGCATAACCTGAACCGCGCAGAAAATAAGGCGTTGCTGAAAGATCAATAATAGCGTTGATGTTCTTCTTTTGCACCAGCGCTTCCAATCCGCTAATCCACACCCGCGCGGCTTCGTTGTTTTCATCGGCTTCTTTGCGGTCTTCGCCAGTCAATTTTTCTGCGCTTGGCTTTTCTCGATAACAATGATGGGCTTCATCGTTCAACACCAGCACACGCGGCTTATTCAGCAAACTCTTGAAAGCGCGATTGACCATCGCGTTAGGCGTTTCTTTCGTGGCTTCTTCTTTTACGAGTCCTGTTGCCTTTAGCGTGCTCCCAATTTCGTAACGCGCATTGTCCCTCAAACCGAGTTGATGGAAGTTTGTAATAAACACGGTCGCTTGTTGCAATAAATCAAAATCCTGATACGAAACAATATCGCGTTGCAGGTAATAGTTCTTCGGGTCATTGGGAAGCAGGACGTTCAATCTATCGCGAATGGTGATTCCTGGCGTGATAATTGCAAAGCCATCTGTGAAACGGGTATCTTGTGGGTAGTGGATTTTATTCAGCGTGTGATAAGCGATGATCATCGCCATCACAACGGTCTTACCCGAACCTGTTGCCATCTTGAAAGCCAGACGATAAAGCCCAGGGTTGGCTTCTGTGTTGGCTTTTCGCAGTTCATTCGGTATCCACGTATCGCCTGATTTCTCTGCAACTTCATTGATATAAATCAGTGTTTCAAGCGCTTCAATCTGACAAAAGAAGAGTTTGTTCTCTCTTGAATCATCCCTCCAGTAATACAACAGGTCACGTGATGTCTTGGTGATTCCCGCATATCCACTATCGCGCCATTCCTTTACCTTTTCACGAACCTTGTTGATGAATTCATTCTCCTTTTGACGAAATAGGGCGAATTTATGATTGGATTCTTCATAACGATCTGTGATCTAAAACTTTGGTTCCAATCCCTGCTCTATGAGCGCGGCGCGAGTTTCGTCAGCGTAATGTTCGATGTAATAATTTTGTGCCTCATGCATTACGTCTTTCGCAAAACGGAATTCCATTGCTACACCGTCCATCATCACTACCGAAGGTGTGCCGCTGCGCAGAAAGTCGATCACGGCTTGCAGGGGAATGGTCACGATGTAAGCATGTTCGTCTTCGCGCAGGATGGTGGTGAAATCAATCATTTCGTCCCCACGCGAATCCCCAAAGGGGATGATATGCGTCGCATATCATCCCCTTTGGGGACCTGCCGGATTGGCGAATCCGCTTAAAAGGCAAAATGCCATCGAGGAGATTTGTCCCGTTAAACATGGTGCGACGCATCCTCACCGTCCTTTCTCAAACAACCCCAACGCGGTCTGATATTCCGCGCTCAAATCGAATCCGATGTTGTGTTCGGGCGCAATTTTCTTGAAGGCTACATATTGCAAACACAACAAATGCAATCCGCTGAAATTTCCATCCATGCTGCGCAGGGTATATTTTTGATCAGGACTGTTCACGTCCAGTCCGCGTGTGCCAAGTAGGGCAATTTCAAACCCGATTTGCTGCACCTGTTCGAGCGGTAACTTGTCAAAGTATTTCAAGGCGCTTAGGCAATACATCACTGCGTCCATGCGCGGCGTGTCCGGTGTTGCGCCATGAAATGCCGTCTCAGCGATCTGCGAGCGTGCTTTGCGAGCCAGTTCGGCGATCTCGCTGAACTCGTCCAGATCTATTGCCTTGACGTGGCGCTGTCCGCCTCAGGGATTTGCCCATTGTGCTGCAAGGCCTGACCATACCCAAACCACGCCACTTGATCGTTGGGATTCAACTCTGTTGCGCGGTGCAAATGTTCCACCGCTTCGGTGAATCGCTCCACCTGCATGAGCCCGGCGCCCAGATTTCTGCGTGCCCAAGGGTCATCGGATTTTTGCGAAACAGCGGTTTGCAATTCACGTATGCCTTCCTCCGTTTTCCTTGCGCGAAGCAAAGCTACGCCCAGGGCTACACGTCCATGCGTGTGATTGGAATTTTTCTGTATCAATCTGCTTAAGAGTTCAATGGCGTGATTGATCTCGCCCGCGTCGCTGTACGCCATGCCGAGATTGAACAGGATATTTTCATCGTCGGGTTCATTGCTCAGGAACAATTCGAGTAACAGGATCCCGTCATCCCGATTTCCCGATTGCAAGACCTGTATGACTTTATCGAATGGTTTCGTATTTGGATTTGGTTTCCAGGCGATTTGAATGTCCCCATTTTCCTGGGTGGTCACGTTTTGGATCACGCCATCCAGCAGATTCAATGCCTCACGAATCTTTTCTGGCTTTCCGTTGATGTGGAAGTGATATTCGTTTTTCATTCCACCCTCTCATATTTCACCCACACATACCAGTCACGGATGCCTAGAAATTTCGCCCATTCATCCGCCAATTCATAATCATGAGCCGCGTCACTCGGCACGCGCTCAAAGATTTGGAGCAATTTATTTCCTGCTGGCTCAAATCCATGCGAACGATATGGATTGACGATTTCAGGATTCTCCAAACGTTGCGACCAGTACAGGGCATACGCCGTGTTGATCTTGTGCGTTGGCTCGAATACCTCACGCGGCAGCATTGCACGCACCTTGTCTGAAAGTCCCTCAAGGTTCGTTTTCAACTCGCGCTCAACGTGTCCGGTTTCTAACTCAAGCAGTTCGGGGTAATCAATCGTCAGCGACTCACTGACGCGTAGTCCCACCGCAACTGAATATAAATGGGTGATCAACCCTTGCAGGAGTTGGTCACGCAGGCTATCGGTCTGGGCTTTTGCGAGTCCAAACTTGCTTGCAACCCCGTTGGGGGCGTATAAAATTTTATCGAGTTGTTGGGAGGCTTCTGGGGAACTGGCGATCTGAAATCTTTGCTCTGGTTCACGCTCAAACAAACGCAAAGCCAAAGAACATTGCCAGCAAATTGTATAGTCAACTGGGGGGGGTGTTATAGGTTTATATTTCAAGATATGGGCAGGCATATTTCCGCGCGCAATTCGTATCACAGCAAATGTCGAAAGATCTGTATCCTCCAGCACCTGCACAGGATATCCTGATTTTTCTTCGAGGCGGGAAATGATTTTTCTTGTTGTGTCACGAAGTCTCATCGTTATAGCCACGATATAAGTATAACTTAAAAGGCGTGCCGTGATTTCATCATACACATAAAAGAGCCTGTCCACTTGACCAGGATAAAAACTCTCCCAGCGACGGGGGAGTTTTTTGTTTCTAAAGGATATGATGAGATCGAAGCGATATGCAATCACAGAGTGCCGCATAAATTACTAAACCGGAAATTCGAATTTTGCTAGTGCCGCAGCTTTCACATAAACTGCATGGAGGCTGCGGTACAAGTACCGCAACTTCCACAAAACTCAATGGAGCTTGCGGCACAAGCGGTAAGGAGACAACGATGAAGAAACTGCTCAAAACCCTTGGAATCCTGGCCGGCCTCACAGTTCTGGCTGTAACCATTATTGCCATGCTTACGCCATGGATGGATCGTTGGGGGGCGACAGATGAAGAGATCGCCGCCTCTTTCCCCGGCGACGAGTTGCTCCTTGAACCCGCGAGCTTCATCAACCGCGCGGTGACCGTCAACGCGCTGCCTGAAGAGATCTATCCCTGGATTGTTCAACTCGGCGCGGATAAGGGCGGCATGTATAGTTATACAAGCCTGGAAACATATTTGCTCAATTGCCCTCTTGTCAACGCGGATCGTATTCACGAAGAGTGGCAGGATTTGAAAGTGGGCGACGAAATGAAGGTGTGTCCCAAATAACCTGCACCACCTCCATACATCATTGCTCATATTTGCCCCAATCAAGCTATCGGGGAATGGGTTGATGTATGGCAGTTCATCATTGTGCCCCAAAAAGACGGAACATCGCGTCTCATTACTCGCACGCGCACCATGGCGACAGGCGGCTTTTGGACGATTATCCATCCTGGCATCTTCATGATGGAACGCGGCATGTTGCTGGGTATCAAGGATCGCGCTGAAATGCTGGCAATATCACAATGAATGGAAAATACTCAATGATGAACGCAACACAAATGGTCTGGGGAAATACCTGGCGCAGTATTCTAGTAGCGATTGGTTATATCGCTGGCTTAATCCTCTCAGGGATGATTGGTGCAATGATGGGTGCGCAGATTGCAACCAGCACAAGCAATCAGGTAACTTTTACTTGGTTGTTCGTCTCCAGCGTTTTGCTAGGCTTTTTTCTGGGACCACTGGCTTCACGCTTAACCCTTTCACGCGTACAACATTTCATTCTCTGGGCGAGCCTGATCTTCTTCAACATGGGTTCGGTTGCCATTGAGGGTGCTTATTTTGTGCCTGAGTTGGTCCCTCTACCTATTCCTGTGTTGATGGTCCAACAGGCGCTGGCCTCAGCGGGTGCAGCGCTTGTTATCACGCTGACTTTTGCGAAAGTCGGCAAACCTCTCTCCTGGATAAATGCGCTAAGCTCACGCCCCTGGTTTTCATGGTTGTAGCGGTTCCTGCTCAGTTCGTTCAGTTATTTGGTGTTTTACTTTATCTTCGGCGCCCTGAATTATTCCCTTGTGACAAAGCCTTATTATGAATCGCATGTTGGTGGACTAACTACTCCCGCGCCTGAACTGGTTCTCATGGCGGAATTGGTTCGTGCGCCGCTGATTATCCTCTCAGTCTTGTTGTTCCTGCTATCAACGCGTGGGACAAAACAGCAGTTGATGGTCCGAACTGGTTGGTTGCTATTCACCATTGGTGGGATTGTTCCGCTCGTCCTGCAAATCAGCGCACTGCCATTGTTTTTACTTGCGGCAAGTGCAGTGGAGATCTTTTGCCAGAACTTTCTTACAGGCACGGTCGCGGCCTATTTATTAGGAATTCAGGAACAGAAAACGTAATAACGTGAATCAGGAAAATCCAATAATCGTAAAATACCTGTTATCTGTTCTTTTATTGATAATTTTTTTGACGGGATGCACACCGCCATCAAACTCCCCCAGCTTGCTACACCTTCCCCCGAGATTTTCCTACCGCTAAATCCTTCCTTAAATACCTTTGCTTTTCTCAAGTAAAAAATTACTTTGTTTTAAACTTCACTTCGAACGTTGTCCCTGTTCCATGGTCGCTATCCACGTGTACTTCTCCGCCGTGCATATGTGCAATGGATTGGACAATAGAAAGGCCTAGGCCGCTACCGGAGAAAGCATCTTCCGCGTCGCGGGTTCGTGCTTTATCCGCCCGATAAAAACGGTCAAAGAGATGCGGTAAGTGTTCTGGGGGAATCCCTGGCCCATTATCGGACACGCGCACCCAGACCGAATCCGTTTCTCCACCTGTTTCCACTTTCACGCGGCGTTCATCTCCGACCGTGTACTTGATTCCGTTTTCGATAAGGTTGCTTATCATCTGGAGCATCAACTGGCGATCACCCTGCAACTCGGCTTCAGGTAATTCACCCGTTTCTATTTTTACTTTATTACGTTCCGCCACAACAGACAAACGCTCTACCGCTTCGAGCGCCACATCGCTTAGATCGAGTGGCTCTTTCTTAACCATGGACTGGCCAGAATCAAGTCGAGCTAGTACCAACAAGTCATTCACCAGATGGCTCATGAACTCATTCTCGCTATGGATTACATTCAAGGCACGCTGATATTCCTGAGGTGTCCGTTTTGAGGCAAGGGCGCGACTGGTCTCAAGGTTGACAATAGTTAACGGCGTCCGCAGTTCATGGCTTGCATCTGCGATGAATTGACGTTGGCGATTGAATGCAGTTTGCAAACGGTCAAGCATTGCATCGAATGTGTTTGCCAGTTGGCCGAGTTCATCCTTTGTCTTCAAATTCAAGCGACGGTTTAAGTCAGTTTCGCTGATCGTGTGCGCGGTCTGTGTGATGGTATGTACGGGACGCATGGCGCGGTTTGCAAGCCACCAGCCACCGCCAAGAGCAACGGCCAGTGTCAACAGATTGCCAATCAACAAGGTGGTGAATAATCGACTGTTGAGATGATATGGGTCGAACGGACTACCGAGGATCAGTAAAGCATTTGGTGAAACCGGTGTAACGATAAAAAGGTAATCTGTTTTAGGATCGCCGCGTTTATCCATCCATGAGATCGCGTAGCTGTGATTTCCGCGCTCTTGTGGCCGGCTGGCTTCGTTTGCATGCGAGACGAGCTCAGCAACTTCCTCATTCGTTGCCACGCCTTGATATGCTAAAACATGCCCATTGGTGTCTAGCAAAGCGTAGACATCATTTTCCTGCAGGATATTCGGTGGTATTTTCACTCCTTTGAGTGCATCGGAGATGAGATCCGCTTTTCGATTCAAGCGGTATAAAGCATCACCGCGTATATCACGTGCCTGGCTAAAGTAGATAAACGCGCTGAATGAAAACATCACCAGCGCGAGGATGGCCGAGAACCACAGTAATAGACGGAAACGAATACCATATAGGAAGTTGAATTTCATTACTTTTGGCCAAAGAGTATGTCATTCTGAGGAGCGTTAGCGACGAAGAATCTCCGATTACAAAGCAATTCCTGATGCAAAGTTGAGATTCTTCGCGGAGTTTATCCTGAGCTTGTCGAAGGGCTCAGAATGACAAAATGGTCTACGGAACGCGGATTCTATATCCAGCGCCGCGCACAGTTTCGAGCAGTTTCACCTCATGAGTGTCATCCAGCTTGCGGCGCAGTCGGCGGATATATACATCTACTACATTCGAGGCAATCATGTGATCGTAGCTCCACAAATGTTCTTCCGCCTTCTCGCGGCTGACAAGATGATTGGCATGCCTCATCAAATACTCTAGCAGGGCAAACTCCTTGGCGGTGAGTTCGATTAGTTCTCCGGCCCGGCGCACTGCGTGGGTGGCAGGATCCAGCTCTAGGTCCGCGATTCGAAGCGTACCCGATTTAACGGATGACTCCCTCCTTAGAAGCGCTCGGATGCGTGCACGCAATTCGTCTACTTCAAAGGGTTTGACCAGATAGTCATCCGCACCGCTATCGAGTCCTTGCACGCGGTCATCTAAGGCATCGCGCGCGGTCAACATAAGGATGGGTGTGGTAATGCGCTGGTTCCTGAGCGAACGGCACACCTCCACGCCGTCCTTGCCGGGGAGCATAATATCCAAAATGATGACATCATAAACAGGAGTCAGACCCATCTCCTCGCCGTCGAGACCATCAAAGGCGACGTCCACGGCATAACCATCATCTTCCAACGTGGCACGCAGAGAGTCATTCAAGCGGCGGTTATCTTCAACAAGTAGAATTCGCATGTGATTTCCAGAAATATAGATGATAAATTCTAGCATGTAAAGATGACAAAAAAATGAATATCTCCCTGTAGGGAAGCGGGTTATACAATCTAGTTACTTCGTCCTGAGCGGAGTGTAACGTAGTCGAAGGACGGGTTAAATGTAAACTCTGTATTTCCAAGTCGCCTGCGCTTCGACTGCATTCGACCGAAGCTTGCCCTGCCTGTCCTGGCGGCCAAGCCAGGGAGCTTGTCGAAGGGTACACGGTCTCACTCCGCTCACATCGTCCCGATGCTCTTTCGGGAGCGCGAAGAGTAACTTTCGTCCTGAGCGGAGCGCAGCGAAGTCGAAGGGCGGGTTGCATGTTAACTTTACATTTACAAGCCACCTGCGCTTCGACTGCGTTCGACCGAAATACACGGTCTCACTCCGCTCAGCGCGAGGAGCCTACTACAGGAGACACCCTTGAACAACTACATTGCCCTCATCATCACTTTTGCCTTATCGTTGATATTCCTGCGCCTGATGAATTTCATAGCGTACCGAGGCTGGATCGACAGCAGGCTCAGCCGCAAGATCATTCACATCGGTACTGGACCTCTGTTTGTGTTGTGCTGGTTAATGTTCGCAGATACAGCCGACGCACGTTGGCTGGCCGCGCTTGTGCCACTTGTTATCACCGTTCAATTCGCTCTGGTGGGATTAGGAATCATAAAAGACCCGGCTGCCGTGCAATCTATGTCGCGTACCGGTGACCCAAAGGAAATTTTACGTGGACCGTTGTTTTACGGCATTATGTTTGTCGCGCTGACATTGATTTACTGGAAGGATTCTCTCATCGGTATCCCCGCATTAATGATGATGTGCGGCGGCGATGGGATCGCCGATATCGTGGGGCGCAAGATCAAGTCCTCTAGATTGCCATGGTCTCCTGAGAAAACCCTGGCTGGCTTTCTGAGCGTTTTTGCGGGAGGCTGGTTGTTGACTATCCTTGTCTTCGCCATCTATGTATGGATAGGTGACTTCAGCGGGCCTATCACTCGTTTCCTATTCCCCGTAACCGTGATTGCACTTGTCGCAGCCCTTGTTGAGTCTTTGCCATTTAAAGATATTGACAACATCACGGTACCGCTTGCCGCGGTAATTGCAGGATATTTTTTGTTTTAAAAGGTGGCTTGGAGTCCAACGTCTCCCCTGGACTGTCCGTCCACCGTTCGTGCCGCGAGCCCCGTCCTGGCCCGGACGGGACAGGGCACGTCGTGCGAGACGGCAGGACAGGCTGACGTTGAGATTTGGCAGGTAGGTCCAAAGTTAGGAGCCTTTGGAGTCCGTCCTGGTGTGGTCTTCCTCATTTTGCAAGATCATCACCTTATAGGCCTCTGCGAAGTCGAGACCTTTTTCTTTGCCCTCTTCCTTTGCCCAATCATGTAGCCATTTATCTACCTCATGCGTATCCAGCTGGCTAACGTGTTTCTTCAATGCTTCAATTTTTGTATCTATGGTTTCGCTTATGTCGATCCAAGTATCGGGCTTTTCCGACCCGTGAATATATAACCGTTTAACATTGTGCGGTTCATACCCCGCTATAAGCAGGTCCGTGAAAATGAGTCGAGTCTCCGCTGACGGAAAGACTGCCTCACACGCAGCCTGTGCCGCGGCGCGGTGATCGGGGTGGTTGACGTATTCATTCCCATAAAACCACGCTTCCGGATTCCCGGTCAGCACTACATCCGGCTTGAATTGACGGATGACTCTGGTCAAATCTTTTCGCAAGGCAAGAGTCGGTTCTAGTTCGCCATCCGGGTAGTGAAGGAAAACCGTCTCCTTGACCCCAAGTAATTGATTGGCAGCTAACTGCTCGTCCTCACGGATGCGGGCAAGTTCAGGCTTATAGTCCATATTATGGGCTATTTCATTTGAGCCCGAATCGCCACTGGTAATAATCACAGATACGATCTCGCATCCGGCCTTTGCCCATTTGGCGAGTGTGCCAGCAACACTAAAATCCTGGTCATCAGGATGGGCATTGATGCTCATGGCAGACTTGGGAAGGTATTCTTTTTCTTCATTCATAACTGGATTTTACCTGCCTATTCTTTTGAATACGATAACAGAAATGCTTACTAGATATTATAGCCAACTTCAATTATTTTTTTTAGCATCAGTCTTCAATCGCTCAATCACTTGCTGAAAGACCTCATAAGGTCGCGCACCCACGATCGCATACCGGTTGTTTATCACATAGGTCGGCACACCAGAGACACCAATCTGATAAGCCTGCGTCACTTGTTGCTCTACGAATTTGGTGTACTTTCCACTCTCTACCTCACGTTGCATATCATCTGTGTCTAAGCCAGCTTCTTCTGCGGCTGAGCGAAGAACATCCCATTGGCTGGGATCCTTTTCCCTGGCATAGACCTCCCGAAATATGATGCGATGAAATTCGTTGGCTTTGCCATGTTCACGCGCATATTCGGTTGCTTCGTGCGCAAGGCGAGTATTGTAAATCCGCTTTGTAGATGTAAATTCCATATTGTAAGATTTGGCAATTTGTTCCAACCGCTCCTCTGATCCATTTGCGCGCGCTCGTTTGACGTGTTCAGGCAATTCCCTCCCTTCAGGTGGTGTATCGAAGTAGAGGTAGAACGGACGCCATTCTATCTCTGCTTTATATTCTTCTTTTAGCCTCTCGACCACACCCTGGCCGACATAACACCACGGTCAGATGTAATCTGAAAAGATGGTGAGTTTAAAATCCATGTTGTTTGAGATAACTACCAGACTCTATTTCAAAAGAGACTCTAAAGATCTTTTCTGCAAAACTAGCGTTGAATTCGCTGAAAGATGTTTGCTGAGTTGTATATTTGATGACAGGGAAGACCTTTAGGGTCTTTACCTAATCAGTCATGCGTTGGGGCGTACAGTCAAGATCACGCCATTCTCGGATGGATCATGGACCAGCAGGCCGTCATCGGTTTGGTTAGAGGGAATGCCTGCCGCATCAACGTGTGCGATGACTTCATCCAGTGCTTCTTGATTCGGCAATTCTACTGAGAAGTTGATTCGGCAATTCTACTGAGAAGTAGCGCAGCCCAACTGCATCAGCCGGAGGCGGGGGAACGCCTTCGCCTTGCCATGTGTTAAGACCAATGTGGTGGTGATATCCACCTGCAGAGACGAACGCCATGCGAAAAGAATCTACGACACCCATCACATCGAAGCCAAGGATGCCATGATAAAAGTCAACCGACTCGTGCAGCTCGCGCACATGCAGATGAACATGTCCTATGCGCGTCTCCTTAGGAATGGAGACATCCAAACGATCCTCCGGTTTCAGATGACTGAACAAGGCATCGACATCCAAAGGTTCGCGGCCATCACTCAGCGTGCCATCTGCGCGCCGCGTAATGTACTCGCCGTTCTTGAGGCTCCAGATCCCATCTTCAGGAGATTCAGTATATAGCTCGATGCCATTACCTTCCGGGTCGTCAAGATAAGTGGTCTTGGTCATGATGTGATCGGTTGGGTAATTGGGATATTTCAGCGCAAACAAGCGCGCTATCGCACGCGCTAGCTCGCGGCGGTCCGGGAAAAGTACCGCGAAGTGATAGAGTCCTGTTACACGGTGATATTTCTTAACGTTAGGCTGCTCGGTTAATCGAAGCAGGTCTGGTCCGCCCGCCGTAAGGTCACCAAAAGAGGCACCTAACCCAGCCCGGTTTCCCTCGCGCCAGTGCAGGACAAATCCAAGTGCTTGTTGGTAAAACGCAATTTGATTTTCAAGGCTTGCAACTGTCAGCGAGACGTGACCAATCGATGTGGCAGGATGGATGGAGAATTCGGTTTTAGTCTGTGATTGTCCTTGGATATTCATTTCTTTCCTTTAGCTCATTCTTTCATTCCAGTACAGCATATGGACATCCTCTTGGATGCTTAACTTACTTCATGTCACGTGCGTTCGGCGGTAACCTGTGCCCGAACTCCCGGCACAACTTGCTCGGCAAAGCGTGACAGTTGGCCCTCGCCCTCTGACCAGAAGATGAATGTGTCGAAGCCGTATGTGATAGCGAAATCGGTCAACTCGTCCACCCATTGCTTCACAGGTCCACGCAAGATGCCGTTCGAGGCGCCATCCGTGATCTCCCCGCTTACGTTAATGATCCGGCGGATGCTGGTTGGTTCACGGCCTGCCTTCGTGGCAGCATCATCGAGCCGGGCGGCCATGTCAGCAATCGCCTTCAGATCCCCTCGGAAAGAGGGCACCCAGCCATCGGCCGCTTGCCCTGCTAACTGGAGCGCTCGCGGACCGTATACACCGAGCCAGATTCCAATGGGATGCGCGGGAACTGGCCCGGAGTGAGCCCCATGCAGGCGGTAGTGCTGGCCCTCGAAGCGCAGGTTGCGGTCGCCGCTCCACATCCTTCTGATCACCTCGATCGCCTCGCTTAATGCTGCGAGCGCCATACCTGGTGTGCGCCGCGGGCCTCCATACGCCTCAATGGCATCCCAGAATCCTCCCGCGCCGAGTCCCAGTTCAAACCTACCGCCACTGAGTGAGTCAATACTCGCGGCAGCTTTAGCCATGACCGCTGGCGGTCGGAGCGGCAAGTTCGCCACGTCAGGGAAGAGGCCGACCCGCGAGGTGGTGGCGGCGATCATGCTCAGCAAAGCCCAGGTGTCAACAAATCGTCGTTGGTACGGGTGATCTTGAACAGCAACATAATCCAGTCCGAGTCGTTCAACCTCCTGGGCTAAGGAGAGCAAGGGACCGTCCGCATTCGGGATGAGGAAGTAACCGAACTTTATAGCGCGGCCGTAGTCGGGCATGCGGTATTAGAAACCTAGCTGTTCTTTTACAATGATCATCGTATTCCAGGCAGGGACAATTTCAGTGTTGGGTCGAGTTGACATCAACATTTCTCTTCTTTTAAGTTACAGTCGGCTTCTGTCAATTCTATTTGCTATTTCCGATTTGGAGAATGATGCGTCCACGGCCATGACCAGTCTGACTCAGTTCCTGTGCCTTTTGGGCTTCAGTCAACGGAAAAACCGGACCAGTCACCGGCTTGAGTTGTTTCGCTTCGATAAGTTCTGAAATCTGCTTCAAGTTTTCTGCGGAGGCGCGCCGCCCGCTCACGGCTCGTATATTCTGCTCCTTGCCTGCATCCTCAGCCAGCCGCGCGGCAATCGTCACAAATATGCCGCCGGGACGGATCACCTGCAATGACCGTTCAGGGAGGTCGCCTCCGACGGTATCAATGACTGCATCCATATCATTTAGGATAGTTTCGAAGCGTGTTGCGTTGTAGTCAATCACATTCTCTGCGCCGAGGGATTGGACAAACTCAAGATTTGCTGCCGAGGCAGTTCCTGTGACCTGCGCGCCTTTCCAGTGTGCCAACTGCACTGTGTATGCGCCGACTCCGCCCGCCGCGCCATGAACAAGAACGCGTTGTCCCGTTTCGACTCTGGCAGTCTCAATCACGGCTCCCCATGCTGTAAGAGCACCCATGGGAAGCGCAGCTGCCTGCTCAAAAGTGAGGCCTGTTGGTTTGAGTTGCATTTCGTTTGCCAAAGCTAGAGCATATTCAGCATATCCGCCCGCGACGAGGCCGTAGACCTCATCACCTTTCTTCAACGTAGTGACATTCGCGCCAACCGCTTCGATGACACCCGAACCCTCCAAACCCGGAGTCCATGGAAACTGAAGTGGCATAAACTGTTTATATAAACCGGCGCGGTATTTCCAATCGGCTGGGTTGACACCTGCCGCTTTGAGTCGGATCAACACTTGGTCGGCATTAGGCTGCGGACGTAGTGTCTTTTCAAACCTGAGTACTTCCGGCCCACCGTAGTCGTGGGCTTGAATCGCTTGCATAGTTGTAGTTGACATATCAAACTCCTAGTTATTCACCCACCCAATGGATTGTTTAGAATCCCAATTCTTCTTTTACGATAATCATCGTGATACGATCCGGGCGGATTTCATGGTTGACAACCAACACTTTGTTGACACCAGTGCCTGTGTTATACAGTTGGTGCATGTGTTCTTCTTCGAGAGGATAGCAATACTCGTAAATACGCCGGAAGCCTTCGTTCAAATCTTTGACGAGCTTCTGCGCGCCGACAACCCAAATAACCTTGCCCGCTCCTGAGGCATAAGGCCCAAGCTGGCTGCCCGTCTTCGACGCGATTAAGACTTGACCATCCTCCGTTACTGCATGAACGCTGCCAGCGGCAAAATCAGGCGCGCCGCCCAGCTTACGAATTTCCCGGCCCTGAGTCTCACGGTTCATTGCAAACATCTTCGGTCGTATGGCATCGAATCGACCTGATTTATCGATCTCCTCCTTGATCCCTAGCTTTTCAAGTGTGACCGAAGCTCCAAGGAAAACTTCAGAGCCATCAGGAACCATTTCAAAAAATAATCGTCTAGCTTCCTCACCGTTTTCAGCGATCAGCGTATGGATGCCATTTGCTTCCAGCGATTTGGCAGTACGTTCGATTTGCTTATCCGTAGCGAGGTGAGCAAAGGTTTCATTGAGAACAACATTATTTACATTCATAGTTGGATTTCACTTTTACTTGCAATTATCTATAAAATGTACCGATACACACCTGATGGAGAAAACCCACCAGATGTGTATCATCATAAATTGGCTTACGCTAAAAGCTTCCAGGCGCTTTG
>WNFV01007460.1_pt1 | contig 16158 bp, 17 predicted proteins | sample 5400101 | NCBI WGS metagenome assembly WNFV01 (sample SAMN13153361, study PRJNA577476) | soil metagenome | isolation source: 115 cm soil or saprolite under grassland replicate 1 | place: USA:California | collected 2016-06-15
GCGCTAGTACGTCACTTCGACCTCGTTTCGATTGAAGATTTGAACGTTCGCGGACTTGCGAAAACCAAGCTGTCCAAGAGCGTGCTCGATGCATCTTGGGGCATGTTCCGATCGATGCTGACGTACAAGGCCGATCGGAATGATACCCACCTGATTGCGATCGGGCGCTTCTTCCCATCTTCCAAAACGTGCGGCGCGTGCGGAAGGGTCAACGCCGCTCTCACGCTGGCCGATCGCGAGTGGACATGTCGGTGTGGCGTCCATCACGACCGCGACCTCAACGCCGCCCGCAACATCGACCGGGAAGGACTGCGCCTGTTTGAACAGATCGTCGCGGCAGGACATGCCGAGACGCAAAACGCCTGTGGAGATCTGGTAAGCCCAATCGTAACGGTTGGCAAAGGTCGTTGAGACAGGAAGCCGCCGCCTTTAGGCGTGCGGTATTTCACAGCACGCCCATGCGCGTGCCGTTGACAGGACCTACGCGGCGCCTCACAGCGGTACTTTTCTTACTATGTGTTTTTGTTTTTTCGCTCTGCGAGGGAAAAAACAAAAACAGATGTAAATAGTTAAGTACCTTAGGGACGATCTACAATTGGGCTAGTCGCGCTGCATCGCACCGCTCACGAACCAGCCAGCCAGCAAACCGCCAAGCAGCCACCCGCTCCCCAGCCAGGCGCCCGTCGCGCTGAGGCTGCCCGTGCTGGCGTATTCAATCCCCGTCCGTACAAGGCCGGCCAGCAGCGCCGTAACAATCACGCTCAGCGCTACCTGCGCGAAATAGCCTGGTGGCGCAGCCTGCCGTATCGTGCCGCGCTGCGACCAGACCAGCACCGATGTTACGCACGAGCCAACCACTATCCCGAGCACCAGTGAAGTCCAATCCATGCACGTATTCTCCCTCTGCCCACGACACTAAAGCGCACTGTAGGAATGTCCTATTGTACACCTAATCACCAGGGCCTCGTCCAAGTCCGCGCGCTGGGGCTGAGACCGCATGCGGATCAAGTGAAATCCTTCGCTGCCGGGTGCCATTTGGGTGTGGATGACAAAACCGAACAATATGCCCGTTGTCGGTATTTAAGATAGCAAAAAGGCGACCGAGCGCGCAGTAACGCACTTCATCGCCTTTTTTCGTCACTCTGAACCAGGGCATCGAAAAGACTAGCGGCGCTCTTCCAGGTATGAGCGCAGCATCCAGGCCATCTTCTCATGTTCTTGCATCAGGCCGAGCAGGACGTCGTTGGTGCCCATGTCGTGGTACTTCTCATCGCAATCGTCGGCCGACTGGCGCAGCCACTGGATGACCGCCTCGTGATCGCCGCACAGATTAGACAGCATCGTGTAGGCGTCGGGGTAATCGCCCGGCTGCTCTTTCAGCGACGCATGGGCGAGGAACTCTTTCAGCGTACCAAGCGCTGGCGCGCCCAGCTTGCGCGAGCGCTCGGCCACCAGGTCGATCGCCTCATCGAGCTGTTCGTACTGCTCTTCGAGCAGCTTATGTAGATCGCGAAAATGCTCGCCGACCACATTCCAGTGGTAGTTGCGCGTCTTGGTATACAGCACATACAGGTCGGACAGCGTCCGATCGAGAATACCGGCGACACCCGCGCGCTGCTGATCGGTCAGGCCAATGTCGATCTTGCTAACGGTTACTTTTTGAGTCATCGGCATGTCTTCATCCTTTCAACTCATGATAGGGCATGGCTTATCGTGGGTTGACGCAGCATATGATGTGCCACCAATGATCAATGCCTGTGTTTACCAAGGAATAGCACAATATCTTGAGCTTAGCTCACATGATACGCCAGCACAAGCAGATTATGCTGCTGACCATCGCGGTCGCGCACATGCTGGCTGAGCATGCCCTCGACCCGAAAGCCCAGCCGCTCGAAGATCGCCCGGCCAAACGCCTGTTCTTCGACCATTTCGACGATCACTTTTGCCACACCCAACTCGCGCGCGGCATCGAAGATCGCCTGGGCCATGATTGTGCCAAGCCCCTCGCGGCGCAGATCCGCGCTAATGATCAGCTGGATGTCGGCGACATGGCTCGACCAGCCTGGCAGCCGCCGCACCGCGCCATAGCCGACGATCCGCTCGCCCTCCAGCGCCACGATCTGGCGCCAGTTCTCGGCGGCGTGCGCGTTCACCAGCCGGGTGATAATCTCCTGGCTCTGCAAGTCATCTTCGAGGTATAGCCGATCATCTTCCGGCAGGCCCGCGCCGAACGCCAGCAGCGCTGCGCGATCTTCCTCAGATAGACGCCGAATGATCACGTCGATGCCATCCCGCAGCACGGTTTTTTGGGGTGCCTCACTGCGCTGATCGATCATGATGCTGGCTCCTGGTTAGTGATTTTTACCACAAGTAGCGGCAGAAGCCTATTATAGCAGAATTCAGAAGTCAGATTTCAGAATAGCTCAGGCATCTTGTTACTCTTTGATAGATTATGGGACGCCATTACTCATGCTTCGCGGGCACGCGGCTCATGGCGTACTCAGCCAGCGCCGTGATGGTCAGGCTCGGGTTGACGCCGGGATTAGCGGGGACGATCGACCCATCGACGATGTAGAGGCCGGGGTAGTTATGCGCCTGGCAGTCCAGCCCGATCACGCCCTCCTCCGCATTCCGCCCGAACGGACAGCCGCCCAAAATGTGCGCCGTCATCGGTACATTCAGCAGCGCCTCGTTGATCGTGCCCGACGCGATGCCGTTGATCTTTTCGGCGAACCGGCGCGTCACGCGGTGGCCAACCGGGATGCTGGTCGGGATCGCCTGGTCGTGATCGGACTGCGAGACCAGGCCGCGCCGGAATAGTGTAACGAGGTGGCGGCCCAGGCGCATCTTGATACGGTTGTCTTCGGTCTGCATCACCAGCAGGATGGTGGTGCGCCTGGCCCAGCCGGGCAGGATGTGTGTGCGCAGAAAATCGAGCGGGCGGTTGAATAGGTCGGCAACCGAGGCGAGCAGGCGCCTGGGCAGACTGCCGGAGCTAATCAGCGGCCCCGACAGGAACCGCATCAGATCCGAGCCGATGGGGTAGCGCACCGGCTCGATCGTGGTGATCGGGTCGGCATGGAAGATTGAGGTGATCGCGATCCCTTCAGCGTAGTTGATCCTGAGATCACGGCTCACCACCCCCAGCAGCGACTCGCTGTTGGTGCGCACATAATCGCCCAGGCGGCGCGAGAGTGCCGGCAGCGCGCGGGTGATCTCGCGGCAGCGGAACAGCAGCCGTAGCGTCCCCAGCGTTCCGGCCGCGACCACGACATTGCGCGCGCGCACCTTGTGCTGTGCTGCGCCAAACCAGGCGGTCGAGCGGCGGTAGTGCACATCGTAGCGGGCGCCGTCGTGCTGGCCGGCCGGCAGCGGCCGGATATCGCGCACCTCGAACTCCGGCCGCACCTCTGCGCCCGATTGCTCAGCCAGGTACAGGTAATTTTTCACGAGCGTATTCTTCGCATTGTGACGACAGCCGACCATGCACCCGCCACAGTGGATACAGCCTTTGCGGGGCGGGCCCGCGCCGCCGAAGTAGGGGTCGGCCACCTGAACGCCCGGCGTGCCGAAGAAGGCGCCGACGGTGGTGGGATGGAATGTGTGCTCCTGCTGCAGGACGCCACGCCGAGCATACGCCGGGCGCTATCATAATGCGGGCGGAGCACCGTCTTCCAATCGGCCAGGTCATGCCAGGCCGGCGCGGCGAACAGCTCGTCGGTGGGCTCCATCAGCACATTAGCATAGCCCAGGCTGCCGCCGCCGACGCCCGCGCCGTGCAGCACCAGCACATCACGGAATGGGCTGATCTGCAAGATGCCAAAGCAGCGCGCCGCCGGCAGCCACAGATATTTCCAAATGTTCCAGGTCGTGCGCGCGAAATCCTCATCGCGATAGCGTTTGCCGCGCTCGAGCACCAGCACCTGGTAGCCCTTCTCGGTGAGGCGCATAGCCGACACGCTGCCACCGAACCCTGAGCCGATAATCACATAGTCGAAGACCTCATCGTCGGAGTAGCGAGTCATGGCGGTGTAGCTCCATTAATCACGCGATCCATCCGCTATCATACATCGTCCAGCACATTCGGATCGAGTCGAAAGCCCAGCATCTGAGGAAAGATATCTTCACACTCGTATCACTCAACAACTGCTGTGCAGATCGCCGAAAATGTGCTATAATATTTCACTCAATTAGTGTCATTCTAACACAGATCTCTCGCTCGGCAGCAGTATCCGCAATTCGGCTCAATGAGCAGCAAGGAGCGAACCCCATGAACACTACTCGGCGTAGCGGCCTGAACAGCACCGCGCTGGCGCTGATTCCGTTGGCGATCGCGATCAATATTGTGATCGGTCAATTGGTAACCGGGCTGCCGATTTATCTGGACAGCATTGGCACCGTGCTGGTCGGGGCGCTCATGGGCCCGTGGATGGGGTTGCTCACGGGTGTGCTGTCGAATGTGATCTGGACGTTGCTAGGAAACCCAGTGCCGATCTGGTTCGCATATGTGGCTGGCGTCATTGGGTTGCTGGCCGGGTTCGCGGGCCGCGCCGGGCTATTTCAGCGCCCGTCGCCGCGCTGGCTTTCGGCACTGGTAGGGGGTATCTTCCTGTTCGCGCTGACGCTGTTCATCTTGATGTTTGTCAACCGCAACCCCGATCCAAACGCGTTTCCGCCATTTCCGAATGCCGCTCAGCTGATTCAGGATAATGTGGTTATTTTCATCATTACAACCTTGATCGGCCTGGCGGCCGGCTACTTTGTGCTTAAAAATGCCGGCTATGCCGGTATGGCCGGGCTGGTCACCGGCATCGTTGCAGCGATTCTCTCGGCGCCGATGGCCGCCTGGTATTTTGGTGGCGTCACCGGATCCGGCACCGATGCCCTGGTAGCGGCCTTCCGCGCTAGCGGCGCCGGTATCCTCGACTCAACCCTCGCCCAGGGAACGGTCTCCGACCCGTTCGATAAGATGACCTCGTATATGCTCGTCTGGCTGATCATTCAGGCCCTGCCGCAGCGGCTGCTCCAACGCTTCCCAAACGCGCGCGCCGCCGAAGATCTCAAGCCGATCGGCGAGCCCGTCACCAATCACTAGCGTGTTGACGATTTACGGTTTGCCATTTACGATTACGGCGATACACGCCGCTGCGCCGATCGCGATTTGAGATCGTAAATCGTTTACATGCAGCCAATCTATATTGACCGAACCAGTCCTCTGCATGCCCTGCACCCGCTCACGAAAATAGTGGGCGCAGGGCTGCTGCTGGTAGCAACGTATACACTGCCATGGCAGTTGGCGCCGCTGGTAATCTTTGGGCTCGTGCTAGCCATGGCGATTGTCGCGGGCGTTGCGCGCTCGCTGCTGCGCAGCTTGGTGATCATCCTGCTACCGATCGTGTTCTCGCTGTTCTTGATCCAGGGTATTTTGTTCCCACCCACCAAAACCCTGCCAATCGCGCTAGGCCCAGCGACGCTCTGGCTCGACGGCTTGATATTCGGCTTTCTGGTCAGCACGCGCCTGCTTGCGCTAGCATCGATTGTGCTGATCGTGATCCAAACAACCCACCCGGCCGACCTGGTATTTGCGCTAACCGAGCGCGGCCTTCCGAATAGTATCGGCTATATTCTGCTTGTCTCGCTCCAGCTGGTGCCCGATATGAGCGCGCGCGCCAGCGCGATTCTGGAGGCTCAGCGATCGCGCGGGCTCGAGACGCGCGGCCTGCTGCGGCGGGCGCGCGCGCTGCCGGCGCTGGTAGGCCCACTGGTCGTCGGCGCGCTGGCGGATGTCGAAGAGCGCGCGATGGCGTTGGAATCGCGCGCCTATAATCGAATCGGCCCGAAGACCAGCCTGCGCCAGCTGATCGACACTCGCCGGCAGAGGGTAGCCCGCTGGGTCATGCTCCTTCTGATCATCGCCCTGATTGCCTGGCGAATCGCGCGGGCGTTTCAGTTCTAGCACAAGTTTTGAAGCATGCACAACACTCTCGAACACCCACCCGCCACACCGGCGCCGCCGCCGATCGTTGCGCTCCACAATGTCTCGTTCAGCTACAGGCTGGCCTCACGGCCGGCCTTGAGCAACATCACGCTGCTGGCGCCGGCCGGCCAGATCTGTGGTATCGTAGGGCGCGCTGGCGCCGGCAAGAGTACGCTCGCCGCCATCTGCGCCGGCTTCATCCCTAATTTTTATCCTGGGAAGTTTAGCGGCCAGGCGCGGATCGACGGGCAGGATGTAGTCGAAAAGACCGTCGCCGAGCTGGTCAGCCACGTCGGGCTGGTCGGCAGCAATGCCTTCAGCCAGATCTCCGGCGCGCGCTTCACGGTCGACGAGGAGATCGGGTTTGGGCTCGAGAATTTGGGGCTGCCGCGCGAAATAATAGTCGAGCGGATCGAGTGGGCGCTGAAGGCCATGCAGCTCGAAGATTTGCGCGATCGCTCGCCCTATGCGCTCTCGGGCGGGCAACAGCAGCGGCTGGTGCTGGCGGCGACCTTGGCGATGCGGCCACCGGTGCTGGTGCTGGATGAGCCGACTGCGCAGCTCGACCCACCCACAATTGCGTATCTCGCCGATCTGCTGCGCGATCTGGCTCGGCAGGGGACGACAATCCTGTTCGCCGAGCACCGGCTGGAATGGACCGCCGAGCTGGCCGAGCGCGTGCTGGTGCTGGATGCAGGCCACCTGGTCGACGACGGGCCGCCGGAGACTGTGCTGGCGAAGCAAGCGCTGCTCGATCGCACGATCGGCTGGCCGCGCCCGGCGCTGATCGCTGCCCGCGCCCGCGCGCAGGGGCTCTGGCCAGCCACACGCCCGCTGCCAGTGACGCTGGATGCGCTGGTGGCGGGGCTGCGCGAAGATCGCCCACCCACCGACCATCGACCGCTGACCAATGACCACCGACCACCGATCACCGACGGTGAGATCAGAGACTTGAGACTTGAGACAAGCGACGATCTCCAAGCATCAAGCATCAAGCATCAAGTATCAAGTGATACGGTCGTCGGTCGTCGGTCGCCTGCCCTGCCCTTCGACACGCTCAGGAACCGCGGTGTGGAAGGGTCGGTCGTCGAAATTAACAACATTCGTTTCAGCTACCCGAGCGGTGTCGAGGCGCTGCGCGGGGTCTCGCTCACGATCGGCGCGGGCGAGCGAATCGCGCTGCTCGGGCGGAACGGCGCCGGCAAGAGCACGCTGCTGCGGCATACCAACGGCCTGCTTCAGCCATCGGCCGGCCAGGTGCTGGTAAAGGGCATGGACACGCGCAAGACCTCAGTGGCGCGCTGCGCTCGGCATGTCGGGATCGTTTTCCAGGACATCCGCAACCAGCTCTTCGCGCGTACCGTTCGTGAAGAGCTGCGCTTTGGGCCGCGCAATCTCGGGTACCCGGCCGCCGAAGTCGATGCGCTGGTGGATCAGGCGATGACAGCGCTTGGGCTGTCCCAATTCGCCGATACCCACCCCTACGATCTGCCACCCGCCCTTCGGCGCCTGGTGGCGGTAGGTGCGGTGCTGGCGATGAACAGCGATGTGCTGGTGCTGGATGAGCCAACCGCGGGGCTCGATAACCCCAGCATCGCACGACTGAAGACCCTGGCACACGCGCTGGTGGCGCAGGGCAAAAGCATTGTCGTCGTCAGCCATGATCTCGATTTCTGCTTCGAGGCGCTCGACCGCGTGATCCTCATGCAGAATGGGCAGATTACGCTCGACAGCAGCTGGAGTCTGCTGGATGAGACGACGCGCGCTACGCTCGAAGCCGATGTCGGGCTACCACTGGCGCTCCAGGCCGCACGCACGTTGGCGGCGCCGGCTGAATCGGCGTTGGGGCTGCTGCTCGCGACCAATGAGTAATACCAAGTCGAGAACCAAGAACCGGGTGCCCTCTGGGCGAACCGAGAACCAGGCACCCGGTTCTTGGTTCTGACGGACATATACTACGCAATACGGCAGTACCAAGATTGCGAGATCGTCATCTTCCGATAGTTGTTTCGTGCGCCCACTAATGCTATTATTAAAATAGTGAATCACACCGGGGCTATCCAGTCCAGATTGCGGAGCATTGTCGATGATCTCACGAGAAGACACCTACTTACCACCCGCTCCACAAACCGGCCGCGCCGGCCAGGCACCTGATAACGACGACGAAGCCGGCCTCTGGTCGCAAATTCTCTCAGTCTTTCGCGATATCAGTGGCTCATTCGATTCATTTGCAAACGACGGCAACCCGGCCGTGCGCGCGTTGGGCCGCGCGGCGCGCCAACGGCGCCAGCCCCACAGCGACGATTATTTTAGCCTGGGCGATCTCTGCGCACGCCTCACCTTGCGCAACTCGCGGCTGAGCAAGACCTACATTGCCAAGACGATCGCCGCCTATACGCGCGCCGGCCAGATCGACCAGGATGAGCGCCGTGCCGCGCGGATCGCCCTGGTGACCTTCGCGCAGTGGGTGGTGGATGTGGCCCGCGCGCTGGGCAGCTACGATGCGCTTAAGGATGCCGCGCTGGCGTGCGAACGCATCCAGCAGATCGACCTGGTGGCGCGCAAACCAGCCGAGCAGGAGCGCCTGCGCGAGATCGAACTGCGGCTGCGCGAGCAACTCGGCCGGCTTGAGGAAAGCGACGCCGGCGCCGCCGCCAACGTTCCAGCTGCGAAGCGCGAAAGCCAACTGCTGTGCGAGCAGGGCCAGATGCTGCTGCGCCAGAACCAAACCAGGGCAGCGTTTGAGCTGTTCGAGCGGGCGCTGCAGGTCGATGAACGCAACCACTCCGCATGGCTCTGGCGCGCGATGGCGCTGACCGACATGGGCAGCTTCGACGACGCGCTGGCAAGCTACGACCGCGCGCTGAAGATCGAGCCAGATAACGCGCGTGTCTGGAACAATAAGGGCGCCCTGCTGACTGAGCTTGGCCGCGCCGAAGCCGCGCTCACATGCCTCGATCGCGCGCTCGAGATCTCGGCGTCGAGCACGAAGATCAAGGCGATCTTCTGGATGAACAAAGGTAAAGCGCTGTTCATCCTGAAACGCTACCGCGAGTCGCGCGATGCGCTGGTACACTCGTATCAGCTCGACCCTTCGCCCGAGAGTGCCGCCGGCATCGCGGCCTGCCGCGAACAGATCGAGTTCATGGCGACATCCCCAGCGGTGGGTACTGCGTAAGAGACGGAGGACGAGGGCGGAAGCCGCTTCTCCGTCTTTCGTCCTCCATCCTCCGTCCATCCACAGGGTATGACAACCTACATTCATTTGAAACATGCCCAAGCAATCAATCGGCGGCCGGCGTGCGCGCTGGCGCTACTGGCTTGGCTGCGCGATCGCGGCCGGTCAGCCGGTAGCGCAGCCTGGTGATTGCGCGGCGGATGGGCGGAACCCGCAGCAGCAGTAGGGTGGCCACCGCTGCACCATACATTAGCGGCTCACGAATGTCGGCCTTCACCAGCCAGACGAAATGAATCACGGCTAGCGGCGCGGCCAGGTAAACCACTTGATGCAGCCGCTTCCAGCGCTTGCCCATGCGCCGCTGCCAGCCCTTGGTCGAGGTGATCGCAAGCGGCAGCAGCAGCAGAAAGGCCGTGAACCCAACCAGCACATAGCGCTTCTCGACGATCGCTTGCTGGATCAGCTGCCAATCCAGGCCGTAATCGAGCACGGAGAAAATGAATAGATGCAGGCAGACATAGAAAAAAGCGTACAGCCCGAGCGGCCGGCGCAACGGCAGCACCTGCTTAATGCCTAGCACGATATTAGCCGGCGTGCAAAGGAGCGACAATACCAGCAAGATCAGCGCGGTTTTGCCGGTGCGGTAGGTGATCTCCTGGATCGGGTTGGCGGTCAGATGATTGTGCAGACCATCCCAGATCAGCAACGCCAATGGTACGAGGCAGGCGATGTGGACAAGTATTCGTAGCCAGTTACGTTTGATCGAGTACATATATTCCTCTTGCCGCAATAGATCCCGATAGCCTGCGGCAGCAAGGTACTTCTTATTTACATGTTGTTCATTTTATTTTTGCCCGGCCGGGCAAAAATAAAATGAACAACAAAGGAAGGACACAGCATTGAACTGCGATGCCATCAATCAATAGTTGGCGCGCAGATCCATGCCATCGTACAGGTGAGCAACCTTGTCGGCATAGCCGTTGAACGGCAATGTCTTGCGGCGGCTGAACTCGCCGATCCGCCGCTCGGTAGATTGTGACCAGCGCGGATGCGGCACATCCGGGTTGACGTTGGCGTAGAAGCCATACTCATTCGGCGCCGCGTTCATCCACAGGCTGGTTGGTTGCTCCTCGACCAGATCGATCTTAACGATTGCCTTGATGCTCTTGAAGCCATATTTCCACGGCACCGACAGACGCAGTGGGGCGCCGTTCTGTGGCAATGCCGGTTTGCCATACACGCCGGTGACCAGCAGCGCCAGATCATTCATCGCCTCGTCCAGGCGCAATCCTTCGACATACGGCCAGGTATAGTAGCCACTTGCCTGGCCGGGCATATCCTCCGGCCGCATCACCGTCTCAAAACGCACATACTTGGCGTGAGAAGTCGGCTCGACCTGCTTCAGCAGCTTGGCCAGCGGGAAACCAGTCCAAGGAATGACCATCGACCAGCCCTCGACGCAGCGATGGCGGTAGATGCGCTCCTCCTGCGGAAACTGCTTCAGCACATCCTCGATCGCAAAGGTCTGCGGCTTGTTAACCAGGCCGCCAACCGCAACTGTCCACGGCGTGGTCTTGAAGTTCTTGGCCAGGCCGGCCACGTCTTCTTTCTCAGTCGTAAACTCGTAGTAATTGTTGTAGCCGACGACCGAATCGTAGTCGGTCAGCTTATCGCCCAGCTCATCGGTCGCGCCAGTGACACGGCCAGGGCCGGAAGTGGCGCCGGGCTGACTGGATGCGGCCGGCGGCGCTTCGGTACCACAGGCGGACAGCAGCGCTGCGCCGCCGATCAGTGCGGCCGCGCTGCGCATAAATTGACGCCGCGAGCGAAATAGCCGCTCGGGGGTGATCTCAGATGAAGGAATCTCGTTCATAGCCGATTGTCCTCACGCATTAGCGATTTGTTACTAGATGTATCATAGCCGGCGCATGTTAGAAAGATATGACGAAGATATTACAGGATCGTGTGCCCTGGTTATGAATCCGCGCTGTCGATCTTATCATACAATACTACGTATAGCTGCTGGCCACGAGATCTTTAATCGACTGATCTGGTTGGCTTTTCAAATGCCGATTTGCCTGCCCTTCGACCCTTCGACAAGCTCAGGGCGGGCAGGCTCAGGATGTACGGCAGCAAGGTACTTTTCGTTTATGAGTTCTTCGTTTTTCTTGGGCCTGTGGGCCCAAGAAAAACGAAGAACGAAAGGAAGGTGAACACATATGCCACCCACACCACTCACCGCCGTGCGTCGCCTAGAGTTGCTCGAACCGCCGGCCGGTCATGTCCGCATGGTTCTGGACACCGACACCTACAACGAGATCGACGATCAGTTCGCGCTGGTCTACGCGCTGCTCTCGCCCGAGCGGATTACGTGCGAGGCGATCTACGCCGCGCCGTTCCACAACCAGCGCTCCAGCGGGCCGGAGGATGGCATGCTGCGGAGCTATGCGGAGATCGGCCGAATCCTGGATCGGCTGGGCCGCGTGCCGGACGGCTTCGTACACCAAGGCGCAACCGCCTGGCTGCCGGCGCTCGACCAGCCCATACCGAGCGCCGCAGTCGACGACCTGATCGCACGGGCGCGCGCCGGCGGCAATGGGCCGCTGTACGTGGTGGCGATCGGCGCGATCACCAATATTGCGTCGGCGCTGCTGGCCGCGCCGGATATCGCCGAGCGGATTGTGGTGGTCTGGCTAGGCGGGCAGCCGATCGGCTGGCACCACACGCGTGAGTTCAACCTCTCGCAGGATCTGCTCGCCTCGCGCGCGCTATTCGATTCGGGCGTCCCGCTAGTACGCGTACCGTGCATCAACGTGGCCGAGCATCTGCGCACGACCCAGGCCGAGATGGAGCGCTTTGTCAAGGGCCAGGGCGCGATCGGCGACTATCTGTTCGAGATCTATTCCGGCTACTACGACCAGCACTACGCCCGCTCCAAGGAGATCTGGGATATCGGCCCGATCGCCTGGCTGATCGAGCCAGCCTGGGTCGAGACGACGCTGGTTCACAGCCCAATTCTGACCGCCGAGCAGACATGGAGCCACGACTCGCAGCGCCACCTGATCCGCGACGCGCGCGTGATCCGGCGCGACCCGATCTTCGCCGACCTGTTTCGAAAGCTGGAGCGATTCCAGGTTGGAGATTAGCGATTGGGAAATCCCGAACAAACCCCAATCGCTAACCTCCATTCTCTTTCAGCCCTTCCACCGTCGCGCGCCAGTCGATCATCGGGTGCTGCGCGTCGAGCTCGGCCGTCAGCGCATCGGCGACCTCGCGGGCTGTGCCGGCGCGCTCCTGCTGTTCGCCCCAGCGAAAAGCCTCGGTGTAATCGTCGGAGCCAATCAGCCCTGCCGCCATGGCGGCCTGGTCGATCGCCTCCTGAAAGCGAGCCGGCAGCGCGGCGCTGGCACGTCCGCCGGCGTCCTTCGCGCGCACCTGGACAGGGATATCGTGCCAGTAGAGAATCTGGTAGGTGGCCATTACATTTTCCTTTGCAAGCGGAAGGTTTGGAGGGTCCGGGTACTCTCTGGGTGACCCTCCAAGAGTTTTCTTTTCCACCCGTAGTGGGCGGCCGGGTACCCTTTGGGTGCCGTCCCACTACGGGTGGAAAAGAGGATTTGTGGGAAGGTTGCACCTTCCCCACACCCCTTTGCGTACGTCCTAATACATTAAGGTGGACAGAGGCTGACAGTCGATGGCAGTTCCATAAAGATTGGCGGCAGTGGCACCGATGCGCCGATTGTGCTGGCCGATGTCACTGAGAACGTGATCCGGTGTACCTCGTCCAATGACGGGGTGCGGAAGTAATCGTACTGGCGCGTAATGCCATCATTGCCTTTGTAATCGACATACGCCGCCATCTCGTAATTGCCCGGCGCAATGCCGCTGCTTGGATTGCCTGAGTCGGGCGGCGGGATCGCAAACCCAAGCGCCCCAGTTGAACCATCGTGTTGGATCGGCAGCGTGAACTTCGGAATGCCGCCGCCAACATCGTAGATATAGGCGTAGCCGAACACGCCATTGCCGGGCGCCGGTGGGCTGGCGGGCGTGTGCGCGGCATCGATTCGGTCGAGCCAGGTGTAGCCGCCGCTAGGTACACACACCTGGCCGCTCACCTGATTTTGGCTTTGGATGTCGTCCAGACTAGAGCCGACCATTCCCGGTTGTGAAGCAGTGTAATACATGCTCGCGTCACTTGCAACACGCGGCAGGCCCGTGCCAGGCTCGCCGCGTGACGCACTGACGACGTAGATATTGATCAGCTGATCGCTGGCTTTGATCACATTGGCCTGATCGATCATGGCCGTGATTGGCCGCAATTTGCCAATAGCGGTGGCGCCCAGCTGGCAAGGATCGGCGGTGTTGATCGCCTGCCACACCGTAAGATTTCCACAGATATCGCGAGCAGTGTTCAGCGCGCCGTCGAGGAAGACATTTGGTACGCCAGCGCTCAAAAGAATCATCACGCGTTTGTAGCTCTGCCCATCAGGGGCAGTTAGCGGCGCGGTCGCGAGCAGATCGTGCGCCTTTTTGAGCGCGATCGCCCCCGACCCGTAGCCGGCGCTGCGATAGGGATCCTGATTGTATGCGCCAAGCGTGCTGATCGCATTCTTCAGCGTCGCTTTGTCGCTGCTCCAGCCGGCGGATGCCTGCGCCATCCCGCTTACATCAGTGCTGTAGGCGATAATCCGCATGGTATCGAGCGGGCGCATCTGGTCGATCAAGCGGTCGAGCGCCTGCTTGACGACATACCCGCGCCGCTCCTGATAATGGCGCCAGGGGCTGCTCGCGCCACCGGTGCAGGTGTCAGTGGATGGTAGCGGGTCGATCGGATCACTCAGCTCGCACTGGTAATCGGCGCCGCCGATCGTATCCTGCTGGTTGCCAATCGTGCCGCCGAGCGTTCCATGCCCGGCAAAATCGTAGCTCATCGCGTCAGTCGCATCAAGGATGATCTCGTACAGCACCGGCGGTGACGAAACCGGCGAATACTCTACCCAGCGCGGGCGAACATAGACCGTGCCGGAAATGCCGATTGTTTGGGTGCTCATCGGCGTGCTCGTCGCCGTGGCCGTGGCCGTGGCATTTGGATCGGGTGTGCTCGTCGCGGCGGCGGCCGTGGCGGTTTGATCGAGCGACTCGTCCGATGCCAGGTCGTGCAGCGCGATCGGAAGATAGTGCGCGAAATTGCCACCAGGAATCGGAGTTGGCGCCGCTGTGCCGGCCGGTGTCGCCGCGACGCGACCAACCACGATCAGGCATACAGCCAGGAGCCCGAGCGCAAACCATCGTGGTTTCATGCCGGTTTCCTCTTCGCGATAGCACGCGTGCGTAGGCAACCGATCGTAGAGGTGCTGTCTACAACTGTGATTCTACACGGCCTGTCAACTAGCCGGCAGGTTTACCGTTCGCGCGCTGCGCCGCGCCGCCGGCGCCGGCCTGGGGTCCGGCAACGATTCGTGCATCCAACCCATAGAACATAACGATCGTGATGATATCCGATAACAGGTGCCTGATGACACCACCCTGAGAAGCTGGGCGAATCTGATCCAGCCAGAGATGTTGCACCAACTGCTCGACCACATGGTCGAGCAGGCCCGCCAACGCAAGGTGACCCGCGGGCGCAAGCTGCGTATCGATGGCACGGTGGTCGAGACCAACATTCATCACCCGACGGATAGCACGCTTGAGCGGCAGCGCTGGGGCGGGCGCGGGCGCAATTGGCGGGCGGGGATCGAAGGGCGGATCAGTGGCCTCAAACGAGGCCACGGCCTCGCTCGCTGCCGCTACCACGGCGAGGATGGGATGGAACGCTGGGTCGGCTGGGGGCTGATCACCCATGATCTGCACACGATCGCCCAGGCAACAGCGGCGTAAGGGGCCGTGACCGGTTATCTGCTGAACAACTGTTCGCATAGTCGCCATTCCGACGGTCGGGTGATGCCCGTTTGGGCGTGCCCGAGGGTTTCGCACCAAAAACTAGTCTAAACATCAAACGATCGAAAGTTGCAACTATTATTCAAAACCCGGCAGCTGTACATTTGCTAGGACGCGGAGCCCGATATCGAGCTTGATGAAGCGGTGATTGAGTGCGTCAAGCAGGCGATTGATCTGGCGTGGGACAATGCGCGAATCGATCGCGAACAGTTGGGCCCGTAGGTCACCACAACAGCGTAAGTACAGACCGTAACTACACCTGTACGACACCATGCCGATTGCGGCACCTGTGCTCAAACAAAAACACCGCATCAGAATGCGGTGTTTTTTTGGTGGGCCGGGTGGGGATCGAACCCACGACCATCGGTTTAAAAGACCGCTGCTCTACCACTGAGCTACCAGCCCACGCGTGCGAACATTATAACCATGTTTCGGCTAGGCGCAACCATCTGCGCTTACCGGACACGCTCCAGTTCATCACGTACGAAGACCAGGCCATCGTGCACTTCAATCGGCAGCCGTGCCATATTCTGCGGCTGCTGGCCGGTCGTCAGCCCACCCTGATAGCGGCCGTCGGGAGTGTAGCGCGATCCTAGGCAGTTGTTGTCGGTGTACAGGCCGGCCGCGGCATCCCAGTACAGGAAGCAGCCGGAAAGCGTATCGACGCCCAGCAGCGCGACCCAGCGGTCGGCGCCGTCGCGGCGAACGAAGATCACATCCTCGGTATTCAGCGGGTCGCGATTGAAAATCAGATCGCTGATCTTGAGCTTGGGTACGTTGAAGCGGTGCGGCTGGTTGTCCACGTAGTCCTCGACCCGGCCGGCGGCGAGCAGCCGCGGCGGTGGTGCCAGTAGCCGCACCCCGACGACGGCGCAGAAGCCAAGCAGGATGGCGAGCGCGGCCACGAAGATGATGAGTGCGCGCCGCTGGCTGCGCTGTTGTTGGGCGATCTCAACGGAACGTTTGCGTAGCATAACCGAGAACTGAGAACCGGCGACCGAAAGTTAAAGACGAGTAGTGTGACGGTATTCTAATCCGACCCACCTCTAACACGTTTCACGCTTCA
>WNFV01005199.1_pt1 | contig 16153 bp, 22 predicted proteins | sample 5400101 | NCBI WGS metagenome assembly WNFV01 (sample SAMN13153361, study PRJNA577476) | soil metagenome | isolation source: 115 cm soil or saprolite under grassland replicate 1 | place: USA:California | collected 2016-06-15
CGAACTCGTACCAGCTCATTTCATTGGTCGTCCGCACCATGGACACCGGTCGACCCGACTCGGTGTCGAACGCCTCACCCTTGCGCGCGGCGGACACGAGGTCGGAGCGGAAGCTTTCGGCGAGCGCCGAGGTCTTGAACGGCTCCTTCCATTCCCTGCCGGCGACAGTCCACCGTACGTAGTACGTGTTGCCGCGCTTCCCTTCATAGAGCTTGGTTTTCCAGATCCGCACGTCATACGTGGTAGCCACTCAGGCCGCCTCCTCCAGTGACGAAATCCATTCCTCGTAGTCGGACCGGCGGATGCGGAGATCACCATTGGGCAGCTTGAAGCACCGGGGCGCCTTCCGTTTGGCCCGCCAGTCGTAGAAGGTCGATCGCGCGATACCTAGTTCTTCGCAGACCTCGGCGATCGTCATGTGCCGGCCCGCCCGCGACGGCGGGTCCGTACGAGGCTTGTCCGGTACGGCCATCTGTCTCCCTCCATGTCAGGCCGCTCTCGCGGTGGGGCGGGCCGGTGGCCCGTTCTCGCGCAGCGTTCAGCTCGGTGCGCCATTGGATGCGTTGGGAGACGGCGCGTAGGAGCCGGTGTTGCAGCGGCTGCATGTCCGGATCGGTCGGGCGCGCCAGTTCCCAGGCGACCGGGGCGGGTACGCCGGGTTCGGTGGCGACGGTGGAGACCTGGTCGTGCCCGCTGGCAACGCCGAGCAGCGCGCGGACCCAGGCACGGGCGTCGGCGCGGTGGTCGGCGAGGGTCTTGCCGGACCAGTCGCGGGAGACGAGCACGCGGCGGCCGCCGATGCCGAGGGTGGCTTTCTGGTGGGTTCGGCCCTTGCAGTTGCCGGGTCGCAGCTTGGCGTGTGCCTTCTTGGGTTGGATGCCGTAGAGCAGCCAGTTGGCGCACCGGTCGGAGCAAGGGGTGACGCGCAGCTCCTGCCAGAGCCGGTCGAGGTGGTCGCGTTGCGCCTGTGTGCTGATCTCGTGGCAGTCGGCGCTGTTCTTGGTGAGGTACTTGGTGATGTAGCCGATCGTGCGGTCGACGTCCTTGGAGCCGGGGTCGACGCCGCGAGCCTTGACTTGCTCGCCGAAGCGCACCACATGCGCGGGCCCAGCGTTCGGGTCGTCGTCGATGGCACTCAGCGCCTGTTGCCAGGTCGTCAATGGTTCCCGGCTTCTCGGATCGACCCACGCCTTCTGGTCGGTGTCCCACGTCGGCGCATAGTCGACGGTGTAGCGCGGCTCGGCGATGGCAGGCCACCACACCTGGTGGTAGGTCGCTGCCGCGACCCGTTCGAGCGTGGTCCGAGGAACGGTGCCGCGGATGGCGAAGTGCGCGTGCGGGGCGAGCCGGCGTTGCGGTTCGACACAGCCGGCGTACTGGACGTTCCAGCCGACCGCGCGGCGCAGGTTCTGCCAGTACCGGTCTAGCAGCCGGGCGAAGTGCACGGCATCCCAAGCGGCCCTGCGATAGTTGTAGCCGGCCGGATCCACCGATACGCCGAGGATCGGATCGTCGTCGCGGTGCCAGCGCCCGCAGACGCACGGGATCGGCCTGCCGTTGCCCGCCTTGCGCACGCCGTGCACCGGGCCGTAGGAGTCGAGGGTGAGTGTGAGCCACATCGACGGCTGGTGCTCGCTGCCGTCCGGCGCGAGGTAGACGCGGCCAACCGTGCGGGGGTCGACCTTCTGCCGGGGCAGGTCCGGTACGTCCTGCCGGCGCCGGGTGGACCGGGTCCGCCGGTGGCCCGGGTCCGCGTCGGCCTGGTCCTCATCGTCGTTGCCGTGAGGCGGGGCGACCCGGCCGCGAAGCCCTTCGGCGGCGATGGCCCGCTCCACCTCGACGATCGCCTCGTCCAGGTCGGCGACCTGGTCCCACTTGCCGGCACGCATGGCCTCGTCGCGGTAGCACTCGTAGTGCGCCCGCAGCTCGATGAGCGCCTTCTGTTCCTCGGTGGCCAGGTTCGGGCCAGGGTGGGGTTCGTCGCGGCGGTGCCAGCCCTCGCGGATTTGGACCTGGCGCAGCCGCTTCGCCCGCCGCGCACAGGAGACGCACTTATCCTCACGGGTAGCGCCGCAGGGCAGGTCGATCAGCTCCGTCTGTCCATCGCCCAGGTCGGTACGCCGCAGGGTGATCGGGCGGGTGCACACCCCGTGCTCGACGGCGAGGTTCTTCAGCACGTCAATGCTGCGCGGCATGGCCAGCCGGGCGGCCCGGGAGCCCGGCCGCGCCTCGGGGAAGCCAGGCGCGGCCGGGTCCGGGGCGAGCGTCGGCGCGCTCATTGGGCGGCCCCGCCGACGATCACGTGTAAGGAGATCCGCACGACCTCAATCGAGACCCGGCAGTTCTCGCACCGATGCTCTTCGCGCAGCCGGCGGGCGCAGTCGATCGACACGGCGCCCGGGCCCGGCAGTGTGATCGGAGTCAGGCAGGGCCCGGACTCAACGACTTCGACAACCTGGCGCGAGGTACGCCAGGCGTGCCCGTCCGGGAAGTTCGGGCAGGCGTGGATGTAGCGGTGCTGGACGATGCGGTAGACCTTCACGGCGTACCTCCGCCGTGGCCGGTCCGGGTGCGGGCGAACGCGCCGGTCGGAACCGGTACAAGAGCGGCGACGGGCCGGCTCACCGCGTTGGTCGGTGGAGACGCCTCGATGAGAGGCTCAGGAGCGGCGTCAACCGCGTCTTGACGTCCACTGTGGACCACTGGGTCGGCGTCCCGAATGCGCCCGGCCAGTTCCACCAGGCAGATCGAGGCGACCACGATCAACCCGTCGACCGACAGCGGCAGCAGGTACGGCGAGGCTCCGGTCTCGCCGTACCGGCCAGCGACGCCGGCCATGTGCCAGTACGAGACCCAGGCGGCGATCCCGGCGATCGTGACGGTAGCCAGCACCCGCAGCACCGCCCGCGTGCCGCGACGCACCGGCACCCGCGATACCAGCTCCACCGTCAGTAGCAGCGCCAACGGCGGCCAAGCGGCTATGGCCTGCGAGATCGGGTTCGGGTTGGCGTGCAGTACATTCGCCGCAACACTGGCCGCCACGCCCAGGACCAGCGTCAGCCGCACCGCCCAGCGCACCCGCCGCAGTTGCGTCACGGTCATGCCACGGCCTCCCGGCTTGCGATGACCTCGCCGTCGATGACCCGGAACCGGCCGTACTCGTTGGCGAGGTTGGCGATGTCGGCATCGGTGTTGTAGGAGAACCGGACCCGGACCGGGGCGGGGTCGCCGTCGATGTGCACGTAGGCAGTGCCGGCGTACTGCGGTCCCTTGGGGATGCGATCGCACAACGCGCCCCGGTCGCGCGCTCCCTCGTCAAGGGCCAGGTCGACCTCGCTGGCTTCGGACAGCCGCAGCCCGATCCGGGTGGGGAACAGGTTGCGAAATGGCAGGACCTCCTTGCGCGGGTCCTGCAGCGCAGCGACGACGTGCACCCCGACCGCTCGACCCTGGGTGAGCAGCAGCCCGAGCGCGGCCTTGATGCGGTCCTTGAGCTTGCGGTCGGTGAGGTATGCGGTCAGCGCCGCAAGCTCATCGATGACGATGATGATCAGCGGTTCGTCCCGGCTTGGCGTGTGCTGGCGGGTCCGGCCGCGGAGCCGTTGGGCGCGGGACTGTGCCACGGCGAGGGCTTCTTCGAGCATGTCGGCCATCTGGTCGAAGTCCTTGCAGGCGAACCGGGTGAACAGCGGTTCGCCGCCGCCGAGCTCCATGCCGCCTTTGGGGTCGAAGCCCCACACCTGGACCAGGCCAGCCCGGATCCCGCCGGCTACCGCGCGGACGATCGACCAGATCACCGAGCCCTTGCCTGCGTCGGTGGCGCCGACCACGAGCACCTGCGTGCCGAACAGCCGCAGCGTGTAGGTTTCGCCGTCCTCGCGCAGGCCCAACGGCAGCGCGGTGAAGTCCGGCACCGCCCGCACCGGCAGCGGCGCCACGGTGGCCAGCAACGGATCCCGGCGCCGCAGCGCAATGACCACCAGGTCGGGCCGGTCGCCGGGCAGCACCCGCACGCCGAGCGCGCCGAAGGTGTGCGCCAGCCGTTCGGCGACGTTGGCGTAGTCGTCGGGGATCTGCCCGGTGACCATCCGCACCGTCAACATGTCCGCCGACGCGGTGCACTTGACTCGCCTGAGGATGGGTACGACGGTGCGACCGTCGAAGGACACGGCGAGTCTGGCTGTGGCCATGGCCGGGTACCAGCGCCGCCGGTAGACCGTGCGCCGCCACCGGCCCATCGCCGGGTAGAACGCGAACCGTAGGAACGACTTGCGATGCCCGAGCGACCAGCCGCCGCTCAGGGTGGTAAGCCCGGCCAGCAAACCGACCGGGCCGGACCAGCCGAGCTCGACGTAGAGCCACAGCAGCACCGCGGCCGGGGCGGTGAGGTACCAGTACCGGCAGGCCAGGTACGCCACCGTGACCAGACCCTTGAGCGTCCACCAGGTCAGCGCCATCCACAGTGGAATCCGCACGATCGGGGTACGTACGTTCAGCGGCGCGTTCGGGACTTCCTCGCCCCGGATCACGTTGATGAACGGCATTGGCTAGGCACCCCTCCCCCAGCGCTGCTGAGCGGCCTGCCGCGTGACCCCGATGCGGGTGGCGATCTCCGCCCACGAGTAACCGAAGCGGCGCAGCCCGCAGACCGCGTCGCCGATGGCCCGGTCGATGTGTTCGGACAGCCCGACCAGATCGGCTAGTGCCTCGACGTCTCCGGTCCCGACTCGGCGCCCGTGCGCGCCGACGACGCGCCGTACGAACGCGGCAAACTCGTCGTTCTCCACGACCCGGCGACGCCGGTCCGCCGTCAACGTTCGCTTGACGTTCGAGGTGGCCACGACGGTCACCCCTCCCTACGCGCGAGGGCGAACAGCGACGCCTGACCAGAAGCCGCCCTGCGGCGTACCGTTCGCCGCCGGGCGGGCGCTGTCGGCAGTGCGACCAGTAGCAGCGCGCCAATGTCGACTGGCCCGGACGGCGGTACCGGAACGTGGCGAATCATGGTCGGCAGCCAGCGGCCCCGGCCGAGGACCGCCCGCAAGTCGGTGGGGTCGGTCACGTGCGGAGCGATCAGATCCGGGTCGAGGTGGCGCAGCCGGACCACCGTCCGGGCGAGCGCCGCAGCAGCGGCCGAGATCTCCACGAGTGCGGCCACCCGCAGCGCGTCTGAGGGCACTGTTCGGTACACCTCACGAGCGGCGCCGATGCCCTGCCCGGCCAGAATCTGCACGGTACGGCGACGGGTCTTCACGACGACCGCCCTTCGCGTAGCCGCCGCGCGGCGGTACGCAGATCGGCCGCCAGCACGTCCAGCTCGGCGGCTTGTGCGCAGCACTGCTGCTCGGCCAGCCCGAGGTACGCATCAGCCAGCCGGTCGAATGCCGCCGCGGCACCAGCCGCGCCACGGGCGTGCATTGCGGCCAGGTCCAGCAGGGCAGCCACCGCGTGCTCGCGCACCGGCTCGGCCCGGCATGCCTTGCAGTGATGAACATCCGGCGCGAACGCCCCCAGCGCCCCGCAGCCGGCGCATTCGCGCCACTCCGCGCCGTCCTTCGTTGTGATACGCGCGCAGTTGACTACCGTAGGCTTCACAGCCCCTCCATCCAGGAGATCGGGTTGGAAGCGACGGGGGCGGGAGACTCTTGGCGGAGGAAGCCGCCCCCGACGCGCTACCTCAGGCCGCCGTACGACCGCTCCCACCGGCCGGCTTCGGCTCGGTCATCCCAGTGGCCCGGATCGACCACGCCTGCCGTGCCCGGCAACGGCCGGATCCCTTGCACCGTGAGTCGTCCACCCACGGCGTGAGCGTGATCCCGGTGAACTCCACGGCCGGCGGGTACCCAGGCATCGCCGAGGCCGGCATTACCGGCTGCACCGCCGACACCACCTTGACCTTGACCTCCTTCGACCCGCCGAACCGGCCGGCCTCCGGATCCAGGTCCAGCACCCGTACCAGCCAGACCCGCTCGCCGGTCTCCTTGTCACGCGCCTGGTCATCAGCCTGGCCACGCTTGTCGAAGTCGGTCGCTGGCTCCACGCCCAGGCACAGCACGCCCGCGGGCCAGATGTACTCGAACGGCACCGGGACCTTCATTGCGTTTGGTACTGCCACGCGCCTTTCCCCTCCTTGGGTTTCAGCAGCCCATCGGCCACGGCCGGCAGTCACGCCGGCGGCCCTGCAACCCGGGCTGTCTCGTTGTGATATCAGGCTAGCCACACCAGCTTGGCTAGTCAAGCACCCTGATCTATCAAGTCCTGGTACATCGACGGCGGCCGGACACGCAGAGCGGCAGCTACGAACGGGTGCGGATGAGAGGTGCAGGCCGGGGCGCGAGTCAGCGCAGCGGGAGTACTTGCTCCAGGCTGCGCCGCGACGCCGGCAGCACCACTTCGATGGCGGCCAGAGGCCGGCCGGCGCGAGTATGCAGAATCAGCAGCACGGTCAGCACGCAGTCGCGAGCAGTCACCTTCATCACCCGAGCTTCGCTGACCGACGCGGGTCGGGCGGAAATTCGTTCGCTGGCGTGGTCGAGGTCGACGCCCGTACGGCGGCGTAGATGCGTCAACAGCCCATCGGGCAACGGTTCTCGTGCGCCCAGAGCCGTCCCGGAGGCAATGTCGGCGGGCGCGTACACGGTGTGCAGCTCGGCCGGCCCGGCGCCTGCGATCGTGACTAGCCGGCGACGGATGACGACCGTGGACCCGACCGCGACGCCGAGCATTGCGGCTATCCGGCGGGACGCCGAGGCGAGTCCAGCTGCTAACACGGTCACCGACGAGTCCTCGCCCGTGTTGAGCAACACGTACCCGTATCCGGACAGGCGCGCGCCGGCAACCGTCGGCTTACCGAGCACGAAACGGCCGCGACCTTGGCGGCTCTCGATCCATCCCTGTTGACGTAGGTACTCCAACGCCCGCACGACCGTTGGACGCGCCGCCGCGAATTCCCGGGTGAGGGTTGCCTCGCTCGGCAGCAGAGCACCAGCCGGGTACGTGCCGTCCTCGATACGCCCCTGCAAGGCGTTGATGATCACGACGTACTTCGGCGGGGTCACTTCGACTGGCATATGCCACCTCGCGGCCGGAGCGGGTTGTGCCTCGGAGGGGTCTACGTGGACGGGAAAGACGGACGAAGCATCGAGGGAGGTCGACAGACGTGCAGAGCGCCTGGCTCTGGCTCGCGAGGATCGCCAGGGTGACGGTTCGAAGCGGGCAGGCGTAAAACGCGGTCGACTTCCGCACCGTGGAAACAGCGACGGCCCGCAGGATTCCCGCTCGCACCGATGCGTGGCCGGGGCACGTACGTCGGCGGGTACAACACACCGGCGCCTCCCGTCGTGTGCTGAGCGGGCGCCGAGGCGACAAGAGTTCCTCGCCGATCTCGCCGGCCAGTGACCCCAATCCCTTGATCGCCTCGGCGCCCTGTCGGGGGGAGCGAAGGCAGTACCTTCGCGTGGCCAGCGGTCGTTCGTGTCTCGGGGCGCCGGGTCCGGCGCGGGAGACGTGACGCTGGTCCCATTGCCGTTCCCGAGTCGCGACCAACTTGGCTAGCCAAAAAGTGACCGTATGCGCTCCTGACTGGCCAAGCAAGACACCTGTGCAAAAATCTTCTAGCTTGGCTAGTCAAGCCTTACTCTAAGGAGATGGCCACTGACGTGGATCCCTGGGATGCGGTGGCGCTGGACGATCCTCGGCCGGCGTCCCAACAGATCGCGAGCCTGCTGCGGGCCGCGATCCTGACGCATCGGTTCGCGCCGGGCGAGCGGCTGCCGTCGCAGCAGGAGCTGGGCAGGCGGTACGGCGTGGCGCGCGAGACGGTGAAGGCGGCGCTGCGGATCCTCAAGGACGAGCACCTGATCGTCACGCGCCAGGGCAGCGGAGCGTACGTGCGATCACAGGCCGAGCGCCCCGTCGGCCTGCGACCCCACATCGAGGCGGCTTTCCGACGTCCTCACGTCTCAATCGCCTTCGCTGGCTTCTCTAGCGAGACGCTCCACGGTGCCCTACAGGAACCGCTGGACAAGGTACGCGCCGGCCGGCTCACCCCGGAGTCGATCAGCGTCCGGATCCTGCTCCCCGACCTGAGTACTCCCGCAGCCGTGCCGTCTCGCGTCCCAGCCCGAACCGACGATCCGGCCGCCCGACTGAGAGCGGAGCGCATTGCCCACCGGCACACCGAGGCGATCGTTGAGTCCGTTCGCGAACTCGACGAACTCGGCTTGATCCACTCGGCCTCGGTCGAGGTACGCCGGCACGGCACGACCGCGCTATTCAAGCTCTACCTTCTCAACGACGACGAAGCCTTCTTCGGCTTCTACCCCGTCATCGAGCACACCGTCACGATCGACGGTGCACCAACCGACATCTACGACGTGCTGGGCAAGGACGTTCCCCTGTTTCACTTCGCCATGGGCGACCAAAACGACGCCATGGCCTCTCAGTACGTGACGCAGGCACAGGCTTGGTACGACAGTGTCTGGAACACCATCGCCCGCAGCTACCTTGCTTGAGATCGAACCAGCGACTTTTGCGTCAAGAGCATGTTGACGACGATCCGGCGGAAGTCACATCAGGCTCGTGTCTTTGACAGTCCGGTCCTGTCCGCGGAGTGACGAAGACGCCGACACCACGTACTCCCTGGACCAGGCCGAGCGCTTCAAGCCACAGGACGGCATTACGTACCACCGTGATGGACACGCCGTACTGAGTGCGCAACACGGTTGCGCTTGGCAGCCGATCGCCTGGCCGCAGCGCTCCATCACGGATCTGCCGAGTGATGTCGTCGATGATCGCCCGGGTCTTCGAAGCGGCCACGTCAGTCGACCCCCGATTGGTCTGCAGATCGGCCGCTTGCCCTCGCAGGGACACTATGCATCATGATGTGTCAAGCTATCACGTGGGCCACGCCGAACGGAAGCCATCGCCGAGCAGACGCGAACAGGCGTATCCACCGACTGGCACGGCAGCCGGTTCCGGCCCGGCGCGATGCGGCTCAGCGGACGCCCGGGAGCCTGGGCGTCCGCTGTGGCATGCGGTCAGCCGTGTTGTCCGCCCGCGACGTCACGGGCCGTCACGACCTCATGAAGCTCGTTACGCAACTCGCAGGCGGCGTTGGCGAACGCATCCGCCAGCGCGACATGTTCAGCGTCGAGCATCGTGACGTCGCCCACGTCGAAGCTGACAACCAGCCGAACTCGACCAGCGATGACCTCCAGCAGCGGTACATCGCCGACGCACCGATCCATCCGCGTCTGCATCCCAGGCGCAAGGTCCACACACACCTCCACCAGCGGCGCGGGCTCAGGTTCCCGGGGCGAATCGGCGACCTGTGCGGTTGCATGAACCCGCGCGGCGGCCGATCCTCCCGCTGGACTAAGTAGATTCGGCCAGGACGATGACGCAACCTGGGGATCGAGGTCACCGTTTGATAAACCACCGGTTAGCTCCACAATGGACATTGCGCTGCCTCCTCTCCATCAATACGAGCGTTACGGTGACGAGCCGAGGAGCTGCACGCCCTACGGGTCCCGAGGCTGCTCCCGGCCGGCGAGCAACTCATAGCAACTGCGCGGCTAAGCCTCGTCATGTTCGGTTTGTGCGGTGGACCGCCGATCAGGCCTTGCGCCGGTATCCCGGAGGCGGCTCACCTGGCTGTCGACTATGGACCGATCCGGCAGCGACATCTGGCCGGCTTGCCGGAGGCGCTTGCGGTCCGGCCGTGACCCCCCCGGCCGGGTATGGCGGGGCATCGACCCGCCGAGCGCGCGGCTGGGTCAACGGCACGCACAGCGTCAGCAACTCTCGTCGTACGCCAGATTTGTCGTCCAGGACGACGCCGCGCACCCAAACGCGACCGTGATCACCGCGTCCGGCGAAGCTCATTACCAAGAACGGGAAGCCACGCGGGCAGTGGGCTCGCCGCCACAGCGACGGCTCGATCCAAAGAACTTCGCCTTCCGCCATGTCCCAGTCCGTCATAGCGGTCGCCATCCCCCCGAGATGTTGGCGCTCGCGGATAGCTCCAGCACCCCGGCCGCAAGGCCGGACCGGCGACAGTCGCGAGAGATGATCGGACCCGCATTGCGGCGGTCAAAGCCCGGCAGCGGTACGGCCACCATGAGACCTACGCGTCGCCAGTGCTCGACGAGCCTCTGAGTGCACGCGACGCCCATGTCACCTCCCGCCAGTGCGTGTGGCTAGCTTGGCTAGTCTTATCGACCCTAGGCCTGCCAAGAGGTCAACACCACAGCGGGGCGCAAGATCTTTCTAGCCTGGCTAGCCAGGCTGTAGCGTGACGGGTGTGAGCACCAACGTGGACGACCTTGACGACCTGGAGCCGGACGACCCGCGGCCCGCGTCGCAACAGATCGCCAACCTGCTCCGCGCCGCGATCCTGACCCGCAGGTTCGCACCCGGTGAGCGGCTCCCATCGCAGAACGACCTGGCCGAGCGATACGGCGTGGCCCGAGAGACGGTGAAGTCCGCGCTGCGAACCCTGCGTGACGATCGCTTGATCGTCACCCGGCAGGGCAGCGGCGCATTCGTTCGCGCGCAGACCGAGCGGCCGGTTGGGCTGCGTCCCCACATCGAGGCGGCGTTCGACCGTCCACATGTCTCGGTCGACTTCGCCGGCTTCTCCGGCGAGACCCTGCACGGTGCTCTGCAAGAGCCGCTTGACAAGATCCGCGCGGGTAGGCTGACGCCGGAGTCGGTCGCCGTACGGATCCTGCTCCCCGACTTCAGTACGCCCACAGTGGTCCCATCGCGATCGGACGTCGGCGCCGATGATCCCGCCGTTCGCGAGCGCGCCGAGCGGATCACTCGCCGGCACACGGAGGCGATCATCGAGTCGTTGCAGGAGCTGGGCGAGCTGGGCCTGGTCCGCTCGGCGAGCGCGCAGGTGCGCCGGCACGGCACGGCAGCCCTGTTCAAGGTGTACATCCTGAACAACGAAGAGGTCTTCTTCGGCTTCTACCCGGTCGTCGAGCGCAGTGTGACCATCAAGGGCAAGTCGACACCGATCTTCGACGTATTGGGCAAGGACGTTCCGCTGTTCCACTTCGCCATGGGCGACGGGGACGAGGCGATGACCAGCCAGTATGTGCAACAGGCCCGCGGCTGGTTCGACAGCGTGTGGACCACCATCAGCCGCGAGTACGTCCCATGAGCCCGGACAACGGGAGTCGGCTCGCCGAGCTGCTCGGTCACACGCGTGCCCTGCTGCTCGACTTCGACGGCCCAGTGTGCCGGCTCTTCGCCCACTACCGCGCGCCGATCATCGCCGAAGAGCTACGCCTGCTCGTCGCCGCGCGGCTCGACGCAATCCCGGCCGCCATGGTCGACGCCGGACCGGTCCAGGTACTCCGTCTCAGTGGGGACCTGGAGGATCCCGACCTAGCCCAGGCGGTCGCCAACGCCCTCCGCGATGCCGAGGTAAAGGCAGCCGCAAGCGCCGCACCTACCCCGGGACTCGACGACGTGCTCCAAGCCCTCCACGACAGCGGTCGGCGCGTTGCGATCGTCAGCAACAACTCCATCGACGCGGTACGCGACTACCTCCGCCGGCATGACCTGAACGATGCGTTCGACCAGGTCATCGCCCGCTACGGCGGCATGAGGCCCCACGAGTTCAAGCCCGATGACCATCTCGTCCGCGTCGCACTCCGGGCACTTGACGCTGCCCCATCAACAACGACGCTCCTCGGCGACTCCGCAAGCGACATCGAAGCCGGGCGTGCCGCAGGTCTGACGACTATCGGCTACGCAAATAGGCCCGGCAAGCGTCAAGTCCTCGTTGACGCCGGAGCGGATGCGATCGTCGAGACCATGTCCGAGCTTGCGGACGCTCTCCGCTCGGCCAGTACATCCCCGTGACGGCCTGCGCACCGCTGGCCGCAACAGCCATGCGTTTTTACCAGCAGCGGTTCGATGGCAGGCGGACACAGGGCCCTCGGACCGGCGCACACCAACTGCGGAAGGCCGTCCATGACTGAACCGCTAACCGTTCCACCGCCAGTCCTCAGCGCCATACAAGCTCGTTGGCCAGCCCACACCCGAGACTGGCCGACCCGTGTCGAAGCTGAACTATTGGAGCTGTGCGAACGGTATGACGCGAAGCCCCGCGAGGTGCTCCCCGCACGGTACGGCTTCGTCGTAGCGGCGGACACCGCCCACGGCGGAGTCGTGCTGCGCGCGAGTCCGGACCCTCACGGACCAACCCAAGCCGAGGTCGCCCGGGCGTTGGCCAACCTCGGCGCCGGACCCGCCGTGCACGAAGCGACCGTTACGGACGGCGGCACCTGGACCATCCTTGACGAGGTACGACCGGGTACACCGCTGGCAATGACTGATCTGTCAACGGTTTCATTGGAGGCCCTCGCAGCCCCGCTGGCGGCGATCAGCGGGCAACCAGCACCGCGACGGGGGATGCCGTCGATCATCGACTGGCTACGGACGCGCCTTGAGGACGACGAGCTGGCTGACCTCGCACCAGGCACCACCGTGGCACCGGATGACGTCCGGCGAGCGGCCATCGATAGTCTTGACGAGCTGGCCGCGACAGGTACCCTCGGCCTGTGCCATGGCGACGCCTCACTGTGGAATATTCTCGCCCACGGCCAATGCGACTGGAAGCTCATTGACCCACGTGGGATGACCGGCGAGGTCAGCTACGACATTGCAGTACTCGCCTTCAAAGTCGCCCGTCATCAGTCTCCGGCACCCGTAGCGGTCCGCCTTGCCCGAGCCGCCGACGTCGATCCAGAACGCGTCCAGGCGTGGATGACGGTCGCGAGCGCGGCACGTGTTTGAACGGCGACGCGATGCTCAAGCGTAGGTAGATGCAACGACAAGCGCCGACGTCAGCGCTGCCTCTCCCCTGTCTAGTCCCACCTGATGCGCGACGTTTCCGTCCCGGGAGATGCTTGACCGGTGGCCTAGACATTTGGGACGAACCCGCCGCTCGCCTATGTGGTCGCGCTGGTCTTCGACCGCGCCATACTGGGCGACGGTTACCAGGCCCGACGGCAGCGCGAACGGAAAGGGACATACCCAAGATTATGGAGAACGACGTTCGTTAGTGCCTGGTGAAATTCAACGTAAGATACTCGTCGGCTGCATGGAAACAAACATCAAACCAACGAAAGAAACCCTCTTGCCCCAAGAGTTGAAAGTCGCGGTTCCATTCATGTACGAAGCATATGGGGGCGTCCCAAGAATACTCGCCGATAGACAATGTAACCGTTGACCATTTCCCGTCATAATCCCGCCCAGCAACTTGGAAGGCCTTGGCAGGCTCGGCGTCCCTTAGATCAATGCCTGCGGCAAGTGCAAGATTCTCATCGAATCGATTATGCAGTGCACCAGAGTCTACCAAACATGAAATCCCGACCTCAGGGATACCTTCCATCTTAATGTCGACCACAGGCCGTCGAATATCGACGGTCAAGCTCGGAAGTAAGAGGTAGTCTAGTTTCACAGATCATCGAACCGATCACACTCTGGGTCAACCGGAACACGAAACAGCGAATCAGCAGTAGTCCCAACCTCCCGCAAGTGCATGATAACGGCGATGTTCGAATCAGCAGCATATACAACATCGGACCCTCGCACCGCCACCCATCTGCCTTTGAACGCGGCCAGGGTCCCTGCAAGTTCCTTCCGAGACGAACCAGAGGAGAAATCGCGTAGTGGTGGCCTATGCTGATGTCCAAAGAAAACACGACGCCGCAACCAGGAGTCGCTGGCAGCAAGTTGCCTCACGTGCCATTCCCGCCAGGGATCGTTGGACCAACGTGCTAGATCCTGACGCCGGCTGAGCTGATCTTCCTTAGAAGGTGAAGACACATCCCATTCAAAGGCATCCGAGCGATAGGATCTCTTGACGAACTCACCCTTCCGACGTTGCTTTCCCCGATGAACTCTCCTCCGACTCATCTTCAACCTCCCCTCGGTTGCCCTTCGCAAAGTGCGCGTGTCGTAGATGTTCCAACTGGTTCATCAAATATTCTACATCGGCGGGCCATATCTGAAAACGAATTCTATTAGCATCAGTTAGGTCCGGACGGCCTAGACCACCGATCCGGGCAGCAGATATATACATAATTGCACTGGTTGCGGCACCTTTTTCGTCATGGAGAACGTCATAGTCCACCCCGATCATAGGAGATATTATCGAGGTCGACTTCTCTTCCCAAAGACGAGAAAGATTAATCATTTCCCGTCTTATGTGCCGCACGCGTCTAACGGCTTCTTCGGCAAGACTCTTGTCACGTTCGCTTGCCCACTCAGTCACAATCTCGTCCGGAGCATCCTCGAAAGCGAAGAACAGCATTTGGTCGAGATCGTCAACCATCTTACTGACGCGCTCATACTCAGAGGGATGGAGGCCGAGGGACTCAGGTCGGACAATATCAAGCGCCCGAAATGAAACGTTTTCACTGATTATGAGCGCTATTGTATGATTTCCCACTCCTTCATCGGTCCGCGAGATTAGCTCGTTGAACGTCTCAAGAGGCAGCCGGACTGGCGCAAAGAAGTCGTACACGTTTGGAGCGTATCGCCTAGAGATCAGATAGCCCATCCCGATGCACCTATGAAAATCACCGAGCAGGGCGTGGGCCGACGAGCCGCCGGCCGTTCGCCCGCGCAACAACCACGAGCCCCACCTACGCCAAGCCAAGGCCGGCGCCGAGCTGCAGCCTGACGATTAGGTGACAATCTGCGCGTACATACACGGACATTGACAAACAGCGGCACACCGGTTCCAGCTTGGCCTGCAAGGCCTCGCGATCAAACCGTCGTGATATTCCCTTGACAAGGAAGAGGCGCGCTGCTCGGGCTGCCCCTTTGGAATCAATGAGCCTTATTCAGGGCAGCGATTTCGTGGTGACATCGGCGTGTTGAGATTAACGACGGTCCGTTTACTTCGAGAATTGGGTTACCACACTCACTTCTCAAGAAACGGACCGTCGGACGTGTATCATACCACCGGCTTCTCTCGGGACCACTTCGTGATCAAGGAGCCGAACACGGCCACTGTCAAGCGTTAGCCGGGACACGACATGCGAGCTGCCGACACGTACTGCCGAATCAGCCCCTTCTAGTCATCAAGGCGCCGCGCAAGCGCGGCGCACGGCACGCTCAGCCCTGCCCTGCGAGCCTGTGCCCGGCGGGACTTGTCGTAGCCTCGCCGGGCACAGGCAGGCGTCACCTCCGACCGGAAGACCTACGCAGTAGGACTCCGATGAGACGTTCCGCGCGAGCTGCGCGGCGTCCCTCGCACTTTGCGGCCACAGGGACCAGAACGAGGAGCGCGATCCCCTCGCTCAAGTACCGGATGACCACCCCGGCGACGACGGCGATCACCACAACGTCGGAAAGCGTTAGCACAGGTGCCTCAGTCCGCCCGACTACCACGCAGTCGGGCTTCCGCTAGGCATCCCGATGCGCACTTTGCTTGCCCGCTACAAGGGGACGGGCACCCCTCGGCCTCGTCGGGCCAACCTCCTCTTGCGCGCGCCTTGGCGTGGTCAAGGGGGAGGTTTCTGTCGCAGGTACGAAGCCCCCACGCAGGCATGGTGTTGCGCGGTGAGCGTAGATCGGCGAGCGACACAGGGCAAGTCGGGCTCCTTCGTAGCGAGATCCAACGTGCCCGTTGCGTGCCCGATGTGGCGGTCAACCCCGGGTTACCGGCAGTCCTTGCCGGTGTTCAGCGAAAGCGCGACTCCGCAGGTCAGCGCAGGTACAAGTCGTGACTTGATCGACGGCGGCGAGAATTAGGAAACCGCTGAACAAGATTCCTCACTTGCGGATCAGTGCATAGATGTAATTGCCAAGGAGTCCAACGGGGATACCGACCACGAGGGTCACTAGCCAGAACGCCCATTGTTGTCGCCAATTGCGTTGCTGGGCCCGGGTGTTTCCTATCGCGTAAGTATTTGGTGATCCCGTGGGGGGCATGCTGAGGGCCCGGCCGGTGGTGACGGCCGGTGTCTGGATCGGCTCGGGATCGGTCAGGGCTCGGGGTTACGGTGCGGGGCCGGCTGGAAGGTTGCGTCCAACATGGGGTTGTCGTCGCGGCTTCCGGCGGTGTCGCTGGGATCGGGCAGCCAGGGCAGGAATCGTTGAAGGGCCTGGCCTTCGGGTGCCT
>WNFV01012961.1_pt1 | contig 16153 bp, 15 predicted proteins | sample 5400101 | NCBI WGS metagenome assembly WNFV01 (sample SAMN13153361, study PRJNA577476) | soil metagenome | isolation source: 115 cm soil or saprolite under grassland replicate 1 | place: USA:California | collected 2016-06-15
TCACGATGAAGCCGAGCGACTACTGGCGGCGCCAGTGCAAGGGCACGTTCCAGTTCGATCGGATCGGCACCAAGCTGATCGACGACATGGGCGTGGAGACGCTCATGTGGGCGTCCGACTACCCGCACACCGACGGCGTGTGGCCCGAGTCGTCGAAGTACATCGAAGAGCAGTTCGGCCACCTGCCGGCCGACGTGGTCCGCAAGATCACCTGCGAGAACGCGGGAAAGTTCTACGGGCTGATTCGATAGTTTGAGCGTGGGGGGATTTTGAACGTGGGGGGCCCTGAGAGGCCTCGCACGACAGGAACAACGCTAATGCACGTCCCGTTCGACGGCAAGATCTTCAGGCGCCGGCGGTAGGTTGGGCGGCATTCAGTCGAACGCGCCGCCCCAGGTCATCGGGGCGGCGTTGCTGCGTCAGCCGGCCCTACCGCGGGCGCCTCCGGGTTCCGCGACCGCGGAGGACCAGATGGAGATGATCAGGCCGAGCCCGAACACGACGAGGCCGCGCCCGACGAGGGCCTGGCGACTTGAACACACCGCGGTGACCGCGGATCTGCCAGAGGAGTCCTTCACGGCGGTCGGTGCCGCCGATCCCAGCCCGCGTGATCGCGGCGCCGCAAACGCACAACACGCGGGCGCCGAACTCGCCGATCTCGAACGAGACGATCGCGTGGCGGTTCACCGCACCACCAGTCCGTCGCCGATCGCGCCGCCGATGATGGGCCCGATGAAGCAGTGCTCGACGACGATGGCGCCGCACCACCAGGTCGCGTCGTCCGGCAGGTGCTCGGCGACCCAGTGGTGCGCCGCTCGGGAGACAGGCCGGAGCAGGTAGACCGTTCCGCCACCAGATAGCTCGAAGTCAACGCGCATGGCGCCCTCCTCGTTGGCGGGCGAAGAAGGGACGCGCAGCGGACTCGGGGAGGAGGGAAGACGAAAACACCGCTCAGGCGAGCGGCCCGCCCTCTTGAGTTGCTCTCTTTCGAGCCGCATCCCCCGCTCTCGCGAGGCTGGCACCGTGCCCTGGCGTCAGGTCCGGTTGCCGGAAGCGCGTCTTACACGCTCCGCTCTGGATGCGATGTGCCGCCTATAATACCTCGACATGTCCAGGCTGGGCAAGGCGGCGCGAGCGCGGTGGGCGAAGCGGCGGTGAGAGTGGACGAGGACGGCTTGACGGCGGGCACGTTGGTTGACGGCGCGATGCGCGCGGTCGTGAGGCTGATCGGAGGCCCACCAGAGGCATCGGAGGAGATGACGTGAGTCGAACCGTCTTCGTCGTCGGGGCCGGCGCCTCTGCCGAATCGGGCGCCCCCGTCATGGCGACCTTCTTGGACTTCGCGTACAAGCTCCGGCGCGACGCCAACGCGAAGTTGGCGAAGCGCGAGCAGGACAGCTTCGATCTGGTCTTCAGGGGAATCTCTGCGCTCCAGGTTGCCCACTCTAAATCCGAGCTTGATCTCCTCAACCTGGAAACAGTCTTCGGTGCCTTCGAGATGGGACGTCTCGCTGGCCGATTGCCGCCCTTGACCTTGGACGAAGTGGGTCAACTGAACCCGGCGATGAGGCTGTTGATCGTCACTACGCTGGAGAAGTCGATTCGGTTTCCAGTCGTCGTCCGGCGCGCCCCAGACGTCGGGCGCGCCCAAGTGCTGGCCCCGCACTCATACCGGGCCTTCGGCGAACTGGTCGGGAAGATCGCCGGCTCGGATCTCGGTCCCGTCAGCTTCCTCACCTTCAACTACGACTTGGCACTCGACTACATGATCTACGCCAGGCGCGAACAGGTCGACTACTGCTTCGATGACGAGCCGCAGGACGGCGTCCCGGTGATGAAACTGCACGGTTCGGTGAACTGGGGTCGCTGCACAGGCTGCCGCAAGATCACGCCATGGTTGCTCAACGATTTCTTCCAGAAGCACGATTGGCAGCGCGATTCCTGGGGCGACGAAACTCGAGAAGTCGAGTTCAACCTCGGCGCGCTGCTCGCGCAGTACGAACACTGCGGCGGGCACCAGTGCGAGCCTGACCTAGTGATCGTCCCGCCGACGTGGAACAAATCGGAGTACGGGCAGGTCGCCAATGTATGGAGGCACGCTGCGCGACATCTTGCGGATGCGGAGAACGTCATCGTGATCGGGTACTCGCTGCCGGAAGCCGATCAGTTCTTCCGCTACCTGTTCGCCCTCGGCACAATCGGCGACGCCCGGCCGCAGCGGTTCTGGGTGGTCGACCCGGACGAAAGCGGAGCGGTGGCCACCCGCTTCCAGAAGCTGCTCGGCCCATACTTCGAGAGCCGGTTCCGCGTATTCTGTGCTCCGTTTTCGGGCGGAATCGGGCACGTGGCGGGCGCCTTGAAGATCCCGATATAAAATCCGGGCGACGGTCGACGCCAGTGGGCGCTCCGCGAGGCGCCCAGGACGCGGTTGATCCGCAGCCACGGATGCCAGAGGCGGGCGTCGGTGTCGCTCACCACATTCCGCGAATCTTGTCCCACACGATGCGCATACGACTCCGCGGCGGCTCCTCCGGCCACATACACTTGCGGAACACGGCTTCCTGTTTCGGATCTTTGCGGTCAAGGGTCTCAACGGTCTTTCCTGCGGCGGCAGCGCACTCCTGGAGCTTCGCTTCGTTGAGCATCTTCTGCCACTCTCGGTCGTGTGCTTCCCGGCGTTGTAGCTCGACCTGACTCACCTGTTCGACCGGGACCGGCTTGAGAATCCAGGCCGCGCCGAGGATGGCACCGGCGAGGATGAGGACGTGGCGCAAACCGCCGTCAAACTGGGTGCACAGTGTCAAATCACTCGACGTGGAGCGTCGTGTCTGTTCGATCACAGATCAGCACTATTCTGGTATCTACCTGATTTGACGCCCTTTGTTCTTTGGCACTGACCATGCAGTCCGCCTCGACGCAGGAGGGGGCCAATGGAAACCAACGGGGGACCAATGGACACCTATGTTGTAAAGTGCGCTTGCACGTTCCGAGTTCAAACAGAAAGCGCTGAGGAGGCGCGACAGAGGGCTCTCGCGCAAGTGACCGCAGCCGGGGCGACCAGCGTCGAAGTCGATGAGTTTATCTTTCGCCTGAACGGTCAAGTTCCTAGCGAGCCAATCGGCAGGATAGCGGGATAGCGGCCCAACCGAGACAACGCGCTCCTGTCGCGGGCGACGGGCCGGGGATGTTCTTCCCGGCCCGCGCCGGGCGGGCTGCTTCTTGTCAGTGAGGTTCCGCACGTCGATCAGCAGATTGATCGCCCGTGCCATCAGCCGAGCCGATCCTTGTGGTGCTTCACGAGGGCGTCCGCGACGCTGTCGGCGATCCCGTGCTTCGTGGCGACCTTGCGGAACTAGGCCTCCATCTCGGCCGGGTCGATGTTGGCCACGTTGCCGAGGGCGCCGTTGGGACCCCGATGCTTGGACCAGCCCGGGTTTCTTGTCCTGCATCGGGATTGACGAGACCTACCGCGGCCCGCACCCGATTGCCGGCGGATCGGGAGGGGTGTATGACGGGCGAGACACCGACATGGCCCCCCACACCCCCAAACGCGTCGCGTGCCCGGCGGCGATCTGCACCGCCGAGAAGTAGGCGACGGCGCGCTCGGTCAGGCGAGCGTCGTCGCGCCCCTTCCCTTCGCGAGGAACCGCAGCGCCACGGCGACGTGCATCGCGATCCCCGCGGCCAGCGCCGACTCGTTCACGCGCATCCGGGGCGAGTGATTCGGGAACGCGGGACCATCTGCGGGGCGCGTGCTCAGGTTCGCGATGGCGCCGGCCACACGCTGGAGCACGTACGAGAAGTCCTCGCTCGCCATGATCGGATGGCTCATGGCATGCACCACCTCCGGCCCGAGCAGCTCGCGCGCGGTGTCGAGCACGAAGCCTGCGAAGGCGGCATCGTTCACGGTCACGGGATAGCCGCGAATCAGCTCGACGGCGGCCTCGGCGCCATGGGCGGCGGCAATGCCCTCGGCGACGCGGCGGACCCCGTCGAGCACGCGCTCGCGGGTCGCCTCGGACACCGTGCGAATCGTGCCGAGCAGGCTCGCGGTGTCCGGGATGACGTTGCGGGTCGTCCCGGCCTCGATCTTCGCGACGGTCACCACCGCCGGGTCGAAGACGTTGACCCGGCGGGTCACCAGCGTCTGGAACGCCTGCACGATCTCGCACGCGATCGGAATCGGGTCGAGGCAGTCGTGCGGCGCCGAGGCGTGTCCTCCCCTGCCCCGCACCACGATCTGTAGCGTATCGCCGGACGCCATGGCGGGCCCCGAGCGCGCCGCGATGGCGCCGGCCGTCAGCCGATGGGTCACGTGCAGCGCGAAGGCGGCCGTCGGCGGTGGGGTCCCGTCGAGTAACCCTTCCTCGATCATGACGCGCGCTCCGTGGTAGCCCTCCTCGCCGGGCTGGAACATGAACAACACCGAGCCGGCGAGCGAGTCGCGACAGCGGGCCAGCAGGCGCGCCGCGCCGACCAGCATCGCCGTGTGAGCGTCGTGGCCGCACGCATGCATCGCACCGTTCACTTCCGAAGCGAACGGGAGACCCGTCTCCTCCGGCATCGGCAGCGCGTCCATGTCGGCCCGCAGCAGGATCGTCGGACCCGGGCGCGCGCCGGCCAGCCTGGCGACGATCGACGTCGTGCGCTGCCCCGTCCGCACGTCGAGATCGAGATCGTGCAAGACGTCCAGCACGGCGCCCTGCGTGCGGGGCAGCGTGAGGCCGAGCTCGGGGTGCCGGTGAATCCGCCGGCGGAGCTGGATAGTGTCGTCGAGGATGCTTTCGGCGTCGCGGAGGATCTCGGAAGGTTTCATGGAGTCGGATTATAAGATCTGAAGCTCACGGGATGCCGAGATAGGTGAACAGCTTCGGATCGAGCTGGTGGCGATACTTCTCCAGCACCGGGCGCACGGCGCGCATGAACGCCTCGCGCTCGGCGTCGGTAAGGTGGATCACGTCGTTCCTCGCGGGATCGAGCTTCGCCATGATCTCGGCGTCCTCTGCCGCCGCTAGCTGCCGCTGGTACGCCGTCGCCTCCCGGGCTGCCGCGTTCACGGCGACCTGCACCTCGGTCGGCCATGCTCGGTAGTGCGCCGCGTTGCACACGATCGCGGCGGCGCCCCAGAAGTGCCCGCTGAGAGTGATGTAACGATGATGGTTGTGGACGCCGAAGTTGTAGATGTTGGTGAGCGGATTGTCCTGGGCCTGGAACCGCTCGCCGCCGATCTGCTCCACGAACTCCTTGACGTCGGAGGCGATCGGCTCGAAGCCCAGCGCCCGGAAGACTTCCCCGTGCAGGTCGCTCATCTGGGTGCGGATGCGGATGCCGCGGCAGTCTTCGGGGGTGCGGATCGGCCGCACCCGGTTCGAGAGGTGCCGAAAGCCGTTGTCCCAGTATCCTAGAAGACGACAGGCCGTCTTTTCATGAACCTGCTGCCTGGCGCCCTCACCGTATTCACCATCCAGGGCCCTGAACACGGTGTCGCGGTCCTTGACGATGAACGGCAGCTCGAGCAACTGCAATTGCGGCGCCGCCCTGGAAAAGCGCACGGTGGACATGTAGCAGAACGACAATTCCCCGCGCTCGACCATCGGCACGAGATCCCCGGACGGGCGACCGAGCTTGAGGATGCTGCCGATCAGCTCGAAGCCGACGCGGTGGCCGAGTTGTCGCTCGAGCAGCTCGCCGAATCGCGCTGCGGCGCGATTGTGGATAGACGCCGGCTCCTGGTATCCACCGAACTTGATGAGCAATTTTGTAGACGCATTGTCGGTCATGAGTCGCGTCTGCTATATCACAAAGCGTGAAGGGTGACGAGTGACCGACCTCGACGCCGCGCTGGCGCGACTGGGCTACGCGGCCTTCCGTCCGGGCCAGCGCGAAGCCATCGAGACTCTGTTCGCCCACGGGCGGCTGCTCCTGGTGGCGCCGACCGGCGGCGGCAAAAGCCTCAGCTATCAGCTTCCCGCGACGATCCTGTCCGGCACGACCCTGGTCGTCTCACCGCTCGTGGCCCTGATGGCCGATCAGGTCCAGGCGCTCGAAGCCCGGGACGTGCGGGCGACGTATCTCGCTTCCACGCTCGAGGCGCCGGAGATGCGGCGCCGCATGGCGCAGATGGCGCGACAGGAGTTCGCGCTCGCCTACGTGGCGCCGGAGCGGCTTGCCTTCCCCGGTTTCCGTGGACTGATCCGCGAGATCGACTGCCCCCTGGTGGCCGTCGACGAGGCTCACTGCATCAGCGAGTGGGGCCACGACTTCCGCCCGGAATACCTCACGATCGGAGCGCTGCTCGCCGACCTGCCGCGCGCCCGGGTGCTGGCATGCACGGCGACGGCGACGCCGATCGTGCGCGACGAGATCCTGGCCCGGCTCGGCCTGCCGCCCGATACGCCCCAGATCGTCCGGGGCTTCGCGCGGCCCAATCTGGCCCTGCGCGCCGCGGAGATCGTTGGCCGCCGCGAGCGGGAGCGCCTCGTGGACGCGGCCCTCTCGGAGGCGCTCGAGGGCCCGAAGCGCGGGCGCGGGACGGCCATCGTCTACGCGCCCACGCGCAAGCAGGCCGCGGAAGAAAGCGAGCGGCTGGCGGAGTGCGGCTGGCGCGCCCGCTCGTACCACGCGGGCCTCGACGGGAGGACGCGCGATACCGTGCAGCGTGACTTCGCCGAAGGCGGGCTCGAGGTCGTGGTGGCCACGAATGCCTTCGGCATGGGGATCGACCGCCCGGATGTTCGGGCCGTGATCCATCTGGGCCCGCCGGGGTCGATCGAGGCGTATTACCAGGAGGTCGGCCGTGCGGGGCGCGACGGGGCTCCCGCGCTCGGACTCCTCCTGGTCGGCGCCCGTGACCTGCCGCTGCGGCGGGCGCTGCTCGAGCGAGGCGCGGGCGACGCGGTGCCGGATCCGGCCGTGGTCGAGCACAAGTGGAGCATGTTCCTCGAGCTGATTCGTTGGGCCGAGGGCGGCAGCTGCCGCCACGACGCGATCCTGCGCTATTTCGGCGACGAGGCGGAGACGCTCGCGGGCTGCGGCCGGTGCGACGTGTGCCTCGCTCTCGAAGAAAAGCCGGAGGCCGGAGATCCTGAGCGGGTGACGCTGATCGTCCGGAAGGCGTTGTCGGGGGTGGCGCGCGTCCATGGCCGCTTCGGGCTTCAGCTCGCCGTCAAGCTCGTCCACGGTGACGCCGACGAGCGGCTCGAGCGCGCGGGGCTCACGAAGGTCCAGACCTTCGGAAACCTCAGGGATCAGCCCGCGTCCTGGTTGATCGCGCTGCTCCGGCGGTGCGTGTCGGCGGGCTGGGTGAGCTTCGCTGGCGTGGATCGCCCCGTCGTCACGCTGACCGAGGATGGCCGCGCCGTGATGAAGGGCGAGCGCCCCGCGCGCCTGCTCCTACCACCCTCTTCGTCCGGACCCAAGCGCGTGGAGCGTGTCGGCCCGCGGCGAGTCGAGCCGGCGGCGGAACGGGCGCCCGGGCGGGTCGCCGACCGTGAGCCGGTCGAGCTGGACGCGGCGGCGCTGGCCCTGTTCGAGGCGCTCCGGCGCCATCGCCTCGCCGTGGCCCGAACGGAAGGCGTGGCTCCCTTCATCGTGGCCAGCGATCGCACGTTGCGCGACATCGCCGCGCTGCGGCCGCGCGATCTCGCCGAGCTCGAGCGCGCCCATGGGGTGGGGCGGCACAAGGCCGCGCGGTACGGCGCCGGACTGCTCCAGGTGGTGGCGGCACAAGCCGCGCGAGCCCGCGAGCCGTGACACGTGATGCCGACCGGTCGCCGCGGTTGGCCGGCCAGGCGCGCTACTTCGGCAGCCGGGCCTCGAGCGCATCGAGCCAGGCGCCCAGCGCTTTCAGATGAAGGTCGACGAGGGCGTCGGTGTCGGTCGGGACGGCCAGGTTGCGCTCGCGGCAGTAGGCGCCGACGGTCGCGTCGACGTCGAATAACGCGGTCGCCAGCGTGCCGGGGTCCAGCTCGTCGACCTCCGCGCGGCGCTCGGCCCGGCGCTCGGAATCCTCCGCCGGGTCGAAACGTTCCATGACCGCAACCATTCGATCGTAGAGTTCACCGTAGCGGTCACCCATCGCGAAGTACGGCGGTAGCCCCTGACACGCCAGGAAGTCGTCCACGGTCCCGCTCGTGCCGTAGATTCCTGCGGTCTGCGGATGGGGCTCGAGATGTCCGAAGCTTTCGTCGCCTTCCGGTGAGGTCCAGCGGGCAAGCGGATAAAGACGGCAAGCGAGGGGCCGGTCGGGGTGAACCGTGCAGCCCTGCGGCCCGAGGAAGACACACCCGCGGTCGTCAGCGCGCGTTTGCAGAACGGTCCCGCCGGCCTCGGTGTAGCGGGCGAAGAATTCGGTCGTGCTGACGCCGAGCCGGCGCGACAACCGGAGCGCCTCGTACGGTCCCACCCGGATCGCCTTACCGTGGCAGCACCGGTTGCAGGCGTTGCAAACGTACGAGTACGGGCTGTCGCGCCGGAGGCTGAAGTCGACCCGGGCTATCGGATCGCCGTACGGAACTGCGGTGCCTCCACGTCGCGAATCGCTGGGGTCTTACTTCCCGATGGCCTTGCCTTCGCCCTTCGCGTCGCCCTTGCCCTCGCCCTTCGCGTCGCTCTTGCCCTCGCCCTTCGCGTCGGCCTTGCCTTCGCCCTTCGCGCCGGCCTTGCCTTCGCCCTTCGCGCCGGCCTTGCCCTCGCCCTTCGCGCCGGCCTTGCCCTCGCCCTTCGCGCCGGCCTTGCCCTCGCCCTTCGCGCCGGCCTTGCCCTCGCCCTTCGTCTCACACCGAAGGCTGCGATGGCGGCCGCGAGCTTGAGCGTCTCGCGACGACTCACTGGGGACTGTTCGGGGGTCGTGTCCTTGTCGTCAGGCATCGAGGGCTCCTTCGTCGAGGAAAATTGGACTCCGCGGGGGGGACCATATCACGGTTTGGCAGCCTGTGGGCATCCGTGTTTCTTCGATTCGGCTTCTCAGGCGCTGCGGAAACGGCTCGACTTGACGAACAGGATCGCCAGCATCGGCAGCACGAGACTGAGCACGGTCGTCACCACCAGCAGCATCCCGAGCTCGCTGTAGTCGGCTGGCGACTTGATCGCGCCGGTGGCGTCCTTCACTTCGCGCGCAACGGTGAAGATCTGATTCAGGTACTTCGTTCCGAGCTGCGCCGCCGCCAGCGCGAGGTTCGTGAACGACGCCATGACCGCGAAGAACGTCGCTTTCAAGCGGTCGGGCGCGGAATTCGCGATCCACGCCAGCATCGGCACCATCGCGATCTGGCCGAGCGGCGATTCGAGTGCCGTGTCGATGAGCACGATCATGCGCGCATCGACCAGACCGCCAGTGTGCGCCGCCGTCCATTCGTGCAGCCCGTAATACAGGCCGACGATGGGGAGGCCGAGCACCGTGGTCACGATGGTGAGGAAGCCGACGATGTAGGCGATCGAGCGTTCGGCCATGAAGCGGCGAAAGATGAACAGTCCAGCGAGGGTGAGCACGCTGCCGATCAGCGACAGCGTGGCCAGGAACTGTTGATCGAAGCCGAGCTGATCGATCATCCACCACGTCGAGCCGGCGCCCGGGCCCGGCATGGCCCGGAACACGAAGACGACCATCGCGGTCCCCACCAGCACGTGACGCGCATCCGCCTCCAGCTCTCCGGTGAGCCGCCAGATCAGGAACAGCACGATGGCCATCGATACACCGAACACGATCTCCTGACCGCCGGCGACCTGCCCGACGCCGACGCCGAGCGAGACGACCGCGAACGCGAGGCCGCCACCGAGGATCCACCAATTGACCGGGGGGCGCTCGCCGTGCGGGTCGAGCATCCTGCGCACGTCGCTCTTCGCGAAGCCCCTCGCGCTGAGCCGCCTCGCGGCCCGCCATGTGAGACTCACACCGAAGACCACGCCGAGCACCGAAACGAAGGGAATGACGAGTGCCAGCTCGTAGACCCGGAGGTAGGCGAGGGTCCTTTCGGCCTCGGGCAGCGCGCCGGCGCCGCGCAGCAGGTACACATTCGCGAGCGAGACGAGGACACTGCCACCGATGATCGCGACGCGACCGAGCGTCTGTACGGTCGTGTTCATGGACTTCCGCTCGGCCATTGCGACCGGCCGTCCGTCGGCGCCGAAGCGCGGCACCGCCTCGACGGTCATCGCGTCGGCGACGACGTCCTGCACGACGTACCCGACGGGCGAGAGCAGCGCGGCGAGCACAAACCACGTCTCGACGCTCCACATCGCGCGCATCGACTCGGTATGGCCGAGCAAGCCGATCATGATGACCAGGCTCGCCGCGATCAAGCCGGCGCCCACGAAGACCAGCGCGGCCTTCCACCGCCAGATCAGATCGACAAGATGCCCGAGTGGCACTTTGAGCGCCCACGGGAGTCCCGCCCAGAAGCCGAGCGCGGCAAGAAATTCGGCCGAGAGCCCCAACCGCTCCTTGACGAAGAACACCCCAACGATGCCGGTGAGCCCGGAGATGCCCGCCGCGACATAGACCATGAGCGGCGGAAGGTAGGAGAGCCGCATCTCGCGCCCGAGCGCGAGGACGTTGCGGTCGATCCAGTGTCGAACCGCGGCGAGGTGCCCCAGTGGGGCGGCCGGAGGAGCAGAGGACATCAGTGCAAGGGTAGGCACGAATCAACGCGGTCGCAATGGCGCCTCGTCTTTTCCGGAACCCGCCCGCCACGCCTTCCGTGTCGCGACCGCCGGGTGCCCTTGACACGAGGGCGTCGACACTCGTATTCTCCCGAGCACGTTTCGCGCGGCGGGAGGAAACAATGGTGGTTCTCCGGTACGCCTCGCTTGGTGTCGTTCTCCTGCTCCTCGGCTGCACGTCGGTCAACCAGAAGCCGATCGAGGTCGACATGCCGACGGCTCAAAAACACTTCATCGTGAAGGCCCCCGACGACCACACGTTCCGCTGATCGGCACATCCCGTCGCCCGCGTCGGCGATGGACCACAGACAGAGAAAGGAAAGAACCATGGCGCGAATCAAGCACATCGCATTGTCGACCGAAGATCCGGCAACGACCGCCGAGTTCTACAAGAAAACTTTCGGTCTGACGGAGCTACGTCGCGAGCCCGCCGGCACCGGAGCCGAGGGCGTGTGGCTGAGCGATGGTTACATCTATTTTGCCATCCTCAAGTACGGCGGCGACGACACACCCAACCTCGGCGAAGGGCCGTCCACCGTCAAGGGCATCCATCACATCGGCTTCTACGTCGATGACCTCGAGGAGACGTGTGCCACGCTCGAGGCGGCACATTGCACCGAGTGCCCGGGCAGCAACAAGGTCAACCGAAAGTACAAAGGCCCGGATGGGCTCATGATGGACGTGCGCGCCCGGGGTTGGGACGAGCAGATCAAAGCCCGAATGCAGCTGTATCAGCTCACTCCGGCATCGGTTTCGCCTGCGTAATCCGCGCTCCGGGCGCGAGGGGGCCAGGTGGCTGGAGGACGCCCAATGCTGAAACTCTCCGACATCAAGTCTTCGGACGAGGAGCTGCGGGACTACTACGCGCTGCTCCGAACGCAACACGTGACGCCGGCCTGGATCGGCGGCGGCATCAGCATCGAGCCCCGGAGCAAGGCCGTGCCACACGTGTGGCGCTGGCGCGATCTGCGTCCCCAGGCGATGCGGGCAGCCGAGCTCGTCGGGACCGAGCAGGCCGAACGACGGGTGCTACGCCTGACCAACCCCGAGCTGCCGGGCGTGTCGGCGAGCAACACGCTGGTGGCCAATCTCCAGATCGTGATGCCCGGCGAGATCGCCCGCGCCCATCGCCATTCTGCCTCGGCGCTGCGCCTGATCATCGAGGGCAAGGGCGGCTACACGGTCGTCAATGGTGACCGCGTTCCCATGTACCCGGGTGACCTCGTGCTGACCCCCAATTGGACGTGGCACGACCATGCGAACGACACCGATGAGCCGATGATCTGGCTCGATGGCCTGGACACCCCGCTGGTGCGTACGCTCGAGGCCGGGTTCTACGAGGAGTACCACCGGGAGACGCAACCCGTCGGCGAGGGTGCCGGCTCGCTGCGGTGGCACTACCCGATGGCGGAAGCTCGTGCCGCCCTGGAACGGCTGGCGGCCGAGAACTCCGGCAGCCCCTTCGACGGCGTCATCCTCGAATACACGAACCGAGTGACCGGCGGACCCGTCATGCCGACCATCGCGTGCTACGTCCAGTTGCTGCGCCCGGGGGAGGCGACCCAGGCCCATCGCCACGTCTGCTGCACGAATTACCACGTGATCGAGGGCGCCGGATACTCGGTGGTGGGCGGCCAGCGGTTGGACTGGGAGGACAAGGACGTGTTCACGGTGCCGACCTGGACCTTCCATGAGCACGTCAACAGCGGCGATCGCCCCGCCTTCCTGTTCAGCTTCACCGACGCGCCGGTGATGAGAGCGCTCGACCTCTACCGCGAGGAGGCGCAAGCGTAACGCTCGTCGCCCCGCATCCTCGCCGCCGTTCCCGAGCCGGCGGTATCGCTCGCATCGTCGCCATGCTCGTGCTGGGCGCAGCGTGCGGCGCCCATGCCCAGGGCCGCCCTCCGGTCGCCGGTCCCGGCCCGCCCGACACCGGCGGCGAAGCGGAGGCGCTGCGTCAGGCCGTGCCCCCGGCGGCGGCAGCATCGACCGCGGCACGCGGCATCCTCGACCGTGTTCGTCCCGCGATGATCCAGATCAAGGGCTTCTTCGGTACCAACACGGCCGAAGCCTTTCATGGCAGCGGGTTCGCGGTGGCCCGCGGGGGCGTGTTCATCACGAACTGGCACGTGGTGAGCGACGCCGTCCTCTATCCCGAGAAATACCGGCTCGAGTACCGGGCGCCCGCGGGCGCAACGGGCCGCGTGACCGTGCGCGCGATCGACGTCCGCCATGACCTGGCTCTCGTCGAGGCGCACGGGCTCGCCCCGGCCTCGCTGTCGCTCCGTCCGGACGTGGCGATCAAGGGCGAGCGCGCTTACTCGGTGGGCTTTCCGCTCGACGTAGGCCTCACGATCACCGAGGGGGTCAGCAACGGCCGCGTCGAGGACTCGTTCGAACCGCGAGTCCACTACTCGGGCGCGCTCAACCCCGGCATGTCCGGAGGCCCGGGGCTCGACGGCTCGGCGAACGTGATCGGGGTCAACGTTGCCGGGTATCGAGCGTCGCAACTGGTCGCATTCCTGGTTCCCGTCGAGCACGCGGTCGCGCTCCTCGCGCGCGCGGAAAAGTCACCGCTCGATGCCCGGCGGGCGCGGGACGAGATCGCGAGCCAGCTCCGGGCGCACTCCGAGGCGCTCCTCACCGCGCTCGGGTCGAAGCTGCCGACCCAGAGCCATCACGGATACGAGCTGCCGGCGAAGCTGGCGGCTTTCGTGGAATGCCGCGCGGCCGGCGATCCCGCGCCGGACCAGCCGGTGCACGTCGAGCGGGTCATCTGCGACGCGAAGTCCTCGGTCTACCTCGGCCGCAGCATGCACACGGGCGGGCTGACGTTCCAGCACCAGGTGATGCGCACCTACACCCTCGACGCTTGGCGCTTCGCCAACCGGATGCAGGAGGCGAAGGCGCCGCACGGCACCCTCGGTCCCGCCCGGCAGCTGGCGCCGTTCGCCTGCGAGCAGCACAACGTCGAGCTGAACGGATTCACGGCGAACGCGACCGTCTGCCTGCGCGCGTACCGGAAACTCGACGGGATCTACGACCTCAACGTGCGTGTCGTGAGCAAGAACGAGGCGAAGCGGGGGTTCGTGTCGAGCCTGAGCCTGACGGGCGTCGCCGCCGATCGGGCGTTGGCATTCGCCCGGGTCTACCTGGATGCGATGCGATGGAAACCGTGATGGTCGTCGAGGTGCTCGGCGGCCACGGCCGCGTACGGGCCCGCCACCGCATCGCGGCGTCTGGAGGGGAGGTGCAGTGCACGGTCGGCCGCAGCGCGCGCTGCGATGTCGTGCTCGACGACCCGTTCGTCGCCGCGGTCCACGCGCGGATCGCCGTCGACGCCGACGGCACTGTCACGGTCAGCGATCTCGAGAGCGTCAATGGGGTCGAGATCGGCGGGCGGCGCCTGCACGGCGTGGAGCGGGTGCGGCTCGCCGAGGGCGTGCTGCGCGTCGGGCGCACGCGCCTGCGCGTGCGGACCGAGCGCGAGGTCATCGCTCCCGAGCAGTTGGACCGTGGCGCGCCGTCGTGGCAGACGCGCGCCACCGAGCGCAGAGTGCTCGCGGCCGGCGTCGCGCTGAGCGTCGCCGTGACCGTGTTCGAGGTCTGGACGAGCACCGCGCAACCACGCGAGCTGCCGACCACGCTCGTCGCGATGCTGCTCGTGATGCTCGCCCTGGCCGGCGTCTGGATCGCGCTGTGGGCGCTCGCGAGCCGGGTCGCGTTCGGCGAGTCCCGCTGGATACGCCACGCGGTGATCGTGTTCGTCGTCTACGCGGCCCTCTCCGTCGTGGCCCTGGTGGCCGAGATCGTCAACGGCGCACTCGGGCTCCACGTGCCGTCCTCCGTCGTCGGGCCAGTGCTGGTCGGTGCCGGGGCGAGCGCGGCACTGTCCAGCCATCTGGTGAATGCGAGCCCGATGCGCGCACGGATCGCCGTCGCCATCGGGGTGATGATCCCGGCCGTCGTCATTGCGGCGATTCTGTGGACACAAACGCGCCACCAGGATCGCAGCCCGAGTCATATCGCCGACCACGATCGGATCCTGCCCCCGGCGCTCCTGTGGCGTCGCGGGCTGCCGTTCGACGGCTTCACCGCCGAGCTCGCCGATCTCCGGGCCCGGGCCGACGCGAAACGCGCGTTCGTGGAGCGCGAAGACCCCTCGCCGGACGAGGACGACTCCGATTGAGGGGACGTGAACGCCGCTTCCGTGTCGTTTACACTACCCGCGGCCGAACGCTTGACCAAGGAGAGTCTCCGCGATGACACAGACGATGAAGGCATGGTTCGCCGTTCCCGGTCCCGAAGGCGCAGTGTTCGAATTTCGCGAGAGCCCTGTGCCGGCTCCTGGACCCGGCCAGGTGGTCGTGGCCGTTCGGGCGGCCGGCACGAATCGCGGCGAGCTGATCCGAGGCGCGCAGTTGCGGGCGGCCACCGCGCCGGCCAGCCCCGCGCGAGCGGGCACAGAGTTCGCCGGCGAGATCGCCGCCCTCGGTGATGGGGTGAGCGGCTGGACGCCGGGGGACCGCGTCATGGGCCGCGCGGTCGGTAGCTACGCGCAGTACGTCGTGGCGCACCAGCGGGCCCTCATGCGGATCCCCGACCGCATGCCGTGGGCCGAGGCCGCGGCGATTCCCAACGTCTTCGTCACCGCGCACGACGCGCTCGTGACCAACGCAGCCGCCAGGCCGGGCGAGTCCGTGATGGTCACCGCCGGCCCCTCGGGCGTCGGCACGGCGGCTATCCAGATCGCGCGCCACATCGGTGCGAACCCCGTGCTGGCGACCACCCGGACCCCGGCCAAGGCCGCCGCGTTGCGCGCCCTCGGCGCCCACGAGGCCATCGACACGCGCGACGCCGGCAAGTGGGTGGACGCGGTGATGCGCGCGACGGCGGATCGCGGCGTCGACGTCATCATCGACCACGTCGGCGGTCCGATGCTCGCCGACAATATCCGGGTGCTCGCGCTCAAGGCGCGGCTGGTGAGCGTCGGGCGCAACGCGGGCCGCGTCGGCGATTGCGATCTGGACGAGGTGGCGCGAAAGCGCGCGAGCATCATCGGCGTCACCTTCCGCACGCGCACCCCCGAGGAGTCGCTCGTGTGCAGCGAGCGGTTCAGCGCCCACCTGCTCGACGCCGTCGCGAAGGGCGCGCTCAAGCCCGTGCTCGACCGCACGTTCCCATTCGACCGGCTCACCGACGCGCACAAGTACATGCTGAGCGACGCGCAGACCGGCAAGATCGTGCTCGTGGTGGACAGCGCCACGGGATGAGCCTCCGGGAGGCCGCGGCAGCGCCCGCGGTCGCCACGAAGTTCGGCGCGCTGTATCACCGCGACTACCGCCGCTACTTCCTCCTCGCGCTCTTGGGCATGACGGCTGAGAGCGTCGAGCACGTGACCAGCTACTGGGTCATCTTCGAGTCGTTCCACTCGCCGACCCTCGGCGGCTTCGCGGTCATCAGCCACTGGGTGCCGTACCTGATCTTCTCTGTG
>WNFV01005011.1_pt1 | contig 16149 bp, 15 predicted proteins | sample 5400101 | NCBI WGS metagenome assembly WNFV01 (sample SAMN13153361, study PRJNA577476) | soil metagenome | isolation source: 115 cm soil or saprolite under grassland replicate 1 | place: USA:California | collected 2016-06-15
TCTCCGAGGGTGCCCGGGTGATCAGGACCCCGGTTCGGGCTCCCAAGGCCAATGCGTTTGCTGAGCGGTTCGTTCGCACCGTTCGCGACGAGGTCTTGGATCTCACGCTCATGCTCGGCAGACGACACCTGGACCGGATCCTTCGGCGCTACGCGGGGCACTACAACGCCCAGCGCCCCCACCGAGGTCTGGATCTTCGAACTCCAGCCGGAGCGTCCGAGCGGCCGATCTCACCCGACGCGCCGCGCGTTCGCCGGATCGATGTCCTTGGCGGCCTGATCCACGAATACGAACCGGTGGCTGCGTGATGGATCAGAGAAAACGTACCCTTCAAGCCGACCGCAGCATGACGCAAGACTCCCGAGTCGGAAGTTCACGGAGCGTCCGACTTGCTTCCCGTGGCGATGTGTGGGTCTGCGTGCTGCCTGCATGCGCGATACGCGGACGCGTTAGGCTTCCAGTATGGCCAAAGCCGTCACCCGCTGAGGTTCGAGTTCCCTTCGAGGAACTCTACCCGTAGCTCCGCGGCGTATGGACCCTCGTACCTCAGCACGTAGAGTCCGTTGCGGACGTCCACAACGTAGATCAGGCCGTCCTTGACGACCGGGTAGCTCCACATGGCTACCTTGTCCGGGCCTTCGGTGAGCCCCGGGTCCTCGGTGGCCACCGAGGCCAGCGGCTCGGGGACGAACTCCGCCAGCGGCTCGGGCCGGGCCGGGTCGTCAGTGGAGAACACCTGGAGCCCGGCGCTGTGCCAGCTGACCAGAGCCAGGTGCTCGGTGAGCGTGGGGTTGTGCGAGGAGAAGTTGGCGTCCGCGTCCCGGTCGGGGTCGACCTGGGCGCAGTACGAGGGGTCGTTGTACGGATGAACGCGGTACTCGGCGAGGATGCGCGGCGCGGCCTCGTCGGCCACGTCGATCAGCCGGGCCCATCCCCAGGGACACCCCCCGCCTGCTGAACGTCCGTAAGTTTCGTCGGTGGTAAGGACCAGGTCCCGCCCGGGGATCTTCACCGCGCTGTGGGCCCCCCACCCCTCCCACTGAGGGCGGGTCTCCAGGCGGGTGAGCAGCCGGATGTGCGGGTCCGCCCGCCCCTCGGCCACCTCGGAGGAGTCCAGGACGAGGAACCCCGCGGTGAGGAAGGCCAGGTAGGCCCGGCGCCCGTCCGGCGATACCGACAGGGAATGGAGCCCGTCCAACGGGCCGGGGTCAGGGAACGTCGTATGCCGGATGGCCACCTCCCGCACCCGGCCCGTCCCGACTTTGGAGATGTCGGCCACCACCAGGTTGTCCTCGAGGCTGGTGGTGGACATGAACAGCAGCGCCCGGTGACTATCGGTGGGGTCCTGCCACAGGAAGAACTCGTGCGGCTCCACTGATGGCCGGTAGGTGGCTACCAGCGTTGGCCGGTTCCCGCGTATGTCGAAGAACCGAACCGCTGGGGTGACCGGACCACGGTCGCAGTCGTGGCCGACCGGGTCGCACCGGAAGCTCATGACCAGGAGGAGGTCCCGGGCCGGCCACACCCGGAGCTCCCGCGAGGTCTCGGCCGGGTTGCCCGCATCCGGCGGCCCGATCTCGTCGACCACGCGGGGGCGGGAAGGGTCGTGGATGTCGACGACCAGGATCCCGGCGTGGCGGTGTCCCTCCGACCCGTCCGTGCGGCTCCCCACGAACGCGCGGTCGCCGGCGACGGCCACCGCCGAGTTCATGCCCCGGTTGAAGAGCGGTTCGTGCCCCACCAGCTGGATGGTGCCGGGAAGGTCCGGCCGCTTCTCTGACAGCAACGGGCTGGGCCCTGCCATCGACGGCGACGGGGCCGTCGGCTCTCGCGAGGTGGTGCAAGATCCCAAGACGATCGCCACGAGGAGAGCGCTCAATGCGCGATGGTCCTGGGTTCGGTCCTCAGGCGACGCGGGTCCGCGCGGTGGCCACGGCCGCCGGGCCGAGCCCCGACGTATCCTCCAACCAACGCCACCACTCCGCCGACCAGCAGCAGCCAGGCCCCGACGGCCACGCTCCCGATGCCGATGGAGTACCCCCACCATCCCTTCCGTTCGATACAGCGTGATGAGAGAGAGCGCGAAGACCACGACCGCCAGCGCTCCAGCCAGGCCGGTCAGCAAGCGGGTCCGCAGGGTTAGCCCCAGCACGCCCACGAGGCCGAGGACGATGACCACCAACCCTACCGAGGTGAAGAACCCCGGCGGTTCACGCGAGGCCGGTGACCACAGGAACTGGATTGGCACGCCGGTTCCCTTCGGGCTCCCCTCCGCCAGCCAAGCCAGGAACGCGGAAGCGATGAGGAGGGCGCCGTCCGCCAGTGTAAGCGCCGTGCGCACCGGTCGAGGCGACGCCAACGTCTACGCCTGGCCTTGTCCCTCGTCCGTGGAGTCACCGTGCCACTGGAGGTACCTGTCCATCTGCCGCCATTCCCAGCCACCGCCGAACAGGCCACTGATGCCGAACATGAAGATCCCGATGATCGCCACGATGACCCCGGCCCGAGCGTAGGCCAGTAGAATCACCAGTCGTCGGATCCCGAGAGCACGTCGATCAGGAACCACAGCACGACAAGGGCCAGGTAGACCACGAGCACCGTGTAGAAGGTGCGCTTCCTGTGGACGTAGCGGCGGGCCTCGTCTCGCGCGCCGACCATGAGAGCTCCTGACGATCTAGGACCATCGCATGCCTGAGCCGGCTACGCCGCCAATCCAATCCGTGCACGCCTCCCAGCTGACCCGCACACAGCTGACTGCGGATGGATGGAGGCCTTACTGTCGCCGATACCTTGGGCCAGGACATCGACTACGCGACCCTCCACAAGCTCTAGGGGAAGGAGCTGACCAGCGCAGAGCGTCGGTACGCTCCGGCCAAATGGGCACTGTTGGGCGCAGGGCGTCCATCAGGGGAGACTCCCGCAATGAGTTCACACGCCGACCCTCACCCCCACCCAGCGCCCTGTTCGGCCTTCGCCGGGTACCGGTTCCCGCCGGAGATCATCACCCTGGCCGTCCGCTGGTACCTGCGGTTCGGCCTCTCCTACCGGGACGTCGAGGAGCTGCTGGCCGAGCGCGGGATCGAGGTCGACCACGCCACGATCTTCAGGTGGGTCCAACGCTTCGCCCCGGAGTTCGCCGAGGCCGCACGAGCTCGACAGCACCTGGTCGGTGATCGCTGGCATATCGACGAGACGTACGTCAAGGTCGGGGGGACCTGGCGCTACCTGTTCCGGGCCATCGACCAGTTCGGGCAGGTCATCGACGTCTTCCTCTCGCTGCGGCGGAACACAGAGGCCGCGAGGAGATTCTTCGCCCAGGCGATCAGCCGCACTCGGATCTCACCCACCGAGGTCACCACCGACCGGTACCGGGTCTACCCTCGCGTCCTAGATCAGCTGCTCCCGGCCGCCTTCCACGACACGGAGGTCCACGCCAACAATCCGCTCGAGACTGACCACGGGCGTCTCAAGGCCCGCCTTCGACCGATGCGAGGGCTGAAGCGTGACCGAACCGCGAGGGTGATTCTCGCAGGGCACGCCTTCGTCCAGAACCTCCGCCGGGGCTTCTACGACCTCGGGACCGATGTCCGACCGACGGCTCGTCTCGCCGACGCGTTCGCCGAACTGGCCCTCGTGATCTGATACCTGCCGGGACGGATATATCCACCGCGCCCGGGCTTTAGCCAACGCAACAGTGCCGAAACGGCACCCGGATGCCGACATATGAGCAACTTAACGGACCCAGAGCTGGCCGACCAAGACGAGCCAGTGCGGATGCGCCTGATAGTTCCCCACTCGATCAGAGACGAGGTGAACGTCGAAGGGGTTCGCCAGCGGGACCCAGGGAGCCTGGTCCACGATCCGACGCTCGATCTGCGCCCAGAGCCGCGCCGCGGCGGCCGGTTCCGTTGTCTCCAGTGTGCGGGCCTTGTCCATCATCGCGTCGATCTCTCGGTCGCAGAAGAAGTTGATGTTGGCCGGCGCGCCGCAGGAGAGCTGGGCCGAGATGAAGGTCGACTCGCCAGGGAAGTCAGCGCTCCAGCCCCTGGGGACGATGTGGATGTGCCGCTCCGGATGGCGATACCTCTCGATGTAGGGTTCGATGTCGTCCACCACCCTGAGGCTCGGCCGGTATCCCAGCTCTCGCAGCAGCTCGACGAAGTACTCGGCGATGGAGGGCGCCGCCCCTCTCACATCTTCTCGCTGCGCCCAAACGCCAACGCGCGCCCCCGCCGTTCCGGAGGCGGCCACCAGGTCCCGAGCCCGGACGGGATCGGGCGCGGTCCAGATGCCCGCGCTCCCTGGCTCGCTCGTGTACGGGCAGTAGGGCTCGTACTGCGGGAAGTTGGGCGGGAGGACCTGGCAGGTTGGACGGGCCTGCCCTCCGGCCACCAGCTCTGCCACGCGCTGTCGATCCACGGCGTAGTTCAAGGCCTGCCGGGCCCTGACGTCGTTGAAGGGAGGCGCGATCAGGTTGAGGACCACGAAGTCCGTCACCGACGCCGGGAAGGAATGGATCTGGCCTGCGTTGTTCGCCATCAGCTCCTCGACCCTCGCAGGGGGAGGTGGACCGAACATCACGTCGGCCCGGCCTGCCAGGACCTCTTCCACTGCCCGCTCGGCGGGCACCCCGAACCGCCAAACGATCCGATCCGGGAACCCATCCGGCTGGGCGGCCGGGGACCACTCCCGGAACTCCGGGTTGCGCACGAGCTCGACCTGCTCGGGCGTGGATCTTGCGATCATGTACGGCCCAGTGGCCGGGACGCGCTCCGCACCGATCTCCCGATCCGGCGTTTCGGACGGGACGGCGGAGGCGAAGGAGTGGGCGAGCTTCGACAGGAATTCGGGGTCGGGCGCCTCCAGGTGGAACGTGACGGTGTTGGCGTCGCCATCCGCCACGATGCCCTGAGGGAGGTCACAGCTTCCCGGTCGCCGGAGGCATCCCTCGGCCCCGACGATGCTCGTGTAGAGGTCGGCTCGGGGGGACCCCACGGTGAAGACCCTCTCGATCCCGCGGCGAAAGTCCTCTGGCCGGACGGTGGCGCCGTTCGAATACCGGATCCCGGACCGGAGCTGGAACGTATAGGTCGTCCCGCCTTCCGTCGGCGTGGGGAGCGACCGGGCGAGATCCGGAACGAGGGTGGTCCCCTCCAGGCCGCTGGCACGCTTGAAGGCCACGAGACCGTCGTTGGTCAGACTCAGGATGTTCCACGCGGCGCCCGAGTAGGCGGTCGCCGGGTCGAGGGAGCCCACCTTGTAGTCGACGAGCACCGTGAGGGTGCCGCCACGATGGGCCTCCTCGGCGGCACGAACGCCCACCCACAGGGAGCCATCGACGCCCGCCGCCCCGCTGACCTGTGCTCCGACGGCGAAGCTCTCCACCTCGTTTGACCGTGGGTCGATCCTCGACACCGTCCCGTCCAGCTCGTTGGCGACCCATACCCACCCCCCGCTCAGCACGACGGTCGCGGGACCGTCTCCCACTCCGACCGTCGACTCGACGGCGTTCGTGGCGGGATCGATCCTCGACACGGTGCCATCGAGATAGTTGGCAATCCAGATGCCACTTTCCCCGCTGGCAACGCCCAGGGGTCCGTTACCGACGTCGACCGTCGCGACCTCGACCTCTCTGTTGGCGTCGATCCTCGAGACGGCCCCCGACGCGTAATTCGCGACCCACAAATCGTCGTCGGCGACGACGATCCCGCTGGGCCGGTCGCCGACCCCGATCGATGCTTCGAGCTCGCCGTTCTCAGGGTCGACCCGGGAGACCGAGTCGTCGATCGCATTCGCCACCCATAGCGCGCCGCCTTGTACGGCGATTCCTACCGGCCCACCCCTGGCGTCGACGGTCTGGACCACCGAGTTCGTGTCGGCGCTGATCCTAGAGATCGCAGAGCCCCCAGCGTTGGCGACCCACACCGAGCCGCCCGCCACCGCGATGGCCGATGGGTCGGCGCCGACCTGGATCGTGTCGACGACGGCCCGCCTTTCCGGGTCGATCCGAACGACGATGCCCCGGTCGGGTTGGGTCACCCACACGGCCCCTTCCCCGGCGACGAGGGCACCGGGCCTCCCCTCGAGCTCGATCGCCCCGGCGATCTCGCCGGTCTGCGGATCGATGATGGCGACGGCGTCGTCGCCGATCTCAGTGACGGCCCCCCCATCGAGGAGCGTGAGCGGTGCGGCCGCGGCTACGACCAATGCGATCGCCGCGACGAGGGCGCCGACCGGGTGGCCCCGGATCAGGGCATCTGGTCCACGCCTCGGTGGAGGGGCGGGAGCGGACACGAACGGGGCCAGCTGGTTGGCGGGATCTCCGACCTCGGGCAACACCCGCATGACGTGCACGGGCTCAGCCAGACCCTTGAGATCCAGGACCCCGCGATCGGCGTACCGGACGCCGTCGACCCGGCGAGCGAGGTGGACGGCCTCCCTGCTCGCCAGGCACTCTCCGGCGCTCGCCTGCCCGCAGAGGCGAGCGGCCAGGTTGAGCGCTCCGCCTCGATAGCCGCCCTCAAGGGGCACGGCTTCGCCGGCGTCGATGCCTATCCCGACCGTCAGGGGGAACGCCGGGTCCGCCAAGGTTCTGTCGACGAATCGCCCCTGGAGCTCCACGGCTGTCCGCATGGCCTGGCGGGCCGAGTCGAAGACGACCAGGGCCTCGTCCCCCCGGAGCTCGATCAGCCGGCCTTCTCGAGCCTCGACGACTTCCCGGACGACATCGGCGAACCTACCCGCAAGTTGCGCGGCGGTCTCGTCGCCGCGTTCCTGCGTGAAGACCGTGTACCCCCGCACGTCCGCGATCAGGAAAGTCTTGATCTGGGCGCCTTGAGCCTGTGCGCTGAGTTCCACGTACCGACGTCCCTCAAGCTCAGCCCAATGAGGAGGACATGCGTAGTATTGCTCCCGGGCAGCCGCTGGGCCATCCCGGTCGAGAAGGTGCCCGCCCGTCGCCGGGCCACGGACGAGAGTCCGACCGCCTCGAGCACCGCCGCTACGCGTGAGTGGTCGATGGCGTTGGCTTGGGCCACCGCAAGCAGCTGGCGCTCGGCACTCAGGCCGGGATGGAACGTCTTGGCGTCCAGATGCGCGCCGACCTCGCGAAGGGTGTGAGGTAGGCCGCTGGCTGGTCGGCAAGCTGTAGGCGGCCGGGCTCAATCCCACCGGTTTCCCGGTGGGTGCATCCTTCCGACTCACCATGGCTCCCGCTTCGCCAGCGGCCCCCTGTCAAACCGGGCATGCGGTTCTCCCGCACCCGGCTTTCCGACACCGTTCACCGCAAGGCATGCGCAGTTCCGTACCGGACGCCTCCATGGAACCGTCGGTTCGGGTCCTGCTTGGCACTGCGGTACAGCCCGCGCTGCAGGGCCCGGGACTTCTCCGGCCTCTGGGCCTTGCTGGTGGACCTAGCCCTCCTCGGGCACTCACCAGATCCCCTCCCCGTTCGAGTCCCCGGGGGCCCACCCAACGAAACCGCAGGCTGATCGGCCCTCGAGACGATGGTCCCTGGGCCGGCGGTGTTCGTCCCGGTCTCATCCCCGTCTCGGTCACGACCTCGTCCAGCCCCCAGTCGCAATCCTCGGTACGAACACGCAGTGCTGTGCCGGCCTCCAGGCGGAGCCACTCCGTCACGCATCAGCGGACCCTCATAGGCCCACCTCCGATTCGCTGCTCTTGCAGGGTTCCTGTAATCGAAGGCGTTGCGGGCATTGGCGAACAGCCTCCTCGAGGCAGCTAACTCCACAAGGCCAGACGTCAGGTTTGGCAGTCGACCGCGACCTCGAACGCGTCGCAGATCAGCTGCCCCAGCATCGGCGGCGGATGGCCGCGGACGCGAGACTTGGCGTCCGGCCCGGACGAGCGCCCCCGGGAAGACTCAGACCGTTCGCAGGGTCTCGATCGTCGCCGCGGGGACGATGCCTTTCACCCGGCGCGCCAGTTCCGGGTCCAGGGTTACGAACGCGTCTGCCTGCAGCCGAGTGAGTGCAACGTATTCGGCGTCATAGGTCTCGGCCGAGTCCAGCTGGTCGGCGTGTAGGGCGCGGAAACTCGGATCGTCCAAAGGGCCGACGATCGCGCCTGCTCAGTCTGTGCTCTCCTGGGCATCAGCCATCGCCGAGAAGAGGAACCTGTAGGTCCACTCCTCCGCGAAGCGCCGGGACTCGGCGAACACGACTCGGATCTCGGGGTAGCGGACCTCGAGACGCGAGAGCACCTCGGCGAGCCAGGAACCCGAGACGTGCTCCTGCTTGAACAGGCCCGAGTAGCGACCCTCCACCACCACGGCGGCATGAGGGATCTCTGATAGGCGCTGCATCTGAAAGGAAAGGGTGCCGTCAGAGAGCGTGGAGGCCAGGTTCTCCAAGCTCTTTCGCTCCACCGAGGCAAGGAGCAACCCGTCCTCGCCCTGCACGGCGTAATCCCCGGCCGCAAGGGCGACCCGGAGGGTCTCGGCTCCCTGGTTGGCGAAGCGGTAGGGGTAGCGCTCCCTGGTGTCTACGGCGATCCGGACGGTTCCGGTTAGCGTTCGTCGCCTGGGGATGCGTCCCCCGGGGTTGGCAGCCCGGGCCGTCTTCTGGGTCTGCCAGAAGATGGCGGGTCGTCCCCTGGCCTCAGTGAACACGAACTGCGAGCGGGAAAGCCGTGGACGGTCGAGCACCAGGTCAACGGCTGCTCCCCTGCGGCGGCAGAAAAGGACCGGGATTTGCTCCAGGACCTCGGCATCTTCAGGCAAGGGATCTTCTGCCGGGTAGCAGTAGACGCGGGATGATCTCGGCCACGTGTCCCTAGCCTTAAGGACCAGCCCTCCCTCGATGGGGAGCCTGATGAGGTAAGGGAGCTTGCTGTCGACATCCGGATTCGTGGCAACGAGGAATACGCCCGGCTCGTCCATCTCTCAGGCAGCGTGACGGTGGTACTCGTGGATCACCCCGCCGAGAACATTGCGGCGAAGAACGGGCGACGCACGAGAGAGTCGGGTGGGATCGAGGTCGAGCGACACGGTTGGGGCCTCGGGCGGATCGAGCCCGAGCGAGCGATGCGGGCGTGCCCGGTTGTAGTGGGACACGTACTCGGTGAGCACCCGCCCGAGATGGCGGCGGCCCTGAACGAGCACGTGGTCCAGGCACTCGCGTCGAACCGTCCTTACCCAGCGCTCCGCGAACGCGTTCGCCTTGGGCGCGTGGATGGGGGTCTTGATCACCCGGACGCCCTCGGTGCGAAAGACCTCGTCGAAGGGTCCTGAGAACTTGGAGTCGCGGTCGCGGATCAGAAACCGGGCATCCCCAAGCCCGTCCGCCCCGGCGAGGTTTCGGGCTTGCTGGGTCACCCAGCAAGAGTCTGGGTTGCGGGTGACGCCGAGCAGGTGAACCCGCCTCGACGAGTGCTCGATCGCGAACAGCACGTAGAGGGTGCGTAGCCAGATCGTCTCCACCGAGAAGAAGTCGGTCGCCCAGATGCCTTTGGCCTGTGACCTCAGGAACTCGCCCCACGACGGGCCGTCTGTTCGAGGCGCCGGGCCGAGGCCTGCCTTGCGAAGGATCGCCCTGACGGTGGTTGCTCCTACCCGGATGCCAAGTCTCTTGAGCTCTCCCTGGATGCGGATGCATCCCCACCTCGGGTTCTCCCGGCCGAGACGGATTGCGAGCTCGCGTAACTGGGGGTCGATGGGCGGGCGACCGAGGCGTCTGTGCCTGAAGGTCCATTTCTTTCTCACGAGCTCGCGGTGCCAGCGGGAAAGGGTCTGGGGGCTGACCAGGAACACCGACCATCGCTGGCGCCGGAGAAAGTAGCTCGCCGCCGCCAGAACAATCTTGTCCCTTCGCCTGAGCAGCGGGCGCTTGACGCCTCGGCTGAGAACGCCGAGCTGGTGGCGAAGCACTGCGTTCTCCATCTGGAGCTCTGCGACGGCCGAGCCGCCCACGATCAGGCGGAGCAGCCGCCCCCACACCGAGTACACAAGGAACAGGACCACTCGCTGATGGTATCGAGCGACCTCTGTGCGGGCGAATCGAGTTTTCGCGCCCTATAGGCCCGAGCAGGATCTTGCGAGCGGCCAGTAGGAGTAGCAGGAGCAGCAAGAACTAAGACGGCCGTCCTCTTCAAGCCAGTCTATGAATGGGGAGCTTCAAGCATAACCGTTTGGTCCGAGAAGACCGCGCGAATCTCCAGGTGTCCTCCCAAACCAGCGACGTAGCGGCGCAAAGTGGACACATAGACATCTTCTTGATGCTCGACCCTAGAAATATTCTCCTGGGTAGAACCAAACTCGTGGGCCAGGGCGGCCTGAGTAACGTGCCGCGCCTCCCGCAGATCCGCCAACGCAAGAGCGTCGTGCATAGCTAGGCGGTACTGGTCGACCTTGGCTCGCGCCTCAGGATTGGCGCGAAGCTTCTCCCGAAGCTCGTTGAAGTTCTTGCGCTTGCTCATGGTATCTCTCCTTCAGCTCTCAGCTCTTCCAGGTGCTCGTCGTACAGCTCGTCCGCGACCGGAACCATCTCCAGATACCACCTGTCCCAACGCTGGCTCTTGTCGCCTCCGATGAGCAAGATAGCGGCCCGCCGAGGATCGAAAGCGAAGAGGATTCGTATGTTCCCTCCGAGCGGTCGTAGCTCCTTCATGTGCTGGTGCTTGGAGGTCTTCACCGTGTCCACAAAGGGACGACCCAGAGCGGGTCCCCGCCCTTCCAACGCCTCGACGGCCGCATCAACGGTAGCCTGTTCATCAATGGTCAGCGTGTCCCACCACTCCTCGAACTCCTCGGTGAACTCGACTTCCCACGTCAAGGATGATAACCCTTGCCTTCTATAACGTCAACATTATGGTCCATCTTGAGGTTGGCGGTCACTTTCCTGACCTTAGCCCTGCCTCTGCGTAGCTCCTAGGCCTGACGAGGCGATTCCGAAGCTCGGCTCGAGAGCCGTCTGCCCCGCGGCGAGAGCAAATCACATGGGTGTCATTCTCCCCCGAGGATGTTCACGAAACAGGTGTCTTCGCCCCTGGACATTCTGGATCGCCCGTCGTGGCCGCCGAGGCGGAGCAGGTCGACCAAACTCGAAGAAGGACCTGGTCACGCGCCCGATCCGAGGTTTCTGTGCCCTTCAGGATTGTCTAGACACGACACCGCTCGGTGGGCCGCTGGTGACGACGCTGTTGGCCCCTATCTGTTCAGCTTCGCCCGTGATCGCCGCGGGTCGACTCACCGACGTCGGTCCTGTGTGGAGCTTCCGTCGGCCGTCCGCTTCTCTCACCGATCAAGAGGAACGTCCGCAGCAGACCCTTGCCCTTCACCTCGATCATCCCGCGTTCCTCGAACTGGAACCGATCGACCAGACGCTCGAACACGCGCGGCGTCACCTGGATCATCCCCGGGATGCCGTGCGCCTGCATCCGGCTGGCCGTGTTCACGGTGTCGCCCCAGAGGTCGTAGATGAACTTGCTTCGACCGATGACACCGGCGACCACAGTGCCGACGTCCAGCCCGATCCGCAGTTCGAGCGCCGGGAACCGGAGTATGGCGCGCTGCATGGCGAGCGCCATCTGGGCCAGCGCGTCCACGTGGGACGGTTGTGGTTGAAGCAGTCCGGACGCGACCATGTACGCGTCTCCGATCGTCTTGATCTTCTCGAGTCCGTACGTCTGAGCGAGCTCATCGAACGATGTGAAGACCTCGTCGAGCAGCCGGACGAGGTCCTCCGGCGCCATCGTCTCGGACAGCGGCGTGAATCGGGCGATGTCGGCAAACAGCACGCCGACATCCGCGACACGATCCGCGATCACGGACTCGCCGCTCTTCAGCCGCTCGGCGACCGAGGAAGGAAGCACGTTCAGCAGCAACCGCTCCGAGCGTTCGCGCTCTTCCTCGACGATGTCGGCCATCGCGTCGCGCTCTCCGACGAAGTAGTGCAGGAGGACATAGCACGTCCCGGTCACACCGCCGATGTTGAGCATGAAGAAGAGGATCTGTACGGCGGCCGGGATGTGGTGGCCGGCATCGCCGATGACGAGATCGAGTATCCCCGCAGCCACGATGACGGCGAGGAACGCCGCGAACCACGCGACCGCCGCACGACGGCCGGCGAATAGCAAGGCTCCGAGCGGCGCCGTGAACGACCATAGGATGACACCGCTCGATGAAACGAAGCCGCCCAGGCTGAGCTGCAGCAGGAATGGCAGGATCAGGCTCAGCCCGAGCTGTGACCGCCGGAACAACCGGTAGCGCCGGGTCTTGGCCAAGACCGCCAGGTTGATCAGCGAGACGACCTGGTAGGTGAATGGGATCGAGGCGGCTAGATGTCGGCCGAGCAGCCAGTACGTGACGACCCAGATGATCGCGAGAGCGGTGATCGTGATCGCCGCCAACACCAATACCCGTCTCCGCAACCCTTCGGTGGGCGTTTCGATGGGCAGGCCACCGAGGCTAGCGAGCGAGGAGAGGATCCCTCGCCTCATTCGGCTGCTCCGTCGCGTGCATGGTCATTGGCGGCCATCGGGTTATGCACGTAGCTGAGCATGTACGGGGGGGCCCTCGTCGTGGCATGAGGCAAAGAGTCGCCGCAACGCTATGCGGGCCGTGCCGAAGGCCGTCCGGGAATCAGCCGCCGCGGGCGAGCCGGCGGAAGCTACGTCGAGCAATCGAAACCGCCGCGATGAGCCGCTCATCCGGCCATACGAGACCCATCCCGCCGACACCAATAGGGCCAGATGGTACCGTTGGCTCTAGGTGGACCGACTGGTGGGCGTCCTTCGCAGGGTAGCGGTCGTCCATCAGGGCCAGGTAGCAGGGCCAGGTATGCGCCCACCCGGTTCCCGAACCGCCGCAGCTTCAGGTTCCAGTCGACCTACGACGAACCGCTTTCGTCGGGGGCGTGAGCGCCTGAAAACCCCCGCGCCAGCGGGGCCTGGGGCACCGTCCCGATTGTCGTCCCTCCCCGGGTATGTAGGGGCGGTAGGACGATTCACCCCTCGCCGTCGGGACCGGGCTTTGGCGAGACCGTCATTGCGTGTCGTTTCAGGATCGAAACCGACATCGTCAGCGTGTCTTAGCCGAGGGAGCCAAACCTGACCGTGTCGCCGTGGTCGGCCCAGGTACTGCGTCCTCCCGCGCATAGTGCATAACGGCGATCCGGGGGGTGAACAGAGGGGTTGCTCTTCCGTGGGGGAGCGTCGACGGTCTCCTAACCCGTCCTGCACGTGATCGAGAGGATCGTGGCCTCGCTCGGCCTTCGGGTCGATGAGTCATCATCACCCTTGGGCGAATGCGCGACTGTAGGACGGTCGGGTGCAGACCCGACTTCTAAGCGCCTATTCATGCCGTGGGGGGCCCCATTGGTCCCTCTTCGGATAGGACCTTCGACCCTATGCGAGGGGAAGGATCGGCTGTAGGCCCTCAATGAGGAATGGGAATCCCATCTTTGGGGGGAGGAACGCACGATGTTTCCCAAGAACGAAGGGCCGGCCGACCGGGCGATCCTGGTTGTCGCAGGGATCGTGCTTCTTCCGCTCGGTCTATTCCTGCTAGAGGGGGTGCAGGACAGCATTGTCGGCCTCGTCGTGGCGGCCGTCGGCCTCCTCGCCCTCGTTACCGGCGCGACCGGTAGGTGCGTCCTGTACATCCCGTTTGGCATCACGACCTTGCGGGCGACGCAGGCCCCAGCGGCACCCTCATCGGAAGCGGAGGGGCCGGTGGTGCCCCGGACTCGCGTAGGGACACTCAGGTGACCGAGGGGAGGACTTGAGATGAAGAAGGTGATCATCGGCGTTGCGGTCTTCGCGCTGGCCCTGGCCGCCCTCCGTCGATTCGGACCGGCTCTGGGAAAGCGAGCCATGAGCAAGTGCCAGGAGATGTTCGAGCGCGGGCAGAAAGAGTCTCCGCCCGAGGAAACGGTGCGTGACCTTGACGCGGAGCCCGCTCTCGCTGCCGCCCCGTGATGAGGTGTCGACGATGATGTGGTGGGGTTCTGGCTGGTGGTTGGTTGGTGCCGTGTTCATGGTCATCTGCTTGGTGATGATGTTCCGCATGGTGGGGCACAGCATGATGGGGCACGGCACGATGGGGCATGGCAGTTCCGCTCACGAAGAGAACGATGGACCCGAGCGGACACTCGCCAACCGCCTGGCAAGGGGCGAGATCAACATCGAGGAGTACGAGCGACTCCTCGAAGAACTCCGACGCACTGACAGCACTGCGCACACATAGGTTTCGCGCCCAGGTCCGGGAAGCCTCTCGCGACCGCTGAGCAGCTCGTCGACTGCTGAGCAGCTTGGTAGCGTGTGACCCAGATCGGGAAACCCGGCCCGGTTACAACTTGGTCGGTCAAAGGCTACACACCCAAATCCTTAGAACCTGTGCGTAAGCACTGCCGCCCTGACGCAGGGGAAGAGCTCGTCTGCTATCTCGACCAGGCGCAGGGAGGTCCGGGATAGCCATGACTCGGTAGCATCGCGCGGGCCACCGCTTCAGGCAGCCCTCAGCGAGGGTCTTTCGGACGGCTCCGCTTCGACGAGCGTTCAAGAGTAGGGACGGGGTCCTCTCTAGGACAGGACCTTCGACCCTAGTTGCGGGAAGCAGTGGGCTGTATGCGTGCAACCTTAAGGGACGCGATCCCATCTCTGGGGGGAGGTGACTCAAGAGGTTTCCCAAGAACGAAGGGCCGAGATCGAGAGCGGAGCCCGCGACGCCGGCCCCGGTGATCCCGGTTGACCCTGGTGGTGATCGCCCGCCCGAGTTCGGAAGAGAGAGGAGGAGAACATGATCTCGCGAGATGCGACCAAACTTCTTCGGGAGGGGAACGAGCGTGTGGAAGCGAATTCGAAGCGCCTTGCTGGATTGATCGGCCCAGCGCTCATTGCCATCACCGCGTCCGAGTTGGTCAATCTTGACTTCCTGGAACGGCAATATCGCTACTACAGCTATATGAACGGCACTGTCGTGTTCGTTGCCGGCCTCTTGATCGTCCGGTCTCACAATCGTTGGACGCGTGGCTGGCCCGTTGTGGTGACGCTCACGGGCTGGGTTGCCATGCTCTGGGGTCTGTTCCGAATGTTCGCTCCACAAGCTAAGCAGGGCGGCGCCAGTATCCCCACGTTCGTAGGGACCGCGATCCCGTTCGCAGTTGGGGTCTTCTTGACCTTCAAAGCCTATTGGCCGAGAGATCGTAGGACTGATGCTCGTTGATGGTTGCCGACAGCGGCCGGAAGAAGGACAAGGCGGCGGCGAGCGCTTTCCGCGGTTCCTTCGTCGTGCGTAGAGGTGACGATCAGGACGGAACTCGGTGGAGGGGCGACGTACACGGGGACCTTCAGCAAGGATGGCAACACCGGGTCGGGTGGCTGGAGGCCTGAGGAGGGCAAGGAAGGTCCCGGCAACCTCGCTTATGACATCACCTCGACCAGAGTAGCTAGCGTTTCCACTTGCCCCGGCACGCCTGTGACACCTCGACCGGTCTGACCGTTGGTGGGTTTCGACATCGCAAGAGAATAGCCTCAACCCATGCAGGGGTGGCTCACTCTTGCTCTCGCCGCCCCTCTCGCGTGGTCCGTTCAAAGGGCAATCTCCAAGTCGGTCCCGGAGACGCTCTCACCTCGCAGTTCTACCTGCTCTCGCAGTCGTCTCGCTGCCACTGTACCTGCCCAGCCTGGTCTTCGATCCGCCTCCGCTCCCCGCGTTCCCTCGTGCCTCGGTCTGTCTGCGATGATGGCGATCACATTCGGAATGACGACCGAGACGATCGACGCGGTCCCGTCGGACGGGTCTCGCCGATCACCTGTCTGTCTCCGGCTCTCACGGCGATCCTCGCCTTTGCCGTCCTGGGCGAGCGTCCGATTACTAGCGGAAGCGCCGTGACACCGAATATCTGCACCCCTCACGATCCGTGCACACGCGTCTCGTTCGACGGTCGAGAGCTGGCCACCGAACCCGTCGACTCCGTGCTGCTCTCGCGACGCTATCTGCTGTCGTGAGGTGGGCGGTCGTGCTACTCCGCGGTCCCGTGTTCAGCCGGGGACGAGCGGCTCGAGCCAGTCCGGAATCTCTCGCCCCTCGAGGCGGACGAACGGCGGCTCGTAGTCCTCGACGGAGGATAGCTCCGCCCGCACCTCCTCCTCCGAGAGCGAGCGCCACCGACGCTCGGCCTCGATCATCAG
>WNFV01009461.1_pt1 | contig 16149 bp, 13 predicted proteins | sample 5400101 | NCBI WGS metagenome assembly WNFV01 (sample SAMN13153361, study PRJNA577476) | soil metagenome | isolation source: 115 cm soil or saprolite under grassland replicate 1 | place: USA:California | collected 2016-06-15
ACACAACCTGAAAGACTTTCAGGTGCCGGCCGTCGTTTTCGACAACCTGACGGCCGACCAGGTCGTGGAGCTCTTCGTCACGATCAACAGCAAGCACACGAAGTTGAATCCCTCGCATCTGATCTCGCTCTCGGGCCGGCGTCTCTACCGCGACGAGAACCTCGCCGCCGCGCACGACGTGATCCGCGCGTTGAACGAGGACGAGCACTCGCCGCTCAAGGGGCAGATCAAGGTGCTGGGGATCGGAAGGGGTTCCGTGACTCAGGCCTCCCTCGCCGACGAGCTGCGCGACGTCTTCGCCTCGATGGACGCGGCCGGCGGCAGGATGTCGAAGGAGTTCCGCGAGAACGCGCGGCGATTCTTCCTGAACTACTTCAAGGCTGCGGCGCGCGCCTTCCCCGTGGCGTTTGCCGGCCGCAAGTACGCGATCCGGACCGCGACCTCGCTGCGAGCCTTCATCCGCATCGTGCCGTACGTGATCGCGATGATTCGAAGCCGCGGCGGCGACGTGTGGTCGGCGGGAGAGCTGGATGCCGCCCTGCGTCCGTGGGCGGAAGCCATCGGCGATCGCCGCTTCGAGACCGAGACGATCTGGAAAGAGAAGCTCACGGGCGGCACGCGCTCCGCCGTCGAGATCCTGGCGCGAGAGCTGCGCCAGGGGTTGAACGCGTAGTCGTGAGCCGTAAGCCGTTAGCCGTAAGCCGCGGCCACAATCTTACGGCTCACGGCTCACGGCTTACGAAATCGTCATCGGAGCGGAGGTTGAACTTTTCGCCTAGGTTTTCGTAGGAAGAGACAGAGGAGATACGAGACATGGCCGCCATCGGAGGGTGTTTCTTCTTCCTGATCGTGATCGCCTTCGTGGCCGTTCTCTGGGCGATCTGGCGCTACAACAACCTGATCGCGTTGAAGAACCAGGTCGTCAACGGCTGGAAGCAGATCGACGTTCAGTTGAAGCGCCGCCACGACTTGATCCCCAACTTGATCGCGTCGGTCAAAGGGGAGATGCAGTTCGAGCAGGACACTCTGGAGAAGGTGATCGCCGCGCGCAACAGCGCGGTCGCCGCCCGCGGCGTGGCCGATGCCGCCGAAAAGGAGAACGCGCTGACGCAGACTCTCTCCCGCCTCTTCGCCCTGGCGGAGAACTATCCGAACCTGAAGGCGAACGAGTCGGTCAAGGCGCTCATGGAAGAGCTCTCCTCGACGGAAAACAAGATCGGCTTCGCGCGCCAGTTCTACAACGACATCGCGACCCGCTTCAACATCGCCCAGCAGGTCTTCCCCGACAGCCTGATCGCGCAGGCCTTCAAGTTCCAACCGGTGGAATTGTTCGCGATCACCGAAGCGGCGGAGCGGGAGGTGCCGAAGGTGGATCTGAACATCCGGCCCACCTAGTTGTCAGTTCCTAGTTGTCAGTTGTCAGTTCTTCGGAGGCAACTGAGAACTGATCACTGAAAACTGATGATTCCCATCAACCTGTACGACCAGCAGCGGCGCAACATGCGCCGGACTCGTATCATCCTTTTCGGCTTCGTTCTCTTCCTGGCGTTTCTCGGCATGGGAGCTGACGCGTTCCTCTACGGCTCGGGAGTGGGACCCGGGTTCCCGATCGCGACATTGGGCGCCGTGTGCCTGGGAGGGTTCTCCGCCTGGTGGGCGCTCGCGGGCGGAGACAAGGCGGTCCTCGAGTCCACGCATGCCGCTCCGATCAATCTGAACGACCCGAAGCAGAGGATGCTCGACAACGTCGTCGAGGAGATGGCGATCGCGGGCGGGCTGCCCAAGCCCGCCATCTACGTGATTCCCGATCCGGATCCCAACGCGTTCGCGACCGGTCCCGGACCGGAGAAGTCCTCGATCGCCGTCACGCGGGGCCTCCTCGACTCCTTGAACAGGGAAGAACTGCAGGGCGTCGTCTCGCACGAGATGTCGCACGTCAAGAACTACGACATCCGCCTCATGACGGTGGTGGCGGCGCTCGTCGGCTCCGTGCTGCTTCTCTCCGACTGGGGAAGGCGCGGGCTCTGGTGGGGCGGCGGGCGCCGGCGTTCCCGCGATGGCGGCGGTTCGGGCGCCCTGGCGCTGATCTTCTTCGCCGTCTGGCTCGTGTCTCTGATTCTCGCGCCGCTCATCGCTCAATTAGTCGCCCTGTCCGTCTCGAGAGAACGCGAGTACCTGGCCGACGCGTCGGGAGCCGAGCTGACGCGCAATCCTCTCTCTCTCGCCTCCGCGCTCGAAAAGATCGAAGCGGCCGCCGCTCCCACGGAGTCCGTCAAGCAGGGAGTCGCGCACCTCTGCATCGCCGACCCGCGCGGCCGCTCCTTAAACGACAGCGAAAGCGGCTGGTCGAAACTCTTCTCGACCCATCCTCCGATCGCAAAGAGGATCGCCTTGTTGAGAGAGATGGCCTATGAACCGGCGCCCGCCGGTTCATAGCCTCATCGGTGTTTGGCAGGCAAAGCGCGGCGCTTCACGTCTTCGAACCAATTCAGCACGACGTTGAGCTGTGTCGGGGCGGCGGCTTGCTCGCTCTTGATCATCAAGAACCGCTGGCCATCCCGGGAGACATCGTAGTTCGTGAACCCCGGAACAGGACCCATCGCGTAACGGCCTTCGAAGAGAAGTCGCGGCTTACCTGCCACGAACGAGTTGCCGGCTTCGACGGCAACCACCATCATCTTGTTGCCGTTGCGATAGAAGAGCTCACGCCCGTCACGCGCCCAAACGGCCTCGGTGCCTCCGTCGGTAGAGACCTGTGCCTTGCCGCCGGGGGCCGCATACGGCTGCACGCGGACCTGCCAGGCGCCCGACTCGTTCGAGGAGTACGCGACCCACCGCCCATCTGGCGAGAACGCCGCCCCGCGCTCCTCAAAGGGAGTGCGGACGATTGGCTTCGCCTTGCGCTCGCCCTGGAGCGGCAAGACCCAAAGGTCGTTGCGCGTCTCGGCATCGATGTCCATGAACGCGAGATTCCAGCCGTCGGGCGTGAAGCTCTCGGGGAACTGTGCATGCTCGCTCGTCAGGAGTCGTTCCGAAGGGCCACTTCCGTCCGCCGGAACCCAAAACTGGTTGATCGGCCCGGCGCTCGTGGACATGAACGCCAAGCGCCTTCCGTCCGGCGTCCAGATCGGCATGAACCCGCCACGAAACGTCACCCGGGAGAACGTGCCGCGCGCGATCTCGTAGATCCAGACCTCGCCGTCGAACCCCACGGCTATGCTTTGGCCATCGGGTGAGATGCGCGGCATCTCGAAGTCGTGGCGCGCGGGAGTCACCTGTTCAACCTTTCCGCGGCGATCGACCCAGACCATCGTCTCCTCGGAGGGCACGGCGCCAGAACTGAAATACACGAGCGATCCGTTGCTGGAGAACGTGTACTGCGCCGCGCCGTTCGGCTGATACAAGAGAACACCTTCGGCCACCGGGACCGGGGGACCGGTTACTTCGAGTCGGGACAGATCGAACGGCGCCGCCATCAGCGACTCATCGTCGCGCACGAAAACGAGATGGCCCGTGGGCGCGTATCGCGGACAGGCGCCTTTGACAGAGAGAACCCGCCGCTCACCCGTTGCGAAAGACTGGACCGCGATGGACTGCTCGCCCATGGTGCCACCGGTCCAGACGGCGAAGAGGACCGCCTTGCTCCCGGGGAGGATGGCCGGCTTGTTGAGGTACGTCTCTCCTTTCTTCGGATCCGGAACGGTCAGAGAGCGCCGCGTCCCGCCTGCAGCTGAAATGCTCGCGAGACCTGCCCCGGATTCGAAGACGATCATGTCATTGTCGCCCCAGCTCGCACCGGCGCCGTCGGCATCGCAGAGCGTGATCGGACCTCCTCCGGCAAGAGGCACCTTCTTGAGCTTGCCGCCGGCAAAGAACCCCACCCACTGACCGTCCGGTGAAAAGAAAGGGCACCGGCCCCCCTCCGTGCCCGCCATGGGCGCGGGCACTGGCTGATCGAGGGTGCGAAGAAAAAGCTGCCTGCCGCCGCCCGATTCGGCGACATAGACGAGGCGGCTGCCGTCCGGGGAAAGCGCCAGGGAGGGTTCGAGCGAAGCCACTTCGACCGCGGCGCTCAAGGGAAGCGTCAGGGTCAGGCGCTGCAGCGTGACTCGTGGCGGGCGTTCCGAACGCGTAAACCTCCAGACGGCGGCGACCGCCAGGCCCCCGAGAAGCGCCGCCGTAGCCAGCCGCATCCATTCGCGGCCTCTGCGACCGGCAGTGGAGAGTCCGACCGCGCTCGCCGCCATGCCAGTGGCCTCGGAGGTTTGGTCGCGCACGTGGGCAATGTCTCGGGCGAGGTCTCGGGCGAGGTCTCGCGTGGAGGCGTAGCGCTCCTCCGGGTCCTTCGCCAAGCATCGTTCGATCGCCCAGCGCAGCGGAACTGGAGTGGATGGCCCGGCAGCGGAGAGGGGCTCCGGCTCCTCCCGGATGATCGCCGCCAGGGTCTCCGGAGCGTTGCCTCGCGCAAACGCTTGCTTGCCCGTCGCCATCTCGTAGAGGATCGACCCGAACGAGAACTGGTCCGACCGGAAGTCGAGCGCCTTGCCCAGTGCCTGCTCCGGCGACATGTAGCCTACGGTCCCCATCACAATGCCGGGCTCCGTCCCCGCGGAGACAGTGGGCGCGTGCGTCTCCTGCCCCTCGGGCGCGTCTGGCTGTATCAGCTTTGCCAGACCGAAGTCCAGGATCTTGACGTATCCGTCCTTCGTCACCATGACGTTCTCGGGCTTCAGGTCCCGGTGCACGATGCTGGCCCAATGTGCCTTCGCGAGCCCATCGGCCATCTGCGCCGCGATCGCCAAGAGCCGCTTCGTCGGCAGCGCGCCGTCGACCAACATCTTCCGCAGCGTCTGGCCGTCCACCATCTCCATCGCGATGAACGACGTCCCGCCCGACTCGCCAATGTCATAAATCGTGACGATGTTGGGGTGATTGAGCGCGGAGGCCGACCTCGCCTCCTTCTCGAAGCGCTTCAGTCGCTCGGAGTCCGACGCCACGCCGGCTGGCAGCACCTTGATCGCCACCTCGCGCCCCAGCCGCGTGTCCTTCGCCTTCCAGACTTCTCCCATTCCCCCGGCCCCGAGCGGGGAGATGACCTCGTAAGGCCCCAAGCGGCTCCCAGCGGAGATCGTCATCTCAGTTCACAAATCACAAGTCGCAATTCACAACTCACGAATCCCCTAGAGTGTCATCTTGTCGCGGCGAGGATCTTAATGCCGCTTACGAATCTTGCCTGAAGTCCTTGTACCGGCCTGCGGCGGCCGGTAGCCCCTTGTCATGGGCCCGGCGACCTTCCTCATCGTGGGCGTGCTGAGGCTGTCCGACCTTCCCCCGCAGGAGCCCCCAAACCGCCAGGGAGGCGTGCGGGAGGAGGCCCGAGTCGAGCGCGTGGTCGTGGACGCCTACGTCACCGATTCCCGAGGCGATCCGATCCCCGGCATCACGACCTCAGACTTCCGCGTGCGCGTGTCTCTGCCGGCTCCGTCGTGGCCGCCCCGTGGCCGGTACGGCGAAAGCATCGGGCATTCTGGTGGATGTCCATCTGGGCCCTCCTCGGCGCTCGATAGCGTCAGAACCACCAGCCTCACCGATGGAGGCCCGCATGGGCAACCTCAGCACCAAGTCAACGTAGAAGACCTCGCCCGCGTCGGTGCGGTAGCCCTCCCGGATCCGGATCGACCGCGGCTCGACGCCGATCTTGAGCGACGGCACGAACTCGATGCCGCGCCGCGTCCGATCCGGTTCCACCGGGCGCAGCACGACGGCCATGCGCACGTTGACGGCCTGCCCCTTCGAGTCCTTGGCCACGCGCCTGGCGACGCTCTCGATCGCCTCCCGCGGCGCGCGCAGCCCGCCCTTGAGCGCTGCCTCGGAGAGTCGGACTGGAGGCCATCGCACGTCCACGAGATCGAGCCGCTTGGAGTCGAGCGAGCTCAAGCGCGCGTAGCTGCCTTCCACCAGGATGCCGCCGACCGCCCGCAACATCGTCGTCACCATGCCCCCGGCCTGGATCTCGCCCTGAAGGCCCTTCTCCAGCTCGGGATGGCCGTCGCTCTCCGACAGGATCTCGCGCGCGTCGGTGAACAGGACCTCCTGGCGTGGAATGCCCAATCTGTCGGCCAGGGTCCGGTGCGCTTCGCGGATCGCCGCCACCTCGCGCGCGAACTCCTTGCGGAGCACCGGCCTCGGCTCGGCGTTGCGGAACGCCAGGTAGATGCGCTGCCGGTCGCCGTCGACCTGGTAAACCGCTTCCCCGACGTCGATGAATCCGGAAGCGTCGGCCTCCGCGCGCTCGCGCAGACCGAAGGCGTGCTCCAGGTTCCGCAGGTTGGTGATCGCCAGGGGCTTTTCGGCGGCGGCCGCCGCCCGCACGCCAGCGATGAGCTTCTCCAGCGAGGCGGCATCCACCCTGGGCAGGGCGGCGCGCACGGCCTCGGAGTAGTTGGTTTCGAAGCGGCCGGCACTGGCGGCGGGCGAGCCGAGCGGCGAGTCCTGAGCCGTGGACACGGTGGCGCCCGCGATGAGCATCACGAGGCCGGGCAGTGCCTTGATGAGCGTGGTCTTCATGTGCGTTCCCCTTTCGGCGGTCTTGATGTTCGTGGCGTCGGTTCAGGGCAGCGGCGGACCGTCGTCCGGATTGCATCCGGAGATCCAGCGCGTGTTCATCCAATTGGGCGTCGGATGCCCCCAATGGGCGTTGTAGGTCTCGTTGTGGGCGTTCTGCGCGGCCTGCTGGGTGGCGCCGAACCCGACCGACACCGGGCAGATCGTCTTGTAGGAGTTGTACCAGTGGTCGACGTGGTGCATGTTGTCCAGCCAAGCCTTGCCGACGCCGCGCGACGACATGGCTACGTTGGCGAGATCGCGGTACTCGTCGACGTATTGCGAGCCGATGTACATCAGTCCGTGGAAGCCAGTGACGACATGGACGCCGACCGCGGCTTGGAACCACTGCGTGCGCTGGTCGTAGCGGATACTGTTGCAAGACGAGAGGTGCAGGAAGCGCAGCCAGCCCCCCGAGTTCCATCCCAGCCGCATCTTGCTCGGGCTCGCTGCGCAGCTGCCGTCCGGATCCGCGTCATAGATCGTTCCATTCCACTGTCCGGAGCCCCAGCCGCCGTGGAGGCACATGATCCCGGCATCGTTCCAGTCCATCCCCTGACCGGTGTCGTCGATGCCCCAGGACCTCGCACTGTTGTCGGCGTACCGGTTGCCCTGCACGAGACTGAAGTTGCGCCACCAGAGGACCCATCCCTTGTCGCCCATCTTGTGGCGCCAGGCCATGCACATGTCGTCCCACCAGGGGCGCGTCGATCCGCTGCAGCTGCCGCCCCATGTCGTGATCGCCGACGATCCCGCATACTGGGCCCCGGCCGGGAGAGCGCCGAGCAACGGGCAGACGGCCAGAAAGACGAGAATCCTCGTAACCAATCGACTTCTCATTCCATGTTTCCTTTCGTGGACTCACGGCGTGCCCCGGGAAGGGGCTTACTTGACGAGGCCGATCGTGTAATCCATGTAGTACCAGGGTACGGAGAACAGGCGCAACCCGAGGGTCCTCCCATTGGTGCTGGCCGTTGTCCAGCACCAATCGAAGGCGCTCCACGGGAGATGCGTGAAGAATGGGCCAGCCCAGACGGGGCTGAAATCGTCCGCCTCGGCGAAGAAGAGCCAGCTCCAACCACCGACCCATCCCGAGCGAACCTTCTTGGTTTGTCCCGGCGAGATCGCCCACCAGCCCTTCTTAGCCCAGTCCACGCCGCCTTCGCAGCCCGGAGCGTAGTAACCATAGGCCACCCAGAGAAGTTCGTCCGTCTTGTTCTTGAAGTACAAGCCCATGGTTATCGTCCTTCCGATCGCGCAACTCCCCGGGGTGGAAGCTTCGGCATTGGACGCTCCTCGTGCCGAGGTTCCTCCGCCTCTTCTTCTTCGCCTGACCGGTGCTCGGCGCCGCCGGCAATGCGACCGGAAAACAGGGGTCGGCGGTGAATCGTGGCCTCCTCAGGGAGGCTTTCGCTGACTCCCTTCGTCTCCTCGGTTAGTTCTTCTGGCGTGAACTCTCTCGACAGCTTCTTCTCTCGCGCCATAGCTCGCTCCTGTTCTTTCTCCGTGGCGATTCGTGAGGGGTTTGACTTGATCTCTCGGTTCGCTGCGATCCTCGTTTGGTTGACACCTTGCCGCGGAGGCTCGCATTCGGATCGACGAATCTCCGCCCACTCCTCAACCTAGAGTCGCCGGAGGCACCGCGGTTGGGCTAGTCATCGAGGTTTTGCGCCGCCGACTCCTTTTTTGTGGTAGATGTCGCAGGTGGTCTGGCCCACGGCGGGAGTCGGGTGGGTGGCCAGCGCTGAAGACTGGCTCGCGTCGCCGTACCTCGACCGCCTGGTGGCTCGCGTCGCCGGTCACCATGGCGTGCCAGCGGCCGACCTGCCGGACTTGATCCAGGAAACGCGGATCGCGTTGTGGCGGGCCGGACTCGAGTTGCCGGTCAGCGCGGCTCTGGTCGTGAGCATCGCCCGAAACAAGGCGGTCGACCTCGTTCGCAACCAAGCACGACGACGAGCCAGACACCGTGCGGCCCGGGTTCTGGCCGCCACTCCAGAAGTCGATGCAGAGCTCCATCATCTCTTGAGCCTCCGGGTTGCGGCGCTGCCGCAGCGTCTGCGGGAGTTCTACGAACTGCACTACAAGCAGGCTTTGAGCGAGCGCGAGATCGCGCGAGCGTGGGGCCTGTGCCGCGCGTCGGTCCGCTGGCTGGATCACAGATGCCGGGATTGTTTGCTTGGCGCCCGAGAGCCTCCGGCGAGCAAGGCTCGCGTCTCCTAGTCCCGGCCCTCCTCCTCCTTCGTCGTGCCTCGTTGAGCGGATGCCTAGCCCATTCCTCGCGCCTCCGGCGACTATAGAGTGGAGGGTCGATCCACGCTCGTGAATCGGATCACGACACCGACGATGGGCCGGGGCTCACCGCAACCGCACGTCGAGAGACGCGAATTTCCGTTTTGATGGAGAAAAAAGTCATGGCCGTTGAGACTCACGCCGCGCGCGCCAAGCTCGACAAAGAGAGGGCGGAATTCAGGCGGCTGCTCCTGGAGAACCCCAACTACTTCGGGAATCTCAAGGACAGCCCTCTCAAAGCGGTAAAGAAGATCGTTGCCCAGACGCAGTACGAGGAGCTCACCTGCGTTGGCTTCAACCCGGCAAAGAATCTCCTGGAGGCCACGATCGCGGTCAAGCTGCCCTTCGGCTACGGCGGCAACCTCTGCATGGCCGGTACGACGGAGTACGTGCGCTTCTTCCTGGACTACGGCTCCGGCTGGGAGGACGGCGGCCTGGTCGGCGTCAAGGTCCACGACGTCCCGACCGTAAAGGATTGCGCCGACCAGTCCGACAAACCCCTGATCTACGTGGCGAACCTCAAGCGGGACCCAAAAACCCGCTGCTGTGATCATGCGGTGCTGCCCAAGGTCCACGCTATCCTTTCCTGGGAGTGGGTACCGCCGGCCGGGCCGGCCAACGTGGGTTGGCTTCCGCCCTGGGGGAATACGCTCGATTGCAGCATTCAGATCAAACCGCACCCGTGGAACATCCTCTGCATCATCGATTTCCTCAACGAGGGTCTCGGACAGAAGATCAAGGTTCCGCCTCTGTTCGAAGCGACGAAGCTCCATCCCATTCCCCTGCCCGACCCTCCGCCCTTCACGTTGTCCGAGTTGGCCAAGCAGTATGGAGCGGAGCCCCGGGCAACCGCCAAGGCCTTGAAGGTCGAGGCGCACCGTTTCGGTGTGCAGGACCTCCACGCGGCATTAGGAAGCACCTTCGACCTGGAAACGGTCTCCGCCAAGGAGGCTCTCTGGAAATCGTTGGGCCTCGACTGGGCGAGCGCCATCGCCGCGCTCGGCGACACCAGCGCCGATGTCTCCTATGAAGAGCTCGAGTGCCTGGGCCTGGACGAGACTCTTCCGGAACGCCTGGTCGCCACGTTTCGCATCAAGCGTCCCACGGGTTATTCCGGCGATCTGTGTCATGCCGGGAGCCAGGAGTACGTCGCCTTCTGGGCCGACTGGGACAACCAGTGCGAGTGGACATACCTGGGCACGACCGCGGTCAACGTGCACGACATCAAGGAGATCCCCAAGGAAGGCCTTTGCTACTCTGCGATCCTGACGGTAGACCTGAACTGTCGCCGGCGTCCGTGCGGCAAACCGAAGATCGGGCGCGTGCGCGCGGTGCTCTCCTGGGCCGTGCCGCCCTCGACGGTCGACCCCGACAAGCTCAACTACTACGGCAACCGGCTCGATGCCCATGTGCAGATCAACCCTGGAGAGGTGTGTGATCCGAACGAGCCGCAGGCCAAGATCCGCAACATTGGAGGAATCCCCGTCGAGGACATCCTGACCGCGAGCACCGGCCTGACCAAGCCAGGCGTCGCTCCGGCAGTCGTCTTCGCTCACCACCCTGCTTTCACGGCCGATGAATGGGGGCTGGGACGCTCTTGCCCGTTCGGTGGCCAGGTGAAAATCGAGGGCCATTTCTGGGGGACTAGCTACTATTATCGGGTCAAGGTGCACAAGATCGGGGACCCGTACTCTTCCTTCACGGTCCTCGCAGACAGCTTCCTGGTCGAGCGCGCGGATATCGGCTTCGATCTCCAGATCTCCTCGGGCGGCTTCTTCCAATACCTGGATCAGACGCAGTATTCCGACATCGGCCTCGCGTATTGGACCTCCGCCGGCGACGCGCTCTGGGACGTGCAGCTGGACATCGCCACGGCGCCCAACGAGCCCAGCATCATCGCCAGCAGCCCCTGGTACCGCATCCAGTTGGATAACACCGGTCCTGCCGGACCACCCGCGGTTCCGCTCACGATGGACATTCACATCACTTCGGGCGCCGGGGACTGCAAGGACTTCGACGAGGGCACGACGGCGATCATCGGCAACTTCATTGCCGACGACGCGCACTTCGGGGGCTGGTCACTTTCGACGGAGCCGAATACGCTCGCGACGCCGTCGAACCCGCCGACCGTATCGGGCCTCGCCAGCACGGATCCGGCTCCGGGTCCCGGCGGTCATGCCTGGTCGCTGAATACCGATAGCCCGATCCACATGAAGCCGTGCGGGTACGTCGTCCGGCTCGATGTCTCCGATCGGACGATCGTGCACAGCGTGCCCTTTGCCCACAATCGGAACCACATTTCAGTGGGGTTCTGTCTGCGGGAGAAGAGCTGAAGGGCCTACCCCGAAGGTACCGCCTCACTCGCATTTGTTCGTCTTTGGAGATCGGGCGTAAATCGGACCTTCGGTCATGAGCCCTTTGGACTTGGTCAAGCTCACGTCATTGATGGAACGCTCCAGCGGCACACCGGAGATGATCGTTGGGCTAATTGATGGGCCGGTCGCCATCAACCATCCCCATCTGGCGACCGAGAATATCCGCCAGGTTCCGGGCAGCGTGCGCAGCGCATGCACTGAAGCCAATACTACCGCTTGCATGCATGGAACCTTCGTGGCGGGTGTCTTGTCAGCACAGAGAAACACCGGCGCCCCCGCAATCTGCCCCAACTGTACCCTGCTCGTCCGCCCAATTTTTGCCGAGGCGGCATCAGGCAGCGGACAGCCCAGCGCGGCTCCGGGTGAACTGGCACGGGCGATTATTGAGACGGTTGATGCGGGCGCCCGTGTAATTAACTTGAGTGTGGCCATTGCACAGCCATCGTCCGGAAGTGAGCGTGGGTTGGAAGAAGCGCTGAATTACAGCGCGAGACGTGGGGTGATCGTCGTTGCCGCGGCGGGGAATCAGGGAAGAGTTGGAAGTTCAGCCATCACCCGCCATCCGTGGGTCATTCCGGTCGTTGCTTGCGACCTTCAAGGCAGGACGGTTAACTACTCGAACCTGGGAAGTTCTATCGGAAGACGTGGTCTGAGTGCGCCGGGCGATGGCATTTCGAGCTTCGGAGCCGATCGCAAGCCGTTTACGTTGGGTGGAACAAGTGTCGCCGCCCCCTTTGTGACCGGGACGATTGCGTTGCTGCAGTCGGTGTTTCCGGCCGCGACCGCGACGAAGCTGAAACTCGCCGTAACACAAGCCTCTGCACCGCAGCGAGCATCTATTGTGCCACCTTTACTCAATGCCTGGGGGGCGTACCAGGTCATGCTGACTGCCCATGCGAGGGGATGAATGTCATGAGGAGCGAAAGCGAAGGGAACGGCAGCGCAGGCAAACGCGCGCGCCCGCCTTACAGGGTGCGCCTTCCGGGATTCATCCTCGATGAGGACGTTGGTCTCGGCGACGTCATCAAGCGAGCAACTTCTGCGGGCGGGTTCAGACTGTGCTGTGGCTGCGAACGGCGTGCTGCCGTGCTCAACCGCTGGCTTGTTCTCTCTGGCGGGCGCCCGAACTAGATGGGAGCCTCTGACATCTATACCGAAAGGAGGAGAGATACCATGGAACAACCTGAGGTGAGAGATCCATCACCAACCCATGTTGTTGAAGGGATGGAAGCACCAGCAATTGCGCCGTCCTCGGGCAGCCTCGCACGAGCAACGTCCTCCCCGCAGGTTGGAACAGAGACCTGCGGTAGCTGCGGAAGCCCGGCAGGAGCTAATCCCTATAGCGCCGGGGCGATGGGCTTTGTGTATGCGCTAGGCAGGGTGGAGCCGCGCTTTCCAAGCCTCTCGGTCGAGAAGGAGTTTGCACAGGCCACCGGGAGAGCGGAGACGAACGGGCTGACAGATCGACAGGCGCTCCATTCGGTGCTGTCAAAACCAGAGAACCGCTATCTGGTGCGTCATTTGTGCTGGGTGCTAACGATTGAGGGTCTGGACACTTATATCGTGCAGCCGCGCGACCCTGCGGACTTCAATCTGTTGGTAGAAGCGCTCCGCCCTACGCCGAGCCCCATGGACGTCGACGTTGTTGTTGGGGTGCGAGGCCCAATCGCTCCGCCGGAGCTGTGCAATGGGCTGACGGCGCCTATCGTCGTGTTCGATCAGATCTATTCCCTTGACCGCGACGCGCTCATCACATCCATTCCGCGGCCTGCCAAGGCTACTGAAAAGCAGTTTAAGCCGGCGGCGGAGGAGCTGTTCGATAGGATCATGCAGATGACAGACAACGCCGGTGGGACGGACGAGCATCGGGCGCTGAACTTTCTCTCCGTCCGCTATCCCGCCATCTACGCACGGGCTGCTGAAGGATTCGCGCGGGACTTTTCGTTGACCGCTGTCGAAGTGCGTCCCTCAGCCCTCGGCGGCATGCGCAGGATTGTCGATGTCACCTTCTCTTTCTCTAACCGCAACACTGATTTCACCGAGAAGTCCTTTGTACGTGTGGATGTGACTGAGGAGTTCCCGTTCCTTGTCACCAAACTGTCGCCGTACTTCGACCGTTGAACCCGGAGCCCGAAAGGAGTTAGCGAAATGAACATGCCAGGCTTTACTGCAGAAGCCGCTCTCTACAAGATGCGCCGGCACTACCGAGTTGCTGGGGAATGGGCTGGCGCGACCTCCGGGCGTGTCGTTCTGGCGCAGGTTCCCGTTTGCGGAACCTTTGCTGGATGCCATGTCGACCCGATGCTGGGTGCGAACTGCCCGAACCAGTGTGTGCATCGATGTGAGGACTCACCAGGTCACATCATAACTGAATGCTGCCCACCCGGGCTTTGCGACGGGCCGCCAACGTCTGGCGATTGCTGCGAAGAGATTTGCTGCAAGGCGAGCTGCGCGTAGGGCGAAAGCCTAGCTCTGAGAGTACCAGAAAGGAGGTACGGAGGTATGAACGTACCAAGATTTACGGCAGAAGCCTCGCTCTACAAGACGAGAGGATGCTATTCCGTTGCAGCGGGCTGGACTGATGCGGCACACGGTCGTGTCGTTCCCGCGCAGTGGTGCGGTCCCTGTCATGTACTCGCGGGTTCCGCCTGCCCCGGCCACTGCATGCAATGGTGTTCTACTGCTTCGTCTAGCTTTCCCATTTTGCCGAGATGCTGCCCACCGGAGCAGTGCGGCCAACCACCGTCCGATGAACCTTGCTGCAAAAAGGTTTGCTGCAAGGCGAGCTGCGGGTAAGGCGAAGGCGTTTCTGGGTTGAAGGCCTCTAACTAACACGTTCCAGATCATGGGTATGCCGCCTTTGCTCGGACGGACGACCACAGCTAACGACGGCAGACCCGATGCAGAGCCGGTAGCCGTCGGGGATAGGAACTTCCATTTCGGGCGCCAGACCGGGTGACGGTATAGACCGAGGCGTGGAGGGGCCTTGGGTGGCACTGCGGCGGGGCAACCGGCAGCCGAAGGCTCACGGCGCGTGCAGGCGGGGTCTGTCTCGATGTCCTTCGACGGCCTTGCTGCGCTCCGGCTCCCGTTCGACCGCGCGCTCTGGCTACAGCTTTGGCCTGACCGGCTTTCCGGTGGCCCGATCGCGCGGATAGAGAAGGACGTGCCGTCCATTCTGGATCTGGAAGATGCGGACCTCGTAGTCGAGCGGGTCCCCGTGCTCGTCGAACCGGAGATGCTCGAGGGGAAGCTTCAGGTCGGTTTCGGCAAGGGCGGCGCGGACTGTCTTCCGCTCGGGCGGGACGGAACGGCCGGCCGCTTTCTCCAGCGCCACCAGGACGGCGCGCGCCGCCGCGTAGCCATACATGCTGAGCGGCTCCGGCGGATGACCGAACTGCCTTGAGAATCCGATCTCGTAGGCACGGCTTCCTTCCAGGTCTCCCGACAGCGACATCCCGGGCTCCCAGGCGATCGCTCCCATCGCCCCTTCCCCGAGCGGACCCAGTCGCTCGATCAAAGAAGGGAACTCCATACCGAAGGCACCGACGACCGCCAGGACCGGACCCTTCAGCCCGTGGATCTGCCGGAGCAGAACGAGGTTGTCCGCGAAGAACCCATCCATCAGCAGGAGCTGTGCCCCGCTCGACTTCACGCGGGTCACCAGGGGTATGAAATCGGGTGTCCCCGTCTGGAAGCTCTCGAAGGCGGAGACTCTCACGCCCCGTGCCTCGAGCCTTTCCTTCTGCAGCCGCGCGAGTTGTGTGGCTCCCGGAGTGCTGGAGTAGAGGATCGCCACCTGCTTCACGGGCAAGAGCTCGAGGGGAACGGCCGTCGTGGCGTCGACGAACGGCTCCAGCCGGCTGACCCGAAAGAAGTACGCATTCCCGCGTTGCGTCAAACGCCGATCGAGTGAGGAGCTCGCGACATAGGGGACGCGCTCCCGCTGTGCCACCTGAGCCACTGGACCGACGATGCTGTCCACGTAGCCTCCCACCAGGGCGCTGACCCGTTGCCGGACCGCCAGATCATAGGCCGCGCTCGTCGCTTCGTCGGGCCGGCCTCCGTCGTCCCTCGTCAAGAGCTTCACGGGGTGGCCGAGGATTCCCCCTCGGCCGTTGATCTCCGAGACGGCATAGACGATTCCTTCATGCACTGCCGTTCCCTGGGCAGCCAGGACGCCGCTCAAGGAGTCGATCTCCCCGATTCGGATCTCCGCCGCCCGCTTCGGCTTCGAGGACCCTTGCGCTGCGAGGAGTCCCAATGCCAGCAACGAGCCGAAGACCGCGGCCCGCGGAAGCTCCATCTCTCTAGCCGGCGCGAACGCGCCGGCTAGGCTCGGACCGCGCCGACTGGTTGCCGGGCCTCGGCGAGCAGCATGCGGGTCCCGTCGGAGCGGGCCGCGTCGCGCTCCGCCTGGATGGCGGCCAGACGCGACTGCCAGGGTGAAAGCCGGAAGGGGGCTCCCCCGCCCTTCGGGAAGTCGAGGTAGGCGTCGATGAGATCCCGATAGAACCGGACCATGCGCTCCACGAGCGGCACGGAATACTCTCGTCCCTGCACCTTGAGGCAATGGACGCCGATATCGATCAGCTGCGGAATGTCCTCCAGGAGGAAGAAGGCGTCGTTCTTCAACGCCACGCTCTTTTCCCACATCTCTTCGCCGCTATAGAGCTCCCACGATTCCATGCAGACGCGGTAGTCGAGGCCCCCGCGGTTGGGGCTCCCCTTGAACAGGTCTTTCCCGAAGGGGTCCGCCGTGCGCTCGAGCCGGTGATACGGGGACATCCAGCATTTCCCGAGGTACGTGTAGCACTTGTTGGCGTGGATCAGGATCTCGATGCCGACGTCGATCTGCTCCTTGCGGGAGGCCAGCTCC
>WNFV01013131.1_pt1 | contig 16149 bp, 14 predicted proteins | sample 5400101 | NCBI WGS metagenome assembly WNFV01 (sample SAMN13153361, study PRJNA577476) | soil metagenome | isolation source: 115 cm soil or saprolite under grassland replicate 1 | place: USA:California | collected 2016-06-15
ACTGGCATGGGAGCCCCCGGATCATAGCGTGGGCTGCACCTGAGTGTCCGTCGACCCTGAGGGTGAGCGCACATGGAACGTCACGAGCAGCGACCCGATGCGGATGGAATCGCCATCGGCGAGCTGGACTGGCGAGGTCACGCGCTCTTTGCCGCGAAAAGTGCCGTTCTTGCTGCCAAAATCCTCGAGCACCGTTCCTTCAGCCGTCACCACGAGACGCGCGTGCCGGCGAGAGACCGTCGACGCGTCGAGCCTGATCTCGACATCCGGATCGCGTCCCACCACGTGTTCCCCGTCTGACAGAGGAAAGCGCCGCCTGCCCCACTCGAGCCAGCACGAGGGTCGATCCGGTCCCGATGCGCTCGGCAGGGTGGTTGCGTCCCCGCAAAACGCGTAGCCGAACCCGTGCGCGGTCCGGACGAACAGAGGGGCGCGGGCCCGGTCACCGAGTGCCTCTCGAATCTCGGCTACGAGGTTCGAGAGGTTGGCCTCGGCGACGAAGGTCTCGGGCCAGAGACGTTCCTGCAATACAGCCTTCGACAGGACTTTCGGACGAGCGAGGACGAGCGTCGCGAGCAGCTCGAACGCCTTGGGCGCGAGGTGAATCACGCGTTTTCCCCGCGTCAGTTGCCTGGTATCGAGATCGAGAGTGAACGGGCCGAAGCGGATCTTCACGGCGGCAGCCTGGGAAAACCCTGCAGAGTCCCTGTGAATCTCCTGAGACTCGCGCCTGCTCGATCCCTATCGTACGTCACGTGAATCCAGGCAAATCGAGTTGGATCGGCGGTCCACCGGGCACAAAACAGGAGGTCCTCATGCGCTCCCATTCCTCGCTTTTCTCTTACAGGCTCTGCTCCCTCGTAACGGGTCAGTTCCGGCGCCTCGGCAGACGCTTTCTCCTTCCCATCCTATCGACCCTGCTCCTCTTTTGTCCGAGTCTTGCCGGCGTTGCTTCGGCCGGCGTCAACACATGGACGACCAACAGACCGGAAGGGAGACGGATCCAGCCGCTGGCTATCGATCCAGCGAACCCGGCCACGCTCCCGGCCGTGCTATTGGCAGCGCCCAGGTTCTCGGAGTGGTCGCCTCCGGTCAACCTCGGCCCGATCCTCAATTCCCGGTTCAACGACGCCGGCCCGGCGCTCTCCAAGGACGGCCTGAGCCTCTACTTCCAGTCGGGCAAGCACGAGCTCATGCGGTCGATCGCGTCGAAGAAGGATGTGTATCAACCGTTCGGTCTCCCGTGCGGCGGGGCTGACATCGAGGGCATCGCCTGCGGCGCGACAAAGTCCCGGGACCTCACGACAACCGACTGCCGGGACAGCGGCTACTACTTTGATTTCTATTCCTTCTCTGGAACCGCCGGACAGCAGGTTACGATCAGACTCACATCTTCTGGTTTCGTTCCTGGTATCGGGCTTTACGACCCGTTTGAGCAGCTCACTGCAGGCGCCTACAACGCCCAGGGCGGAACGAGCACTCTCCTGGTGTTCACTCTGAACGTGTCCGGCACTTGGCGCATCGGCGTGAGCGGCGACACAGACGAGACGGGCGCTTATACCCTTACGCTCGAGTGCTCAGCGGCCGCGAGTTGCGTTCCGGACCCGACGGCGCTGTGTTTGAACAACGGCCGTTTCCGGGTCGCGGCGACGTTTCTGACGCCGGATGGCCGCAGCGGAAATGGGCAAATCGTGCCGGAGACGTCCGACACCGGGCTGTTCTGGTTCTTCAGCGCGAGCAACATCGAGGCGATCGTCAAGGTCGTGAATGGCTGCGCTTTCAACGACCGATACTGGGTTTTCGCAGCCGGTCTGACGAATGTACAGGTGGTCTTGACCGTCACCGACACCTCGACTGGCGAGACACGAACCTATACCAATCCCCAGGGGACGCCGTTTGCGGCGATCCAGGACACCAACGCCTTCGCGGCCTGTCCGTAAAGACCCTTCCGGAGAGGTGGTCCTGTTTCAGGAAGGACGGCGACGAGTCGGACGATCTCGTCGCCGTCCACCTCGAACCGGATCTCCTTCGTTGGCAGGTTCGAGCTAATGCGCTTTGACGCGGCGGCGCGGGGAGGCTGTCGCCTTTGCCGCCCCGGGCCGCGCGCGGACGGCTCGTTTCCGGGAAGAGGGCGCCTTCCGGTCCGCCGTCGCGCTTGCCGCGGCGGTCTTCGGCCTTGCTCGTGGCGCCGCCGTTGTCTCGAGCAGTACCTCCCGCATCGGCGGGATCGCATCCGGGGCCTGCTCGAACCCGCAGCCTGCGCGGTCGCACGCGAGAACCGAGCCGCCCTTTCGCTCGCGCAGCAGCAAGTACGGGTTGCCGCACTTCGGACAGGCCTGCGGGATCGGCCGCGCGTTCAGCGAGAAATCGCACGCGGGATAATTCACGCATCCGTAGAACGGCCGGAACCGGCCTCGCCGCTCGACGATCGCGCCGCCGTCTTTTGGGCACTTCACGCCGGTGTCGCGCACCGGCTTCGGCGGCTTGTACTTGCACGCCGGATAGCTCGAGCAGGAGACGTACGCTCCGTACCGCCCGTGCCGGCGCACGAGCGGGCTGCCGCAATTTGGGCACGACTCCCCCGTCGGCTCGTCGGGGCGCGCTTCGGCCTTTCCCCGCTCCAGGACGACGTTCACGATGTTGCGGCAGCGCGGATAGGCCGTACACCCGAGGAACGCCTTTCCGGTCCGGCTCTGGCGCAGCTTCATCGGTGAGCCGCACTCCTCGCAGGCCGTCGCCTCGATCTCTGCGGCGTCGATCGCGTCCTCGTCCGGGTCCGGGATGTGCACCGTGAACGTGCAGGCGGGATATCCGCTGCACGCGATGAAGAGTCCGTTCTTCCCCATCCGGAGCTTCAGCTTCTTGCCGCACTGCGGACACTTTTCCGAGAGGTCCGCGGCGATCGGCAGAAAGTGGAGCAGCTCGCGCGCCTGGACGAGAGGGATCCCGGCTTTGCCCGAGACCATCGCGCGGAGCGCCCGGTCCCGGTCGCGCGTGAACTTCTGGTCGAATTCGGCGAGCGCGTTCTGCCAGGTGATCTTTCCTTCCTCGACCTCGTCCAGACGCTCCTCCATCCGCGCCGTGTACCCCGTTTCGAAGAAATCGTCGAAATAAGGGATCAGGAGCTCGAGCACCGTCCGGCCGAGAGCCGTCGGGATGAACCGCCGGTCCCTCTTACGGACGTATTCGCGATCCTCGAGCTTCCGGAGGATCTCCGCGTAAGTCGAAGGCCGGCCGATGCCGTTCTCCTCGAGGAACTTGACGAGCGACGCTTCGTTGTAGCGCGGCGGCGGCTGCGTCTCCTTGCGCTCCGGCTTGATGGCGACGAGCTTCAACGTCTCGCCGGCCGAAAGACTCGGCAGCTTCGCGCCGTCCTTCTCCGCGTCCTCGTCCTCCTCCGGCGAGACTCCGTAGACCGCGAGATACCCCGGCGTCTTCAAGGTCGATCCGGACGCGCGGTAGAGCGCCCGGCCCGCCTCGATCTCGGCGCTGACGGTGTCGTACACGGCCGGTGCCATCTGCGAGGCGACGAACCGCTCCCAGATGAGCCGGTAGAGCTTCGCTTCGTCGGAAGAGAGATGCCGGGCGACCTCGTCGGGCGGCAGCGCGAGGTCGGTCGGCCGGATCGCCTCGTGGGCATCCTGCGTGTCGCGCTTCCCGCGGAAGACGCGGGCCGACTCGGGCAACACGTCGGGGCCCGAGCCGAACCGCGCCCCGATGTGCTCGCGCAGCGCCGCGAGCGCCTCGTTCGAGACGCGGGTCGAGTCCGTTCGCATGTAGGTGATCAGACCGACCGTACCGCGCCCCGGAATCTCCCGGCCTTCGTACAGGCGCTGCGCGATCTGCATCGTCCGGCGAACGGCGAACCCGAGGCGGCGCGCGGCGGCCTGCTGGAGCTGCGAAGTGATGAACGGCGGCGGCGGGTTCTTGCGCCGCTCGGACGTGTCGACTCTGGCGACGCGCCAGGCCGCGCGCTCTGCCTCATCGCGAACGCGTGCCGCGGCCGCTTCGGAATCGAGGCGGGGATCGGTCCCGTCGAACTTGAGCTTCTGCCCCTCGAAGGAGACGAGCTTCGCGGTGAACTGCGGCAACGCCCCGGCCTCCAGGTCGGCGTCGACCGTCCAGTATTCGACCGGGACGAACGCCTCGATTTCGCTCTCGCGCTCGCAGATGATCCGCAGGGCGACCGTCTGGACCCGGCCGGCCGAGAGGCCGCGCCAGATCTTCTTCCAGAGGAGGTCGGACACCTCGTAGCCCACCAGCCGGTCGATGATCCGTCGCGCCTGCTGCGCGTCCACCAGCCGCGAATCGATCTCGCCGGCGTTCTCCATTGCCGCCAGCACGGCCTTCTTCGTGATCTCGTTGAACCGGACCCGCTGGAAACGCTTCCCCTTCATCGAAGAGGTGAGCGCTTCCTTCAAATGCCACGAGATGGCCTCGCCCTCCCGGTCCGGATCGGCCGCAAGGTAGACGGCGTCGGCTTTCGCAGCGGCTCGCTTCAGCTCCTGGAGCGTCTTTTCCTTGCCATGGAGAACTTCGTAGGTGGGCTCGTAGGAATGCCCGCGGTCGACGCCGAGCCCCTTTTTCGGAAGATCCCGGACGTGCCCGTACGAGGCGAGCACGCGAAAGTCCTTGCCCAGGAATTTCTCCAGGGTGCGCGCCTTCGCGGGCGATTCGACGATGACGAGGTTGTTCATCGAGAGCGTGGGACCCTGCCACATTCGGGTTGCCGAGCGCAAACCGGGAGGTCCCGCACCGATCAGAACAAGGAGCTATTCCCGGGAGCCGTTAGCCGTTCGCTCTGAGCAGTTAGCCTTCCCTCCGGTCACCTTCTCGCCGCTCCGTATCGCCCCGCGTCGCAGACGGCCAGTCCCGCTCCCTCGAGCTCGAAGAGCGCCGCGAGAACGGTCGCCGCGGGAAGGTCGAGCGACTGCGCGAGATCCTCCGCCGAGAGCGACTCCTCGCGGAGAAGGGCCTCGTAGAGCCGGATCGCTTCGGGGGAAAGATCCGCGGGGACTTTCGTCCCGACTGGCGCACGGTTGCCGGGCGCGCCGATGGACGGGAAGAGCTCGGCGAGCACGTCTTCCGCGCCGCGACACAGGATCGCGCCGTCGCGCAGCAGCTCGTGCGCGCCCATCGAGGTCTCCGAGAACACGCTGCCCGGCACCGCGAAGACGTCGCGCCCGGAGTCCGCGGCAAGGCGTGCGGTGATGAGAGATCCGCTGCGCCGCGAAGCTTCGACCACGACCACGCCGACCGCGAGCCCCGCGATGATGCGGTTGCGGATCGGGAAGTTCTGGGGGCGCGGCTCGGAGCCCGGCGGAAACTCCGAGAGGAGGAGATCGGTCGCCGCCATCGCTTCCTTCAAGCGCGTGTGCTCCCGCGGATAGTCCACGTCGAGACCGCATCCGAGAACGGCAACGGTCCCTCCCGGTCCCTCCCGCGCGGCCTCGTGCGCCGCGGCGTCGATGCCGCGCGCGAACCCGGAGACGATCGTCACTCCTGACTGGGAGAGCTCACGGGCCAGCCGCGCGGCGACGTCCCGCCCGTAGCGGGTCGCGTTGCGGGAGCCCACGACGGCGACCGCCGGAAGCTTCAGCCTCTCGAGCCGGCCGAGCGCAAAGAGGAGGAACGGGGGGTCCGCGATCTCGGCGAGCGACCCCGGGTATTCCGGGTCGAACGCCGTGACGATCCGGAGGCCGGAAGCCTCGACCGACGCCGCCCAGCGCTCGGCGGCGGCGTCTTCCGGCCCCGCGAGGATGGCGCGGGCCCTCGCCCCGGAGCCCAGGCGCTCCGCGAGCTCCCCTTCTTCGGTGGAAAGGATTGCTTCGAGCCCGCCGCGCTCGCGCAGGACCGGCCAGACCCTTTGGGGGGTCAGCTCCCGGGACCGAGCCCAGGAGATCGCCGTCCGCCGCGCGAAGTGCATCCGAAACATATTTTTCCCCAACGCGAAGGGACGCTCCGGGGCGCGAGCGTCTTCATGTTTTCTTGAGGAATCGACGAGCAGGTCCGGATTCGACTACCGCACAACGTCGAAATTCCGCGGGCGCGAAACGCCTTTCCTATAATAGCCGCCCCATCCGGGGGTCGAGGATGCGAGTTTGAAGAAGGCTGCGCTGGTTCTCGGGGCCGCTCTCGTGGCGGCGGGGTGCTCCTCGTACTCCCGAACGGAGAAGGCGCAGACCCAGATCTCCTTCGGTACCGCGGTCGCCCGGAGAGGACTCTGGCGCGAAGCGGCCTTCCGGTTCGAGAAGGCCGTCGAGAAGGAGCCGAACAACGCCCGGGCGCACAACAACCTCGCGGTGGCGCTCGAGGCGGAAGGCGAGTTCGCGCGAGCGCTCGCCGAGTACAAGAAGGCGCTCGAGCTCGATCCGAACGATACCTACATTCGGCGCAACTACGCGCGTTTTGCGGAGTTCTACACGTCCTACACGCGCACGACGGGAAAGGCGACCGGTGGCTCGTAGCGTCCGACTGCGGGGATCTGCGCGGACGGCCGCGCTCCTGCTCGCGGCTCTCCTCGCCGCTCTCCCCGCGTCCGCCGGCGTGGCGCAGGTCCGACTGAAGCTGCCGTTGAAACCCCGGCTACCGCTGCGAGGCAACGAGAGAATCGTGCTCGCGCCGTTCGTGATCGCAACCGAGGCCGAGAAGGCGCGCGACAAGCGTCTCCAGAACGTGGACCTCCAGGCGGAGTTCCAGAGGTTTCTGAAGAAACAGATCGAGAAGAAGACGAAGCTCGAGATCGTCCCTGTCCCGCCCGAGCTGAAGCTCCCGACCCAGAATCTCTCCGAGCTGGGGCGCTCGACCGAGTTCTGGCGTGCGCTCGGAGTTCAAACCGGCGCCGAGATCCTCATCTCCGGGAGCCTCGAGTTCCGGGTGGAAGACCGCTCCGGCTACAAGACCGAGGAATACGTCTCACCGATCGATGGCCGAACCTATTACCGGCAGGTTTACGTCGAGCAGACCGGGTTCCTTTTCGACATCGTGTTCCTCGTGTTCGACGGCCATTCGGGCGAGAAGATTCTCCAGGACGAGTTCAAGGACTTCCGCCAGACCGGAGGCCGCCGGGCCGACGAGCTGCAGGGCCTCTTCGAGAACCTGTTCTCGCTGGAGAACCAGATCCTGAACCTCTTCGTCGCTCGCGACCGCGAAGCCGAGCGGTACATCTTCACCGACTGAGCCAGACTGGCCGAGGCAACGACCATCCGACATCCCGTACACCGCAGCGAGCACCCTCTTCACCGTCATCCCGAGCGCCCAAGGCGCGAGGGATCCCTCGCGGAGCCTGTCCCGAGCGACGGCGAGGGGCTCGGGATGACATTGAGGAGGGCTTGCGACATGAAGAAGATCGCGATCGCGCTCACCCTCGTCTTCTGCGCCGCCGTCCCGGCCTCTGCGCAGTTCGGGAAGAACAAGATCGTCTACGACCGGTTCGACTGGAAGATCTATCGCTCGACCCACTTCACCGTCTACTTCTACGAGTCGGAGAGGCCGGCGCTCGCCAAGGTGACGTCGTACGCCGAGAGCGCCTACGACGATCATTCGCGCGCGCTCAACTTCCAGATTCCGAAGCCGATCAACCTGATCTATTACGCCACGCACTCCGACTTCGAGCAGACCAACACCCTCCTGAACTTCATTCCGGAAGGGGTCGGCGCGTTCGCGCTCCCCTCCCGCAACCGGATGGTCCTCCCCATCGACCTGCCGGACGAGAAGCTCCAGCAGTTGATCAGCCACGAGCTCACGCACGTCTTCCAGTTCGAGATCCTTTTCGGAGGCAACTACATCCGGGCCGCCACGACGAATGCGCCGCAGTGGTTCATGGAGGGAATGGCCTCCTACTTCGGCAACGATGAGGACAACAAGGACCGGATGGTTCTCCGCGACGCGGTCCTCGCCGATCAGGTCCCCCAGATCGCCGAGAGCGGCAACGTCGCGGGCTTCTTTGCGTACCGGTTCGGCCATTCGGTCTTCGACTTCATCGAGGCGGAGTGGGGAAAGGACGCGGTCCGCGACTTCGTCTTCGAGTTTCGCAACCAGATCGGCGGCAACGTCGAGAAAGTGATCAAGCGCGCGTTCAACCTCTCCGCCGAGGACTTCGACGTCAAGTTCCGCCGCTTCCTCCGGCAGAGGTACCTGAAAATCCTGACCGAGAAAGGTGAACCGATCGACTTCGGCGAGCGCTTCAAGCTCGTGGAGGAGCCGTCGGCGGACCTGACGCCGCGGGCCTATCCGTCCGGAGATTTCGTCGCCGCCATGTCGACCCTGAAGGGCGACGCCGACGTCGTCGTGCTGTCGACGGCCGACCGCAAGCTGTACCGCAACCTGACGAAGGGTTACACGACCAAGTACGAGTACATCGTCAGCCAGTGGTTGACGACGGGTCCGCTCGGCGGCGGAGACCTCGCCGTCTCCTCCGACGGCAACACGGTTGCGGTCTTCGCCCGGCGCGAGCGCGGCCGCGAGATGCTCCTCTTGAACGCCCTGGACGGCGGGATCCGGGAGCGCGTCGAGATGCCCGGGCTCGACCAGCAGCTGAACCCGGCCTTCTCTCCGGACTCGAACACGGTCGTGTTCCGGGCGATGAAGGAGGGGCGCGCGGACATCTGGGCCTACTCGCTCGCGGCGAAGACGCTCACGAACCTGACCGACGACGCTGCATTCGACTTCGGCCCGGCCTATTCCCCCGACGCGCCAATCCCGGGTCGAGGCAGCAGATCACCTACGGGGACTGGAACGACGAGGACGTGTCGGTGACCCCGGACGGCAAGAGGCTCTTCTTCACTTCCGATCGGGACGGCGGCATCTACAACATCTATTCGATCAACCTGGAAAACGGCGAGACGAACCTCCACACCAACGTGGTCGCCGGCGCCTTCTCACCCACCGTTTTCATCGGCAAGGACAACACCGAGAAGCTGGTCTTCTCCGCGTACTACAAGCGGCGGTTCACGCTCTACATCGCTGATGCAAAGAAATCCGTTCGCCGGCTGCCGGAGCTCGCGCCAGCGGTCTCCCCCGCTGGTCCCGAATCCGAAGCGCCTTTCCAGTCGGCGATCGAGGTCTCTGTCGATCCCGAGAAGATCAAGCCGCGGGCGAGCCACAAGCTCCAGCTCGAGGACGCGCAGGTCGTCGCGGGCGTCAACACGGACCAGACGTTCGTGTCCAATACAGTCCTCGTCTTCGGAGACAACCTGGGAGACCGTCGCCTGATCGCGCAGTTCCAGTCGCTGTCTTCGTTCACGAACTTCAACTTCATCTACTTCAACCTCACGCACCGCCTGCAGAAGGGTTTCGCCCTCTTCGACGACCGGACTTTCTTCCTCGGGATCAACCAGGCGACCGTGTACCAGGAGTGGGGACCCCTTTCCGGCCGGCGATTCGCGCTGTCCTACTCCTACTCCCCCGATTTCAAGAAGGACGAGAACACGATGGTGCCGGGGCAGCACGACTCCGGCACGCTCTCCTCGGACGTCACGGTCGACATCCGGCGGTACTTCAAGATCACCGCGCGCTCGCTCCTCGCCATCCGCTTCTTCGGCGCCCACTCGACCGGCAACTTCCCGAACGTCTACTACTTCGGCGGACTCGATACGCTGCGCGGCCTCTCCTTCCGCGAGCAGATCGGGAACACCGTCGGCTACGCGAACTTCGAGTACCGCTTTCCCCTGATCGACATCCTGCAGACTCCCCTACTCGCTTTCCGAAACATCCGGGGACAGGTGTTCGTCGACGTCGGCGGCGCGGCGCTGAAGGACCAGAGGTTCGTCTTCTGGGAAAAGGATCCGAACGGCGGAGGCCGACATCTGAAAGACGGGAGGGCCTCCTACGGAATGGGCTTCCAGCTGTCGCTCCTCGGCCTCGATCTCCACTGGGACTTCGCGAAGCTGTGGGACTTCAAGAAGACGCTGTCCGGGTTGAAGACATCCTTCTACATCGGAGCGCAGTTCTAGGGGTCAGGTCTCCACTTGCCACTTCGCTCCTCGAAGTGGCAAGACCAGTCCGGCTCGATAGCGATTCTGGCGAGTCGTGAAGACCTGACCCCGTGACGTACAATCTTTTTTCGCGTGCCCCCCCGCAGCTCGTTGGCGATCCGGGTGCTTGGCACCTACGGCGGCTCCGCGCCCGGATACCGGATGACGACTTTCGTGATCGACGGCGAGACCGCCCTCGATGCGGGCGCTCTCACCGAGTCGCTGCCGCTGGCCGCGCAGCGCCGCATTCGCCGGGTCGTCCTCACACACGCGCACTTCGATCACTGCGCCTCACTCCCCTTCCTCGTCGCCAACCTCGCCGGACGCGAGTCGGCTCCGCTCGAGGTCGCCGCGCCTGCGCCGGTGCTCGCGGCGATCCGCCGGCACGTGTTCAACGACTCGACCTGGCCGGACTTCACGCGGCTCCCGTCGGCATCGCGTCCCACCCTGCGCTTTCGAACGATTGCCGAAGGACGCCCGTACCGCGCCGGCTCCGTGACCTTGACGCCGGTTCCCGTCAGCCATCTCATCCCCGGCTACGGCTATATCGTTTCGAAGCCGGGCCGCGCGGTCGTTTTCTCGGGAGATACCGGACCCACCGAGCGTCTCTGGAAGGCCGCCTCCCGAATTCGGAACCTGAAGGCGATCTTCCTCGAGGTGTCCTTCTCCGACGATCAGGAGGATGTCGCACGCGAATCGAAGCACATGACACCGCGGCTGGTGGCGCGGGAGCTCGCGAAGCTGCCGGCGAAAGTTCCGGTCTACCTGTACCACATGAAACCGCCGTCGCTTGCGCGCATCCGCCGCGAGATCGCCGCAATCGGCGAGCCGCGGTTGAAGCTCTTGGAGCCGGAGCGAAGCTTCCGGTTCTGACGTGGAAATGTCGCGGGGACAGGCCCTGCGGGCCTGCACCCGCCACAGTCAAAGCAGCCGCGACCAGGCAAGAAGATCCACCGCGAGCGTGCCCGCCATGCGGCCCCGAGCGGAGTCGTTCTTCAGGAGATCCTCGCGGGCGTCGGACAGGACCGCCTCCCGGACGAGCCAGGTCTCGCCGTCGTGCACCTCGACCCGCAAGAAAAGGGTCGCGATCCGGCCGTCGCCGGAGCGCCGCCGGATCTCGAGGGCCCTTCGGGTCGGGTCCGGCGAGACCTCTTCCTCGAAACCCGCCTCCGCCATCCCTGGCGGTGTGAGCCGGAAACGCCAGCCCTCCCCTTGGACGTCCGCGACGCCTTCCATCAACCGTCGATATCCCGCCGGGCTCGCGATCGGTCGAAACGCCTCTTCCGGATCGGCGGCCACGGAGAGATACGCCGTGATCCGCGCATCGGCGATGTCGGGTTCCGGGTCGCCGGAGATCGAGAACGCGCGGCGCAAGACCTCCAGCTCGATGCCGAAGAGCTCCGCGAGCTTGCCAGCCCGATCGCCGGAGAGCGGGATTCGCGTCCGCGTGTGGAGGTCGTCCACCCGGACTTCGCCGCGCGTGAACGTCCGGACATGAGCGCCTTCGCGCCGCTGGACCGACACGCTTCGAAGGAACTTCGCATCCGGATGGAAGGTGCGCCGCCAGCGGTCGAAGAACTCTTCCTCCGACACGGGATCGCGGAAGATCTCCAGCCGGCGCGGCCCGTCCGGCACGCCCGAGGAGAACCGGACCAGGATTCCCCGATCGCTCTCGCTCGCCGACAGCCCCAGGATTTCCGTCTCGACCTCTCCCCCGCCCGCCGGAAGGAGCGCGGGCAAGGGAAACCCGACGTCGGCGATCCAATCCTTTTCCGCGATCGAGACGACGACCGCGACGTGGTCGAAGTCCTTCTCGACTCGCCCGAGCGCCTTGCGGGTCGCGAAACCGAGCTCTCTCGCGAGCGCGTCGAACGCGGCGACGCGCGCGTAGCAGGTCCCGCCCGTTCCCGCATCGAGGAAATCCCGCCAGAAGAGGTCGGGCGTCCGGGGCTTCTCCGCAGGATCCGCGACGTCCGAGTCCCGCAGGATCTTCGACGCGGTCTCGAACGGGACGCGGGCGTTGAACCGACGAAAGATCGTTTCCAGATACCCGAGGGAAGGCTCTTCGGTGGTGAGCTCGAGAGCGTCGAGCACGTCCTCCGCCGGAAAAGTCACACCTTTTTCGCGAGACGGGCGACGAGCGCTTCGATTCTGCGCCGCGCTTCGGCAGAGAACCAGAAGTCGAGAAACAGATCGTCCGCCGCCACCCGGTCGAAGCAGGCGAGCGCGCCTGCTCTCGCCCGTCGCTTGATCTCGGCGTAGGCGGGTCGCGAGCGTTCGGCGAGCTCCCGGGCACGGTCGAGGGACGCGTCGAGGAGGTCCGTCGGCGGAACGACGCGGTCGACGAGGCCCGTCTCGAGAGCCCTCGCGCCGGAGACGTTGTCGCCGGCGGCGGCGAGGCGCTCGGCTCCGCGGTCGCCCAGGAGGTGTCGGAAGATCTCGTAGCACGCTCGCGGGATCGGCACCCCGAGCGCGACCTCCGACAGGCCGAACTCCCCGTTGCCCTCGGCCGCGATCCGTTCGTCGGCGGCGGACGCGAGAATCAAGCCTCCCGCGATCGCATGGCCGGGAAGCGCCGCCACGACCGGAGCGTCGAATGTGAAGAGCTCGCGCATCAGAGCGGTGAAGTCGGCGAGGAATTTCTCCATCTCTCGACGATCGAACCCGGCGACGAGGGGAAGGTCCCACCCCGCGGAGAAGAGCTTCTGCGACGACGCCAGCACCAGCGCGGCGGCGCCCGCGTGCTCCGCGAGAGCGGCGCGCAACTCCGCGACGAGCGCCGGGGCGATCGCGTTCGCTCGCGGCCGGTCCAGCGTGACGAGGGCGATTTCCCCGTCGCGGATTTCCGAGCGGACGAGACTCAGGCGGTCCTCCGCGCGAAGCTCCGGGATCCGAACGCGAGCTCGTGGACGGTCGCATCGGACGTCAGCTCCGGGTGGAAAGTCGCGGCGATCACGTTTGCCTCCGCGACGAGCACCGGCTCGGACTGGCGCGTCGCAAGGATCTCGACCTTCGGACCGACCCGTCGGATCCTGGGCGCGCGGATGAACACCGCGGGAATCGCGCCGCCCAGCTCGGGCGCGTCGACCTCGCCGATGAAAGAGTCGACCTGCCGCCCGTACGCGTTGCGCTCGACGGAGATGTCGAGCAACCCGAGCCCCTTCTGCGCCGGGTTCGTGACCTCGCGCGCCAGAACGATCGCGCCGGCGCACGTTCCCAGCACCGGAAGGCCCGTTGCCGCGAAGCGCCGGATGGATTCCTCCCACGGCGCCGAATCGAAGAACTTCCAGAAGGTCGTCGACTCGCCACCGGGCACCACAAGTCCCGCGGCGCCTTCGAGCTCTTCCGGCTTTCGCGCCTCGAACGAATCGAGCCCCATTTCGGCGAGCCGTCGGCCGTGCGCCGCGAAGTCACCCTGGAGCGCGAGTACGGCGATGCCGCGCCTCACCAGCCTCTCCCCTGCATCCGCGCCTCCTCGGGGAGACTCGCCGCTTCGATGCCCTTCATTCCGGTGCCGAGCGACTCCTCCGCCTCCACGAGCGCGTGCGCGTCCTGCCAGTGCGTCGTCGCCTTCACGATCGCGCGCGCGCGCCGCTCGGGATCGTCCGACTTGAAGATGCCGGAGCCGACAAAGATCGCCTCGGCGCCGAGCATCATGCAGAGCGCGGCGTCGGCCGGCGTCGCGACGCCGCCCGCGGCGAAGTTCGGAACCGGCATCCGGCCGCTCTCGGCGACTTCTTCCACGAGCTCGAACGGCGCGGCAAGGCGCTTGGCCTCGCGCATCCGCTCGTCCTTGCTCATTAAGGTCAGGTTGCGGATGTCGCGGTGCACTTCGCGCAGATGTTTCACGGCGTGCACGATGTCGCCGGTTCCCGCCTCCCCTTTCGTGCGGATCATGGCGGCGCCTTCGCCGATCCGACGCAGCGCCTCCCCCAGGTTCCGGCAGCCGCACACGAACGGGACGGTGAAGTCGTGCTTGTAGACGTGGTTCTCCTCGTCGGCCGGAGTGAGGACCTCCGACTCGTCGATGAAGTCCACCTTCAGAGCTTCGAGGATCCGAGCCTCGGCGGCGTGGCCGATCCGGCACTTCGCCATGACGGGAATCGAGACCGCCTCCTGGATCTCGCGGATCTTCGAAACCGGCGACATCCTCGCGACTCCCCCGTCGCGGCGGATGTCCGCCGGTACGCGCTCGAGCGCCATGACCGCCGCCGCCCCGGCAGCTTCCGCGATGCGTGCCTGCTCGGCGTTGACGACGTCCATGATGACGCCGCCCTTCAGCATCTCCGCGAGGCCCACCTTCACCCGGTACGAATCGGAATCGCTTCGCCTCATGACGACCTCCTTCCTATCAACCCGCGACTTGCTCAGACCATCGGTGCCGACTCCAGCACCGAGGCCCTCGCACGTGTTTCCCTCACTCCTTCCGCCAGCAGCGCGACACCACGCTCGATCGATTCCCGCTCGACGCGGGAGACCGAGAGCCGCAGCGCTCCCCGATCTTCACCCTCCGGGTCGAAGTCCGCTCCCGCCGACACCGCGACGCCCCGCGCGGCGGTGGCTTCCGCAACCCTCCTGCCCGACACTCCCGCCGGGAGGATCAGCCAGAAGATCGCGCTGCCCGGCTCGCCGCCCCACCACGACAGCTCGGGCAGATGCCTCCCGAGCGCTTCCGCCATCTCCTTCCGCCGCGCCTCGACTTCGTGCGCCCGTGCGGTGCGGGCCTCGCGATCCGCGCCCGCGCGGAGAAACGAGGCGATCGCGGCCTGCAGCGGGAGCGGCGTCTGGAAGTCGGAGGTCCGCTTGACGAGCGCGAGGCGCTCGACGACGGCGCGCGGCGCCGCGAGCCAGCCGATCCGGAAGCCGGGAACGAGATCCTTCGACAGGGTGCCGAGCCAGACGACCCGCTCCGGGTTGCGCGCCGCGAGCGGCATCAATCCGGATTCCGGCTCCTCGTAGCCGTCCTCGATCACGAGCGCGCCGGCGTCCTCCGCCGCTTCGAGGATCTCCCGGCGCTTCTCGTCGGTCGCGGTGACGCCGGTCGGATTCTGCCGCTCCGGCATGACGTAGACGAGCTTCGCGCGGCGCCCGCGCAGGACGGCGACGTCGGCCCCCTGTTCCGTCATCGGCATCGGCACGATCTCGACGCCGGCGAAACGGGCGAGCGCGAGCGCGCCCGGGTAAGTCGGGGACTCCATCGCCACCGGATCGCGCGCGTCGGTGAAGGTTCGGAAGAGGAGGTCGAGCCCCTGCTGCGCGCCGCTCGTCACCAGGATCTCCTCCGGGGCGCGCGTCAGGCCGCTCTCTTCCAAGCGGCGGGAGATCTCGACCCTCAATTCGTCGAGACCGAGCGGGGGAGCGTACTGCCACAGCTCCGGCCGCCGGCTCCATGCCTCGGTCAGGGTCTGCGTGAACCGCTCGAGCGGGAAGAAGCGCTCGTCCGGGGTGAGGCGCGAGAAGTCGGCGATCAAGGGAGTCGAGACGGGCGGGGGAGCCGCGTCCGGGATCGCGGAGGCGCGACGCGAGACGAGCTCGGACGCATCGAAGTGTCTCGGCCGGCGAGCGTCCGCGCGAACGACGGTGCCGCTGCCGACGCGCGTCGACGCGAGGCCCTCTTCCTGGAGGCGCCGGTATGCGGCCTGGACGCTGCCGCGGTTGACTCCTAGGCGGGCGGCGACTTCACGGGTCGTGGGAAGCCGGGTGCTCGGCGGGAAGAGCCCGGTCTCGATCGAGGCGGCCAGCGCGGCGAAGAGTTGCTCGGAGAGCGCTTCCCGCGACGCCCGGTCGAGGGTAATTGAGGCGATGTGATCCAATTGGTCCGCCATCGCGCCAATTGTATTGAAGACCCTGTGGCCATTAAAAGAAATTTCTCGCTAATTGTTGATAGGGAACGAGAAAAGGTATTTTGGGCAGGCTGGAGGAAATGGACGGTGGAAAGCGGATAACCCACTATTTCATCAGTAATTTGCGTTCACGCTCCGTGCTTTCTCAGTTCGTCATCGAGATTTCGGCTGAACAGAAACTCCTCGTCCCGTGGAGACACGTTCTTGCGCTTCCCGAGCGCGGTGCGGACCTTCAGCTCCATCGCGTCCAGTTCCTTGTAAGCCTCCGTCAGGTCCCGCACGATCGCCCGGCGGACGGTCTCGTCGTCCGCCTTCTGCCGCAGGTTCAGGTT
>WNFV01005013.1_pt1 | contig 16148 bp, 16 predicted proteins | sample 5400101 | NCBI WGS metagenome assembly WNFV01 (sample SAMN13153361, study PRJNA577476) | soil metagenome | isolation source: 115 cm soil or saprolite under grassland replicate 1 | place: USA:California | collected 2016-06-15
GCGCGAGGCGGAGAGCGCAGCGAGGAGACCGACAGCAGCGGCAACGTGAAGGCGGCTCGACATGGATCCTGTCCCTTTCAAGGGCTGCGTGTTGGAGGATGAGCGCTAGCGCGAGAGCTCTGCCCCTTCAACGCCCTCGAGAGACCGTGACCCGGCCACTCGCGCCACCACGACGCGGCTCCGCCGACGAGGGCCGAGCTACTTGTCGCGATATGTGATGCGGCCGCGAGTCAGGTCGTACGGGGACAGCTCCACCTTCACCCGATCGCCCATGATGATGCGGATGTGGAATCTCTTCATCTTTCCGGAGGCATACGCCAGCACCGTCGGACCCTGATCGATCTTCACGCGGTACATGCCGCCGCACGCCTCTTCCACCTTGCCCTGCACTTCGATGCCGGCTTCCTTCTCGCTCATCTCACTCCTTGAAGTCCTTGGAGAAAACGAAGCGGCCTCTCGGAACGAGGCCGCCGGGGAACTGCGGAAGGCATGACTCTACACCGGGACTTCGCGACTTGCAGCCTCGGCGGCTGCTCGACTGCCTGGTGCTGTCCGACCCGCCGTGCCTGCGGACGACCAGGCGAGCGGTGTGACGTCGCGCCCGCCGCGCGCGCGGGCCCTCAAGGCACGAGCAGGCCTTCCCTCGCGCGGGTGTCGCGCGTGCTCGCACGTGCAACCCGTGTCATGCGCGCGCAACTTTGGGGGGACACATGGGGGGGGCTGAACGACCGGTCTGAACCTCACGAGTCGCTACACGGATCGCCGGCACGCCGGGCGCGTGCTCTCGGACGTCCTCGCATCTCGAGGGTACGCGGAGGAGCGCGACCTCGTCGTTCTCGCCCTCCCGCGCGGCGGTGTGCCGGTCGCGTTCGAGGTCGCGATGCGGCTCGGCGCTCCGCTCGACGTCTTCGTCGTTCGCAAGCTCGGCATGCCCGGGCAGGAGGAACTGGCGATCGGAGCCGTCGCGTCTGGCGGAGTCCGCGTCCTGAACGAGAGCGTCGTCTCCGGGCTCAGGATCTCCGCGGCGGTGATCGACTCGGTGGCCGCGACGGAGCTGCGAGAGCTCGCGCGCCGCGAGCGTGCTTACCGGGCCGGGAGGTCGCCGCTGGACGTCTCGAATCGCACCGCGATTCTCGTGGACGACGGGCTCGCGACAGGCTCGACGATGCGCGCCGCCGTGGCGGGACTGAGAGGGCGGGCACCGAGGCGCGTGGTCGTCGGCGTCCCGATCGCCGCCCCGTCCACTTGCGAGGAGCTCGCGCCCGAGGTCGACGACATCGTCTGCGCCGCGACGCCCGAGCCATTCCTCTCGGTCGGGCAATGGTACGAGGACTTCTCGCAGACGACGGACGACGAGGTCCGCGAGCTGCTCGAGCAGGCGGCCCAGGGGGCTGCGCCGAGGGCGGCCCGAGATCACGGCTCGGCGCGTTGAGGGATCAGGTCGGGCTCTCACCCGGCTGCGCTGCCGGCAGCAACCCTCTCGTCGGGCTCTCCTCGACGAGGAACCGCACGAACCAATCGCGCGCGACGCGCGTCACCTCCTTGAGCGCACCGGGCTCCTCGAACAGGTGCGTCGCACCGGCCACCACCTCGAGCTGCTTCGTGCAGGCGAGCCTGGCATACGCACTGGCGTTCAGCTCCAGCACGGGATGATCCGCTCCCCCGACGACGAGGAGCGTCGGCGCCGTGACGTGCTCGAGCGCGTCCCCGGCGAGATCGGGCCGGCCGCCCCTGGACACGACAGCGCGCACGTCGTCCGGGCGATCGGCGGCCGCGATGAGCGCCGCGGCGGCCCCGGTGCTCGCGCCGAAGTAGCCGAGGGCGAGCCTTCTCGTCTCCGAGTGACCGCGCACGAAGTCGGTGGCGCGCGCGAGCCGTCCCGCCAGGAGCGCTATGTCGAACCGCAACGCTCCCGACATGCGGTCTTCGTCCTGCTCGGCAGGGGTGAGGAGATCGAACAGGAGCGTGGCGAGCCCCGCCTGCGCGAGCTGGGTGGCCACGAGGCGGTTTCGTGGGCTCGACCGCGAGGACCCGCTCCCGTGTGCGAAGAGCACGATCGCCTCGGCGCCCGCAGGAAACGTGAGGTCGCCGGCTAGGCTGACGTCACCGCCCGCCACCTCGATGGTGCGCACATCCTCGCCGTGCTCGGGCATTCCCGTCCCTCCCCCCGCGAGCCGCTCTCTCAAAGTCATTGGGACCGCGCTGGCGCGAATGCAAGGCGAGCGCTGCTGGCGAGCGCACCACCGCCGGCGCGTCGGCCCACCAGCCGTCCTCCTCCGGAGCGACCGGTGCGGCGAGCTCACGCTCTGGCTGCCGCCCCGCACGCCCTCGCGTTGTCTCGTCGCCGAACGTGTGGATCTTGTCCTGGGAGGCGTGCTCTTCCAGGAGGCGCCCGGCGGCAAGGCGCGAGCCCGTCGTCATTGCGCTTCTCGGGGCGCGTTGCGGTCGATGGCAGGCAGGGACGACACGACCGATGCGAAGCGACGGCTTCGTTCCGGCGGGTGGTACGTCCGCTACACCGAGTGGCCTTCGGGGCACCAGGTCGTGCTGCACCGTCGATCCGACACGGCGGTGCACCTCGTGACGCGCTGGTGCCCCACCGAGGCGGATGCGTTCGAGGAAGCCCTCTCCCTCGCGGAGCAACACGAGGCGCGCGGTGGGCTTCCCCCCCCACCAGCCGAAGCGGCTGGGCGAGAGCGAGCCGGTTCGACTGACGGGCGTGCTCGGGAGCTCGACGTCGTGGTCCTCGGGAGCGCGCGCGAGGACCTCTTGATCCGCACGTCGAGGCTTCCCGCCGCGGGCGAGGCTCTCGAGGGCGACGTCTTCGCGCGGGAGCCGGGCGGGAAGGCGATACGCCAGGCGATGGCCGCGGCCCGCCTTGGCGCGCGGGTGGCGGTCATCGCGCGGGTCGGCGCCGACGCCCACGGCGACGAGATCGTCGCGCGGCTCCGCGCGGAGGGAATCCGCACGGAGCACGTGGCGCGCGACCCGGCTGCGAGGACCGGCCTTGGGCTCGTCCACCAGGACCGGCGTGGAAGGAGGAGCACGGCCACCATGTCGCAGGTGACGAGTGCGACGGCGTCGCTCGAGGACGTTCGCGCCGGCGAAGGCCTGCTCCAGCACGCGGCGGTGCTCGTCGCGTCGCTCGAGACCTCGCCCGCGTGCATCTCGGAGGCGTTCCGGATCGCGAATCGCCACGGGACTCACGCGATCCTGGACGTAGCTCCGGAGCGGAAGGTGCCGGAGCGCCTGCTCCGCCTCGCGAACATCGCGATCGTCGCAACGCGCGCCGCGCGCGTCGTCACGGGTGCGTCCGTGAGCGGGCGAAGATCGGCTCTGGTGGCGGCCCGTTCGCTGCTCCGGCGTGTCAACGGGGGCGCAGTCGTGCTCACGGACCATCGCGCGGCGCTCCTGCTGACGCGCAACGACGAGATCTGGATCCCGGCACCACACCGGGACCTGACGGACACCCCGGAAGCGAGCGACGCGTTCTGCGCCGCGCTCGCGGTGGCGCTCGCGGAAGGTGCCGATCTCGCCAGCGCCGGCCGCCTCGCGACCGCGGCGGCGGTGCTCGCGACGTCCGGACCGGGTGAACCGGCCCGGCTGCCGACCCGATCCGAGGTGACCGCCTTCGCGAGCGAGTTCGCTGGTGCGGAGGAGCTGACGCTCGACGGCGTCCTCCCGGCCGATGCTCCGGAAGCGACCGGGCATCCAGGGGCGTGACAGGGGCCTGATCACATCCCGGTGGGGAACGTCTCGGGCGCCTCGCCCTTCTCCCACTCCGCCGTCCGCTCGAGGGGCTCGAGCGCGCGTGAGCGATCGACATGGATGAGGGCATCGAACTGGTCAGGCATCGCCGTGCGGAAGTAGTGGCTGACCCGCTCCGTCTCCGGCCTGTACAGGACGCCGATCGCGCGCTGCAGCCGCGGCTCACGGAGCGCGCCGGGCGCATCGGCTGCACCCGCGTCCCGCGTGAGGCCGCGCACGTACCTGTTCACGCGGTAAGCGTCCGGCCAGTCCGCTTCCGCCGCCACGGCCACGAACCCCTTCAGCACGATGAGCGATTTCGTGAGCTGTGCGCGAAGCCGGTAGAACTCGTGCGTTCCGTGCGTCGCCTCGCCGATCAGGACGCAGCGCGCATCCCCCACCAGCTCCAGCAAGGGCCCGAAGTCCTCCGGCGCGCCGATCAGGGGCACAGCGGAGTCGGCGATGGCGCGGGCGAGCACCAGGTCTTCCGTCTTCGCCACGCTCAGCTCCTCCTCAGGCCGCGCTTCGGGCCGGGCTTCGGCGCGCGCTCACTCTTCGGCCCCCTGCACCGTCGGAGGCTGTCCGCGCTGTCGGTCGTGCGGCTCCCGCCGCGCATTCCCTTCGGTTCGCACCGGAAGCACCTTCACGGTGCGTTCGCCGTAGTCGTCAGGCAATCGCGGAGCGGGCAGGCGGCCGCGGGCCGATGAGCCAGCCGGCACGGATGAGCAAGCGGAACGAGGAGAGCGGCCGTCGCCGCAGAGGGAGCGACCACATGAACCTGCGATCGATGCTGTCATTTCGTGCGCGCCGCCGGCCGCCGTCCGTGAACGCCGGGTTGCTGATGGCGACCTTCGCCGCGGGCGCCGCGGCGGCCGCGCTGTTCGAGCCCCGAAGCGGCGCGCGACGTCGCAGCCTGGTCGTGCAGAAGGCCATCCACGCACGCAAGGCCACTACGACCTTCGGACAGAAAGCGGCCCGCGATCTCGCGAACCGTTCGCGCGGCCTGCTTGCGTCGGCGCGCTCGAGCGTCCGTGACGGCGCCGTGCCCGACGAGGTGCTCCGCGAGCGGGTGCGCTCGCGCATCGGCCGGCTCACGTCCCACCCGTCGGCGATCGAGGTGGTGGCGCATGCGGGCGTGGTGGAGCTGCGCGGACCCGTCCTCGAATCCGAAGCCGACCAGGTCCTCGAGGGCGCTCGCCGCGTTCGCGGGGCTCACGAGGTCATGGACCGACTCGAGCGGCACCGGACCGCGGCGAACGTCCCTGGCCTCCAGGGCGGCGCCGGCCGGTCCGGACCCGTACCCGAGCTCATGCAGCAGAACTGGGCGCCGGGGACGCGCCTCCTCATGGTCGCTCTCGGAGTGGGCCTCGCCGCGGTCGGCGCCAGATCGCGGCGTCAATCGGCATTCTCGACCACACTTCTCGGATCCCTGCTGGCCCTTCGCGGTGCGACGAACCTGCCCCTGAAGCGTCTCGTCGGGATCGGGGGGCGCCGCCGCGCGCTGGACCTGCGCCTGAAGTCGCTTCTCGAGCATGGAAGAGCCGAGGGGGGCAGTCGCGAGGACCTGCGCCACTGAGCGAGAGGTCGAGCGAGCGGACACGCAAGGCCGTCGCCGGGACATCGACACCACCCGCGAACGTGCCGTTGCCCGACCCCGCATGGTGCCGGGCGCGGAACGTCCACGCGCTATCTGTACCGGCGCTTGGGATGAGCCAGTCGCTGCGGATCCGCCTCCCCGACGCACCGGACTTCCAGGCGTGGTGCGTGGCGCAGCGAGAGGAGCTGCGCACGGCCCGGTCCCCGGCTCGTGCAGGCGTGGTCCGCAATCGGCTCGAGCGGTATGCGCTTCTCGGGATGTCGCAGGGCTGCGACGTGGCGATCGTGCACGCGGTGGCCATCCGGATCGGGTGAGCCGGCTCGTGCTCTACGGCGGGTTCGCGAGGGGCTGGCGCGTTCGTGCCAGGCCTCGCGAGGTCCAGACGGTTTGACGCTGGCGCGCCACGGGTGGGGCACCGCGCAGCCGACGTTCCGGCAGATCCTCACGTCACTGTTCTTCCCGGGAGCGAGCGCCGAGCTGATGGCCGCATTCAACGAGCTGCAGCGGCGGACGCCCTCTCCCTGATTGAGGCCTGCGCCCGTCGGGCGAACAGACCATGATCGGGACGGCGGAAGGAGTCCTCCGTGGCGGTCGGGTTCGAGCTGCTCGACTTGATGCCGGACGCGGTCATCGTGACCGGCCCGGACGGCTCGATGCAGTTCGTGAACCGAGTGGCCGAGACGCTGTTCGGCTACGCGGCCGCCGAGCTGGTAGGAAAGCAGCTCGAGGTCCTCCTCCCCGCGCGCTTCCGGACGGCCCATCGCGCTCACCGCAACGAGTACTTCGCCGCGCCTCGGATGCGGCCGATGGGCGTTGCGCTCCAGCTCACCGGCCTGCGGAAGGACGGAACGGAGTTCCCGGTCGATATCAGCCTGGCTCCATTCAGCTTCGACGCGAAGACCTTTGCCATCGCCGCCGTCCGCGACGTCACGGAGCGCAAGAGGCTCGAGGAGCAAGCACGCCAGCTTGCGAAAGCGGAGGACGAGATCCGGGAGCGAGACCAGGTGCTCACCATCGCTTCGCACGAGCTCCGCGCTCCGGTGGGGAGCATGCAGCTCCAGGTCGGATTGCTGAAGCGGGCGGCCATGGAGGCAGCCGACGAGCTGAATCAAGTCCGCGAGCGGATGGGGAACACCGCGGCCGAGCTGAACGGCATGCGCGAGCGCATGGGCAAGGTCGAGCGGTATTCGCGGCGGCTGGCGCGCCTCATCGACGATCTGCTCGAGTCGTCCCAAAAGGGACCGATGCCGCTGAAGTTCGAGGACACGGATCTGACCGAGCTCGTCCGTGAGGCCGTCGACGGCATCCGCGAAGAAATCGAGCGAACCGGGTCGCGAGTCACGTTGGTGGGTGGGATGCCCGTGATCGGCCGCTGGGATCCGACCCGGGTCGAGCAAGTCATCGCGAATCTACTCCTCAACGCCGCGAAGTTCGGGGAGGGGAAGCCCATCACGGTCAGCGTCAACGGCGACCTCGAATACGGGCGGTTCGCCGTCGCCGATCAGGGGATCGGGATCGCGACCGAGGATCAGAAACGGATATTCGAGCGGTTCGAGCGGGCGGTCGCGGCCGGGGGCGTCCTGGGGCTCGGGCTCGGCCTGTTCATCGCGCGCCAGATCGTCCAGGCGCACGGCGGCACCATCGCCCTGAAGAGCGCGCCGGGGAGGGGATCGTTGTTCACGGTCGCGCTGCCACGCTCGCCATCCGCGCCCCCGCCCTAACCCACGAGCCCCGCCGGGTGGACGACGTGGACGCCGTCGTCGGTCTTCCGCATGTGGGGCCGCGAGACCCAGCGGCAGGCGAGGCAGACCGTCACCGCGCCGAGGGGGTCACCCCTTCGGCGGCGGCCTCGATCTGATCCATTCGCGGCGGTCAACGAGATCCAGTCACGGTTGCGGGTGATGGGGGGTCGACGGCCAGCGTGCAGTAGCCGGTCGTGCTGCCGCATCCGATCGAGCGGTGGAATCCCGACGAGATGGAGGAAGAGGGCCGGCGCCTTTGCGTCGTCGCCATGGTCCGAGCTGGAGGGGCAGACGACGAGAGGTCAGCCGTCGCCGAGCAGGTGGTCAGTCGCGGCGCGGTAGCTTGCGATGAGCTCGCGGAGACTGGCCGCGAGGATGAGGATCGACTCGGCGAGCGCGAGGTGCGGCGGACTTGGCTCCTCGTGGGGCTGTTCACCGAGCGCGGTGTGCTCTGCCTCGAGCGTGCGCGCAGCGAGTAGCAGAGCGGTGTCGAGGGTGGCCAGGATGGCGCGCTCCGAGGCCATCACGATCTGCTCGGTCGTGAGCAGCCAGACGTCGCTGGGCTCGGCCTGGTTCATGGCTCGTCACTTTCCGGGTCGGCCGGTGGTTGCTGGCGGCGGCACCAGCGGCGCATGCGGCGCTCGTAGGAGCCGTCGGCCAGGCCCGCGTACAGGTCGTCGACGAGGTCGACGCAGCGGGAGTAGCGGACCGTGACCTCGCGCTCGCAGGTCTTCAGGGCCAGGGCCTGCAAGAGGTGGCTCTTCCCGGTGCCGCTCTTGCCTGTGACGAGGAGGTCCTCGCGCCGCTCGAGGAACGAGAGCGAGAAGAGCTCCTGAGCGGCCGGCCGCGGTTCCCGACCCCGACGCCGTGGCGCGGTTCCTCGAGAAGGTCCTCGAGATCGCCGAGACCGCACCGAAGCGGGCGAGCGTGTCGCTCTCCCGCATCCTCGTGCCGATCACCCTCGTCCCGGTGAATGATTCCGACGGAACGCGGCGCTACGAGGCGCGCGGGTCCCTAAATACGAACCCGGCCGTCCTTTCGGACGGCCGGGCCGGGTCTGCTAATGATGGTTGCGGGGCAGGATTTGAACCTGCGACCTTCGAGTTATGCCGATGGTGGGGCGATCCTCCTCGTGCCCAGCACGGGCATCGTCCTCCCCCACGTCGGCGTCAGGCGTCACGGGATCCCTGTCTGCCGGTCCCGGCCACGGCCGAGCGCCGAGCGGACCTCGGCGACGAGCCGGCCGATCCCGTCGGTGTCCGCGGACGGCTCGATGTGCGTCACGCCGAAGCGCGCGACGACGAGCCGCTCCGAAGGGATGATGGCGACCACCTGTCCGAAGTGCCGTGAGCGAAGGTCGATTGCCAACGGCGGCCACGCCGACGAGCGGGCGCTGAGGAGGCCGTGGCCGACCGTGGAGAGCACGCGTGCATGCTTTCAGCTACTCACCAGCGAGGCGGCCAACCCGCCGCGGGGCGGGCAGAGCGCGCCGATCGCCTTCGCGATGCCGTGACTCGGTGCTTGCGTGCCGCTGTCTCGCTGGCCGAATGCTGTCACTGGCGGGAGCGGTTTGACCAGTCCTGCGCTTTCCCTATGGAGAGCGAGGGCGGCCTTCTTGGGTGTCGACTCTCGCCGCAGCGGCGAAGAGCCGTGAGGCGCACACTTTCCTGAAGGGGGTTCGATATGAAGTTCGTTTTGGCCGGCATCGTTCTGCTCTGCGCGTCCGTCGTCCCTTCGCTGCGGGTCGCCGCCGGCGAGGCGAGGGCGCCGAAGGACCACATCATCACGCCCGACATGATCAAGTTTGCGCCTGGTCCCCCGGTGCTCCCGGCGGGCTTCGAGCTGGCGGCCCTCGGCGGCGACATGATGAAGAAGGGCTCCGAGTACACCGTCCGCCTGCGCTTTCCAGATGGATACAAGATCCCGGCGCACTTTCACCCCGGGGACGAGCATGTCACCGTGATCCAGGGCGCGTTCTGGATGGGAATGGGCGACAAGTTCGACGAGGCGTCGCTCAAGGAGATGCCCGCCGGCTCCTTCCACAAGATCCCGAAAGGCGTCCGCCACTACGCGATGGCCAAGGGCCAGACCGTCATCCAGCTGCATGGAGTGGGCGCCTGGGGGATCACGTACGTGAATCCGGCCGACGACCCGCGCAAGAAGGCGGCGGAGAAGTAGGCCGCCGGTAGACAGTCCGTTCCAGCCTTCGGGAGGAGAAGTCATCTTCGCGATAACTGGGAACCGGTGTTCCTCGAGGTCTTCCTTCCCGGGGCTGTGAGGCCGCGAGAGCGGTCTGAGGGTGAAAGCGCTGGATCGGGTATTCCAGGTCAATTGTACGCGGCTCGAGGCTCGCACCCGTCGAAGTCCGAAGCCTCAGATATTTCGGATCGAGTCCGACGGATGATTGGACGTGTGCGGTGCTCGCGATCACCCTCGCCGCGTGCAGCGGCGGCGGAGGCGGAGGGCCCTCGGGCGGGGGCGGCGGCGGGACCTGCACCACCATCAAGCCGCTCGCGGTCATCACCTGGGACACCGCCGGCATGGACGCGCCCGTGCGCGCCCCGCTCGCGCTGAGCGGCGGCTACAGCTACTCGTACAACGGCGAGTCCCTGAGCTACGCGTGGTCGATCGCGTCGAAGCCGCCCGGGAGCGCCGCCACCCTGCTCGGGAGCGGCGTCCACGCGACGTTCACGCCGGACCTCGTGGGCAGCTACGCGGTGTCGCTCGTCGTGTTGGACTCGTGCGGCCCGAGCACGCCGAAGGTGAACACCATCACCGCCGCGGAGTTCGCGCCAGACGCCACCGTCTCGCCGACGTGGGCCGTGACCACGTCTCCCGCGGGCCAGGTTGCCGTGGACGGGTCGAGGAGCTCCGACCGGAACGGCGACCCGCTCACCTTCGCGTGGACCTTCACGCCCCCGTCCGGCAGCGCGGCGACCCTCGTCGACGCGGCGGCGCCGGTCGCGCGCTTCACGCCCGACCTCGAGGGCGACTACGACCTCCAGCTCGTCGTGTCCGACGGCACCGGGCGGACGAGCTACCCGGCGACGTCCACCATCGGCGTGTACTACCCGGCGGTGAAGGTGCCTTACTCCGCGCGGGATGCCGCCTACAGCGCGTCGCTCGACCGGGTCGTCATCGTGACGGACGAGCCGGCCCTCCGGGTCGTGAACCCGCACGACGGCACGTCGGTCGCAGTGGCCCTCGACAACTACCCGTACGCGGTGAACGTGTCGCCGGACGGCGCCCAGGCGGCGGTGGCGCAGCGGACGCACTTCACCGTCGTGCGCCTCGACCCCGCGAGTGTCGTCACGACGTACGCGCCCGCGACTAGCCGCTGGACCTACGACGGCGGCGACGTGATCCTCGACGGGCGCGGGTACGCGTACGCCTTCCCGCTCATGAACATCAGCGCCGGCCCGCTCGTCGTGAACCTCGCCACGAAGGCCGTGACCGACGGCGGCGCGAACGCGGTGGCGGAGAGCTCCACCGCGGTGAAGCCGGCCCTCGACGTAGTCCGGAACCGGATGTACGTGCTCGGCCTGTACCAGAACGGCATCACCGAGTACTCCACGCCGGCGGGGAGCCTCACGTACTCCCGGAGATCGGCCTCGTCGAAGTCGCAGGGCTCGGGGCCGTGGCTGGCGCCGGACGGCACGCGCATCTACGGCGGAACCGGGGACGTGTGGTCCCCCGCGTCGCTCACCACCACCGGGTCGTTCCTCGTGGAGGCGGGCGACACCGCCACCTTCGACTGCGTCTCGGACTCGACCGTCGCCGGGAAGATCCTCGCGTCGACGGGGGGGTGGGGCGAGGACGCGTTCCGCGTGTACGACCGCGCGCTCACGACCGCGCCGGTGAGGAAGCACGCGCCGGCGGTTTTCTCCAGCACGAGCGCCACCGGTGGCGGCGTGAAGTGGGTGTTCTGGAAGCGCGACGGCTCGGGCTACTACGCCGTTTTCGACGGAGGCGGGTTCACGGGGGTCGCGGAGTACTGAGGACGGTCAGAACACCGCGGACACCTTGGCCTGGTGGCTCGTGAGCGCGCCGACCCTGGGCCTCCGCGCCGAGCGCGACGTGCCAGAAGCGCGCACCTCGACGCCGGCGGTCGCTGCCCGCGGCGGTGGAGCTCGGGCTCACGGTTCCTCCCCGGTTTCCGAGGCGAACCCGAGCAACAGGGCCCCCTCAGTGCACCGCGGGCGGCGGCTGCATCGTCCCGAAGGCGCGGAGATCGAGCCACTGCCACCCCTCGCCCCTCTTCACGGCGAGGATCGTGACGTGCAGCTTCAAGGGACCGCGGCTGCCATCTGGCCGCCTGAAGTTCTGCACGTCGTTCTCGAGGTCGAGGAGCACGCAGTCGTCGCGGACCCTGCGAACGCCGGTGATGGTCTGCGTCGTCGTAGCGCCCTCGTACATCTTCGCCCCGTCCTCACGGAAGAGCTTCTCGACCCCCGCGCGCCCCTCGGCGAAGTGGCCGAGCGGGTTCCAGAGGGTCCCGTCGTCCGTCCAGAACGTCGCGAACGTCTTCGCGTCGAGCCGGTTGAAGGCCTCGTAGAACCTCCGCACCGTCGTCTCCAGCGACGCGTCCACCTTCTGCTTCAGCGTTCCCGTTCCCGTGCTCGTCTGCTCCATGGCACACCTCCGTCGCCAGAACTTCACCGGCCGGACCCCACGGGCAACGGGCTCTTGGGGACACGGGGCACGCCTCGGGCGCTCGGCGGGCCGACGACGCCTGAACTCCCGGGAGAGGTCCCTGACCAAGAGTAGTTCTATTCGAACGGCCGGGATCGACCGCCGCGTGGACCCGCGCGCAGCGGGATATCGACGTCCGCGCTGCGGCTTCCGGTCCATGGCGCGGCCCGCGACGTCGGGGCTGATCGAGAATTCGGCATCTGAGTGGCGCGTGACCATCTCGGCCGTTTCAAGACGGCAGGCACAGCCCGCGTTCCCCCGACCTTCGCCGCCCGAAACGGCGAAGCCCCGGTCACCTTGCGGCGACCGGGCTCCGGAGTTGGTTGCGGGGGCCCGCAACACGGGGTTCAGCAGAGTTCCCGGCCTGTATTCACGAGCCCGTTGATGAGGCGCCGGAGAACCCGGGGCACAACCATGGGCTAGCGGCCCGCACCCGCACGACGAAGACGAGACTCACGAGCGCGGTCTCGGTCCTGGAAGTATTTCGCACCACCCGGATACTCGGCGTCCGGTATGAAGAACACCATGACCAGGGACCAGGTCCTCACGTCGGGCTCGGTGCTTGTGGCCCTCGGGCTCGCTCTCGGCTACGCCGCCGTCAGGGTAATTCGACGGCCAGCCGACTTCGCACGCGGCCTCATCGCCTGGAGCTCGCGCAGGTGGTTGCGCGAGGACGAAGTGCCAGCCTGGGCAAGGGATACCGCCGGCGCGACCTGGGGTGCTGGAGTCTTCGGGCGCTGGCTCGCGTTTTCCGCGGTGCTCGTCCTGGCGCTCGGCGGGCGAATGGTCCTCGCTGCGCTCTGAACGCTGTGGCGACTGCCCCGGGTGCGCCGCGCGCGCCCCCACCTCACCGAGTGCCTGACGAGTGCCCGGGCTAAGCGCCTCTCCCGCGCTGAGAACTTCGAAGCCCCGGTCACCTTGCGGCGACCGGGGCTCCGGATGGTTGCGGGGGCGCGCAACTCGGGCTTCAGCAGAGATTCAGTCCCGTGTTTACAGGTGTTCTGGCGAAGTACGGCGTGGCGTCCTCGAAGGTGCTCCCGCTGGGCCGGTAGCGCATCTCGTCACCGACTGGACCTCCCCGCGGCGGAACTGCGCCACCGGCTCGGCGAGAAGAGGAACATCCACCAGAACGCGACCTCGTTCTCCGCGTTCGACGAAGCCAAGCTCATGGTTCTGCAGTCCGTCCCCGGCGATGCTGGTTAGTTCGCCGGCGCATCCCCGCGCGAGCGCCGTGATCGCGCGAGGCGCTCAGGGGGCTCGGGCGAGGAGCGGGATGACGCCGCGCTCGGTCAGCACCGCCACGTCGGGGCGGCCGTCGCCGTCGAGTTCGTCGATCGCGAGGTCCCAGACGTAGTCCGCGAGGCGGAACGTGGAGGACGTGAACGCACCGCCGCCCGCGTTCCGGTGGGCGGCGATCGCCGGGAATCCGCTCGAGGAGACGAGGTCGAGCGCGCCGTCGAGGTCGAGATCGCCCGCGGCGAGGTAGACCCCCCCCATCGCGAGCGGCAGCGCGCTCGGCGAAAACGTCCCGTCGCCATTCCCCCGCAGGAGCGTCGCCGTGGCGCGGTTGCTTGCGACGACGATGTCCGGGTACGCGTCCGCGTCGAGGCGCGCGACGAGGAGCGCGACGGGCACGACCGTCGCGTACGCGATGCGCGCCGCGAAGGTCCCGTCTCCGTTTCCGAGGAGAACGACCGTCTCGTCGATGCGATAGCCCGCCTGCGCGAGCGAGGAGGCGTTCGTGGCCACCACGTCGAGCTTGCCGTCGCCGTTCAGGTCCGCGACCGCGACCGCCTCGCAGGTCGGAGGCGGGATCGGCGTCGGGTTGGGGCCAGGCGGGGTGAGCTGCTCGGGCGGCGGGGACGAGTCGAGCGCGATCGGCGCGCCGAACGTCCCGTCGCCGTTGCCGGGGAGGAGCAGCGCGCTCGGGCCGCCTGCGACGACGACGTCGGCCCTCCCGTCCCCCGTCACGTCGCCGACCGCGGGCCCCTTGACCTCGTTCGTTCCCACGTCGCGGATCACCTCCGAGCGGAACGACCCGTCGCCGTTCCCGCGGAACACCCCGATCTCCCCGCCCCTGGGCCACATGAGGGTGCCCGCCAGCACGAGGTCGTACTCACCGTCGCCGTCCACGTCCGCGATCGCGAGTCCGCTCGGATACCCCGCCGTCGGGTACTGGATGGGGGCCTGGAAGGTGCCGTCCCCGTTCCCGAGCGCGACCGCGAGCGTGGCGCGCTCGAAGCTCACCGCGACGAGGTCCGCCGCGCCGTCGTGGTTCAGATCGCGAACGGCCAGGAACGCGGGCCTGTCGCCGACGGGGAACGCGACCGGAGAGGGGCGCGGCGCAGGGGTGGCGAAGCCGCCGAGCGCGCCGAGCAGCGCGGACACCGTGCCGTCGCCGTAATCGAGGAGAACGAGATCCGGCAGCGCGTCGTCGTCGACGCGCGCCACCGCGACCCGCTGCGGGATGACGGCGGCGTCGTACGCGATCGGCGGCGCCAGGGCGCCGGTCCCGTCGCCGCGGAGGAGGCTCACCGACCCGCTGTTCGTGTCGGCCGTCGCGATGTCCAAGAAGCCGTCCGCGTCGAAGTCGGCCGCCACGATCGAGACGGGGTTCGCGCCAGTCGCGAACTCGGTCTGCGCCCCGAACGTCCCCTGCCCCGTCGCGAGCAGCACGCTCACGGTGCGCGGCTCGACCGAGGCGCTGGCGCCGTAGTTCGCTGTGACGAGATCCGGCGTCCCGTCTCCGTCGAGGTCGGCGATGGCCACCGCGCGCGGGTTCACTCCTGTCGGGAACGAGGTCGGAGCACCGAACGCGCCGTGTCCGAGCCCGAGGCGCACCTCCACGGTGCTCGACCCGTTGGCCACCGTCGCGACGTCGGGAATCCGGTCTCCGTCGAGGTCTCCGAGCGCGAGCCCCCAGATCAGCGAATATCCCGACGTGTACGTCGCCAGCGCCCCGAAGGTATCGACGCCCACGCGGCGGAGGACCCCGATGCCGCCCGGCACGCGCCCGACGATCTCGGCGACGCCGTCGCCGTCGAGGTCGACCGCGCCCTCGAGCTCGACGTAGTCCGTGAACGGCGAGACGATCGGCGCGCCGAACGTCCCGTCGCCGTTCCCGTGGAGGATCACGAGCGTGGCGCCGATCTTCGCGACCACGTCCACGATCGCGTCGCCGTTCACGTCGGTGGCGACGACACCGCGGAGCGTCCCGCCCGTGTCGTAGTGGAAGCGCGGCGCGAATCGCCCCTCGCCGTACGCGACGAGGGCGTTGATGCTCTGCCCCTCCGGGTCGGCGACGACGACGTCGTCGAGGCCGTTCCCGTCGAGGTCGGCGACCACGAACGTGGTCGGACGCACGCCGCCCCAGGCCGCGGGCGCCGCGGGCGACAAGAGGACGAAGGGCGGCGGCGCGCACGCACCGTTCACGAAGCCGCCGTACTCGCAGTCATGGAACGAGAGCGTCGGCTGGTCGGTGAGGACGGTCGCCCCCACCTCCGCGAGGATCGTGCCCTGCGTGGCGGTGCCGGACGTCATGGCGAACAGGGCCGTGCCGCGCGCGTCGGTCGTCGCCGAGAGCGACGACGTTCCCGTTCCGGTCTCGTACGAGAGCGCGACCGCCCGTCCGGAGACGGCGTTTCCGTCGTCGTCGCGGACCGTGACCGTCACGGTGGCGGGGGTCGTCCCGTCGGCGGCGACGCTGCCCGCCTTCAAGGCCACGTGCGACAGCGTCCCGCTCGCGGGTGGGCCCACCGGGACGGGATCGGGTACCGGACGAGGCGTGGATCCCTGCGAACATCCAACGGCGAGCGCGACAATGGCCGACGTAGCGAGCAGGCTAAGGCGCATGGTTGCGAGGAAACCGGGAGCCGCTCTGCCTGTCAACCTCGCGAGCTCCCCGCGCCCTGCGTCATTAGCGCGCACCCGAAGCAGTTACGCCCGTGAGCGATCCCAACGATTTGTGGCTCGTCCTGAGGCGCTCGCACAACAGCTCGCCCTGGAGGAAGAGACGCTGCGCTCTGTCCGGCAGCGCCTCGCCGCGAAGGCACCTGCCGGCGATCGCGCAGGTCATGCGGTCCCCAACCCGGACGCCGTGGCGCGGTTCCTCGAGAGGGTCCTCGAGATCGCCGAGACCGCACCGAAGCGAGCGAGCGCGTCGCTCTCCCGGATCCTCGTGCCGATCACCCTCGTCCCCGTGAAAGATCCCGACGCAACGCGGCGCTACGAGGGTAACCGCCCGGTGAACCGCACCTGTCGAGCCTGACGGCATCGAGGCAGGGTCCGCCACGGAGGTGACCGTGGCGAAGACGAGGATGATCAGCGGGACGGACCGGGCGAGGCTGCGCGAGCTCGCGGTGGGCCGGTAC
>WNFV01005017.1_pt1 | contig 16143 bp, 15 predicted proteins | sample 5400101 | NCBI WGS metagenome assembly WNFV01 (sample SAMN13153361, study PRJNA577476) | soil metagenome | isolation source: 115 cm soil or saprolite under grassland replicate 1 | place: USA:California | collected 2016-06-15
ACGAAGACTCCATCCTGCCAAGCGGCTACCCAGTCGGTACCGCCGAAGAAGCCCTGGACTGCGCCTGCGGCCTCTACCTCAACGACCCCACCGCCTGGCACACCGAGTAACCCCCGACGAACTTCCGGGCCAGACCACTTAGGGGTTGGGTTGGCATCGAGGCGCCAGGCGAGGTAGGGCAGCAGCTTCAGAGCGAGGTTCGGCGCCGTGGCATGGGCATCCCGGTAGAGCGGGATCGCTCGCCCGCTGCGTCCGTTGTAGTGGTGCATGTCGGGAATGTGAGCGGTGAACGTGACCGTGGGGCCGTTCTTGATGGGATGGACACTGGCGGTCATGTAGATCTGGCTGGAACTCCGGACTCGCCACAGATCCGGCCGAGGCACCACCATTAGTCGATTGTCTGGAATTAGCCATTTGCGGTCGAACGCTCGGTGGCCAACCAGCACAGGCTCCAGCGGTTGCGCAGAGGCCGCCTGTGCCAGGGTGCCGGTGTGCGGAGGGATCCCAGGAAGTGGTCCGACCACGGTGTTGAGCTTGCGGTCGCGGGCCTCCTTGAACAGTTCTCGGCGTTCCTCCAGGTCGGCCCCAACGAACTGTCGCCAGCGTTTTGCCAGCGTCTCCTTGTCGGGGGCGTACACCCAGGTCCGTCCCGGGGTCACGCCGCGGGACGACCACGGAAACAAGTCATCAAGCAGGGGATTCCCAGTCCATGCCGGGTCTTGCTCAGGACGGAATGGCGCCTGCCATTCCGTCGGGCAGGTCGCCCAGGCCGGGTCGTCGAACGTGAGCGCGCTGAGACGTCCGAATTTGTCCTCACGCCGTCCGGAGATGGCTAGGTAGTGGATCGTCGCTGGGAGGTTCCGCCGTGGCGGGCCACGTCGGGCGAAGATCCCGATGCACAGAGGCTGCTGGACCTCCGGAAAGACTCGTTTGGTGACCTCGGGCCGGTGGCCTTCGGGGGACAGGTCGATGATCCAGCCTTCATCTGCCGTCTGGCGAAGGTAGTTCCGCATGCCCGCAAAGCCGCGGCTGCTGAGGTAGGCGGAGGGGCTGATCAACGCGACCACGCCGCTCGGGGCATCCTTGTGGTGATCGAATACCTTCCAGGTCGCCCATCGCCAGAAGTAGACCCACAGGTTGGTAAGGACGTACTCATAACGGCCATTGCCCGGAGCGCGGAACGCATCCAGCGGGATTTTGTCGCTTGGACCGCCCTCTCCTGTCTCGATCCACTTGCCAGCTCCCTTGGTGGCCTTGTCGTGCGGAGGATTGCCAGTCGCAACCACGACCGGTTCATCGCGCTTCACCTTGTTCGCCGATTCCCGGGATGTCGCAATGTCCCTGTACGTCACGCCCAACTGGGTTTGCTGCACCCAGGGACTGTCGAGGGTGTCAGCGATGTAGAGTCGGAGACCCTCGGCTGGGGCATCCGACTCCTTGCGGTGCAGGACGTCGTAGAGGCGCAGCTCAGCGACGGCGTAGGGGCTGATCTGCCTTTCGAAGCCGATCAGGCGCTCCCCCGCGATCTCGCGCAGGCGCGGCCCAACCGTCTCGGGGCTTTCATCCTCGGCGATCGTCTTGGCGATCTGTTGCAGGATCTCAACCAGGAATGTGCCCGTGCCCATGGCCGGGTCGATAGCGACAACCTGTGGCGCGGCAAACCCTCCACGCACGCCGAGCTTGGATCGCAGCAGCTGATCTGTGGCTCGGACCATGTACCGAACAACTTCGTTCGGCGTGTAGTAGGAGCCGGTCTGCTGACGGAGAAGGGGATCGTAGCTGGCAAGAAAGTCTTCGTAGAGCCACAGATAGGTTTCGCGCGAGCCACCCCTGAGCAGGTCCCAGTCAACCGCGCCGATAACATGAACGAGGGTTTCCAGGCTTGTGCCGAGATCACCGAGGGAGTCATCGGTCAGTACCGCAAGCGCCCGACCTAGCAACAGATGCTTCTTACCAAGCTTCTTGGCGATAGCGCCGAGGTCTTCTCCCTGAAGATCGATGCCCTCTACACGGGCTAAGAGTAGGGCGAACGTAACGGTTTGTGCATATTGGTCAGCGAAGGCGGCGTCGGAGGCGCCCGGAAACAACAGATTTCGCCAATCGTTTGCTAGGAATCGGTACAGCGATGTCCGCCGCCCGCGTGCCTCCAGATCCATGGCGGTGCGAACTTCTGTACGCAGCAGCCGGTACAGGTTGGCAATCGCATCGATGAGCTGACTGATGGTCCGCGGTGGTTGTGGCTTCCAGTAGAGGAAGTCCTTCATGACACGGAGAGATTCACCATCGTTGGAGGCTAATTTGCTACCGGCGCGCCTCAGCGACGTGTTGAAACGGGCGATTTCACCGATCAGCCGCCCATTTCGGTATAGCGCCCATTCATTGCCATCAGTATAAAGGATGTTGGGAAGCAGCTTGAGTTTTTCCCACTGTTCTGCGTCATCACTATGGAAGGACCATGGGTCAGCCGTCTTCCCTGGCCGTTTGATTTCAATGAATCCGACTGGTGCACGCCTAACGTTGACCTGATAGTCGGGTCGGGCCCGCAGGTCGACAAGCCGGACTTCACCGTGCAGTTCCGCCTTCAGGCCAAGCGCCTCGGCGATGGATCCAACGAGCGTCTCCGTCGGGCCACGCAGTTGGTTCTCCGGCTCTCCTGGACCCCACAGTCGCGGCGTGACCTCCGCGCCAAACTGAGAGATGGCTGCGGCGACAGCAGCCTCCCAGCTCTGTCTAGGCAGCAGACGACCCATGCGGCGACTTCCCTCTACACGAGCCGTTCATCTCAACCGTCCAACATGAGAGTAATGCAGGAATCACCACTAGGCTAGCCCCAATGGGCTAGTCTGGGGGTCCGGACACCGCCGCAAGAGGCTCTCTCGCCGAAGATGTTGAGCCGCGACTCCACGTAGCTCCGATCAAGAGGGCGGATGGACGGACTCACTGGGGCGGGAGCCGACCGGTTGAACTCTCTTCCCTGTACCACTGCCATGCGGGGTTGCCCGGCTGAGCGCAGATCGGCACCGCTGCTTGTCGGCGCATAGCTGGCGCACAAGGGGCCGGTGCATCCCGTGGTATCCGAACATCGACACCACCAACAGCTTCCGTGAGCTCCTGGTGGAGGCCGCCACGCAGGAACCAGACAAGGTTGCCAACTTCGTCGTCCTGGCGCTGCACGACCGTCTCAACCGCGACGGCATCGAGGTGACCAACGGAGCCGGCGACGGTACGTGGGAGCTTACCGGCGACGAGTACCTCAACCCCAAGAGCCTGGAGATTATGCGGAAGGCCGTGCAGCAGTCCGTCGACAATATCGGCGACCCGTCGATCCTCGCGGGCAAGCTCGACTTCGAGCCCTACTTCGAGCGGGTCTGGCGCTCTGTCCCCAGGCCGACCGCGACGTCGAAGACGCTGCTCACGAGCCTCGTGCGCGAGTACACCAACCCCGCGTCCGTGGTCCTTAGCACGGCTGCGGCGGAGATCATCCGTGAACGGGTGAACTCGCTCATCAGCGTGCTGCTGGCCAAAGGAAAGCTGAAGAAGGCATGACCCCCAGCCAGGTGCAGAGCCCCGGGTGTGTGCCTACTTCGCACTTCACGGAGTAGGAGAGGACAGCCATGGAGAACCGCTTTCTCGAAGTGGACCATCGGATGAGCCAGCTCGGCGGGACGCGCCCGCGCTCCTCGATGGTCCGCAACGGCAACGGTGGCGCGGCCGGTGCCGGCATCGCCGGCGCCCAGTCGTGGGCGACGCCGTTCTCCGCAGCAGACAGGGTGCTGGTCATCCTCATCGACAACGGCGGCGTGGACCTCGGCATCCCCGAGCTCGTGGACAAAGCTCCTCACGTCGATCCCCGGGGCCGACGTCATCCCGGACCGGTACCGGCAGTCCCTGGTGACCTACCTGCGCGACAAGATTAGGCACTTCACCGACGACTTGCTCGAGAGCTTGGAGCTGACCCTCAACCGGTACTCCGCCGCGAAGCCGGACCTCTTCGGCGACGTCGTCGTCCTGCGGGACGGGACATCGTCGTACCAGGACCTCAAGGGCCAGCTGATCTCGCTCTCGGCCGCCGGCAGGATCGTGGACCCGGTGGGGCACTGCACGACCGGGTACGGGACGCTGCTGCACACCGGCAACTGCGACGGGCGGCCGTCCGAGCAGGCCTGGGCGGACGGGATCACCGAGGCCAAGGCCACCGAGCTGCTGGAGCGGCCGCCACCGAGTTCCAGCAGCTCATCAACGACTCGGTGACTGTGCCCCTTAACCAGGACCAGAACGACGCCCTCGTGAGCTTCGCCTACAACGTCGGAGGCAGCAACTTCCTGAAGTCGACCCTCCTGCGCCTCCTCAACGAGCGGGACTACGCAGCGGTGCCGGCCGAGCTCAAGAAGTGGACCAAGGCCCGCGAGAACGGGCAGCTGGTCGACCTGCCAGGACTGGTGAAGCGCCGGGCGGCGGAGGCCGAGCTGTTCGATCGGCCCGTCCCGAACTCGGACGGCGCCGTCGCGCAGTCCCTGAGCGGTGTGTTCGGGCAGGCGTTCGGCGCCGTGGAATACTCGGTCCCAGGGATCCTCGAGCCGCTCGCGCAGCGCACGCCGAGGACGTGCTGGGCGATCGGCGGCACGCCCGAGGACAAGGTGCAGCGGGGGTGCGACGTGATCGTCCCGGTCCCGGCGATCCCGCAGGAGCAGATCGACTACCTGAGGACGAGGCTGCCGTAACCGACCGCGTGAGCGCTGCGATCGCCACGATCGACGAAGCCGCCTGGGTCGACATCCCTGGTGCTGCGCTATCAGCTCACTGTGCTGCGCCGCCAGCAACGCACGGATGGCCACGACGAGGGTTCGGCCGACGGCTCGGCAACCTGACGTCAGACGCCACCGAGGCGGGCAAGACCGCCCTGGTCAACGTCTATGAATGACACGGGCCGGGAGCCAAGCCGTACCGGGATACACCGCAGGACGGCCATTCTCTATAGAACGCTCGATGCCCTCCGTTCCCGACAGGCGTAGGGTCGTCCCCCAAATGGGGGACGACCGGCAAGAACGGGGGATCGTGATGCCCCAGACCACTGAACCCAGGTACCTGCGCACGGCGCAGGTCGCCGAGCTACTCCACGTGTCGCCAAAGACGGTCAGCCGCTGGGCGCAGGAGGGCAGGCTGCCCTACCTCCGCACCTTGGGCGGCCACCGACGCTACCCGGACCGGGAGATTCGGGCGCTGCTGGAAACCCTGTCCGAGCCATCCCCGGCCGGCCAGCCGCGCGCCGCGTCTCTCTAGTGGCGACCCCGACCTACCTTGGGGAGCCACTAGCCACTGCCGGTTCGGGCCAGGAGCGTGGCCGTTGCGGGCAACAACTCCGCAACGCCTGCCGTCGGCCCACCACGGCGAGGGTGCCGCTGAGCTTCAAGGCGATCTGCAGATCAGGGCCTGCCCGGCGCCCCGCGGCCCGCCCGTTTGAATCCTCGTTTGAATCCTCGGCGCCCTACTCGTGCCCTGTCAGGTCAGCGCGTCCTTCGCGAGTCGGGGATATGCTGCCCTGACCCGAGGATCTCGCGCGGGCAGGAGGTGACCAGGTGCAGGTCGGGGAAGGCATTCCCCGGCCGACACGGGGCGTCTGCAACTTCTACCTGATCGAGGACGGCGGAAAGCTTGTCCTGGTCGACGCCGGGGCGCCCCGCGACTGGGACCTGCTGGTGCGCACCTTGGCGGCCCTGGGCCGCGGGCTCGACAACCTGGACGCCGTGCTGGTCACCCACGCCCACAGCGACCACACCGGGTTCGCCGAGCGCGCCCGTAGCACCGCCGGCGCACCGGTCTGGATCCACCAGGCCGACGCCGCGGTGGCCAAGGGCGCGAAGCCGGGCAAGAACGACGGCAAGGTCAGGACGTATCTGCTACGGGTCGAGCTCTACCGGACCCTGCTCTCGCTCACGCGCCGGGGGGCCACCAAGCTGATCCCCATCCGAGAGGTGTCCACGTTCGCCGATGGCGAGACGCTGGAACCCGCTGACCGGCCGAGTCGGCCCGCAGATCATGCCGTCGGGCCTCAACCGCGACACCCCGCAGGCGCTTCGATCGCTCGATGTCCTGGGCGGGATCCCGGCCGGTGTCCTCCTGCCGGGCCATGGCGAGCCCTGGACTGAGGGCGCGGCCGAGGGCGCGCGGCTGGCAAGGGTGGCCGGGCCGTCCTAGTTCGATTGCCGAGTTGAGCAGCCCGCCAGGTTCTCCGGTAGAGCGAGTTTGATCGCACGCCGAACCGGACGACCAGGCCGCATCGACCTGACAGAGCCCTACTACCTGCTAAGCAGCAGCTCAGAAGTCCTGCACGTAACTCGAGGCGGCGACCAGGAAGGATCCGCGGGGTTACGGGCAAGACTTCTGGTGACCTGCTTAGCACGAGCCTGCGGCAGGCTCAAGCCGCCGCGGTGGCTGCCGATCTGCACTTGCGACGCTACTCGCAACCAAAGGTCGGCGTGGTGCACGAGCGCGATGTGGTTGGTGGGCTCACCGAGGCGCAGTCGAGGCTGCCCCGGTTTCCCGATGGCGCCACCCCGGATGGTCCCCGCACCCGCGACCTCGCCACCCGTGCCGTCGCGGTCCTCGCGCTGACCGCCACGGCGGTGTACCTGGTCTGGCGGGCCGTCGCAACGATCGACCTGGCGGTATGGTGGCTGTCGATCCCGCTGTATGTTCTGGAGCTGCATGCGGCCGTCGGGCTTGGCCTGTACACCTTCTCCCTCTGGGACGTGCACGCCGGGCCCAGGGCGCGGCCGGTACGCGAGAGCCCACTGCGGGTGGCGGTGCTGATCCCGACCTGGAACGAACCACCGGAGGTGCTCGCGCCGACCATCGCGGCCGCGGTCGCCTTGCAACCCGTGCACGAGACCTGGGTCCTGGACGATGGGGACCGGCCGCACATCGCCGGGTTGGCTAGTGACCTCGGCGCCCGCTACCTGCGTCGCACCGACCGCAGCCACGCCAAGGCCGGCAACCTCAACCATGCCCTCGGGGTCATCGAGGCAGATGTCGTCGCGGTGCTGGACGCCGACCATGTCGCCAGGCCGAACTTTCTGATCAACACCCTCGGCTACTTCGACGACCAGCGGGTGGCGTTGGTCCAGACCCCGCAGGACTTCTACAACCTTGAGTCGTTCGAGCACAGCCGCACCGCAGCCAGGGACGGGTTCAATGAGCAGTCACTGTTTTACCGGGCCATCCTGGCCGGGAAGAACCGCTGGCAGGCGGCCTTCTGGTGCGGCACAAACGCACTGCTACGGGTCAGCGCGCTCAGGGGGGTCGGCGGGGTCGCCACCGGAACTGTTACCGAGGACATCCACACCACCATCCGACTCCACACAAAGGGCTGGCGCACCGTCTACCACAACGAAGTGCTCGCCAGGGGGCTGGCCGCAGCCGGCGCCGGCCAGTACCTCCTGCAGCGCCACCGTTGGGGCACCGGCGCCATGCAGGTGCTGCGGGCCGACAACCCGCTGACCGTCCCTGGTCTCACCCCGCCGCAGCGATTGGCCTATGCGTCCACGCTGCTCGGCTGGTTCGACGCCTGGCGGTCGCTCGGCTACCTGCTGGTGCCGGTCGCGGTCCTGCTCACCGGCGCCGTCCCGATCCGAGCCCCGCTCGGCACGTTCGCCATCGCCTTCGCGGCCACGTTCACGCTGCAGCAGCTCGCGCTGTGGCTGCTCGGTCGGGGTTGGCAGCGGCCCTGGCTGGCGGTCTTGTTTGACCTGGTGCGGCTGCCGTCCAACCTGGCCGCCACCATGACCCTGCTCGGCCGGCGTGCGGAGCGCTTCCAGGTCACCCCCAAGGGCCGGACCGGCGAGCGTCCGCGGCGGGCGCCGGCCCCCCGTATCCTGTGGGCGGTCGCCGCCGTCTCGGTCGTTGCAGCCGTGTGGTTCGTGGTCACGGTCGCGGGGCGCACGCCGCTGCGCTACGGCGTACCCGCGGCGGCTTTCGGGGCGGCCGGCTGGCTCACCTTCAACCTGGCGCTGGTCGCTTCCGCCATCGCCCGGATCCGCGCTATCCGCTACGGCGCCGAGCGGCGGGGCAGCGTCCGCTTCCCGGTGTCACTGCCGGCACGGCTGGACGGCGTGTCCTGCATGGCCAGGGACCTGTCCTTGACTGGTGCTCGGGTCTCCGCCCCCTCCCCGCTTCCCGGTGAACCGTCGACGCTGGTTCTGGAGGCACCTGGGCGGGCCGTCGCCCTGCGCTGCGCCGTGCGGACCCGTTTCGACCACCCGGACGGGAGCCAGACCGTCGCCGTCGAGTTCCAGCCCGGACAGTGGCCGGCCATCGGCGCCCTGACCCACCTGCTATTTAACGCCGGCGTGGGCCTCGAAGTGGTCCCGGAGCCGGTCCCGGTGGGTGCCGTCGCCTGAGGGCATAGGTCGCCGGGACCGCCGTGACCGTGATCGGGTGATCATCCTCCTACCGCGGGGGCGGTAGCTCGAACCGGCCCGGCTACTCCAAGGGACGACGCAGCAAAGACTCCGCCCGGCCGATGCGCCACGGCGCCCGACGCTGCACTCTCAAGAAGCACCGAGACAACAGGAGTTGCCCCATGACCCAGAACGAGCATCTGGTTGAGACCAAGGACCTGACCAAGACCTACGGCGGTCGCATCACCGCTGTGAACCACGTCAACCTGTCGGTGCGCAGGGGCGAGATCTACGGGTTCCTGGGGCCCAACGGCGCCGGGAAGACCACCACCCTGCGGATGCTGGTCGGGCTCGTCAAGCCAACTGCCGGCTCGGCGACCGTGCTGAGGGAGCGCCCGGGACATCCGGAGGCGCTGGCGCGCCTCGGCGTGCTGGTCGAGTCGCCGGGCTTCTATCCCTACCTGTCCGGCCGGGACAACCTGCGTGTGGTCGCCCGCTACGCCGGCGTCGCCGGCCCAGGCGTGGAGGCCGCGCTGGAGCTGGTCAAGCTGGCCGACCGCGCGGATGACAAGTACACCGGCTACTCGCTGGGCATGAAGCAGCGCCTGGGAGTCGCCGCCGCCTTGCTCAAGGCCCCCGAGCTGCTGGTCCTGGACGAGCCGACCAACGGGCTGGACCCCGCCGGCATGCGCGACATGCGCGCGCTGATCCGGGACCTGGGGGCCCGCGGCCACACCGTGCTGCTGTCGTCGCACCTGCTGGGGGAGGTGCAGCAGGTCTGCGACCGCGTCGGGGTGATCTCCCGCGGCGAGCTGATCGCCCAGAGCACCGTCGCCGAGCTGCGCGGGCAGGCCGGGCTGCTGGTCGCCGCCGAGCCGCTTGACCTGGCGCGCGCCTGCGTCGAGCGGCTGCTCGGCCCCCAGAACGTCGTCGTGGTCGACGGCACGCTGCGGCTCCGGACCGAGCCCTCGCAGGCCGGCCGCGTCAGCAGCGCGCTTGCCGCCGCCGGCGTGGTCCTGACCGAGCTGCGTCCGTTGGAGCGGACGCTCGAAGAGGTCTTCCTGGAGATGACGGGTGCGGAGGAGGTTGCATGATGCGTGGGAGTCTTTCGGCGGAGCTCCTCAAGCTGCGCAAGCGACCCACAACCTGGGTGCTGCTTGGCGTCTCGCTGGTGCTCACCGAGCTGTTCGCCTACTTCCTGCCCTACACCAGCTACGTCACCGGCGACCAGAACCAGCAGACCCAGGGGGTCGCCCCCCAGCAGGTGCTGGCGGGCATCCTGCCCGACCAGCTGGTCACCAACTCGATCGGAGGCTTCCCGGTGTTCGCCGGGGCGCTCGCCCTCATCTTCGGGGCGCTCGCGGCCGGTAGCGAGTACGGCTGGGGCACCCTCAAGGCCACCCTGACCCAGCGACCCAGCCGGCTACGACTCTACGGCGGCAAGCTGCTGGCGCTCGCCACGATGGTGCTCGCGGCGGTGCTGACCATCTTCGCCACGGGCGCGCTCACCAGCGGGGTGATCGCAACCATCGAGTCCAGGCCGCTGGACTACCCCGGGCCGCTCGACCTCGCCCGGGGGATCGCCTCGGGGTGGCTGATCCTGGCCATGTGGTGCCTGTTCGGCGCGCTGCTGGGGTTCGCGTTCCGCAGCGTGGCGCTGCCCGTCGGCCTCGGCGTCGTCTGGGTCCTCGGGGTGGAGAACCTGATCTCGTCGGTTGCCGAGAGCCTGCTCACCGGCCTGCAGCCGCTCCGCGACCTGCTGCCCGCTGCGAACGCCGGGTCGCTGGTGTGGGCGCTGGCCCCGGGCGGCGGCGCCGACGGTGAGGCACCACCCGGGGTGATCGACGCTGTCACGGGAACCCAGGCCACGGTCGCCCTCGCCCTCTACGTCGCCGTCTTCGTCGTGGCGGGCGCCTTGCTGCTTCGCAGGCGCGATGTGACCTAGGGCAGGCGGATCGGGCCGATCGCCGGAGCTGGCCTTGCCCGCCGTCACGCGGGCCGCTGGTCAGGTCCTGGTGTCGCTGTGGTCGTTGGTGGCGGCGAAAGGGCGACCGGGAAGGTGCCAGTGCCGTCGACCCGGTCGCCCGCGCGCTCAAGATCAGCGAGGAGACCGTCAAGGCGCACGTGTCCAGCATCCTCGCCAAGCTGCAGCTGGCCGACCGCACCCAGGCGGCGATCTTCGGCCTCCAGCAGCGCCTCGTCCCCCTCGACGAGGCCCTCGACGAGGAGCCGAGCCGGGGCCCATCGGGAGCAACGCACCTGACACCCAACTGAGACCGCCAACCTCACATCCGGCCGACCCGGGGCGTTTACCAAGCATGAGACAGCAACCCTTCGAAGCGATCGTGGCCAGGCACGGGCCGACGGTGCTGCGGGTGTGCCGCGCCATCCTCGGCCCGACGGGCGCCGACGACGCCTGGTCGGAGACGTTCCTGTCCGCGATGCAGGCCTACCCGAACCTTCGGCCGGACAGCAACGTCGAAGCGTGGCTGGTCACGATCGCTCACAGGAAGGCCATCGACCAGCTACGCGCCGAGTCCCGACGGGCGGTCCCCACCGACGACCTGCCGGAGAAGCCGAGCAAGGACGGCATGCCCGGCAGCTGGGAGTCCGACCTGTGGGCCGCGCTCAACGCCCTCCCGCTCAAGCAACGCGAAACCGTCGCCTACCACTACCTCGCCGGCCTGCCGTACGCAGACGTCGCCGAGATCCTGGGCGGGAGCCCAGACGCGGCGAGGAGAGCGGCCGCCGATGGCATCGCCGCGCTACGAAAGACCTACCTGGAAGGAGAAGCCCGACGATGATCGCACGCAAGACCCAGGCCAACGACGGCGACCTGTTCGCCGCGCTCCCCGAGGTCGACGAAGCGGCCCAGCGCCGGCTGCACGCCCGCCTCGTCGCAGCCGCGACCGAGGCCGGGATCCTCGACGTCGCCTACCGCACCATCGACACCCCCGTCGGCACGCTGCTGCTGGCCGCGACCGAGAAGGGCCTGGTCCGGGTGGCCTACGCCCGCGAGGACCACGCGATGGTCCTGGACCAGCTCGCGAACAGCGTCAGCCCCAGGGTGCTGCGCGCCCCGGCCCGCCTTGACATGGCCGCGATGGAGATGGAGGAGTACTTCGCCGGCCGACGCAGCCTGTTCGACCTCCAGCTGGACCTCCAGCTCTCGCAGGGCTTTCGTCGCACCGTCCTGTCCCACTTGACCGAGATCGGCTACGGCAAGACCGCCAGCTACGCGGCCGTCGCCGCCGCCGTCGGGAACCCGAAGGCGGTGCGCGCCGTCGGCACGGCGTGCGCGACCAACCCCCTCCCGGTTGTCGTGCCCTGCCACCGCGTGGTGCGCAGCGACGGGACCGTCGGCCAGTACGTCGGCGGCACCGACGCCAAGAAGGCCCTGCTGACACTGGAGGCGGCAGCATGAGCGCCGCGGCAGAGAGCGACACGGCAGTGGGCCTCTCGGGACACTAGGTCCCGGGCTGCAACGCCGTGCGTCGCTGCCGGACCGCCTCAAAGAGAACGATTCCTCCTGCTGTCGTGGCATTCAAGCTGTTCATAGGGCCTTCCATTGGGATCCGGACGCCCTCGCCTGCAGCGAGCCATGTCGAGTGGACACCCTCATGCTCGTTGCCGATCACGATGGCCGTGGGACCGGTCATGTCAGCCTCGTCGTACAGCATGGCTCCGTCAGGTGTCGTGGGGATGACCGAGATGCCCGCATCCCTCAGCCAGCTGACCGATTCCGTCGACGTCGCTTCTGCCACGTCAGTGACGAAGACGGCTCCTAGCGAGGCGTGGATGCCAGCGGGGGAATACACGTCCGTTCGCGGGTTGGCGACGATGACAGCATCGGCTGCAGCCGCACTGGCCGTCCGGACCAATGCCCCCAGATTCCCGGGCTTCTCCAAGCCCTCAGCCACCAGCACGAGCGGGGAGGAGGAGGAGAAGGTCAGCTCGTCGATGCGTTTGCGAACGACCGGAACAGTCGCTATGCAGGCAAGGGGTCCTTCTCGCAGTGAAAGCTTTTGCAAAACCTGGGACGAAATCTGAATGCAGCGCGCCCCCAGGCTCTCCGCCTCGAGCACATGGCTCCAGTCTTCCTCGAGCATGAGCGGAGGATGGTAGAGCACATGACGGGGGGCCCTTCCTCCCAGCATGGCCACCTTCAGCACTTGAAACCCTTCGATGACCGTGAGCCCAGCCGCGGATCTGGCCTTCTTTCTGTGCAGCGCGCCAACTTGCCTTACCAGAGGATTGGAAGGACTGACGATCTGCACAGTCGACGTTCCCCTCCTCCCGCAGAGTCGGCTATGAGCTTCTGGTGAGACTTCGAGTCGCTCTTCCGCATCGGCATCCGGAGGAATCCTACGCCGGCGTCCTGGCAGCGACTCACAGCCGATAGAGGCGGGTGGCGTTGCCGGCCAGCACGTCCCGGGTGATGGCGGCCGCGGCAGGCTCGTCCAAGGTACCCATGGCCACCTCCGCGCCCAGGGCCCGGCCCAGGGCACGGCGCCAGACGGTCACGCCCCACCAGTGCATCTCGGGGAAGCTATGGCCGTCAGAGGCGGCCAGGAGCTTGGTCACCGGGCACAGGCCGAGGGCCTCTCTCACGAGCTGCTCGGCAAGCGGCTCGGCCAGCGGGATCGCGAGGGACAGGTCGAGCTGGACCTGCGGGTAGGTGCCGGCAAGGTAGGCGGCGTGGCCCACGAAGGGGTAGCAGTGGAGGAGGACCACCTGGCAGCCCTCGGTGTGGGGGTCGCGGAACAGGGGGCGGAGCAGGGCCGGGTCGGCCGTGGCCAGGTCGAGGTCCTCGTCGCCGAAGCCGGTGTGGAGCTGCAGCGGCACTCCGCGGGCGGCGGCCAGGGCTGCCGCCTGGCGGACCAGGAAGGGTCCCAGGACCGGGTCGTCGAAGCGCCGCGCCTGGTCGTCGCCGAGCGCGCGGAAGGCGCGGTGGCGCTGCGCCATCGAGTGCTCTGGCAGGGCAAGGCCGAAACGATAGGCCGCGATCGACTTGAGCGCGACCGCGCCGGCGTCCAGTGCGTCGTGCAGGCGCACCTCGACGGCGTCCGCGAAGCCGCCAAGCGTCGCCCGGGCCCGGCCTCCGGCACCGAGCACGGCCTCAGCGACCGACTCGACCCGCACGACCTCGCGCACCGGCCGGCCGCCCTCGCGAGCGAGGTGCGTGGGGGACAGCGCGGCGGCGTCGAGCCCGGTGTCGACGAGCAGGGCCGCGATGCCGGCATCGTCCCAGAGGCCACGCAGGTAGGCGCCCGGGCCGGCCGCGGCCGCCGCGTCGCGCGCGGCGACCACCCGCGTCTCGAGCCCGTCTGAGGAGGTGGGGTCGACCCCCAGGTGAAGGGCCAGCGCCGCCAGGAAGCGCCGGTAGCCGAGCAGGCCGGGCACGTCGCGGGCCAGGCTCCCGGGACGGGTCGCCTCGGTGAAGCAGCACCGCCAGGCCGGCCCGGCGCCCGGCTCCAGGAGGCCGGTCGAGCCTCCGCCAGCGGGCTCGGCAGCGGCTGACAACCAGGCAGGCGCGAGGCTGTGGCAGTGGTGGTCGACGAACGGCGGTTGGACCGGGGTCACGGTGCCGCCACTAGAACTTCGTGAAGTGGTGGAAGCATTCAAAGGCAGCATCGCGGGCGCCGAAGCTGGCCGCCTCCGACCGCTTCACCGCCAGGTAGGCGGTGCGGCGGACCGGTCCAAGCACCGCCATGAGCAACTCGTCACGTTCCAGCGCGTCCAGGGCGGCGTCCAGCGAGTCGGGTAGCCGGTGGATCCCGCTGCGGCGCCGGGCCGAGCTCGACAGGCTCGCCGGGTCGACGTCGGTCGGCTGGCCGGGGTCGAGCTTGTTGCGGACGCCGTCCAAGCCCGCGTGGATGAGTGCGCCCAGTGCCAGATACGGGTTGCCGGTGGCGTCGGAGCACTTGAGCTCCAGGTTCGTGGACGCCTCGTCCAGGCCCCACATGCGGGAGGGGACGCGCACGGCGGCCTCGCGGTTGTCCCGCCCCCAGCAGGTGAACGCGCTCGACCACGACTGGGGGACGAGCCGCCGGTAGGAGTTGACGCTGCCGCAGGTGAGTGCGACCAGCGCGGGCAGGTGGGCGAGGATGCCGCCGATCCAGTGGTAGGCGGTCTCAGACAGGCCGTTCGGGTCGGCCGGGTCGTGGAGGGCGTTGCGGGCCACCCCGCCGTCGCGGTCCAGCGTCCACAGCGAGGCGTGCACGTGGGCGCCGTTGCCGGCCTGATCGGGGATGGGCTTGGGGGCGAAGCTGGCCCACAGGCCATGGCGGAGGGCGACGCCGCGGGCCGTCTCCCGGTACCAGACCTGGTTGTCGGCCGCCTGCAGCGCGGTCGCGTGGCGGATCGACAGCTCCTGCTGGCCGTGGCCGAGCTCCGGGTAGTACTGCTCGACGGTGAGGCCCTGGGCCTCCAGCGCGCGGACCAGCTCGACCGCGTAGTCGTGCGCGGCGGCAAAGCCGGTCGACGAGAAGCACAGGCTCTCGTCGACGGGAACGAGCCGGTCGGGCCCGCCGCCCGGGTCGGGGACGCGCCGCCCGAGGGTGAACTCGGGCTCGAACGCGGCCACCAGCGCCAGGCCCTCGCCGGCAAGCTCGGTGACGGCCTGCTTGAGGAAGGCGCGGGGGCAAGCCTCCCACGGCGCTCCGTCGAGCCGGACCATGTCGGCGACCATCGCGCCCGCACCGGCCGCGTAGGGCAGGATCACCAACGTGTCCGGGTCGGGCACCAGGCGGATCTCCCCCACCGGGCCGAGCCCCTCGACGGGCTGCAGCTCGTCGAGCATGCTCATCGCCTGCATGGCCACGGTCAGGCCGATGCCCGTGACCAGCCGCTCCGAGAGGCGCCGGCGGGACGTGGCCTTGCCGCGGACCACCCCACCATGGTCGACGTACAGGAACCGGACGAGCGCGAGGCCAGCTGCGTCGGCGGCCTCGACCACCCGGTCGGCCGGGGACGTCCCGGCCGTGCCCGCATGCTCCCTGGCCATGTGGGCCTCCTCGTCAGTGGTGCTCTCGCGGCCAGAGATAGCACACGCCAACCAGACCGTACAGGGCAGACGGCCACCGGCAGGCGAGGTACCGAGGTGGCCCGGGGCCCATCCGCCCGAGGTGGGCGTCCCCAGGCGGCGGAAGCAGGTGGAGGCGCCCCCGGGTTGCTGCTACATTCTCCGAGGTCCCCGGCCAGCGAACCCGCAGGTCGCGTGGCGGTCGCCCGGCGTTCCGTGATAAGCATGGTGTCGGCGGTTCGACCCGTCTGGGACTCTTAGGGGTCGGGAGCACCGGCTCCCATGGCGGCGTAGCTCAGAGGTAGAGCAAGCGGCTCATAATCGCTGTGTCGGTGGTTCGAGTCCACCCGCCGCTACCGGGCGAGGGCGGTGTCTGCCTGCTGGCAGCCGCTCTCGCTTTGCGGTTGGGCTGTGGTCGCTCGCCACCAGCCCGATGGCATCGACGACCAAGGAGCTCCGGGAACCGAGAGATCCGCGGCAGGCCCGGCCTCCACGCTGTCGGAGGCCCCGGGGCATCAGCGTCCAGGGCATCGTGGGAACGGCTCGTCGCGCGGCGGCGCAGAAGCAGAAGGAGACGAGGACACCATGGCGAAGAAGAGGTTTGAGCGGACGAAGCCGCATTTGAATATTGGGACGATGGGGCATATCGACCATGGGAAGACGACGTTGACGGCGGCGATCACCAAGGTGCTGCACGACGCCGACCCGAGTGTGGAGTTCACC
>WNFV01012814.1_pt1 | contig 16136 bp, 12 predicted proteins | sample 5400101 | NCBI WGS metagenome assembly WNFV01 (sample SAMN13153361, study PRJNA577476) | soil metagenome | isolation source: 115 cm soil or saprolite under grassland replicate 1 | place: USA:California | collected 2016-06-15
GTAGGGAATCTTGTCGACGTAATCCACGGCGTACTGATAAACCGTATCGATGGTTTTAGCATCCGCGGCGCGGGCGTATTTGGCAATCGCGCGCCGGCTGAGCTCCTTGTCGGTAAACAGCCGGTACACCGCCTCCGACGAGTCCTTGAGAAATCGCCGCACCAGATCGCCGTTGGCATTGAGAAAAGAACGGCGCGCCATGAAAGCATCGTGGGGAAAGTAAACTCCGGCCTTGCCCATATTCACTATTACGCGCGCGCCGGCCTCTTCAGCTTTGAGGTTCGCCGGGCTGGAGAACGGCGCCGCGACGATGGCGCGCGTACGCAACATTGCCGCTGCAGCAAAAACATCGCCTGTTTGTATGAGGGACACGTCCTTCCCAGGTTCGAGCCCCTGCTTGCGCAAAACATAACGCATCGTGAAATCGGTCGATGAACCGAAACGGGTGACCCCGACAGCCTTCCCACGCAAGTCGTCGATCGTTTTGATCTCCGGCAAAGCCATGATGTAAAAAGCCGGAACTTTGACCATCGACCCAAACATCACGATATCCGCACCACCCAAGCTCGCATCGACCGCGGCACTCCCCGCCGCGCCGGCGATTGGCAGATCGCCTCCTAGCATCGCTTGCACCATCATCGATCCCGAAGCGATCAGTATCAGATGAGAATCGATGTCGTATTTTTCGAAAATCTTTCCCTCTTCCGCTACCCATAGGCCGGCGAAAACTCCGCTCGCGCTCGAGTAGCCGTGCGCCAACCGATCCCTCGCGATCGTCAAACCCGGCAACGCCGTGATCAGTATAAAGCTCAAAACCGCCGTTAGAATCTTACACTCTCGAATGTGAGAATTTATCGCTAACATTTTAGCTCCCGACCTTACTGACAATAAATGTTATCGCGCCAAGCAACCAGCGAAACAAGTCCAAAATCCGAATATCGAAATCCTAAACAAACTCAGAGACAAATAGATCTCAAATTGGGAAAATCCGAAACACCGAATCCGAAGGAAGCTTGTTTGGAATTTTACATACTTTGGTCATTTGAAATTGTTTCGAATTTCGGATTTCGTGCTTCGAATTTCTTGTTCTTGGCGGCTTTTGCGCGAGTCACAGTTTTTCCGATTTGCTTCTGGGACAGGACGCTAGAATGTTAAGGCACCAGCTTTCAGTGGCGTCGAGGGTGTGAGGCTGCTTGATTCGATTCCGCCTCTGTGCTCGTCGATCCATGTTTTACATAGCTTGAGCGCGTGTTCTTCGGCTTTTTTCTTAGTCGCAAAAGTTAATTCGGTGCACTCTAATCTCTTAACCTCTGTCACTTTATCTTCGGGGTCAAATATCAAGCCCCTGCAATGCCATTCTTTCCCGGCTCCTCGAACTCCGATCCCGTAAATGGGATATTTATTGTATTGGTTCATACATCCGCCTTTCGATAACCGTCTAAATGCCGTCGCATAGACATCGCTCTTAGCTTGCTCCCTGCCACCAACCACAAACCTAGTGAAGTCTATGCCGTTGAGAGATGGTCTCGGCACAGACAACTTCCTACTTCCTTCTGTAAGCGCTCCGCTTTGCCAGATAGAAAATAAGAACCAAGATCAGAATCATTACCGCCGGGGGGGCAATTGCCGCCATACGAGACCTCCCTGTTAAGTCTTGTTGAGTCTACCATTTTGGGATTCCGTAAAACTATAGGCCGACTCGGTAGAGCCTGTCTGTCTACTATTGGACGATTTTGGCTGAATCGCCAGAGGTACCTTGAGACGTTGCGCGGGGCCCAGGGCAGCTCACTTCGTAGTTAAGCGGACGGGGGACGGTCGGCTTCAAGCCGACATGCGCAGAATTCCCTACTCAGAGTCAGGATCAGGTCAGTTGGCAGATGTGGATAGCGAAACGGTTGCGGCTGAAATCCACTTCTTCGCGCGCGTGGAGGACCACCGCAAAGCGAATTGATATGAAAATTGGACTTATCCCCTTTTACTCTCTGTGACCGTTGCGCGCGCCGAATGACGAAAGTAACGATTCGACCCTATCCCGACCGCAAGCCTAATCTAGACGAGGATCAAAAAAAACTCTGAACGTAGAATGTGTCCTTGTTTCACCGGTGACTCGTGCAGGTGCACGTCGGCGTAACTTTGTTGCCGATGCGTAAACGGAAGATACAGGTTAGTAACACAAGTTGACGCTGAAACCCAAGCCTAACTCGTAAATGCTTACTTTCATAGAGTTGTTCAGCTCGCATGAAAAATACCAACGCTGGTATCACAGTTGCACCTATGCAGAAGCGCATGATCAAAACAAATCTTACGTATGGCTAACCGCTGCCGCAATTCATCCGCAAATGCTGAGCGGGAATTAAAGGAGGTCCTATGCCTTTAAACGTTAACTTCAACCTCACGCCCAATTCACGTAAGGCCGAGCCGAGAACGCTCATCATGGTCTCCGATGGCGACACTCCACAGATTCAACAGCCGGTGCGGGCGGTATCCTGCGACACACCAGAGAAGGCAGCCTATGCTGGGACTCCCCCAAAAGCGCAAGCTAAACTCAACCTCTGCCGTGACCGTCTTGAAAATGGATTCTTCAATGCTATTCCACAGAGCCTGCGTACCTATATCGTGCAAAAGATAAAAGCAGATGCTGCCGAACGTCATATTGGGGCAGCGCTTCGTGCATCGGAGAAGTTCACTCTCGTTTTAGAGCAGCGTTTAACCAAACCCGATGGTTCCAAAAGAAAGTTAGGTATTATCCCGACTGGCGAAATCATCGATGTCTACGGACGCCTGCTCGCTTACTTCGCTCCGTGGTATGCCAATACCGCTAACGATCCTCTACCCCCCAAGGGTTCCCCACAGAGAGACACTTTTAACCTGAATATGATTGCTAATGGTTGGGCAGCTTTCTTCCCGATTTATCCCTCATTGCCCAAGGACGATGACTTCAATATAGCCATTGCAGCGGCCGAGGATGCCTGGGATCGTAAACTAGGCCAATGGGCAGAGTTCGGATCGGATTTACTTCTTGGTTACGAATACCGGATGTGTATTAAACTAGCGACGAACGATGGATCCGCGGCGGACGAATTAATCGCCAAGGCGTTCCAGCGCGTTTGCGTTGATTTACGCACTAAAAAGATTTTAGGAAAATTTGGGTTCGGGGATATTCCTCCGCCTTACCGCCTTTGGGTATGGGAAAACGACCTATTAAAGGCTAAAGAAGATCTCGGGTTAATCGAGTAAGCAAAATTAGGGTAAGAGTAGAGAACAGGTCGACTTCAAGCCGACATGCGCAGAACCTTCCTACTCAGAGTCAGGATCGAGTCGGTTGGCAGATGAAACGATTCGGGTTGAAATCCGTTTCTGGGTTTCGCAACTTCGACTACTCTGTAGTTCGCTTGAGTGGTTGTGTCATTCCGCCGAAGTAGTGTAAAGATCGCCCGAGCGGCAGATCAAATTCCTTTTTAGAAAGGAGACAAATCCGTATGACGCTCCATGAGGCGCGGATTCTGTTCGTTCTCGGTATGGGCTTAGGTTTGTTTTCAAACCTAGCACAGGCGGCCAGCGCGCCCGACCTAGCTGTTTATCGCGGCGCCGACCGTCAAGCTCGGCTTGAAAAGGGCGCGAAAGCTGAAGGCGAGTTTGTCTGGTATACGTCCGTTAACGCTGAAGACATTCAGCGCGTCGTCGAGCTCTTCGAGAAGCGCTACCCTTTCATAAAGGCCAAGCCCGTCCGGCTTACATCAGCGAGAATTGTGCAGCGCTACACCGCCGAGGCTCAGGCCAGCACCTTTTTGGCCGATATTCTAGATACCAACGATTCCCGTATCGAATTTTTCCGCCGCAAGGGAATGATCCAACCCTACTATACGCCGATGGCGGATAAATTTGACAAGCGCTTTGTCCAGCCCCAAGGTTACTGGATCGCCAACCGCGTCACGATGCTCGTGCTTGGGTACAATACTCGACTCGTCAAAGCCGCCGACGCGCCGCGGCGCTACGAGGACCTGCTCGATCCAAAGTGGAAAGATCAACTGGCCCTGGAGCGCGAAGACTCCCATTGGTTTATGGCTTTGATCGAACATTGGGGCGAACAAAAAGGCAAAGCGTTCTTTCAACGACTAAGGGCGCAGAATCCAAAGATCCGTACGGGCCACACCCACCTTGCTCAACTCGTCGCCGCCGGCGAAGATCCTCTCTCGCCCGATATTCACAGCCAGGGAATAGTTTCCGGGCAGCGCCGCGGCGCGCCGGTCGAATGGACCAATCTCGAACCGGTTGTCGCTTCGAGCAATGTCAGCGCCTTGGCGAAAAACGCGCCGCACCCCAATGCGGCATTGCTTTTCCTCGATTTCATTTTGAGCAAGGAAACCGGCCAGCGGGTCATTCGAGATGTAGGTCGCATTCCCACCCACCCCGAAGTTTTACCCAACCCGCCCCGTTTGCGCGAAGGCTTCGATTTTATCAACGTTGATCCCGTCAAGTACAACGACAAGATTGACCATTATGGTAAGCTCTGGCACGAGTGGTTTCTGCAATGAGAGTACGCACAGCGGCATCCAGTTTTCATCGGAGGGCGTCACGAAGAAAATACTTGGTTGGAAGATCAAGCTTATTCACTTTCCGAGAAAAGCTCGACTCTTTCGCCTTTGCTGGTAGACCTTCCTTGGTGTTTGCCATTCGATCGCTTAAGCAACGGGAAGCTATCGTGCGTCGAAGAATTTTTAAGAAGCAAATAAGTGGGAGGTTTTGCTTAGAGAAGTAGCTAAAACCTTTCCCTTTCTCTAAACCCTCAAACACGGTTGACATCGCTGATCACACGCTCCTACTATCCGTGGAAGTTTCCACGAAAGCGAGCCGCGTTTATGAAGACCCGGTCATTATTCTATTTCGCCGCCTTCTTGCTTCTTTACGCGATTCCAAACCCGACCTTCGCCGCCTCCGCCCCCCAGAGAGTCGTGATCACGCCGGCGAGCTTCAGCGACCGCGAGGGCATGCTGGTCGTCGCCCAACACCAGGGCTTTTTTCGAAAATACAACTTAGATGCGCAGATCGTGTTGATGCCCAACGCACCCCTCGCTCTGTCGGCCCTCACAGCCGGCGATTCGCAGTTTTATTACGGCACAACTTCCGGTGCGAGCTTAGGGGCCGTTTTGAACGGTCTCGATGGCGTTTTCGTCGCAGGGTTCATCAACAGACTAGTCGGCGCCTTCGCCGTCGGCCGCGACATCAAAACGTCCGCGGATTTGAAAGGCAAGAAGATCGGCGTCGCGAGCCTCGGCGGCGGCAATTGGATGTTCACTATGCTCGCGTTCGAACATTGGGGCCTTGACCCCAAACGCGACAACATCACTTTTAGAATCATCGGTGATACCGGCGTGCGCGTTCAATCGATCGCCAACGGCGTCATCGACGGTTCGTTGTTGGGCTATACCCACGCCGCGATTCTCCGGCGCCAGGGCTTTCCGATTCTCGCCGACGTGGCGGAGCTGAATATCCCGTTTCAAGACAGCGGGCTATTCACGCGCAAAAGTTTCCTCGCGCAGCACCCGGAGACCGTCGAAAGCGTGCTCCGCGCGCTGGTGGAATCGATCGCGTTTATCCAGGCGCCCGATAATAAAACCGCGGTGCTGAAGAGCTTGGCGCAATGGCTCCGCCTGCCGAAGCCGGAGGATGCTTTGGAGGGCTACGATTTCATGCGCAAAATGTACACGCGGCGGATGTTTACCAACATAGAAGGTATCCGCAACAGCATCCGGGTGCTGACCCTTACCAATGAAAAATTCGCCCGTCTCAAAGCCGAAGAACTGGTCGACGATCGGATCGTCAGAAAGCTTGAACGAGAAGGACTGTTTTGATTTGCTGGCGAATGTGGAAGCGCGCCTGACTCCAGGATCCGCGATCTGGATCCGAGCTCTCTGCAAGCCTCGCTGAACCAGCCAAAAAAAATGCAACTGTCAACAAAAGATATGCGCCCAATAATCTCAGGATTCGAAACCCCTTACACTTGCCCTTTCGCACTGGCATCACTGAATGTCTATGGACGCGTTATCTGCCTTTAAGCCGCTCCGAAACAAACTAAAGCAATTTAGCTTCGATTCGATTCTATCGCTATCGGTCCAGAAGTTACACGAACTAAAGAGCTACCCAATTCAAGAAGTCACCAAGTATCCACCTTGGTTTCTGCTTTTATTAATCAAATGGTCCGCACTCCATTCGGATCCAGGTTACCGCAGATATTGTCATGCCAGCGCCAACGATTTTGATAAGCTAGTTAACCTGGTCCATGAAATCTTCGGCAACGTCCGGCTACCGAGCCAATACAGCAGTAGATATATTTTCCTCAAGAACACCGCTTTTCAGCAGCTTCTATTTCAAATACCCCTTTCATCCTCGGATATCGGCAGACAAATACTACTGTTCGACCATCTTCCCGCTAAGCCAGTCGTTGGAGAATTATTTCTCGACTGTACAGGTTTTCTGGTCTCTGATTTCCTCGAACTCGTAACCGTCCTTGTAGGCCACTTTTTGACTTCAGGAGACATAAACATCTCCTCTTCCTATTTCGAACCCTTGGGTCTCGCTCCTCAAGTCGTTTTGCGCTTTCTTGACACGCTGTCATTGGACACTATTGGTCTCAAACCATTTTTCGAAGCCGAAGACAGTCGATTCCAAAGTTTTGAATCTACACTTCATGCGCAGACACCTTTAAAACAGCGCCCGCTTCTCCGGTTTAAGGATAAGGATAGGTACGTTTGCTACTCGCCGAATCTATTATTTCATGCTGTTTCAACCCTCATGTATGACAAACTGAAAGACCACTCTCCAGAGTCGTTTTCACCAGAGTTCGGACAAATCTTCGAGCGGTATATAAAGATGGGATTGGAATACGCCGAACTTTCGTTCTCCGACGAAAGTCAACTGAAGAAGAAATACTCAGGCTCCCTTGTTGTTGATTTCATGATTCCCTTAGAAGACTGCAACATACTGATCGAGTCAAAGGCTATCGAGCTAAGTTCTCTAGCAAGAGTTGCTTCCGATGCTCGGGTAGTAAGCAGCAACCTTCGTAATTCAATCACAAAGGCAATCAGACAAGGATTAACGATAACAACGCGCCTCGCTGAGGATGGAGGCCCAAAAGAGTGTTTTTTGTTCGTAGTTACCTTTAAAGACTTATATGTCGGAAATGGTAAGGACTTCTTAGAGCACACGCCAGCGGGCAAAGAAATTGAAGAATTTATGCAGGAGAAACAGATGGATGCAAAATCTCTCCCGTTCGACCATATTTATTTCCTCGCACCCCGTGAATTCGAATGGTTTCTGTTTCTGGTTAGGGAGCACAAATTAAGCCCTGCCGATATGGTTGGTCCTCCCGGCTTTGTCACGATGCCTTGTGATGCTCTACTTAAGCGAGTTGAGCAAAAGCTCGCTGTAAAAGAACAGTTATAATTCAATTAGCCGTAATATTTGAAAGTCAGGCATCGGGTCAAGACAGTTGCGAGGGGAAAGCGCCATGGTCAGACTTCTCCGACTCGACTTTCTATCAGGTCTCGCCGAGGTCAGTCTTTCGTTTCTAGATAATCTTAACTGGCCCTTCTCGCTACGTCAGGTTCAGCGTGTTGGCCGCGAACATCTCCTCCGGTTTCACTGTGCGCGGTAAGATCTTCTGTTCGTGCGCGAACCGGATGATGGCTTCCAGGGCCTTGCGATTGTTTGCCAGACCGTTGGGAAGCGGATCGTCACCGACGATACTTCGACGCTTGGCCAGGACCTGCGCGTCGGCCGGCAACTCGACGCCTGAGCTAAGCTGCTTCAAAAACTGCGCCTTGGAGGCCTCGAAGCCGGCGAACAGTCGAGGCGCCAGCGAGGGATCAGATTTGAGCAGCGCGTCCTTGACCACTATCGTGTGGTTGAGGGGATAGATGCCCGTCTTGCGGTACCAGGCGTTCTCGGCCGTGGCCGCGTCGGGGATGAGCGGCTTGACGTTCGGAGAGTCGACCTTGCCGACGCCGATGGCGGCCGCGAGTTCACCTTTCAAAAGCAGCTCGGCCAGGTTTGCGCCAGGTCGCTCCATCACGTTGGCGGGTTTCCGGTACTCCTGAACATGTTCTTCATCAACCACCACCCAGGTGATCTTGTCGAGGTCCACGCCGTACTCGGTTGCGAGAATCCCCCTCGTCCAAACACCGGTGGTAACGGTGTATGCGCGCACGCCGACATTCTTGCCCTCGAGATCCTTCGGCGACTGCACGCCGGACTTTATGTTGTAAACGATGGGGGAATGGTGGAACTGGCGCAGCACGAAGACGGGCAGTGCCGTGAACGGTTTGTCGTGGGCCTTGGCGGTCAGGTACGTCGTAATGGCCATCTCGCAGACGTCGAAGTCCAGCGTGCGGCACATGCGGCGGAAAGCGCCGATGATCGGCGAGATCTCGACATGCTCGAACTGGACACCGGGCACCGACACGGTGCCATCCTTCAGGCCCTTCGTGTGTGGGTAAGTCGCGATCGCTGTCTTGAGAACGGTCATATAATCCTCCTCGATGCGCGGCCGACAAACTTTTTCCACTTTGACGGCTCGTTCATCTCACGGTGAAGAATTCCTCAATTAGCACCTATATCGCCGTGCTTGAAGAAGCGTCAAGGTCAAAGAACTCTATTCAATAAGATCCCTGCACAGGTTCTCTCAAATCACGTCCGCTGGATCACTGCCCGTACAACCCAAGGTGAAGTTGAAATAACAGTACCTTATCCGCTACTCTCGATTGCGGCTATAAAGAAAGCTTCCTCATTCTACTCGGAAGGACACTGAAAGGCGGCAAAACAAAGTGGAATAGACCCGCAAGCGGCTCGGGGAGGAGGGCGTACGAGGTTATTAGGAGAAGTACGACGGCGGTTTATTGAAACGGCTGTGCTGGAACAGGGTACCGAGCGGCGAAGATAGCCGGTTTTCCTGGGCTGTCATAACTCCAATGTGAGCCGTGCATTGCAACGAGCAGCCGTCCAGTGATTAAGCAAATAACGCAGGTCTGACACGATATCAGGATCGATATCCGAATACGCGATATCTGGATGTCCCCGATATCCCCTCGATATCCCCTGACGACGAGGAGGCTCCGACCAAAAAAGGCAGGGTTTTGCTATGACCATACGAGGCCGGGAGTTTAGATTGCTTTTAGCTTTCGCCCTTTTTGTCGGTCAGGCGGTTCATGTGACTAGCGCCTTTTCCGGCGAAGCAGCTTGGCAAAGCGAATGGGAGAAGGTCATCAAGGCCGCAGAGCTAGAAGGAGAGGTGGTCTATTCCGCCAGCGGCAGCCATCGTTTCCTCGACGAGTTTCACAAAGCGTTTCCTAAAATCAAGACCACCACTGTCTCGGCGTCCTGCAGTGATATCGTGTCGCGCATCATGACGGAAAGGCGCGCCGGAAAATATCTGTCAGACGTGGTGCGTTGTGGCTTGACTTCAGCCCACTCGCTTTATCGAGGTAAAACGTTACAGCAAATAGATCCGGCTCTTTACCGTCCCGAAATACGGGACCCGTCAAAATGGTGGCAAGGGAAGCATCATTATGCGGATCCCGAAGGTAGATATCTCTTTGTTTCGGCCGGGAGCGCTTATGTACGCTTTGGCAGCTACAACACCGACCTCGTCAATCCGGCGGAATTTAAGTCCTATTGGGATCTGCTCAACCCCAAATGGAAAGGGAAAATCGTCGCTACGGATCCCAGAACGGGAGAGGGCCGCAATGGATCGCGTTTCCTCTATTACAATCCGGACCTCGGCCCGCAGTATCTCCGGCGCCTTCTCGGCCAAATGGACCTGACGTTTTCACGCGATTACCGCCAGGCAACGGACTGGCTGGCACAAAAGAGGTATGCGATATTTCTTTTCAGCCAGTCCGACGACACATTGAATGCGAAACAACAAGGATTGCCTGTCCAAGTGCTGGATACCACCGGTTGGAAAGAGGGCGTTGGATTGGACCCTGTTGGCGGCGCCTACGCGCTAATGGACAAACCAGCTCATCCCAATGCGGCCAAAGTCTTGCTGAACTGGCTGCTTTCCCGCGAAGGTCAAATGGCCGTGCAAAGAGACCCCGAAAGCGCCGGAAGAAATGATTCGCTGAGGATCGATATCCCAAAAACCGATGTCCATCCCATGATGCGTCGCCGAGACGGATCCAAGTATATTGTCATGTGGAATCCGGACTGGATGGATGGGAAGCCCGCAGACGAGCTTGTCAAACAAACATTGGAGCAGAAAAAGTAAGAACGGTTTGCATTCGCCACCTATCAGCCGCAGGCCAGCATGCCTGTTAGGGTCGATAAAAAAGGTCCGCACACGCCTTTAGTCAAAGGGCGAAAATGCACAACCAGAGAAATTCCCCTCATTGAAAAAGAGGGCCAGGGGAGATTTGGTCCGCGTCTCTTTTTTCTTACGTCACTTGCCTAGCTACAGCACTCCGGTTAACAGGCGTTTTCAGAGCCCGGAACGGTCCGGCGTCAGTTGACAATCAGTTCCTCTGCTAGCTACTCTCCACCGATAACCGTGCCTGAGTCGCCTGCCAATCAAAAAGTGACGCCATAATTCTGCTCGAAGGAGTTCATCGATGCGTCCATTCATTTGCCGATTTGCGTTGATCATCGTCGTCCTCTGCGCCCTGACGACGCGCGAAACCGCGGCCCAAACCCAGGCTTCCTATCTGCAGCTTAGCCCGACGGTGAAAGCCGTGCTCTACTCTCCTGATCCGAGCACTAAAACGCGCATCGCGGTCGTCAACATGCATGAAGACGGCAACCGGCTCGCCGATATCGCGTGCACCGAGTTGGTAAAGCGGGGCTTTTACGTGCTCTGTATGAATGGCCGCTCCGATAACAACGAAGCACTGGATTTTTGGAACGATTTGCCGCTCGACGTCGCCACCGGCGTCAAATATCTGAAAGAAACAGTGAAGGCGTCGAAAATTCTTCTTTATGGCGGCAGTGGCGGCGCGCCGTTGATGACGTTTTATCAGAGCGTGGCGCAGAACGGTCCGTCGGTTTGCCAGGGCACAACCAAACTCATTCCGTGCAGCAACGAGCTTGCCGGATTGCCTGCGGCAGACGGCATTATCTTACGCGACGCTCATCCGGGTACGGCGGTGAATACCTTGCGCTCCATCAATCCGTCGGTGCAGCGCGACGACAAACCGGATCGGGTTCTTGCGCCGCTTGATCCGTTCAATCCGAAAAATGGTTTCAATGCGTCCGGCGCTTCCAACTACTCCCGTGAATTTCAGGAACGCTATTTCAAGGCCCAGGCGGCGCGGATGAATCGGCTCGTCGATGGAGCATTGGCGAAACTCCGCTCTATCGCCGCAGGCAAATATTATTACAACGACGATGATGCTTTCGTGATCCATAAAAGCGAGGGAGGACGTCTCTCGGAAATGGATTTGAACATTCATCCGGGGACGGTAAAGCCACACAAGCTTTTGAAGAATGACGGCACGATTGTGACCGAGACGATAAAAAGCGTGCGCGTCCCTAATCGCGAGAACGCCGAACGCGCTAAATCATTCCACCAAGGTTCTAAGTTTTTGACGCTGAAATCTTTTCTCGGCACGCGGGCGATCCGCGCCAAGCACTCGATGGATGATATCGACTACTGCTCCAACAATAATTCTACCCCTTGCCACCTGCAGAAAATCACGGTGCCGATCCTGATTCTTGGGATGGGCGGCCATTATTTCCTTCGTGACAACGAAATTCACTATAACGTTTCGGCCAGTTCCGATAAAGAATACGTCGTCATCGAAGGCGCCTCCCACGGCATCCGTCCGTGCAAAATCTGCGAGACCACGCCGGGTCAGTATTCCAACACCGTCAAAAACACCTTTGATTATATGCAGAGTTGGATTAACGCTCGATTTTAGAATTTATAACGCTTGTAGGCTGAACCAGAAAAAATGAAGACCCCCACCCCGGCTTACTTGTCGGCTTGAGGGCGACCTGGGCGATGGGCCTGTTGTTTCGCGCTGTTGTTTTCTTCGATTGCTGAATGGCGCTTGATGTAGACCCAGGCATTCATCCCTGGTTTCAAATCGCGATTACTGGAGTCGCCGTCGAGCGAAATCTCCACCGGAATCATCTGTTCCAGTCTCGAATAAGGCCCGCCGGGTTTAAAAATGGCAAACTCAGAATCGGTGGTATCGCCAATCAGTTTGACTTTTCCCCGAAATACCCGATTGGGGTAGGCGTCAACATAGACTTCAACGGGATTGCCCTGCCCAATGTATCTGACGTAAGTCTCGCGCACGTTAGCGCGCACCACCAACGTGTCTCGGATGATGACCTTCAAAAAAGACTGGCCCCTTTGCACTATGTCGCCGATGTTGGCCGTTTTGCGAACGACGATGCCGTTTACCGGACTGGTAACCTCAGTACTCTCGAGGTGGCGCTTTTGGGTGTCCACTTTTAGCTTGAGCTGATTGATCATGGATTCCTGGGATTCAAGGCGCGCCTTGAAAGCTTCCACCTCGGCGAGACGAGCTGTCGCCAACCGCAGCTCCGCATCAGCCTTACGCACATCCGACTTGGCCGTGACCGTGCGGACTTCGGCCAACGGCGCGTCGTCGCGGAAATTGTTCAGCTTCGAAACTTGCGCCAACTGGAGGTCCGCTTTAAATTGTTGGATCTCGGCCTTGCGCATCTCGACAGTCGCTTGGGCGCTTTCATGGGTAGTTCGGGCGTCGTCGAGGTCTTTGGCTGCGATGAACTGCTTTTCGAATAGGGTCTTGGCGCGCTCCAAATCGAGGCCCGCTTTCCTTAGATTAGCTTCGGCCCTGGCGAGATTGGAATCCGCGACTTTAACCGCTGCCTCAGCCTGCTCGACCTGCGATTTACCGACGTGTTTGGCAAGCTCGTGCATCCGCACTTTTTCTTTGAGCATTCCCCCGGCCGCCTCCAGTGCGGCCTCGGCGCGGCTGATTTCGCTGCGAACCGTTGCGGTCATTCCCTTGAACTGGAGCTTTCCCTCTTCGTGTTGCGCGCTGGCGCGTTTCAATTCTACTAGCGCCTCATCCAAGGCGCTCCTGTATTCTTCCTTATCGATCTCCGCCAGCAGGTCGCCTTTGCGGACGACATCACCCTCCTCGGCGGGAAACTTGACGATCTTTCCCGAGACTTCAGCGCTGATCGTCGCGTAGGAGGCGGTTACGCGGGCTTCGTCGGTGGATACGGTATTCATGGCCGTGATCCACCAGCCGATGCCATAATAACCGGCGCAGACGACACCAAGCCCAACCGCGACCAACGCGATGACGTGGCGAGTTTCGGTCAGCCGGAATCTGCGAAATCGGCTCAACGCGGTTGCTAGCATGTCCTCCTGTCTTTCATAGCCCGGTCCCTGCTCCTCTCCGTGCCGTTCCGTCGTCTCCCTCAGTTGGCTCACGCGCCGTCCGTACAGCCAAATTTCCGGGATTCCCTTTCGGTTGATAGATACTTCGGATCAAAAGCACCATCGGCACCAGTAAGAGCCCGGCAAGTGAAACGAGGCGGAAACTATCGTGGTACGCTTCGATCGTGGCTCGCTCGATCAGTTGATTTCTTAGGATGCCCTGCGACCTCGCTCTTGCCTCATCCAATGGCCGTCCCGCCTGCGCAAAAGCGGTTTGCAGCATGCCCAAAGCTTCCTTTGGCGCGTCGCGTTCCAGCGTCTGCATCCTCATCAACTTGGTAAGATGCGCTAGTTCTCGTTGAGTCACGTAAGTCGAAATCAATGGAACGCCGGCCGTATTCCCCAGGTTGCGAGCGAGAGTATCCATGCCCGCCCCCAACGTAGTTTGCTCCGGCGGAAGTGTGTCCAGAGCCATGGTGGTCATCGTCGCTTGGGTGCCAGAACGGAAGAAACTTTGCAAAGCCGTCAGCATGACGATATGGATCAGCGTCGACCCAACATCTAATCCCGAGTAGAAATACATCGTGATGGAAGATGCTAGGACTGAAAATGCGACCACCGCAGGTATGTGCATCTTGTCCGCAAGCATGCCAAAACTGAGCGCTCCCATTCCCGAGGTAACCGCCATCGGCACGAGGCGTTGACCCGCCTGCAGGGGCGAAAAGCGCAGTTCCCTTTGCAGAAAAATGCCAAAGATAAAATTCGTACTCTGAAAAATGGCGGTGTTTAGAAGGCGGGCCAGAAACGACAGCGTAAAAGACACGTTCTGAAAAACTCTGATTTCAAAGACGGGATGTTTCGTCTTGAGCTCTGCGAATATGAGAACTACAAGCGAAACCGCGGCGATGCCAAAAAGGTTCAAGATGTACGGCGAGTTCCAACCCCATTCGGTGCCGTTGTTGACGGCCCAAACCAAAGTACTCAGACCCAGCGACATGGCGCCCAATCCGATAAAGTCTACCGAGGCCGGTCGTTCTCGTTTCTCGTCGTCGAGTTCGCGCGGCATGACCAACATGATGAGCAGCAGCGCCACAAGATTGATCGGAATGTTGACGTAGAATACCCAGCGCCAACCAAAGGTTTCCACCAACCAACCACCGACCAATGGCGCGATCAGGGGCCCGACCATATTGCTCGATTGATATAGACCCATCGCAAGGCCCCGCTGCTGCGGCGGGAAAGCGCGGTACATCAGCGACATCGAAAGAGGCTGCCTGAGGCCTCCGCCGGCATTCTTGAGCGTCAGGAAGAAAATCAAAACGCCGAGGCTCCAGGAAGAACCGGCAAATCCCGAGCAGATGATGTAGAGAACAAACGTCGCGAGATAAAGCCGGCGCGTGCCAAAAATTCCTACCAGCCAGCCGACCATCGGTCCCAAAATGGTTCTCACGATAGCGGGGCCTGTCCGAACCCACTGTACTTTATCCAGGCTGACACCCATGGCCAGCATGATCTGCGGAATCGCAATCTCGATCATGCGTTCCGCAAAACTCACCGTTGACGAGCCAATCGCCAGTGCGATCCCCATCCACCACTTGTAGGATGCGCTTTCGCGCGACACGGCAAGATGTTTGAAGGAGATCACCCTTAAAAACCCGTTGTAGAAGACCTATCTCTGATTTCGCGGCCGCTGCGACGGCCGCCTTCGAGTGAACGTATTACAACCGAGTTTCTTGTGTCAATGAAGACGGGCTTGTGCAGTCATTGCGAAAGCATCGGGTCTAGTCTTTGAGAGCATCGGGTCAAGTCTCTTGTTGACAGTTATGGCTTTTTCGCTTAATGGCCTGGCTTCTCAAAGGAGGAAATTAAACCTTGGACGTGGACGGCCAACGGAACAGAAAAGTCGCCATGGAAAATGTCTTCCTTTCTCACTTTAGCGGTCGCTTGTCTCCTTCCGTAGTTCTGCTTATAAGCAGTTGGGAAGAATTGAATTTAAACACATAGGCAAACTTCCTTAAATAAGATCATCCGGAATCGGAGGGATGAGGCAATGGCAATCACGCATCTGCGACATGTAGGAATTCTATCGCCCGATCTAAATAAACAGCGGGAATTCTATTCGACCATTTGGGGTTTGGATCAAATATCACAGGAACACGATGCGGTTTATTTTCGCGGCGCCTCTGCCGAGCATCATCTGTTGAGCCTTCATTCAGCCCAGCGTTGTGGCCTGCATCATATCGCTTTTGGCGTGAGCAACGAGGATGATGTGGATCGAACTGCCCTGGAATTGCGGTCTCGCGGTATCCGGTTAGTATCGGAGCCGCAAACCCTGAACGAGCCTGGAGGAGGATACGGCTTTCGATTCATTGATCCGGAGGGCCGCTGCATTGAGTTGAGCGCCGGCGTCGTCCAGCATCGAGGCGGGTGGCAGACCAAGAGCGTGCAGCCCCATTCCATTTGTCATGTTGTCCTTAACACAACGCAAATTGATGCGATGATCGAGTTTTACACAAAAGTACTTGGCTTTCGGATCTCCGATTGGAGTGAACAGCAGATGGTTTTCCTGCGTTGTAATAATAAACACCATTCAATCGCGCTCAGTCGCGCCCCTCACGCTTCGCTTAACCATATCGCTTACCTCGTCGCCAACGTCGATGAGGTGATGCGCGGCATGGTGAATATGCGCAAGCACGGCTTCGAGCCCGGCTGGGGTCCGGGACGGCACGGCCCGGGAAACAATATTTTCTGCTACTTTAAAGAA
>WNFV01010639.1_pt1 | contig 16135 bp, 14 predicted proteins | sample 5400101 | NCBI WGS metagenome assembly WNFV01 (sample SAMN13153361, study PRJNA577476) | soil metagenome | isolation source: 115 cm soil or saprolite under grassland replicate 1 | place: USA:California | collected 2016-06-15
ATTCTTCACGCGCTATCGTAACGATGTTCGCATAATAGGATAACTAGACGCAAAAGCGACGCGAGGATGCGTCGCACTCCGAAAGTCCGCCGTCGGACGGACTCGTCCAGTGGCGAGCTTCGCGAAACACGGCACGTCCCCCTCGAATTTTGCAGAAAACGCTTTGGAAGTGCGAGGCGTATTCGCATCGCATTTTGAACGGTCCAACGCTAATGCTTAGGCGACAATCCTGTCGCGCATCCCGCCGTAAATCATGCCACGAACCAGATCCCTGGTGTAAAATTCGTATGGGAATCCGAGTTCAATCCGGCTGGCTTCGTCCAGAATCTTTAATTGATTGGTGGAGAGCGAAACCTCAGCACTCGCAAGGTTGTCCTTGAGCTGTGACAGCTTGCGCGCGCCGATAATCGGAATGACTGGCACTGGCCGATAACGCAGCCAGGCGAGGGCGACTTGTGCCATGCTGCGACCGAGCTCATCGGCCACGGCTTTAACAGCCGCGACAATGCGCCCGGCTCGTTGTTCCTCGGGCATGAACTCTTTCACCATATCGGAGCTCATACGTCCGCCTTCAGAAGTACCGTGACCGTGATATTTTCCCGTAAGGACGCCGCTCGAGAGCGGCGACCATGCAGTCACGCCAAGGTCCAGCGCCTCTGCCATGGGGATCAGTTCCCGTTCGACTGTCCGTTCGATCAGGCTGTATTCAATTTGCAGCAAGATCATCCAACGCGCGCATCACTTCTTCAACAGGAGTGATCTGGTCCCAGATGTGGACCCAGTACAGGTCGACGTAATGGGTCTGCAGTCGCTTGAGACTCGGCTTCGACTGCTTGGACCATGTTCTTGCGGTGATTGCCCGCTGCGTTTGGGTCCGTGCCTGGAGCTGCGTTTGTGTATTTCGTTGCGAGAACCACGCTCTCGCGATGTTCTTTGAGAAACTCGCCTAGGAAGGACTCACTCGTGCCATTCGTGTAAATGTTGGCGGTATCAACGAAGTTGCCGCCCGCTTCTCGAAAGGCATCATAGATTTTCTTCGCCTCTTCTTTGCTCGAGCCCCAGCCCCAGTCTTCGCCAAAGGTCATGGTGCCAAGGCAGAATTCCGAAACACGCAATCCTGATTTTCCTAAAAGTCTGTAGTTCATAGTTGTGAGTGCATTGAGTCTGTTAGTAAGAGCCAACTCTCAGGTGATCCTGTCATGTTGAGTCCTTCGGCTTCGCTCAGGACAGGCTCCACGAAACATCTCGGTCTATTCGCAGGAGCAGCCATGCAGAAATGATCAGAGATTCTTCGACTTCGCTCAGAATGACATTTATGAAATGACTAGATTAATTCGCTCGGCGCGTTGCTTCGAACAGGAACCACGCGCGTCGCTCGGTTTCATCGATCCAAACTTCAATCAAACTCGCGGTAGCGACGTCACGATACTCGTCGCACACGTTGTGCGCCTCGCGAAGTCGCGCGGCCAGCGTCCGGTTGTCGTCCGCCAACTCAGCCAGCATGTCCAGTGGCTCGACATACTCTGCATCGTTATCGAGCACCCGCTGAGTACGGGAAATCTGACCAATCGATCTCAGCGTACGTCCACCAATCTTTCGAACTCGTTCCGCGATTGGGTCGGTCATCGCGAAAAGCTGATCGGCATGTTCGTCCAGCAACAAGTGGTAGTCGCGAAAATGCGGACCACTCATGTGCCAGTGGAAATTTTTCGTTTTCACGTAGAGCGCGAACACGTCAGCCAGAATGGCGTTCATCGCCGCGGCGATGTCCTTCGTCGCCGACGGTGTGAGATCGGTTCGTGTCTCCAGCGGAGCGTCGCGTCTGTGTAGAAGTTCTGAAGTTTTTGTCGGACTATTTCTACTCATAATGATTTTTCCTTTCTGTTTTGGTTCTGGCAGCCCCACAAGAAGGAGGTGTCTTATTGCGTCATTGGTTCGGCGGCCCTGTATTTGGTAATCGCGTATAAACATCTCTTTTGTCTTATTTTTGTGAGCGCTGGATATCAGCGAAGGTCGGGGTCCCGGCCATTGCGCGTTCGCGGGATTTTCCAGTGCGACTTAAGAGATGATGATGTCTACCTCTTCAGAGATAGAACATGAGCAATCGCAGCCGTCACGGCTGCCACTACAACTGAATCAGGCCGCGTCGGGTAGCGCTTGCCACGGCTTCGGTGCGGCTGATGACATTCATCTTAGCGAAGATCGCTTTTACGTGCGATTTCACGGTGCCTTCGCTGATAAATAGTGCGGCGCCGATTTCTTTGTTGCTTTTTCCCTGGGCCATTAGCTTGAGCACGTCGATTTCGCGCGAGCTCAACGTTTCGCCGCTAACGCGTTCGGCAAGCTTGGCGGCGAGATGAACGGGAACACATGTTTCACCCGCGTGCACCCGGCGGATACTGTCCATCAACGCTTCGCGCGGCACGTCCTTGAGCAGGTAGCCTTTCGCGCCGGCTTGAATGGCGCGGTAAATATCTTCGTCACCGTCGAAGGTTGTAAGCACGATGATCCGCGCGTTTTCATCCTGCTCCCGGATTTCTTTGATTGCGCTTACACCGTCGAGCTCGGGCATCCGCAAATCGAGCAGCGTCACATCTGGGCGATGTCGTTTCCATAAATCGACTGCTTCGCGACCATTGGTGGCTTCGCCGAGCACCGTCATGTCCGGTTTGCGGCGAATCAACGAGACCAAACCTTCGCGCACCACCGTGTGGTCGTCGGCGATGAGAACGCTGATGCGTGATTTCTGGCGATCGGATCTCGCCGCGGGACGACTCCGTGTCGGTGCGGTGGCCGGACTCGACTGGCGTTGGGGCGTGGGGTTCCTGCCAGAGGCGCGCGCTACAGTTTTGCGCGCAGCTTTCTTTTTGGCTTTCACGATGTCGAGGTACCGTTATACGGCAAGGTAACAACGACCTTCGTGCCTTTGCCGCGAGCGCTACTAATCTTCAGCTCCCCGCCCATTTGTTCGACGCGCTCCCGCATACCGGCCAAGCCCAGGCCATCATGCCGATCTTTGACTCTGAATCCGTGGCCATCGTCGCGAAGTTCCAGGCGGAGTTGCTTTGTATTGAAAATTAATCGCGTGTCGAAGTTGCGCGGGCGCGCATACTTCAGCGCATTGGTCAAGGCCTCCTGTCCGATATGCAGCAGATTTTCCTGCCAAGTTGGCGGAAGTTCGCGCAGCTTCCCGCGAAGTTCGAACCGTGTGTGGAGCGTTGTTCCAGCAGTTGTGTACTTGACGATTCCTTTTAGGGCTTCCCAAAAATTATCTCGTTGCAAAGCCTGCGGTCGCAGCGCGTGGACCGATCGGCGCGCTTCATTCAAACTGCGCCGCGCCAATTCGCTGGCTCGCCGCAAATGCTCGTTCGCTTCCTTGCGGCGGCAGCATGCGATTGCATCCTCAGCTGATTCCAATTGCACGATCACACCCGTGAAGCCTTGTGCCAGCGTATCGTGGATGTCGCGCGCCATTCGGTTTCGTTCTTCGAGAATGGCTGATTGCCGGCTTTGCTCGGCAAATTCATTGAGTTGAATGGCCAGCATCGCCTGATGTGCGAGCGCTTGCGCCAGTTCGATTTCTTCCGGTCGATAAAGTGGACGTTCACCATGGCGAATCCCAATGAATCCTTTGACCTGACCGCCCACCATTGTTGGAATAGTCAGATATTTCTTGGTTCCCTTGGCCCTGAAATAGTCGCGAATTGCTGTTGTAACACGCGGATCGTTCTCAACGTCTTCGCAGATCACCGGTGCTCCTGTGAACACGGTTTCCTGAAGCACCTTGTCTTCTTTCCACAACAGAGGGTTTTTGACGAACGGATGCTCCGGATCGGCTGCCGCAAAATTTGCCCCCTGCGCTGCGGCCCGTAATACGAGCGACTCAGTTGCTTCGTTTAAGAGCCATAAGATCACGCTTTGCGCTCCAAGGAGGCGGCCAATCGTGCCCAGCATTTGTCCAAGAAACTTGTCTGGCGCTGGCGCAGTCGCGAGAACATCGAGGCTGTAGGTGAGAGCCTCCACCTGGCCGCGTGCGAGCTGCTCAGAAGCGCGCAGAGCCTCCTCGGCACGATCACGTTCAATCGCTATTCGCACAAGGTGTGTCGCTAACTCGATCTGCTCGAGGTCTTGCGAATTCGGACTTCGGGGTTGTCGATAGTACATGCAGAACGTGCCCAGCACTTTTCCTTTCGACGAGAGTACTGGATTCGACCAGGAGGCTCGCAGTCCGTGTTTCAGAGCAGAAGCGCGATGCTCCGGCACGTTCCACAGCGGGTCAGTCGAGATGTCGGAGACGATGACCGGTGATCCCCGATACGCCGCGGTGCCGCAAGAGCCAGCACACGGTCCAATTGGTAATTTTTCCATTTGCTGCGTCCATTCTTTGGGGAGATTCGGTCCTGCAACGACATCCAGATGAGCGCCATCGGGATTCAGCAACAAAACCGACGCAAGCGTACCGCTCCGCTGTTCCTCGATAATCAGACACAATGAATTTAGGATCTCTTTCAGCTCAACACCGGTGGCGATCATCTCGAGCAGCCGCTTCTCTCCGGCTAGCAAAGCTTCGCCTTGCTTGCGCTCCGTGATGTCTCGGACGATGACCTGGGAAGCCGGAGCGCGTTCGTAAATGATCGGGATTGCGGTCACTTCGACGTCCCGGACTTCTCCATTCAGCGTGACGAATTTTTCCTCGATCAGCGGGACGGTCTCTCCTGCCCCAACCTGGCGAATCCGTTCCCTGACGACCGGCAGCGAATCCGGATGGATGAAATCGAAAACGGAACGCCCGACAAGTTGTGCAAGGTCTGTGGCCCCAAATAGCCGCACTCCCGCCGGATTCACATAAAGCAGTTTTCCATCTCGATGGACGCAAATGCTGTTAGGAGAAAACTCGACTAATACCCGATAACGTTCCTCGCTTTCTTTCAGTGCCTCTTCCGCTCGCTTGCGCTCGGTAATGTCCAACATGACGCCGCGCAACCGGACGGGCTGATCATTCTCGACGACGACGGTCACTACATCGTGCAGCCAAACGATGCGGCCATCCGCTGCGAGCATCCGATATTCGAAATCGTGTGGACGTTTCGCGCGAGTTGCGTTGATACAAAAGCTAGTCGCCCATTCTTGGTCGTCCGGATGAATATGGTCCTTCCAAAAGGTCGGCTCGGTTGTCCAGTGCGTCAGTGGATAGCCCAACATGCGCTCGGCTTGCGGGCTGACAAAGTTGAAGGCAAAAGTCTGCGCGTCGGCTTCCCATACGATTCCGTCAAGCGAATTCACCAGCGTCACGTAATTCTGGTGAGCTTCCCGCAGCGCTTCTTCGGCTCGCTTGCGTTCGCTGATGTCGCGCAGGATTGCCTGAAAATATCCGCCGCGTATCGCCGAGACAGAGGCTTCCACGGGAACGATGTCGCCATTTTTGCGCACGAACTTTCTTTCGAAGCGCAGAGTGCTGTCCGCCTCTAATTTCTTGAGTCGCTCTTGAAAGAGGTGGCGTTCTTCCGGGAGATAGGTGTCCGTGACCGGCGTGCCGACCAGTTCGCCCTGCGGGATTCCAGCGAGCGCAGCACCCGCGCGGTTTCCCAAAACGCAGGTGCCATTGGCGTCAACGACATAGATTGCGTCGGGTGAAATCTCGATCAGGTCACGATATTTCTCTTCGCTCTTGCGCAGTTTTTCTTCGGCGCATTTGCGTTCGGTCACGTCCCGTAGCGTGCAGAGCGTGGACACAAATTCGCCGCTTTCTGATAGCCGTGGAACCGATACGCCATCAAAATGGACAACTGCGCCGTCTTTGGTTCTCCAGCGAACCTCATATTCACGCGCTTTCCCTCGCGCAAGGTCATGCAGAATTTGATCAATCGCTGCACGATCCTCCGGAACGAGCAAGCGTTCTGAAATATTTGATCCGCGCAATTCCGTTTCTGAATACACACGGCGAAAGCGTGGCGGTTTGCGGTACGGACTCGGCAGCGGTGACTTCTGATTTCATAGCAAGTTAGTTAGCCGCCTACGTAAACCCATTTCTCAGGCGGACATTGCGCCCGCGTGTGCATGCCAGAAGTCTAACAAGCCAGCGCTGTCACGCCACTTTTGTTTCCTCCCTCGAAAGAGGTGTTATCAGCTCTCCCCTGGGAAGCATGGAAAAATCCTCCGACCGCTTCGTGGTAGCGCGACGCAAGGTTGTCTAGCGTTTGGAACAGAAAATTAACGAAAATGAAACTCAAACGACCTCAAAAAAATGAAACTCAAACGACCTCAAATCAATTCAAAGCCCAAGCTGCCGAGGATCTTTCGGCGCTCCCGACGACGTCATGATCCGATGCTCGTTCTGAACATGACCCTTTTTAACTTCACTGACGGATGGAATCGCGCGTTTTCTAGGGAGCAGTACGCGCGCTTCAGCGTCTGACAACCTGATCAAGCTATGGAACACGCCCCAGCCGCAATGAACGCCGCCAGACATTTTGTTGTTGTGAAGGCGCCCGTTGATCGCGTCTACAAGCAGTGGTCGCATCTTGAGGACCTTCCCAAATTCGTAACGCCTCTACAGGATGTGCGCAGAATTGATGACACGCATTTTTCCTACAGGTGGCATCCGAATGGCAGCGACCAAAAGGGGGTCTTCCATATCGTACTTCAAATTCCCGGTCGCCGAATCGCGTGGCGCACCATGTCCAGCGGTTTCATGTCGGGTGTGGTCTCTTTCGAGCCGCGTTCTCAAGGCGAAACGGAAGTCACGCTGAAGATCCGTTCAATTTTCGATCCCCCAAGTCTCTCCGACAGAGTGGAGGAGTACCTGGGCAATTTCAAACGGCTGGTTGAGAGCGGGAAGGACAGAGCATGAAGAGGTTCCCGGATCAGGAAGAGTTAGTTGCGGTTTATTGGCAAAAGCTAGCGAGGTCCATTGAAAGCGGCGGAACACCGCCGCACTCCAGAACGCAAGCGACGAATGGGCATTTGCGATCACGGCCACGTCTTGGAGTGCGGCAGCGTTCTGCCGCTTTGCGGAACGGGAAACACCTATCTGAGATGCGTGGCGCGATCAGACAGCGCACACGGTTTCGTTCGCATTCGAATTCATAATATGTGGATTGTTCGTTTAGCTCTGAGGCGGCCGTATAGCTTTACGGTCATGGCCATCCTGATTGTGCTGGTCGGAGTGGTGACCATTACGCGAATGTCCACGGACATTTTCCCAAACATCAACATTCCAGTGGTGAGCGTGATCTGGAGTTACGCTGGCGTCGCGCCGGAGGAAATGGAAAAGCGGTTTGTCACAGTCAGCGAACGCGCGATGACGACCACGGTCAACGACATCGAGCATATCGAATCGCAGTCCTACAACGGCGTGTCGGTCATTAAAGTTTTCTTTCACGAAGGCGCGAAGGTCGAGGCCGGAGTGGCGCAAATCACTTCCATCATGCAAACGCTTTTGCGGATCATGCCACCGGGGACAACGCCGCCACTGATCATTCAATATAGCGCGTCAAATGTGCCGATCTTGCAACTTGGCTTGAACGGCAAAGGACTTTCGGAACAACAACTTTACGATCTTGGCCTGAATTTCATTCGCACACAGTTGGCTACCATTCAGGGAGCACAGGTGCCGTTGCCGTATGGCGGAAAGAGTCTCGCCAGGTGATGGTCGACATCGATCTGCAAAAGCTCTACGGCAAAGGGCTGTCGCCTGCCGATGTGAGCAACGCTGTCAATGCGCAAAATGTTATTCTGCCAGCGGGAACGCAAAAAATTGGCGATCGCGAATACAATGTGCGTCTCAACAGCAGCCCAGAACTGCTTGAGACACTAAACGACTTGCCTATCAAGCAGGTGAACGGCGCGATGGTCTATATCCGCGACGTCGCTCACGTGCGCGATGGGTTTGCGGTGCAAACCAATATTGTCTCGCAAAATCGGACTCGCTCGGCGCTGCTCACAGTTTTGAAAAGCGCCAGCGCTTCCACGCTCGACATTATCAAACGGGTCAAAGAAGCGTTGCCGCGAATTCAAGCCACGCTCCCAAAGGAACTGGAAGTTACCCAGCTCTTCGACCAATCGATTTTCGTGCGCGCCGCGATCAATGGCGTGCTGCGCGAGGGCGTAATCGCCGCGTGTCTCACCGCATTGATGATTCTGCTTTTTCTCGGCAACTGGCGCAGCACCCTCATCGTCGCGACTTCTATTCCACTTTCTATCCTGTGCTCGGTTATCGTCCTTGGCGCGCTGGGCGAGACGCTCAACATCATGACACTTGGCGGCCTCGCGCTCGCAGTTGGGATTCTGGTCGATGACGCCACGGTGGAACTTGAAAATATCCACCGCAATCTCGCTATGGGAAAACCGATGGTCCGGGCCATTCTTGACGGTGCCATGCAGATCGCCGTGCCGGCGTTTGTTTCGACGCTCAGTATCTGCATCGTGTTCGTGCCAATCTTTTTTCTGAGCGGTACGGCCAAATATTTGTTCCAGCCGCTGGCTACCGCGGTCATCTTCGCGATGCTGGCGTCTTACCTACTTTCCCGCACGGTGGTGCCCACGATGGTGAAGTTTTTAATGCGCGGGCACATGGAGGAAATCGATACCAGTCTCGCGCGCAAACTTGACGAAAATGGTAGGGCGCGCTCGCCGAGCGCGCCGAGAGGTCACGAAAACTTTGCGGCGGACGAACACAAAGAGCAAGCGAGTACCCACCGCGCCCGAGTCGGAATTTTTGAGAAGATATCGCAACTTTTCTCCGGCATTCATGAGCGTTTCAATCGCGGATTCGAGAAAGTGCGCGACCGCTACGTAGAAGTGTTGCGCTGGTGCCTTGGTCATCGCGGTGCTGTCTTCGCTGCAATGAGCGGTTTCGTCCTGGTTTCGGTTTTTCTTGTTCCATTCCTAGGACGCGATTTCTTTCCTGCTGTGGACGCAGGTCAGTTTCGCCTGCACGTGCGCGCGCCTGCTGGAACCCGACTCGAGGCAACCGAGGAACGCTTTTACCAGGTAGGCCGGGTGATTCGGGAAGTGATTCCGCCCAATGAAATTGGCAATGTCCTGGACAACATCGGGCTGCCGGTGAGCGGAATTAATCTGGCGTTTAGCGACAACGCGACAATCAGCTCTGCGGATGGCGAGATTCTGGTGGCGCTAAATCCAAATCACAAGCCGACTGCGCAATACACGCGCATCCTGCGCGAAAAATTGCATCAGAATTTTCCGGACATGGAATTTTCCTTCGCCGCGCCGGACATCGTCAGCCAGATATTGAACTTTGGTATTCCCGCGCCCATCGACATTCAAGTTACCGGGCAGAATCCGAAGGGGTACGATATTGCGAACGAAATCAAAGCGCGCATCGCGCAAATTCCTGGGGCCGCCGATGTACATGTGCATCAGCTGGTACACGGGCCAGACCTGCGAGTGAACGTCGACCGCACCCGCGCGCAGCAAATCGGCCTGACCCAAAATGATGTCGCCCGCACGATGCTGGTCTCACTGAGCTCCAGCGGACAGAATGCGCCCAATTTCTGGCTCAATTTCAAAAACGGCGTGAACTACCAGGTCGCGGTGCAAACGCCCCAGTACAAGATGGACACATTGCAAGATTTGCAGAACACGCCGGTCGTAGGACAAAATCTGCCTCGACCGGAGTTGTTAGGAAATCTGGCTACCGTCGAACGCCGCGAATCGCCGGTGATCGTGAATCACTACAATGTACAGCCAGTCTTCGATGTACTGGCCAACGTGCAGGGACGCGACCTTGGCGGCGTGGCCGATCAAGTGAACAAAGTAGTCGACGAATACAAATCGCAACTGCCGCGCGGCACGTTTTTAAGCGTTCGCGGAGAAGTCGAAAGCATGAACAAATCGTTCGCCGGTATCGGCGCGGGCATTCTGCTTGCGATCGTGTTGGTTTACTTTTTGATGGCGGTCAATTTCCAATCCTGGACCGATCCGTTCATCATCATCATGGCATTGCCGGGGGCGCTTTGCGGGATCATCTGGATGTTGTTCATCACCGGTACCACGCTCAATGTTCCTTCGCTGATGGGCGCGATCATGGCCATTGGCGTCGCAACGGCAAACAGCATTCTGGTCGTCTCATTCGCTAATGACGAACGCTGCGGCGAGCATCCAAAAAGTGCGCACGACGCCGCGCTTTCCGCAGGATTCACCCGGCTGCGCCCGGTGGTGATGACTGCGCTGGCCATGGTCATTGGCATGTTACCGTTTTCATTGGGGCTCGGCGAAGGCGGCGAGCAAAATGCTCCGCTGGGGCGCGCTGTAATTGGCGGATTGATCGTCGCCACGTTTGCAACGCTGTTCTTTGTTCCGGTGGTTTACAGCATGTTGCGCAAAGCCGAATTCACCTGCGATGAAGACGAAGAATTTGAGCGGCAGGAGCGTGGAGAAACGGAAAGGACTTGATGAAAGCACACGAACATAACGGCCACGGAGAGCACGCCGTCGAGGATCGATCGCACGGCGCGGCTAACGAATACCGGCATGGCGCTGCGCAGATCTCCGAGCAAGGTATCCCTATTCATCCGCCGGTGCGAAGCGTTGCGGTATGGGGACCAATTGCCGCAGCAAGCGTGCTGGCGCTTTTTGTCGTGATCGGAGTTTGGCGGCACGTGCGCGCTCACAGCGAACAGGAGCGTTTCGCGCAACAAATCAACCGGCTCACAGTAGACGTCGTGAACGCACAACGTGACGAAAAACCAAAAGACCTCATTTTGCCGGGTACATTTCAGGCGTTTAAAGAGACGACGATCTTTGCTCGGGCAAACGGTTATGTGAAAGACTGGAAAGTCGATATTGGCGATAATGTCAAAGAAGGCCAGTTCCTTGCAGAGATCGAGACGCCGGAGTTGGATCAACAGGTCGTTCAGGCGAAGGCCAGCAATGATATCGCGAAAATCACGGCCGATCGTTGGCGCGATCTGGTTGAAAAGAAAGTCGTATCCAAACAAGAATACGACCAGAACGAAAAAGCCTATGAAGGAGCCAGGGCGAATTACGAGCAATTACAAAAGTTGCAGGGCTTCAAGCAAATCGTGGCGCCATTTGACGGCAAAATCAGCACTCGATCTGTCGATTTTGGCACGCTTGTGACGGCTGGCAGTGGGAGCACCGGCACACCGCTGTTCGGGATTGTGCAGAGCGATCCGTTACGAGTTTATGTTTTTGCGCCGCAGGAAAATGCTCCATCGATTTACCAAGGGTTGGCTGCGAAAATTGTTCTCCAGGAATTTCCTGGCGAAGATTTTGACGGCACGGTCACTCGCACAGCGGGCGCGCTTGATCCGCGGTCGCGCACCATGCAAGTAGAAGTGCAGGTGCCTAACCACGACGGAAAGCTTTATGCTGGCATGTACGGTCAGGTAAAATTTCTGCTGGTTGATCAGAACGCACCGATCGTAGTTCCTGCGAACGCGTTTTTGTTCCGAAAGGAAGGAGCTCAGGTGGCGACGATTGAAAACAAGGATCGTATCCACTGGCAAAATATCCACGTCGGCCGCGATTTCGGCGATCGAATCGAAGTACTCGATGGCCTGAAGGAGAATACAAAAGTCGTTATGAATCCAACCGATGATTTGCGGGAAGGCATCCAGGTTGAAGTGAAATCGACAGAAAGGTCAAAGCCCGAAAGCACCGTCGCGCAATCGGCTTCGAGCCGGTAAAACATGTAAGGAAGGAAAACTCTATGAATGAGAAGGTCGAAAAAGTGAAGTTGCTGGCGCGCGATCTGCGCGATGGGAAACAATTTCCGCGCAGTCCGCGCCAAACATTGGCTGGGTACGTACTGGCGGCGCGTGCCGTGGACAAGTGTCGCGCAGTGCTTGCAGGCTGGGAAGGGGAGTACCATTCCAACTGTCCGCTCGACCAACGCTGGCTGAAATTTGCTGAGATTGATTATGACGACTTCCGGTCGTTCGTTGCCACCGGCGCAACCGACGATGAGATTGCTGGGTGGATTGGCGACCACGCTAAAAAGCGTCCGCGTGCCGAAATCATTGCCTGGAACAACAAAGAACGTGACCTGCACCTGAGCGACCTCCCTCTGGAGCTCCAGGAATACATGGAGGATTACATTCAGCAGTTCATTCCGCGTAACAGAGTGGTGCATCACTGGTTCGACGTGTACGACTTGGAAGAAGAACGCATCTGAGGGTGGTGTGGTCATCCCCAGCGACGGGAGGGACCAGGGACCGCTCAAAACCTCGAGAGATTACAGTTATAAGGCGAAAATGCCGCCACGCAGTCGATGTGCGGGTGTTTGGGCTTACTTCGCGTGACGCGGACTTTGATTGTGAGGTTCCTCGCTCCGCTCGGAATGACGTGGTAGGGGAACATGTTTTACTGAATTCAATGCATGGTGGCCTTCCTTTGAAAAACATCGTCCAACAACCAGCGGAGGTATCCGGCACAGTAGAACATCTTTTTCGCCACGAGGGCGCGAAGATGGTTGCCATTCTCACAAGAATCTTTGGCATCGAGCACCTCAATCTCGCAGAGGACGTCGTTCAGGAAGCGTTGGTGCGGGCGTTACAGACTTGGCCGTTCTATGGAGTTCCGAAAAATCCCTCGGCCTGGATCATGCACGCGTCGCGCAACCTTGCATTAGACGTGGTTCGCCGGCGCAAAGTATTTCAGAACAAACAGGCGGAGATTATTCGTCTTATGGATCGAGACGATGCCGCGCCAGACGAAGCGATTTTCTCGGAAGACGAGATTCGTGACGATCGTCTGCGATTGATGTTCGTCTGTTGTCACCCGGCGATTCCCGCAGAGGCCCAAGTCGCACTCTCTTTGAAGACGCTATGCGGCTTTAGTGTCGCGGAGATAGGGCACGCATTTCTAACCACAGAGGCCGCAATTGCCAAGCGACTGACCAGGGCAAAACAAAAAATCCATCAGGCGCGAATTCCGTTTGAGATTCCGGCAGGCAACGAACTGGGGGAGCGATTGGATAGCGTCTTGCAATCTATTTACCTCCTGTTTAACGAAGGCTACAAAGCCTCGAGGGGTGAGTATTTGGTTCGCGCAGAACTTTGTGAAGAAGCAATTCGCCTTACAGAGTTGCTGGTGGCACATCCTGCAGGCAATCAGCCGAAGACGCATGCGCTTTTGGCATTGATGCTGCTGAATGCCGCTCGCAATCCGACGCGGTCGGACCGCGATGGCAATCTGCTGCGCCTGCAAGAGCAGGATCGGATGCGCTGGGACAAATCCATGATCGCGCGCGGAATGTTTCACTTCGCACAATCCGCGGCGGGCGACCAGCTCAGCGAATATCATCTTCAGGCGGGAATCGCCGCGTGTCACTGCGCAGCGAAGGACTACGAGTCAACCAACTGGCAACAAATCCTCTCGCTTTACGATCGGCTAATTGAATTCGATCAGTCGCCGGTTGTGGCCCTCAATCGTGCTGTAGCCATTGCGAACATCCGTGGACCAAAAGCCGGACTCCAAGCTGTGCGAGGCGTTCGAGGTCTCAAGAAACTGAGTTTGTATTATCTGCTCTACGCAGTGCTCGGGGAATTTGAAATGCGCTCGGGTAATCTGCAAGCCGCTGCCGAACAATTCCGTAAATCATTTGAACTAGCAGAGACCAAATCGGAGCGAGCGTTCCTTTTGAAACGATTGCAGCGCTGCGTTGACGGCCAGACGACTTAGCCAAAAAAATTTTGTCCTAAGCCTGCCTAGTCATTCGTCGTATCACCAAAAATCATACAACAACAGAAAGGCAAAACATGAGCACATCTACAGAAGAACAAGCGGCAAGCATCGTATGGTTTGGAATACCGGCGGACAATCTGCAACGCGCCAAAGCGTTTTATGGCGACTTGTTCGGCTGGAAAATCAATCCATTTCCCGGGACGCAGGATAACTGGCACATCGATACCGGCGGAGCAGACGAGACTCCTGATGGCGGACTCAAGAAACGCGAGCGTCCACAGGAGCCGATCACCAACTACATCAGCGTGAATTCGGTCACTGAATACTCAGGAAAAATCGAAAAACTTGGCGGCAAAGTCTGCATGCCGAAGACGGCCGTTCCGCAGATGGGCTACTTCGCCGTCTGCCAGGATACGGAGGGCAATACGTTCGGGATTTGGGAGAGCGACGGAAATGCGAAATAATTGTCCTAAGCTCGGCCACTCATTCGTCGTATCTGCAAAATCAAATATCAATAGAAAGGAAAAACATGAACAAGTCAGAGAATAAACAAGCTGCAAGCATCGTTTGGTTTGAAATCCCTGCCGACAACCCGGAACGCGCCAAGGCGTTCTATAGCAATTTGTTCGGCTGGAAGATCAATCCATTCCCCGGGGGAGGCGATTATTGGCATATCGACACCGGCGGCGCCGACGATACGCCGGATGGCGCGCTGAAGGGGCGCAAACAGCCACAAGAGCCGATTACCAACTATGTCAGCGTGGATTCGGTCGCCGATTTTTCCAAAAAAATCGAGAAACTTGGTGGCAAGATCTGCCTAGCGAAAACAGCGGTTCCACAGATGGGCTACTTTGCTGTGTGCCAGGATACCGAGGGAAACTCGTTTGGCATTTGGCAGAGTGACGCAAACGCGAAATAATTGTCCCAAGCTCGCCCGCTTGTTCGTCGTATTTCGAAATAACAAAACTCTCAACTAACAACCAACAATACAGAATATGAGTACACAGAACCAAAATCAAAACGGATATATGTTGCTATTTCGCGGCACCGATCTGCGTAAGGGTCTTTCGCCGGAGGAACTGCAAAAAGTCACAGACAATTGGATGGCGTGGTTCAGGCGCTTAACCGAAGAAGGTAAAGCGGTGGCCGGAAATCCACTGGAACGCGAGGGAAAAATTGTTTCGGGAAAGGACCGTGTCGTCTCTGATGGTCCCTTCGCTGAATCTAAAGAGGCGATAGGCGGCTATTTTCTTCTCGACGTCGCGACGATGGACGAAGCGGTTGCCATTGCGAGGGAATGCCCTGGTCTGCCGTACGGCATCCGGGTGGAAGTGAGACCCGTGGCAGGTGAATGCCCCATCGCAGCGGACGCTCGGAAAGAAGCGCAGTTCGCACAGGTGTAAGCCGCAAATGAAATGGCTATGGCTCATTACGTCGAGGGATTCGTAATTCCAGTTTCGAAGAAGAACGTTAACGCGTATCGGCGCATGGCGCAGAAGGCTGGTAAAATCTGGCGCGAGCATGGCGCACTCGAATTCCGCGAATGTGTTGGCGACGATCTGAACGTAAAGATGGGGGAGGTCGTTTCCACGCGGGATCAAAGCCAAACCTGCCGAGACTGTGGTTTTTTCGTGGATCGTTTACCAGTCGCGTGCACATCGCGACCGCGTGAACGCCAAGGTCATGAAAGATCGGCGTTTCGCGAAGATGCCGAAGGAGATGCCTTTCGATACGAAGCGCATGCTCTACGGCGGATTCAAGACCATCGTCGAAGCCTGAGCGCTTTGGATCGATTCGGGCGCAGGATGCGATCTATGCTTCCTGGATACGTCGATCTCTGCCTTGTGGAGAATCGATCTAGTCAGGCAAGTGGCCGTACTAAACGTTGCTGACTGGATATTGAACAAAGATGCCTTGAAGGCTCTGTTGTTCAACGCATATCAGAGTCGGATCGAGGAGCGGTGCGTCTAGTATCTATGAAGATTACTTGTTCCACTAGAGCAATATAAGAATGATTTTATGCAACATGACGAAAATTCGATTCGGGGTATTTGGCTCTCGGAGCACAGGCGATAAATCACCGTTGGTGTCCTGAGTACGCCGATTCATTCGTCATATTATTAAGGTGAACCCAACAACCTGGCCGAAATAACCGCGAACAAATCTCATGTGCCCTGCATGTATGGCAAACGCGATGCTGGCCGCAGCGGCAGCGACTTCAACTGGCGGGCTGACCGCGTTTACCGTGAAATATTTTTTCCAACCCAACCGAAATCGTCAGACAAACGAAACAAAACAAAATGAAAATCGAGACAATGGAACCGAAAAGAGAGAAGAGCGACACGAATCCTTCCAAGGTCGTGTCAGAAGCTGAGTGGCTGGTTGCGCGCAAGGACCTTCTGAACCGGGAGAAGGAGCTGACGCGGTTGCGCGATGAAGTAAGCCGCCACCGACGGGAGCTGCC
>WNFV01013327.1_pt1 | contig 16127 bp, 14 predicted proteins | sample 5400101 | NCBI WGS metagenome assembly WNFV01 (sample SAMN13153361, study PRJNA577476) | soil metagenome | isolation source: 115 cm soil or saprolite under grassland replicate 1 | place: USA:California | collected 2016-06-15
TGCCCTGCGCACCGATCACTCACGAGCAGGGCGCCGCGACGAGGCGGCAGCGGTCATTCGGCGCGCTCGGCGGCCTCGAGCCAGGATTCCTCGAGCTTGGAACGCTCGTCGCCCAAGGCTCGCAGCTCGGCGTCCAGATCGGCGAGCTTGGCGAAGTCGCTGGCGTTCGCCGCGATCGACTCGTGCAGCGTCTCCTCGGCAGCGGTCAGCTTGGCGAGCTGCCGCTCGATCCGGGCAAGATCCTTCTTCGCCGCCCGCACAGCCGCCGCGTCGCGGGCCGGCACCGCCCCGGAACCCGCCGCCCCAGCACCCGCCGCTCCAGCACCCGCCGCTCCAGAACCCGCCGCTGCGGACCCAGTCGCGCCCGCCGCGGCGGTGACCGAACGACCGGCCGGTACGGCGCCCCGCGCCGGGCGGGTCCCGACGACCTCGGCCAGGTACTGGTCCACCCCGCGCGGCAGGTGCCGGACCGAGCCGTCGCCCGGCAGCGCGTAGACCATGTCGGTCGCGCGCTCCAGGAAGTACCGGTCGTGCGTGACGACCACGAGCGTGCCCGGCCAGGAGTCCAAGAAGTCCTCCAGCACGGTCAGCGTCTCGACGTCCAGGTCGTTGGTCGGCTCGTCGAGGATCAGCACGTTCGGCTGGTCCAGCAGGATCCGCAGCAGCTGCAGCCGGCGCCGCTCACCGCCGGACAGGTCGCCGACCCGCGTGGTCAGCCGGTCGCCGGTGAACCCGAACCGCTCCAGCAGCGCCGACGCGGTCAGCTCGCCACCGCGGCCGGCCAGCTCGGCGGCCCGTCGTACCGCGGTGATGCAGTCGAGGACCGTCACCGCCGGGTCGAGCTCGTCGAGCGCCTGGGTCAGCCAGGCGAACCGCACGGTCTTGCCCTGCTTCACCCGCCCGGCGTCCGGCGGCAGCGTGCCGGTCAGCACGCGCAGGAAGGTGGTCTTGCCTGCGCCGTTCGGGCCGAGCAGCCCGATCCGGTCCCCCGGCCCGAGCCGGAAGGTCACGTCGTCGAGCAGCGTCCGGCCGCCCAGCGAGACCGCCACGTCCTCGGCGTCGACGACGTCCTTGCCGAGCCGGGACGTCGCGAGGCGTTCCAGGGCGAGCTTGTCGCGCGGCGGCGGCTCGTTCGCGATCAGGGCGTTCGCGGCGTCGATCCGGAACCTCGGCTTCGACGTCCGCGCGGGCGCGCCGCGGCGCAGCCAGGCCAGCTCCTTGCGCATCAGGTTCTGCCGCTTCGCCTCCGCGACCGCGCCGGCCCGGGCCCGCTCGGCCTTCGCCAGCACGTACGCCGCGTAGCCGCCGTCGTACGACGTCACCCGGCCGTCGTACACCTCCCAGGTCGTCGTACAGACCGCGTCGAGGAACCAGCGGTCGTGGGTGACGACGACCAGCGCGGCGGCGTGGTCGACGACGTGCTCGGCGAGCCAGGCGACGGCCTCGATGTCCAGCTCACCACCGCTGAGCGTTCCGACTTGCGTGTCCAGGTCGACCCGGGCGAGCAGGTGCTCCATGACCGACCGGGACCGCGGGTTCGCGGCCCAGGTGTGCGTGTCGGCGTCTCCCGTGACCGCCTGCCCGACGGTCACGGACGGGTCCAGGTCGTCGCCCTGACCCAGCACGCCGATCCGCAGGTCGCGGTTGTGCGTGACCCGCCCGGCGTCGGCCTCCTCCTGCCGGGACAGCACCCGCAGCAGCGTGGACTTCCCGTCGCCGTTGCGGCCGACGACGCCGACCCGCTCACCGCGGCCGATGCCAAGGCTGACCCCGTCGAGCAGCGTGCGGGTGCCGAAGCTCTTCGAGACCGACTCGAGGTTGACCAGGTTGGGCGCGGGAGTAGCCATGACCGGGCAAGCCTAGGTCATGTCGCACCGGTCACGAACGACGCCTGGAGGACTAGCATCGACCCGTGAACGCCGTCGTCGACGCCGACGAGCGGCTCGCGCATCGAGCGGATCGCGCCGCGCCCGGGACTCCCCGTCATGTCCGAGGTGGTGGCCGAGATCGCGCGCGAAGCCGACAGTTATGTCGCGGCGCTCGACCGGCTCGTGGCGGACGGCCGCACGGCGGAGGGCCTTCGGCTGGCAGTGCGACTCGCGCCGTACTGGAACGCACACGGGCGTTTCGCCGAGGGCCGCACGCGCCTGCTGGCGCTCCTCGAAACGGCAGCGGAGATCCCACCGACCCTCCGCGCGCAGGCGCTCGAGCGGATCGGCACGCTGACGTTCGAGCAGGGAACGAACGAGGACGCGCGCTCGCTGTTCGAGCAGAGCCTCGCGGCGGCGCGCGCTGCCCGCGACGAGATCGCCGAGGCCGCCGCGTACGGCGGTCTTGCCCGCTGTGCGCTCATGGCCGGCGAGCTCGACACCGCGCGGCGGCACGCACGCGCCTGCGAGCAGATCCATCGCGCACGCAGAGACGAGCGTGCGCTCGACCAGCCACTCCACATCCTCGCCTATGCGGACTACATCGCCGGTGATGACGAGCGAGCACGGGCCGGCTTCGAGGAGACCCTGGAGCTGAATCGGCGGTCGGGGAACCGCCGTGCCGTCGCGCGCGAGCTCACCAACCTGGGCAGTGTCGAGACCCGCGCCGGGAACCTCGAGCGGGCCCAGCGGTTGTGTGATGAGGCGCTGCGGCTGGCGCTGGAGATCGACAACCCGCTCCTCGTCACGTACTGCGTGATCAACCTGGCCGGTGTCGCCTCAGCGCGCGGCGAGTACGAACGCGCCGCACGGTTGCTCGGGTCGGGCGAGGCGATGATGGAGGCCGCGGGGATGACGCTGAATCCCGGCACCGCGATCGAGTACGAACGGCACGTCGAGCGAACCCGAAAGGCGCTGGGAGACGCGGAGTACGAGCGAGCGGTTCGGGCCGGGCGCGAGCTGGACCGCGACGTGGCGATCGAGTATGGGCTCCACGGCTAGCGAAAGCGTTCTGTTGACTGGTGGTCGTGGGCGGAAGTTCGGCGGGAGTTGGCCACTTTGCACGTCGCGCGCATAACGGACGTGTCCGCTGACAGTCGACCGTCAGTCTGGATTCGGGCAGGTGCCGTTGAAGAAGGAGATGACGATTCGGCGCACCTGGTCCTGCCCGCGAATGCGGACATCGAGCGGAACACAGGCGCGGGACTGCTTCTTGAGGAGGAAGCCGCCGACGAAGCCGGTGTCGTGATCCGGGCAGCCCTGGTAGGTCACGGCCAGATCCCCGCCCTGCGGCGCGTCGGGGTGGTCCAGCGCGGCGTAGGACCGGGCCTGGGGTGCCACGGTGACGGTGACGGTAGCACCGGCGCTGACGATGGTGCCGAGCTTGTAGACGTAGACCCCGTCCGCGCGGCGCGCGTTGTCCGGCGGGGGCATGGAGGCAAGGCTCCGCGCATGGGGATAGGTAAGCGGGCCGACGGTGAGGTCATCGGACGTGCGGGACGGTTGGCCGAGGACGGCGCGCTGACAGGGCACCACGAATGGGGTGTCCGCGCTCCCGATGGTTGCGGACGTTGCGGGGCTGCGTGTCGGCTGCTTGTGCTCGACGGGTCCGGGGGCGCCGGTGCAGGCCGCGAGCATCAGGCAGGCGCTGCCCTGGGCAAGGAGACGAGCTGCGAGGCTCTCCGTGTCGATCATGTTCGGCGCCCGTCACGTGCATCAAGTCGACCCATCGGCAGATCGCCTGTCACAAGCCTGCTCCGGTGTTCGCTCAGCCGGGGCTCGCGGCGTAGGCCTCGAGCGCGTCCGCGTACCGCGCTCTGTCCTCCTGTGGCAGCCAGCTGATGGCGAAGGCGTTACGGGCCAGCTGCACGACCTCGTCACGCGTAAGGTTCACTGCTTCGTGGACGGCGTTCAGGTTCTCGTTCATGTAGCCGGGGAAATAGGCGGGGTCGTCGGAGTTGATCGTGGCTCGCACGTCCATGTCGAGCATGACCTTGATCTCACCCGCCTTGAGACCGTTGGTGACGTAGCGATTCGAGATCGGGCAGACGGTCAGGCCTAGTCCCCGGCTGCTGATCTCCCTGATCAGAGCCGCGTCTTCGAGCGCGTTGACGCCATGGTCGATCCTCTCCACGCCGATCTCGTCGAGGCATTGCCAGATGTGCCCGACCGAGTCCTCCTGATCGACGTCGCAATGCATCGTGAGCCGGTAGCCCTCCCGTCGCGCCCGAGCGAAGACATCCTTGAACTTCACGGGCGGGTTGCCCTTCTCGTCCGAGTCCAGGCCGACCCCTACGATCCGATCCCGGTAGGGCAGCGACTGTTCCAGCGTGTCCAGGGCGGACTCCACGCTCAGGTCGCGCAGGAAGCACATGATGAGCTGCGACCGCAAGCCGAGCGACGCCTCGGCCTCCCGCTGAGCGCGGCGGAAGCCCTCGATGACGGTGCCGAATGCGATCCCGCGCGACGTGTGGGCCTGAGGGTCGAAGAACACCTCGGCGTAGACGACGTTCTGCGAATGGGCCTTCCGGAAGTACGCCATCGCCAGGTCGTAGAAGTCGCGCTCGGCGAGGAGGACACTCATCCCCTCGTAATAGACGGCAAGGAACGAGGGGAGATCGTTGAAGCCGTAGGCCGCCCGCATCTCGTCGACGGAGCCGTAGGGAAGATCGAGGCCGTTGCGGGCGGCCAGCTCGAACTTCAGCTCCGGTTCCAGCGTGCCCTCGAGATGCAAATGGAGCTCGGCCTTGGGCACTCCCGCGATGAAGGTCGTCAGGGCGCTCATCCTCGGCCACCTCCCGCTGACCATCAGCTCGGGCCCAGCCTATGTCCTGAAAGAGCTCACGCCGGCGCGGGGTATCGCCAAGGTCGGGCAATGACGACCTAGCCGAGCACCCGGGCGCCGGGAACCGGCCCCTCGGCCTGGCGGACGGTGCGGCACAGGCCGGACGAGGCGAGCTCGACGGCGAGGTCGACACCGGCCTGCGCGTCCGGCGCGAGGAACAGGCAGGTCGGACCGGACCCCGACACCAGCGCCGCCAGCGCGCCGTGGTCGAGGCCGTACCGCAGGGTGTCGCCCAGCTCCGGCCGCAGTGCGAGCGCGGCGTCCTGCAGATCGTTGCTCAACGCAACGGCCAGCGCGCTCGGGTCACCGGACAACAGCGCGCTCAGCAGAGTCGGCGGCACCGACGGGGCGAGCGCCCGGATCCGCTTGCGCTCCCGCAGCCGGTCCAGCTCGCGGTACACCTCCGGAGTCGGCAGGCCCTCGTCGGAGACCGCGAACACCCACTGGAACGACCCGCGGGTGAGCACCTCGGTGACCTGCTCGCCCCGGCCGCTGCCCAGCGCGGTGTGCCCGATCAGGCAGAACGGCACGTCGCTGCCGAGCTCAGCCGCCAGTCCCGTCAGGTCCGCGGCACCGAGCCCCAGGCCCCACGCCCGGGCGCACGCCACCAGCGCGGCCGCCGCGTCGGTCGAGCCGCCGGCCATCCCGCCCGCCACCGGGATCGTCTTGCGGATCACCAGATCGGCGCCTGCGGTCACGTCGTGCCGGCTCGCCAGCAGCCGCGCGGCCCGCAGCGCCAGGTTGCTCTCGTCGACCGGTACGGCGTCCGCGAGGTCGCCGCGCACCTCGACCGTGAACTCACCGTCCGCGCGCGGCGTCGCCGTCACGTCGTCGTACAACGCGACCGCCTGGTAGACGGTCGCGAGCGGATGGAACCCGTCGGCCCACGGCGGGCCGACCGAAAGGGCCAGGTTGATCTTGGCCGGAGACCGGACCGTGACAGCGCGCACGTCGCACAGCCTAGGGGGACACGCGCTTCAGTCAGGTACGACGGCGGCGCCGGCGATGCGTGCGAAGTCGTCGATCCCGAGCACCTCGCCGCGTACCCGGGGATCGACGCCGGCGGCGGCCAGCACGGCGTCCAGCCGGTCGAGGTCCGGCAGCCAGCGGGCCAGCGCGGACCGGATCGTCTTGCGGCGCTGCGAGAACGCCGCGTCCACGACCGCGAACACCTCCTCGCGCGACGCGGGCGTCGGCGGCGGGTCGCGGCGGACGAAGGAGACCAGGCCGGAGTCCACGTTCGGTACCGGCCAGAAGATCGAGCGGCTGACCGGGCCGGCCCGCCGCACGTCGGCGTACCAGGCCGCCTTCGCCGACGGCACGCCGTACGTCCTGGAACCGGGCCCGGCGGCGAGCCGGTCGGCGACCTCGGCCTGCACCATCACCAGCCCGTGCCGGATCGACGGCGCGATCCGCAGCAGGTGCAGCAGCACCGGCACGGCGACGTTGTACGGCAGGTTCGCCACGCACGCGGTCGGCTCACCCAGCTGTGAAGCGGTCACCGTCATGGCGTCGGCGAGTACGACGCTGAAGCGGGCCGCCTGCTCCGGCGCGTACGACGCGATGGTGGCCGGCAGGGCACCGGCCAGCACCGGGTCGATCTCGACCGCGCGCACGGCGTGTCCGTCCGCGAGCAGGGCCAGGGTCAGCGAACCGAGCCCGGGCCCGACCTCGAGCACCGTCTCGCCGGCGTCGAGCGCCGCCGTGCGCACGATCCGCCGCACGGTGTTCGGGTCGATGACGAAGTTCTGCCCGCGCTGCTTGGTCGGGCGGAGCCCGAGCGAGGCGGCCAGCGAACGCACATCCGCCGGACCGAGAAGCCTCGGCCCGGCGGATGCGGGTGGCTCAGCGGCGGTCACGCCGCCATTCTCACTTACCGGCTGCCGCAGACCGGCCAGGCGCCGTAGCCGCCCTCCGCGTCGCGCACCTTCTCGGCGATCGCGATCTGCTCGGCCTTGCTCGCCAGGTGCGGGTACGACGCGTACTGCTCGCCGCCGTAGGCGTCCCAGGTGCCCTTGGAGAACTGCAGGCCGCCGTAGTACCCGTTGCCGCTGTTGATGTGCCAGTCACCGCCGGACTCGCACTCGGCGATCCGGTCCCACTTGCTCGTGTCGCCGACCACCGGCTCGGTGGGCTGCGGCTTCGGCTTGGTGCCGACCAGCAGCACCTCGGTGACCGGGGCGGACAGCAGCTTGGTCGCCACCGCCCTCCTGACCACGATCCGGCCGTCGTACACGACCAGTGCGTAGCCGACCGATCGGCGGCCGTTCACGCCCTCGGTGCGGACCTTGGTCTGGCCCTCGTACAGGCTGTCCGTCTTGGTCCTGGTCACCGCGAACGGCACCGCGACGACCTGGACGACGTTCTTGCGCTGCACGTCGACCACGACGATCCGGGTGCCGGCGGTGACCGGCGCGGACAGCCCCGGGGTGACCTTGTCGTCACCGTCGATGCGCACCTTCGCGGCGGCCAGCACCTCACCGACGGTCAGGCTCGTGGTCCGGATGGTGATGGGCTTGCCGGCCCGCACCAGCTTGACGGTCTTCGGGGTGCGCACGGAGATCGTGAGGCCCTCGCGGCCGATCTCCGCGCTCCGGCTCGTGGACAGCAGCGCGTGGTCGTAGTGCAGACCCAGGGCGCCGAACGCCTCGCTGACGCTGTCCTCGGTGGTCCAGAAGACCCGCTTGCGACCGTCGGTGTCGATGGTCAGCTGGCGTCCGAACTGGACCGCGATCTCCTGGCCGTCGGTGATCTTGGTGTCCACCGCGGGGGCGACCACATCGTGCTGCCCGACCGTGATGCCCTGCGCCTCGAGCGCGTCACCGACGGTTGAACCGAACGTGTGGACTTTCTGCACCTGCCCGTCGACCGAAACGGTGACGTTCTTGCTCTTCGCGGCGTAGGCCGCGGAGCCGCCGACTGCGACGGCGAGCGCGGCGGTGGATCCCACAGCCGCGACGATGGACTTGCGCACAAACGCTCCCAGGTAGGGCGACCCGGGCACGGGGTGAGCAGCACTAGGCGCGAGACCGGATCCGGCCGGGCCTGAGCCCGGACATCCCCCACCCACGCCAGGGGGCGTGCTGCCCGGAACCTTCCCCGATCCCGGCCAACATCACGGGACCATAACGAATAGATCCCGAGATCGCCAATCCACTCGCCGGAAATAGGGAAAATAGGGTACTTGACGCGTCACTTATCGTGAGATTTCAGCGTGAATCCCATTGCGCTCTGTGAACTACATCACGTACGCCGCGCCGCCCCCTCTTGAGCGACGGGGACCTCCTGTCGGGTGCCGGATGGCCCACCGACACCACCCCGACCGGCGCGTACGCCGCGGGCACCCCGAACTCGATCTTGACCGCCTCGATCCGGTCCACCGGGAGCCCGAAGAAGCACGCCCCGAGGCCCTCGTCGACGGCCGTCTGCAGCATCAGCAGGACCGCCATCCCGGTGTCCACGAACCAGTACGGCGCGCACCAGCGGGCCTCGTCCCGGTCGGTCCAGCCCTTGTCCGGCTCGGCGTACCGGTCCAGGTACCCGTCCTTGTGCGCGAACGCCATGATCAGCAGCGGCGCGGCCCGCAGACCGCGCACCCAGGCGTCGTACTTGCCGCCCTCGGGGTCCTCGCCGACCGTCACCACCGACCAGTACCGGTCCTTGTCGGCGCCCTCCAGCACCAGGAACGCCCAGCCCTGGCTGAACCCGGCGCTCGGCGCGTGCAGCGCGTGCTCCAGGATCCGCTCGCGGGCCTCCCGCGGCACCGGCCGGTCCGGGTCGTAGTTGCGGACCATCCGGCGGCGGCGTACGACCTCGGCGAACTCCATGCGCCCCGTTCTACCAGGGCGTTCCAGCCGGCTACTCGCCGCCGAGCAGGCGCGCCGCCAGGTACGTCTCGGTACCGGCGAGGCCGACCGAGCAGAACACCACGGTCTGGTCCGGCGAGGTGCGGCCCTCGGCCTCGCCGGCCACGATCGCACCGAGGCTGGTGAGCCGCTCGTGCTGCGGCGTGCCGTTGAGCACGAACGGCGGGTCGTACGCCTCGGTCTGCGCGACCGAGTCGGTCACCGCGACGTCGGCCCGCGCGATCAGGTCCGGGCCGAACTCGGCGCGGCCGACCTGCTTCGGCCCCAGCGTCGTCACGTACGCCCCCGGCGCCACCCAGGCCGCGTCGATCACCGGCTTCGTGCTGCTCGTCGCGAGCACCACGATCTCCCGGTTCGCCACCGCCAGCTTGGGTGTCGGCGCGACCACCGCGTCCAGGCCCAGCTCCTTGCGAGCCCGCTCCACGAACGCCTCCCGGCGCGGCCGGTTCCGGCCGTAGACCGCGACCCGGCCGAGCTTGCGCACGGTCGAGATCGCCCACAGCTGGTTCCAGGCCTGAACCCCGGTGCCGATCATGCCCAGCGTGCTGGCGTCCTCGCGGGCCAGCACGTCGGCGGCCACGGCGCCGATCGCGCCGACGCGGCGCGGGCCGAGCTCGTTGCCGACGACCATGCCGCGCACCTCGCCGGTCTTCAGGTCGTGTACGACGACCACCTGCGTACCGGCACTGGTCTCGAAGGAGTCGTACGAGCGGTACCCGTACCACTCGCCCTCCAGGGCGCCCGTGGTGAACACCAGCCGGCCGGCGCCGAGGTCGGTGCTGACGCGTGGTGGCGCCTGCAGCCGGCCCAGGTGCGCGTCGGTCAGGGCTTCACGCATCCAGGCGACGGCGATCGGGGCATCGAGCCGGGCGGCGACGTCGTTGTCAGTCAAGACTCTCAGCACGGGCACTAACTCCAGCCGACATTCAGGCTCACGTCAACGGGTGTTCCGGCGCGTGGCAGTGGGTGTGACCGAGCGCGAACGGGCTGCGACTGTGTGCTGCGGAATCGCGTCACCAGCGGCCGCCGAACACGGCGTCGGCGTTCGCGGACAACGCCTGGCACAGCTCCGGCACCGAGATGTTCAGCACATCGGCCATCCGCCGCACGGTGTGCGGGATCAGGTACGACGCGTTGGGCTGGCCCCGGAACGGCGACGGGGTCAGGTAGGGCGCGTCGGTCTCGACCAGGATCCGGTCCAGCGGCGTCACGGCCAGCGCGTCGCGCAGCGACTGGGCGTTCTTGAACGTCACCACGCCGGCGAAGCTCAGCCAGCCGCCGCGCTCGGCGCACTTGCGGGCGAACTCGGTGTCGCCGGAGAAGAAGTGCATCACGAATCGGTCCGGCACGCCCTCGCGGTCGAGAGCCGATCACCCGGACCTTGTCGTGCGCGGTCGCGAGCCGCTCGATCTCAGCCAGCGCCGCGTCCAGCTCGCCCGCGGCGGCCAGTTTCGGCGCCTCGTTCGGGTGCAGCGCGACCGCCGCGATCACGCCGTCGTACGTCGCGGCCGCGTCGACCGCCCACGCGGCGCCGGGCAGGTCGCAGCCGACCTGGACGATCCGGGTCACGCCGGCCGCGGACGCCTTGCGGATCGCGTCCGGGGCGGACAGCCAGGCACCGTCCTTGCCGTCGGCGATGTCGAGGTGGCAGTGCGCGTCCACCACCGGGATCGGTAGCGGGTCCGGCAGCGGCGGCCGCGTCCGGTCGCGGCTGCGGCCGTCCTCACCGGTGGCGGCCCGCGCCCGCATCGGCCGCTCCATCTGAGCCCCGTCCGCGGGGGAACCCTCGGGAACCATGCCGGACAGCCTAGACCGCGCGTTCAGCCCTTGCCAGGTGCTTAGCCGGCTACTAGATTTTGATTAGTCGGCTAAACAAATCCGCAAAGGAGACCGATGAAGGTCGGTATGAGCATCGCCCGTTTCAGCTGGCCCGTCCCGCTCGACCGGGTCGGCGAGAACCTGGCCGCGATCGCGGCGGCCGCGGACGACGGCGGGGTGCACAGCTTGTGGGTGATGGACCATCTGTGGCAGATCGGGCACAACGGGCCGGAGACCGACCCGATGTACGAGTGCTACACGCTGCTGCCGTTCCTGGCCGGCGTCACCCGGCGGGTCCAGCTCGGCGCCCTGGTCACCGCGGTGAGCTACCGGCACCCGGGCATGCTGGTGAAGACGCTGACCAGCTTGGACGTGCTGTCCGCCGGGCGGGCCTGGCTCGGGATCGGCGCCGCCTGGAACGAGGCGGAGGCCACCGGTCTGGGCGTGCCGTTCCCGCCCCTGGCGACCCGGTACCGGCAGCTGGAGGAGACGCTGCGGATCGCGCGCCGGATGTGGGCCGGTGACGACCGCCCGTTCCATGGTGGCGAGTACCGGCTGGAGCGCCCGCTCAACTCGCCGGGACCGGTACGCCGCCCGGGGCCGCCGGTGCTGATCGGCGGCGGCGGCGAGCGTCGTACCCTTCGGCTGGTCGCCGAGCGCGCCGACGCCTGCAACCTGTTCTTCCAGGGCGATCTGGCGGCGGTGGCGCACAAGCTGTCGGTGCTGCGGGCGCACTGCGAGGCGGTCGGGCGCGACTACGACGAGATCACGAAGACGGTGTGCATGTTCCTGCCCTCGACTCGGCCGGCCGAGACGCTCGAACAGCTCGCCGGGCTCGGCGTCGACCTCGCCATCGTCGAGCTTCCCGGCACCGACGCCGGGTCGGTCGAGCAGGTGAGCGCGGCCGCGGCGGCCGTCGCGTCGTACGGCCGCCCAGCCCCGGCGGTCCTCGAGCCCGCCCCGGTCCCGGTGACCTGAGGACCCTCCGCGATCCGCATATCGAAAGCGATATCGCATGCCGGAATCGATATGCGGATTGCCCTATGAGGCCTCGACCTGCTTCTTCAGGCCGTCGAGCATCTGCTGCCACATCGCGCTCGAGTGCTCGGCCTCGTCCTCGCTGCCGGCGTTGTCCTGGTTCAGCTCGACATGTGTGCCGTCGCCGCGCTCGGACAGCTCGTAGGTCACCGTGTGGTAGTTCTCCGGCACGTCCGGCTGCCCGGTCAGCGGGCTGTAGTGCGTCACCTTCAGCCGGCGGCCGGGCTCGGCGGCGAGGATCTCGCCCTTGTCCTGGTACGTCTTGCCCTGCCACTCGCCGTTCCACGTGATCGGGCTGCCCGGCTGCCAGTCGGTCTCCACGACCGAGCCGAACATGTACTCCTTGATCTGCTGCGGGTCGGTCAGCGCCTCCCACACCCGTGCGGGTGACGCGCTGATGTCGGTCCGGGCGGTGGCCACGTATCCGGTCATCGTCGTACTCCCTTCGTGTTCACCCCCGACGCTACGACCGCGACGCGTTACGCGCTTGGAGAAAGGCGTCAGCCGGCGGCTTCCTCCAGCCGGGCCAGCTCCTCGTCGACGATGCCGGGGTCGAGCTTGGTGAAGACCGGGGTCGGTACGGCGACCGGCGTGCCGGGCACGACCGGCGTCGAGCGCCAGGCCGGCTGCCGGCTGTAGTCGCCTGTTATCACCGGGTACGGCGACCCACCGTCGAGGTCGTCGACCTCCTCGATCCGCGGCTCGGGCAGGAACTCGCCGGTGCCGCCCAGCGCGGCGTGCACCTTCGCGGCCGAGTGCGGCAGGAACGGCGCCAGCAGGCGGTTGCTGTCGGCAACGACCTGGGCGGCGACGTGCAGCACGGTGCGCATCCGGTCCGGGTCGGTGTTCTTCAGCTTCCAGGGCTCCTGCCCGGACAGGTACTGGTTGGCCTCACCGGCGATCCGCATCGCCTCGGTGACGGCCTGCTTGACCCGGTGCCGGCCGAGCAGTCCGCCGACGGTGCCGAACGCGTTCCGCGACGCGTCGAGCAACGCGGTGTCGGCCTCGGTCAGCCGGCCCGGCTGGGGGATCGAGCCGACGTTCTTCGCGATCATCGACGCGGTCCGGTTCACCAGGTTGCCCCAGGTGCTGACCAGCTCGTCGTTGTTGCGCCGGACGAACTCGGCCCAGGTGAAGTCAGTGTCCTGGGCCTCCGGGCCGGCGACGGAGATGAAGTAGCGCAGCGCGTCCGGGCCGTACCGCTCCAGCACGTCGCGGACGTAGATCACCACCGACCGGGACGACGAGAACTTGCGGCCCTCCATCGTCAGGTACTCGCTGCTCACCACCTCGGTCGGCAGCTGCAGGTCGCCGTACTCCCCCGGGCTGCCGCCCTTCGCGCCGCGGCCGTCGTACGCCAGCAGCTCGGCCGGCCAGATCTGCGCGTGGAAGGTGATGTTGTCCTTGCCCATGAAGTAGAAGGACTCCGCCGCCGGGTCGCACCACCAGACGCGCCAGGCGTCGGCGTCACCGGTCCGGCGGGCCCACTCGACCGACGCGGACAGGTAGCCGATGACCGCGTCGAACCAGACGTAGAGCCGCTTGTTCGGGTTGTCCTCCCAGCCGGGCAGCGGCACCGGGATTCCCCAGTCGATGTCCCGGGTCATCGCCCGCGGCCGCAGGTCGTCGAGCAGGTTGAGGCTGAACTTGAGCACGTTCGGCCGCCAGTCCGTGCGGGTCCGCAGCCAGGAGCCGAGCGCGTCGGCCAGCGCCGGCAGGTCGAGGAAGAAGTGCTCGGTCTCCACGAACGCAGGTGTCTCGCCGTTGATCCGGCTGCGCGGGTTCCTCAGCTCGATCGCGTCCAGCTGGTTGCCGCAGTTGTCGCACTGGTCGCCGCGTGCCCCGTCGTACCCGCAGATCGGGCAGGTGCCCTCGATGTACCGGTCCGGCAGCGTCCGGCCGGTCGACGGCGAGATCGCGCCCTTGGTGGTCTTCGCGACCATGTAGCCGTTCTTGTGCACCGTCCGGAACAGCTCCTGGGCGACCGCGTAGTGGTTGCGGGTCGTGGTGCGCGTGAACAGGTCGTACGACAGCCCGAGCGCGTGCAGGTCCTCGACGATCACCCGGTTGTACCGGTCCGCGAGCTCCTTGGGGCTCACGCCCTCCTTCTCGGCCTGCACCAGGATCGGCGTCCCGTGCTCGTCGGTGCCGGACACCATCAGCACGTCGTGCCCCGCCATCCGCATGTACCGGCTGAACACGTCCGACGGAACCCCGAACCCCGACACGTGCCCGATGTGACGCGGCCCGTTCGCATACGGCCACGCCACTCCGGAAAGGATGTGAGTCACCCCCTCAACCTACTGCGTGCATGCGCCTAGGAAGGGTCGATGCGGGGGAACAGGGGGTCCCCCTTGACCAGCACGGCGCCGGGCTGGAGGCGGGCCCAGGTGCCGGCGTCCTGGACGTGCTGGCCGGTGAGGGCGCCGAGCTGCTCCTCGGCGCCGAGCAGGGTCCACAGCGCGGCGCTGGTCTTCGGCATCACCGGGTTGTGCAGCACGGCGATCGCGCGCAGCACCTCGGCCGCGCTGTACAGGATCGTGGCCAGCCGGTCGCGCTGAGACTCGTCCTTGGCGACCTTCCACGGCTCCTGCTCCGTGACGTAGACGTTCACCGCGCCGACCAGGTCGTTGATCGCGGCCAGGGCCTCGTGGAAGGCCAGCGTGTCGATCGCCTTGTCCGCGGTGGCCACGGCGGCCGCGAGCTTGTCCGCCAGCGCCTGCTCGGCCGGTCCGTGGTCGGAGGCCTGCGGCAGCTTGCCGTCGAAGTACTTGCCGACCATCGCGGCGATCCGGGACGCCAGGTTGCCCAGGCCGTTGGCCAGCTCCGAGGTGTAGACGGCGCTCAGGTGCTCCCAGGAGAACGACCCGTCGGAGCCGAACGCGATCGTGCGCAGGAAGTAGTACCGGAAGGCGTCGGAGCCGAACGTGTCGGTGATGTCCTTCGGCGCGATGGCGGTCAGCTTGGACTTGCTCATCTTCTCGCCGCCGACCAGCAGCCAGCCGTGCGCGAAGACCTGCCGCGGCACCTCCAGCCCGGCGGCCATCAGCATCGCCGGCCAGATCACCGCATGGAACCGCAGGATGTCCTTGCCGACCAGGTGCACGTCGGCCGGCCACAACCGCGCGAACCGCTCCGGGTCCGTGCCGTAACCCGCCGCGGTGACGTAGTTGAGCAACGCGTCGATCCACACGTACAGGACGTGCCTGTCGTCCCACGGCACCTTGACGCCCCAGTCGAACGTGGATCGGGTGATGGACAGGTCCTGCAGGCCCTGCTCGACGAACGCGACCACCTCGTTGCGCGCGCTCGCCGGCGCCACGAACTCGGGCCGGTCCCGGTACAGCTCGAGCAGCTTGTCGCCGTACTCCGACAGCCGGAAGAAGTAGTTGGTCTCGGCAACGATCTCCAGCACCGTGCCGTGGATCGGGCAGCGTTGCGCGCCGTCCGGATCGGTGACGATGTCCGCCGGTAGCTTGAACTCCTCGCACCCGACGCAGTACGGGCCCTCGTACTCCCCGGCGTACACGTCGCCGTTGTCGTAGAGGGTCTGCCAGAACTCCTGCACCCGGACCTTATGGCGGGTCTCCGTGGTGCGGATGAAGTCGTCGTAGTCGACGTCGACGTCGCGCCAGGCCGGTTTCCAGGCCTCCTCGACGAGCTTGTCGGTCCACTCCTGCGGTGACATGCCCTGCGCCTCGGCGCTGCGCAGCACCTTCTGGCCGTGCTCGTCGGTGCCGGTCAGGTACCACTTCCGCTCGCCGCGCTGCGCGTGCCAGCGGGTGAGGACGTCGCCGGCCACCGTGGTGTACGCGCTGCCGATGTGTGGCGGCGCGGTCACGTAGTAGATCGGCGTGGTGGCGAAGAAGACCTTGTCTCCGGCGTCGGACATGTGGTGCATCCTAGTTGCGCTGTGTGAGTGCTCTCGACCGAGTTACCGCTGCGAGACGACCGCGGCGTACACGGTGCGTTTCGGGACGCCGAGCCGGCGCGCCACGCCGGCGATCGCCTCCTTGCGCGGTGTCCCGGCCACCTCGGCGGCGGCCACCTCGGCGGCGAGCCGCTCCGGCGTCCAGGAGTCCGCGGCCGCCGGCTGCGCGCCGGCGACCACGATCGTGATCTCCCCGCGCACCCCGGCCGCGGCCCACGCGGCGAGCTCGGCCGCGCCCCCGCGTCGTACCTCTTCATAGGTCTTGGTGAGCTCGCGGCACACGACGGTACGACGGTCGGTGCCGAACGCCTCCGCGATCGCGGCCAGGCTCGCGGCCAGGCGGTGCGGCGCCTCGAAGAACACCATCGTGCGGCGCTCGGTGCTCAGCTCGGCCAGCACGCGGGACCGCTCCCCAGCCTTGCGCGGCAGGAAGCCCTCGAAGCAGAACCGGTCCACCGGCAGCCCGGACACCGCCAGCGCGGTCAGCACCGCCGACGGCCCCGGGACCGCGGTCACCGCGACCCCGGCCTCGACCGCCGCCGCGACCAGGCGGTAGCCCGGGTCGGACACGCTCGGCATGCCCGCGTCGGTCACGACCACCACGGTCTGCCCGCCGGTCAGCGCCTCGACCAGCTCGCCGGTCCGCTGCCGCTCGTTGCCCTCGAAGAAGCTCACCACCCGCCCGGCCGGGGTGACACCGA
>WNFV01006296.1_pt1 | contig 16125 bp, 24 predicted proteins | sample 5400101 | NCBI WGS metagenome assembly WNFV01 (sample SAMN13153361, study PRJNA577476) | soil metagenome | isolation source: 115 cm soil or saprolite under grassland replicate 1 | place: USA:California | collected 2016-06-15
CGCGCCGGCGAGGCCGAGAATGACAATCGGCAGACATGACCCGACCGACCGGACAGCTTTACCGACTGACTGATGCCAAATGCTCGAACAACCAACCATTGGTGTCTCCCCCACGCAGCGAGTTGTCAGTGCGCAATGCGCAAGCTTGGGACGGTCGATCCAGAGCATCGAAAGAATGACATGAATCGCGCTTTCCGGCAATCTTCGCGAGAGGTGCCGCGTTAGCTTACGGACTTTCGGATCGGGACCCCGCGTATTTGCCTCAGCTGCGCCAGCGATCAATGGCCTTTTTGTATTCTACGCCCAGTCGGAACCTGTCCATGGCGAATTCGTAAATCCTCGCATAAATGCATCGGCGCTGGCAGTCTTGTGAGAAACCGACATCGTGCTACCGTCGGTATCAAATGGACGCTTACGTTGAATCCGCAGCAGAAATCCGTCCCCAAATGCGGACTTAAAACAACACAAAATTTGGGTTCTCTATTTGGATGAGATAATTCCCTGTTCTTTGCAAAAAGCTCCCCTGTTCCCTCCAAAAAATTCCCTGTTCCGTCGCGTAGGGAATTTCGCTGCAAGTCATTGAATCAGCTTAACGATTAGACGCGAAAATCACCGCAGAGGGCCTGAATCTTCGAAATTCCCTGTTAATTTCCCTGTTAGCAGGGAATTTGAGATGGGAGACCGGTGAACTGCACCCCCGCGGTGAGACGCGGAAATTAGGGACAGGTTGGTGAAACCGCTGACAGGGCCCTCTGCACAGAGGAATCCCGTATGCGCGCAACGCCCGCACCCACAGCGGCGAACAGGTGGACCAGATCGCGGCATCGATCCGGGAATGGGGCTGGACCAATCCGGTTCTCGTCGGAAAGGACGGGAGCATCATTGCGGGGCACGGCCGGGTTGCTGGCTGCTCGCAGGCTCCGCATTCAACAGATCCCCGTCATGGTGGCGGCGGGTTGGACCGAGGCGCAGAAGCGAGCCTATGCGCTCGCCGACAATAAGCTGGCGCTCAACGCCGGCTGGGACGAGAGCATGTTGGCGCTCGAGATTGCCGATCTCACCGAGGTTGGCTTCTTTGGCTTATCGAGGTTCCCGTGACCGAACCACTCCTCGTGCTAGGTATCCCCGTAGATTTCATCCTGTTTGGTCTGACGCTCCTCGGTGTTGCGTTATTCCATCATCACACGCTCCCGTTGGCGCTGACGGGACTTGCGGTCATAACCGGTTACAAGCTGGTCTTCACGGGATTTAAGTTCGGAACCGGGCTCGCTGGATTCGGCCAGCACCTGCAGCACGAATGGGTAATCCTATCCAACCTGTTCCTGCTGCTCATGGGCTTCGCTCTGCTGTCGCGCCATTTCGAGAAGAGCAGGATTCCAGATGAAACCGAGGCGCGCCACAGGAGCGCGGCCAAGGCGGTGGCCCCGGTTCTCGCTAGCGGCTGTTACTTTCAGAAGCGACAACAGGCGGCCTCTCGGGCCGCCTGTCCTGGCTGAGCTTTATCGGGCATGTGAATGACAGCCTGCATGTGAATGACAGCCTGTGGAGCGTCGTCGATCTGTTCCGCTGCGAATCGATACTCCTGCGCAGCCACTGGGTCATGGTGGTGATGGACGTGTTCACACGCCGGATCATCGGCTTTGGCGTTGAGTGCGCTGACCCCTGTGGCATGTCGGTTTGTCGGATGTTCACCCAGATCATCGCCGGAAAGTGGCTTCCTCGTCACCTGAGTTCCGTCCCATCCGTTCGTGGAACGGCTGATCGGGACGGTTCGACGAGAGTTTCTTGATCACGTCCTAATCTCGTCCAGATAGAGCGGGACCGGTCGCGCGCGGCACGGCGCCGCCTCGGCCGGACTGCCCGGGCCGATCCGTTTTGCGAGAATTTGCGAATTCGCCATGGACAGGTTTTTCGCACCCAAGCGCTTAAAAAAAGCTCTCCCTAAATTCCGGGAGAGAGTGCCCGCCTACGTTGGCCAATCGGCAGAATTGGTGCGCCATCTTGTATCCCGCTGGCGCGCGGCGGTAGCTCAGATCCCACTCCCCAGGGAGAAGCAGAAGACGCTTCCGGCTTGTGTGTGATTCGGCGGCGGCATGCAAACGTGATTGCGTCCGTCCGGATTGTCGCGATGACGCTCGATCTTCTGCGCTGGAACGACGATCCATTGCCCGTCCTCTCGCCTGCGAGCGAAGAGCGTGGTGCCGACGTACTTGATCTCGGTCGGGCAGCAGTCCTGCTTGTTGCAGCAGCTCTTGGCCGGATTGTCGGGCATGTACCACGTCGAGTAGAACTTCTCGTGGATGGCCGCATCTTGCGGCGGATGGTTGTGACCGTGATCCTGAGCCTTCGCCGCGAAGGGAAAGGCAAGACAGACAACCAAGCAACTTGCACGAAAACAGTTCATGACGAACCTCCGTCAAAGGACAGAATGCCCGTAATTAATTCTAACGCCGTGCGGAACACCGGCAGCGATGGCATGGGGATAGATAACGCGCTAAAGCGCGCGAGGACAGCCGGGGCAATTGCGCATTGCAAGCTCCTAATATTGCTCCGTGCGGATAGACAAATTCAGACCGTGGAAAAGGTTCCAGCAAACCTGCATAGCTCCTTTTTGGCACGGTCATGCCGCGTCGAATGCTCTTACAGCAGTCCACGCTTGGCGATATCGATGGCTGCTGCCCGCATCCGGGCCTGGGTCATGCAGTAGGCCCCGACTAAATCGTCATGCCTGCCGGGCTGCACCCTGGTCAGGTCCAGCTGCGGCCGCAGGCATGGCATGCGGGTTGGCCCTGCGAGAGACCAATGGCCATGCCACGGTGATCTTATAGTTCCACTGCGGTCCGCTGGCATGCGGCAGATTTTCGGCAATCAGGACGAGAGCCGGCGGCCGTGACGATAAAATGATCGTGCTGAGCCTGGGCCGGTGCAAGCCCTTTTTGACGGTGCCGTCCTGCGATGCCGTGTGTCAATGGTGACCGAGCCGGGCAAGTTGCAGGTCCAGCCGCCGTGAACAACTGCAACAAATCCGCCAAGCCAACTCTCAGGATCGGATGCGGAGTTGTCCTGCTTTACGGCTGGCGTGTGGTGCTTAATATCCGCGCGGCCAGTGCCGATCTCGCTAGGCTCGAACGCGAATACGGTGCCGCCGCCCTCCATACAGGTGCCTCGGACCATCACATACTCCCCCCACAGGTACACGCGCGCAATGCACAGCGTTCGGTGCCCGTCGAGTGGCGATGGGCATGTTGGCTTCGGGGGGACAGTCGGTCGGCCTTGGCCGACTGCGACGTTCAGGACCCAACTGAGACATTGGCCAAAGCCGAGGCGGTCAGTATCAGATCATCCGAAAAGGGGATATTGTGATGATTGGGGTGTGTTGCCGTCGCCGGAAAGCGCAACAGAGTAGCCTTGGCCGGCACCTCCGACCGCACCGGTGCCGACGAGCTTAGCCTGCTGGCTCCACACTCCGCCACTGCGCGTGAAGACCCACGCCGCGCCGAGGCCGGTATTGTCAGATGGCCCGCCCACGATGACAGTGTTGCCGTCGGCTGACAGCGCGACCGAAGTGCCTGCCCGAGGAAATCCAACATTGTTGCTGCCCACCAGCTTGGTCTGCTGGTGCCATACCCTGTTTCGGGTGAAGACCCACGCCGCGCCTGCAAACGAGTTGTCCTCAAACCCGCCCACTATAGCGGTGTTGCCGTCGCCTGACAGCGCGACAGACCTGCCTTGTTGGGCGTTTCCAACTGCACCCGTGCCAACCAATTTCTGCGCCAGCGCCGGTTGCGAGTGCCAAAGCAGTGCAACGGACATTAGTGCCGTCGCGAACAGCCATGAGACCGTTTCTTGCATCCGACCGCTAGCAGGCCGTGGACGTATGCCGCGCGGCGGCTCCATAAGCCTCAAGCCCGTTGTGTGTACGACACTCGCGATCGACCGCATCGAAGCCTCCCAACGCCTTCCATTCATTTTTGAACAGATGGATCAAAGTTAGAAGTCAATTCCACCTCAATCGGCGTTGAGGCCTTGGATGGTCCAGGTTGTAGCAACGGCGCCGAGGCTCGCGGACTGCACAATCTGCACACCGCTCATGAACCAAATCGCGGCTGCACCGGTCGTGGTATCGCGCCAGAGAATGTCGCTTTTGCCGTCGCCGTCAAAGTCACCAGTTGCGCCGATCGACCAGTAGTTCGGCACCGCGCCGAGCCAGCCGATTGAGGAGATTTCGATGCCGTTCATCAACCAGATCGCCAGGTCGCCGCTCGCGTTGCGCCATAAAATGTCCCATTTGCCGTCGCCGTTGAAATCGCCCGTGGCGACGACCGACCATGTTGTGGGCATCACGCCGAGCGTGACCGCGCTCTGGACCTGCAGGCCATTCATCAGCCAGATCGCAAGATTGCCGCTGCTGTCGCGCCAAAGAATATCGGCCTTGCCGTCACCGTTGAAATCCGCCGTTCCGACAATCGACCAGCTCACGGGTATAGTGCCGATGCTGCCGATCTGCTGCACCTGCAGTCCGTTCAATAGCCAGATCGCAGTGTTGCCGCCGGTGTCGCGCCAGAGAATATCCCCCTTGCCGTCGCCGTTGAAATCGCCGGTGCCGACAATGGACCAGCTGGTCGGGACGCTGCCGAGGCTCGCAGACTGCGCGATCAGCAGTCCGTCCATCAGCCAGATCGCCACTGTTCCGGTCGAGCTGTCACGCCAGAGCAGGTCATGCTTGCCGTCGCCGTTGAAGTCGCGCTGGCCGGCGAGCATCCAGTTGGTGGGGATCGTGCCGAGGCCTCTAGAGATCGTCACCTGCGCTCCGCTCATCAGCCACAGCGCGGTGTTGCCGGTGTTGTCGCGCCAGGCGATATCGCTCATGCCGTTGCCATTGAAATCGTGGGCGGCGGCGCGGTCGCGGAAAAAGGCCCACACCGCCCCGGTATTGTTGTTATCAAATGGCCCGCCGACGATGGCGGTGCTGCCGTCAGCCGACAGCGCGACCGAGAAGCCTTGCGTGGCGCTTCCAACGGCGCCGCTGCCGACCAGCTTCTGCCCTTGCTGCGTCCACACCCCGTTGCTGGGGGTGAACACCCACGCCGCCCCGGCGCCGTTGTCGTCGATATATCCGCCGACGATGGCGGTGCTGCCGTCGGCCGACAGCGCGACCGAGAAGCCTTGCGCGGCGCTTCCAACGGCGCCGCTGCCGACCAGCTTCTGCCCTTGCTGCGTCCACACCCCGTTGCTGCGGGTGAACACCCACGCCGCCCCGGCGTCATTATTGTCGGTTCGCCCGCCGACGATGGCGGTGTTGCCGTCTGCCGACAGCCCGACGGACCAGCCTTGCTCGGCGTTTCCAACGGCGCCGTTGCCGACCAGCTTTTGCCCTTGTTGCGTCCACACGCCGTTGCTGCGGGTGAACACCCACGCCGCCCCGGCGAAGGGGTTGTCAAATGGCCCGCCGACGATGGCGGTGTTGCCGTCCGCCGACAGCGCGACCGAGAGGCCTTGCTGTGCCGCTCCGATGGCATTGCTCCCGACCAGCTTGTTACCTTGCTGTGACCACACCCCGTTGCTGCGGGTGAATATCCACGCCGCCCCGGCATCGTCGTTATCAAATGGCCCGCCGACAATGGCGGTGTTGCCGTCCGCCGACAGCGCGACCGAGTAGCCTTGCACGGCGCTTCCAACGGCGCCGCTGCCGACCAGCTTCCGCCCCTGCTGCGTCCATACCCCGTTGCTGCGGGTGAACACCCACGCCGCCCCCGCGACGTTGTTATCGCCGGACCCGCCGACGATGGCGGTGTTGCCGTCGGCCGAGATCGCGACGGACCTGCCTTGCTCGGCGATTCCAACGGCGCCGCTGCCAACCAGCTTCACCCATTGCTGCCCCCAGGCCCCGTTGCTGCGGATGAACACCCACGCCGCCCCGGCGTTGCTGTTGTCGGCTGGCCCGCCGACGATGGCGGTGTTGCCGTCTGCCGATAGCCCGACGGACCAGCCTTGATTAGTGCTTTCATCGGCTCCGTTGCCGAGGAGCTTGGGCCCCTGCTGGTTGAACAGCGCCGACCCTGCGGTCGCCGGCTGCGACAGCAGCGCCGCCCCGAACAGCGTGATCGCCGCAGAGATCAGATACGCACGTGCCTGCTCCAGCCCGTTGAGCATGAGCATCCTCCTGAGATCACGGAAAGCGTGGTATCACCCTGGTCTGATGACTCCGTAGACCTCCAATTTATCCTGCCCTTTTTCAGGAGGGGAATCCGTGCTTGGGGTTCAGGTTAACCCTTAAACCGGGATTCTCCAGATGACTCCCGAACTGGCGTGAATATTCGCGTTTTTCCGGCCTTCCAGCAAGACAGAGGCGAGGTTCGGACGGCTACCATCACCTTGGGCAGCTCGAACGGTGGTCGAGGCGCTGATCTGGCTGGCATTTGGACGCGCTCCTCCCGTCGGTTGCTGTGGAATGGATAGCGATCGCACGCTTCATGCTGGCGCTGGTGGCGGTTGCGGCCGTAGTTCCGCGAACAGCCGCAAAATCTGCTGGAACATTTGCCGTGGGATGGCGACCTCCGCCATTTGGAAGACGACATAGCGTCCGTGGCTCACCACCTTCGCGCCGATCTTGATCAACTTCTCCTTCAGGCTCGTCAGCGACCAGTCCTTGATCGGCTCGGGCGTCGCCAGGGTGCGCAAGATGGGTATTCCGGTGATGGCGGACAGGGATTCCATTTGAAGGCGGACAGTGATTCCGGTCGATCGCGGACAGCATTCCGGTGAAGGCGGACAGCAGCTCCCGTCGACGGCTCATGGGGTCATGCGTCCTGCTTGCCGTCAAGCCCGGCATTTTTGGCGGCCGTTTTCCGCATGCTCTCGCCCGTAGATCGGAAAGTCGAAGGAAGCGCAAAGATGTGCTCACCGAAGCAGAGGGTCGGCGCTCGCGACGTCCGTTGTCTCGCGATTCGTGCCAGAGAAGTCTTGATTTATAAGGAGATTGCCTCATGGGCAGCAAGAAACGCCTTCCCCAAATGGCAGGAGGGTCGGCATCCGCATTGTCACTTTCGAGGCCTGCGCAGGCTTCACTCACGTTACGGCCCGCCGGATTGCTCAGCCGCCTAAAGCGACCTTTGTCACGAGGCTCCAGCCCTTCCGGTTACCCGGCCGAGCCGCTCGTCAGCTTCCAGATCAATCGACAACTCTCTGGGTGGAATCTTCCTCCACTGATGATTCGCGCCTTCGGGGCGCACTGCCAAATGCGGACATTCTTGCATATCCAGTAATCGGCAGAAGTTAGGATTGTTTCGCCAGGAAGTCCGGCACTGCGATCATGTCGAGCATGGCTTCGGGTCGCTGCAACAGTTTCGACATTCGGAAATCCTCGTCGTACAAGGTTGACGCCGAGCTGGGTGCCGAGCTTGCGACCATGAGAAACGATGCGTTCGCTGAGCGGCTGGCGTGCGGCGTTGTAGGCTGCAAGCGCCCGATCGATATCGTCATGATTACCGAGTGCTTCGGCCAAGGCTTGCGCCTCGGCGCCGGCCTTGGCAACGCCAAAGCCCAAATGCGGGCGCGGCGTCGAGGCCGCATCGCCGACGAACACCACGCGACCGGACACCAGGCTGGGCGAGCAGAAATCGTAGACCGGAGTGAAAAACGGCTGTTCGAGGTGATTGACGCAATCGAGAAGCTGCGGTGGCAGAAGGATCGCGGCATCGGCGCGCATCTGTGCAATTAGGTCCTTGCGGATACGCGGCGGCGGCACCGAAAATTCATGCTGCTGGCCGTCTTCATCGACACACATCTCTTTCAGCTTCTGTGAATCGGCAACGCGAAACCAGCCGAAGTTGTAGCGCCGATGCCCGGCGCGCAGATCATCGTCCGAGCCCGAAATCGGGTAGCCGATGGTATGCATCTGTTCGCCGACGTAGAAGGAAAAATGAGGAAAGATGGTCTTTTGGGTCTGCGGCGACAGGTCGGCCTCGTTCGGCGCGCCACGCCAGAGGTAATAGCCGGCATAGATCGGTTGCACCTGCGGCGCAAGTCGTGCGCGCACGCTGGAACGAATGCCGTCGCAGGCCACGAGCAGGTCGGCACGTTCGGTGCGGCCATTGGCAAATGTCACGGATACGTCGCTGCCGTCTTGGTCCACGCGCTCGAACACATGCCCGAATTGATAGCGCTGACGATCGCCCGCTTTTACCAGAAGTTGCCGCAACCGATCCCAGGACGTGACGATCTGCAGCTGCCGCTTTTCCGCGACCATGTCGCCCTTGCGATCGAGCGCAACCCGCTTGTGGAGGATGACGCCGATATCGACTGTGCCGGCGCCGCACTTGTCCAAAGCCTCCAGCAATTCGAAATGGGCCGCGAAGATGCCGACGCCGCGGCCGATCAGTTCGATCGAGGAGCGCTCGTAGATGTCAACGTCCCAGCCGATGCGGCGCAAGAACGCGCCCGCGAACAGACCCGCTATCGAGCCACCGATTACGACGGCGCGTCGCTTGCGGCCGCTTGTGGGAGCATTCACAGACATGGCCGAACGCGTGACCCCCAGAGGAAATGGCCGACCTGCTCGCGATTATGCTGACAGGCTACGCGATCTCAATGTGCACGAGAAGGGGGCAGTAGCCTCCCGATGCAATCAAAGTGAGGTCGAATGTCCGCTTCGGGTCTTGTGTCACGAGTATCGTCGGTCCAAACGGCGGTACGTAACTGTACGAGAGATGAAGGAGGGCCCTTCGGGTTCGGCGATCAGGTCGCTGATCCCAAGCCACCGCAAGCTGCTGTGGCCAAAAGCCATGGTAGTGAGCGTTGCGGAAACGTCGGGACGTGATCCCGGCAGGCAAGGTCGAGAGAGGCGAGCGCAAGCAAACTGCTTCTGAAGCGTCGAAAGCGGATTAGGTGATGTCAAAACCGGGGGGTGACCCGTCCTCCGGGATCAGCTCGGAGGATGTCCTGATACCGACCGAGCGGCATCCGGCGTGTAGGCAGCGCGAAGCTCGATCAGGCTGTCGTATGGAACGTGAGAACCTGGCCGGCGATGCCAAGGGAAAAGGCGCAAGCGGCTCCAACCGCGAGGCCGAAAGTACCGATGCGCCGGAGAGGGACGGACTGCCTCGTAGTAGCGATGAAGCGGGTGTAATGCTCGTGGAGCGAAGGGGGCGGGTCATCGCCGTTGAGCTTGGGCCAACTGGCGGTGCCGGGAGGAGCCCGAAGGTTCAGCGGAAGGCGGCAGCCTTCGCGCGGTGGCACGAGCCGGATGATGCGAGAGTATCAAGTCCGGATCTGGTGCAGCGAGGCTAGCTGCCATTCCAGCGAGTGAAAGTCCCGCCAACAGAGGAGTCCAGTCGCTGTTGTAGTCATATCCAGCAACGGGGAGGGCAACCGATCCGTTGGAAGCCTGGAAGTAAAAGCTCCCGAGGGCCGAGCGTCGGTGCGTAGCGGGTGCTGTCTCAAGAACGACAACATCCGCTACGTCGGCGACCTCGTTCAAAAGACCGAGGCCGAGATGTTACGCACGCCAAACTTTGGCAGAAAGTCGCTCAACGAGATCAAGGAAGTGCTTGCGCAGATGGGGCTTCATCTCGGCATGGAGGTGCCGGGCTGGCCGCCAGACAACATCGATGATCTTGCCGAAGCCTACGCCGCGAGCGCCGCCGCATGAGCAGGACCATCGTCGCGACCAGTCCATGGCGAATTCGTAAATCCTCGCATAAATGCATGGGATGCCAGGCATCAGAGGTCGGGCAGGTTCCCTGGCGAGACTACGCGACTGTCGTCGATATTGGCTGCGCGCAGGGTTGTCTACCTGTCCTGATTGCGCAAGCGCATGGTCACATTAACGACTGGCAACGGCGAGGGATAATCGAGAGCCGGTGGCACGACACCACCAGCAACCACCCGATTCCGCGTACTCTGCTCTCGAGTCGGGCGACAGTCCGTCGCTATCCCTCGCTTGGCTCACCCCTGTTTCCAACTCAGCCCCGCCAGCATATCGCGCGGGGCTTTCTTTGCCCCCATTCTTTCGGTCATTTCAATTTTTTGACCAAACGGGGTGAGCCGATCGACCTTGTAGACCAACACAATGTCGATGTTGCCTGACCGGACGTCGGCCACGAGCTTCTGCACAGCAGGGCGATCGAGCGAGGCGCCGGAGAATGCCCCGTCGTCGTAGCGGCCGGGGATCGCCCGCCAGCCTTCGTGCGCTTGACTCTTTATATATGCCTCGCAGGCCTCGCGCTGGGCATCGAGCGAGGTGAAGGCAAGGTCGAGGTTATGCTCGGTCGACTTGCGGGTATAGATGGCGCAGCGCAAGAGCTTGACGCATCCATTCATGGGTACCGCGATTCCATTGCGCACAGGGGACAGATCATCACCGGGACGGGAGTGTAGAGGCCCCGGTATCCTTGAGTCTGGGGCTCGGGGAACGCCGCAAAGCAGGCGATGCCGGCCACTCCGATCGTCTTTCCGATAGCGAATGACCCGGTTTCCGCCGGCGTGGTCGCGAGCTTGGCGCGACCGGGCGGCAACGTGACCGGCCTTGCGAATCTGCTTCTCGATACGGTGGGCAAGCGGCTCGAACTGTTGCGCGAAATCATTCCTGCACTGCACCGCCTGGGTGTTATGACCAATATCGGATTCCCTGAGGCCGTGCAGGAGATGGACACGGTCAGGCCCTTGGCCAAGACGATCGGCCTTGAGGTCCTTGCGCTCGAAATCCGGAGCGGGGAGGATATCGTCGCCAAGTATATGGCCAAGAAGGGCGACGACCCCTCCGGTCAGAGCTGGGGTACGTTCCTACGCAATCATGCGCCGCACATCGCCGCCATGGACTTGTTCGTAGTCCCAACCATCGGCTTTCAGCAGAATGGATCGCGCAACAAATCACGGAGGCCTTCCCCTGGGATGAGGCGCCGCGTTACCTGATCCGCGATCGCGATGCCGTTTATGGCTCTGCCGTCACGCACCGACTGCGCGCCATGGGCATTCGTGACAAGCCCATCTCGGCAGGCTCACCGTGGCAGAACTGCTTTGCGGAAAGACTGATCGGCACGATCCGAAGGGAGTGCCTCGACCATATGGTCGTGCTCGGCCAGGCACACCTGCGTCGGACGCTCATCAAGTTCGCTGACTACTACAACACAATGCGCATTCATCGATCGCTGGACAAGGACGCGCCTTTCACTCGGCCGATTGAGCGGCTCGGCGTGATCACGTCACGATCGATCCTTGGCGGTCTTCATCACCAGTATTGCCGAATTTAGGCTTCAGCGTACCAGATGAGGTTCTCGGCACAGACACGCCTCGTGATCGGCCATCTCGACCAGGGTCCGAAGGCTCAGGGGCCGTCATCAATCCTTGTGGCCACCACGAAGCTTCCGTTGTGGCCGCAGTCGCAAGCGTAGTCGTGAATGTCGATGTTGAGGTAAAGCGGATGCGGCTCCACAGTGACGAGCCGCATCGGCGCGTTGCAAGAGGGACAGACGCGGCCCTTCGGAAGTGTGGGGACCGGCGGAGCGGGCAAGGCGGGCAAATGGGGCATGACGCACACTCGGAAGGGCGCCAGTAAATTGGAACCATTCAAGCACATTCATTGCTGGATGCATCCTGAACCTCTGTACGAATCCGTACCGTTTGTGCAAAACGGGCCAGCACCCAACTTTCGGCGCTGGCAAAGAATGACAGGGCGGCCCTCGCGCCGCATGACGAGCAGCGCGACGGCGAGCGGGTGCGCTTCTGACACGACAAGGCCCCGACGCGCACAGCCGAGGCCCTGTCTACCCGGCGCCTTTTGGTATCTGCCAACGTTGGTTGAAGCACCGGGCATATTGATAACGTCGGGCCGCGCGGGGCGGTTCCGAGGCGCGATATGGTGCGGGGGGTTCGCCTCGTCATATGAGAACATGCGGTAAACACGACTGGCAACCCCCTCGCTAAGTCATTGATACGTAATGGCCCTTCGAGTCCCCTAGGGAGCGCCAATGATTTCCATCACTTAGCAACGGACGAGCAGCTCGACCACGGCGAATGCCTATTTTTTGTCTATTATTCCATTTTCCACTTTTTTCATATCAGTATGCGCGGCTCTTGCGCCAAGCGCCTCGAACGGGCCAGCAATCCGCGTCAGTCTGGAGATGCAGTTTCACGAGAAGCTGAAATCCACTATCTCCACCAGCCTCGCCGAGTTCGCGCACGGCCCAATCGGGTGTCAGCGTCACGTCGTGCTCAGGCACCTTGACCACGAGGCTCACGGGGATCTCCGGCCCGCCGGGCGCGCCTGCAACGAAACGCGCGTCCCAGCCGAAGACGCCGCTAAAGAATGCCCACGGATCGGACAGGACCGGCGCATCCTCGTCGCTTTCGGAGGAAAGAAGCGCCCTGACCGCTTCCGTATCCACCGCGCCTTGGCGCGGGGGTGTCAGCTCCTCCTCGCGGATGATGTTCGGTCCCACCACAAGACCGACTGGGCGGGCGTGCAGCAGCCACTCGGTGAGTGGATCAACCGGTGCGTGAAGCTGCTGCGAAGGCAAGCTCGATGAACTGATGAACGACCGGTACCCGTCGATCCGGCCACCGCGGTGCGGGAGTGCGTGGCACGCAAAGGGCACTAACGGTCATGAAAAGCGACGGAGAACCAAAGGCGGCGGGGAGCAGACCACGCTGACCTGGGCGGCCCGTACCAAGGGCGCGATTATCTTGGAGCGCTTGCGGCCCCTATCGAGCGTGCAGCAATCTCGTACCAAGGGCTCGATTTTAATGAGACGCTTTTGATCCGTTTTGTGGATGATAGTCTGGACTTCTTCGTGGGCTGCCTGACCGAGGATTTCTGAGACGGCTTCTTCGACATGGGACCTTCCAAATAACGCTCCCGATCACATCCCCGAGCATCACCTTACATTTGTCGAACGAGGGTCGCAAGCGCGGCGCGTTCGCGCTCAGAGAGGGGCAGACACGCTTCACTCGCCAGAAATCGGGTACTCGCGATGCGCGCAGCGTTGCTGCCCTCGCCGAGCGTGGCTCGCTCGGCGTCCGAGAGCTTCAGCCGCCCCTCCAACTGGGCCTTCAGGATGCGGTTTTCGGCGGCCTGCTGCGCTAGGGCTTCAAAGGCGGCATCGATGTCGCGATCATTGCTGGCGTGCAGAACCTGGGTCTTGAGCCCCAGCGTCTGTGCTGCCGCCTGCACGTCGTTTGTGATGGCCTCCGTGGTCGGATTGTTGGGGTTGACATGTCGCGGACCAGCTCCATCCGTTTTGGCCAAAGCACGGCGGTGATGGTCGTGACCGCCGTGGCGTTGCCGCCGGGGCGGTTGAAGCTGGCGACGAGTCCGAGCTCGACCGGATCGACGCCGGTCGCGAACACGACTGGCGTCACCGAAATCGCGGCTCGCATGGCGCGGATGCTCACATCGATGCCGCCCGCGAAGATCACGGCCACCTTGCGGCCAACCAGGTCGGCCGCCAAATTCGCCGTCGGGCAACGTGAGAGCACCGACTCGTTAGATTGGTGCTGTGGCATTGCAGCCGGCAGGGCAGATCCCGAGGCGCGCCTGGTGCCCGGAACGGTCACAGTACCGCTCTGTTCGCGCGGCTAAAGCCATCGAAATCGCATTACGCGTTGCACAATCCATCAGTAGTGTGAGAAATACGGGTTAGTTGACATTCATGTTCTGAATGACCCAATCAGTCGTGACGGTACCGATGACGGCGGTCGACACGACATTCGGGCCCATGAACCAGATTGCCACCGCTCCCGTATTCGTGTCGCGCCACAGCAGATCGGTCGAACCATTGGCATTAAAGTCCCCAGACTCGATAAGGACCCAGTTAGTTGGAACCATGCCCAAGAAATTGGTCTCGACCACCGAGGGACCGTTCATCAGCCACGTCGCTATGTTGCCGCTGGTGTCGCGCCAGACGATATCGGCCCGGGTGTCGCCGTCGAAATCGCCAGTGGCGATGATCGACCACGTTGTCGGCACAGTGGCTACCGCCGTCCTGGAAGGAACATCCACGCCATCTACGAACCAGATCGCGACCGCTCCGGTGCTGGTATTGCGCCAGAGGATATCGGCACTGCCCTCGCCGCTAAAATCAGCGACGGCAGCGACGCTCCACTCCGCCGGCACCTGACCAATGGAGCCGGTCTGCAAGACTTGCGCTCCGTCCATCAGCCAAATCGCGGTGTTGCCGCTCGTGTCGCGCCACAGCAGGTCAGCCTTGCCATCGCCGTTGAAATCGTGGCTGCCGACGATAGTCCAGTTGGTCGGGACGGAGGCGACCGTCGCGGTTGACTTGACCGTCGGCCCATCGAGAAACCAGATCGCCACCGTTCCGGTAGTCGTGTCCCGCCATAGCAGATCGTCCTTGCCGTCACCGTTGAAATCCCGCTGACCGACGATTGACCAATTGGCGGGAACCGTTCCAAGCGAGGCGCTCTGCGCCACGGTCGTTCCGTTCATCATCCATAGGGCCACGGCACCGGTGCCATTCTGCCGCCAGGCAATATCGCTCGTGCCGGTGCTATCGAAATCGTGCGCCGCGGGAGTGATGTAGCCATTGACGAGAACGGTACAGTCTGGCGTTGTGGTCGAAACGTTGTTGGCCACGAATGTAATGGTCTGGCCGTGCGCGAGTCTGAAGCTCATTTCTCGCCCGTCCCCGGGATTACCCGTATCGCCGCGGTAGTTCGCCGCTCGGTTGGTGGGGTCAAATGTGGGGGCGTAGATCGAGAAATGACCGCACGTTCCGCCTTGAACGACCTTGAACGTGACGCATCCAGAAGGACCATCATAGACGTAAGTCTGCAAACGATACCTATACCCCGACGATGTATCGAAGTCTCCCGGATATGGTTTGACCGCAGCGCAGGTCGACTGGAATCCGTCGCGAACCATCCGGCCCATCATTGTGGGCGAGGAGGCATTCAAGAAGAAATTGTATAAGTTGCCCGCCAGAGCACCCGTGAAGATGAGGGCCGCGCCGGCGAGAACAAAAAAGACAAGTCGCAGGCTTGCGCCAACGCGACGGGCCGCTGTGCCGATTGACCAATGCCGAATGCCCGAAAGACCAATCATCGGGCGCTCCCTATCTTATGAGCTAGTGCGCGACGTGCATAAAAGCAGGGCGCGGTTGATCCAGAGCAGCGATAGGATGGCACAACTCGCCCCTCGGCCGCAAATGCCGCCACCTTGAAGTCGAGCGCCTCTTGGTGCACCCGCCTCAATCAGCCCTTCGAGCACGTCGGAGCGGGCGGTCGCGATCACCATGACGGGAAGATCGCGCGCGGGATCGAGCGCACCGGCGAGCAGGCGCAGGAATGCCGCCCGTTCGTCCGGTGCGGCCACAGTGAACGCCTCCTCGAACTGATCGATCGGCAGCAGCACCAGTCCGTTTGGCTTTATGCAACAAAGGCGGTCTCGGTGGCAGCGCCACCGACACGGGTCTCTTCAAGCGGGCACAGAGGAGCCGCCGTGGCGCGCCAGACTGTCCAAGAACCTCAGGCTTGGTCGCATTCCTCCTGTTCCTGCTGAACCTGCTTGGCTTGCCCTTCAAGTCAAAGAGCCAGCTTGCGGCCGAGAATGCCGCGCTCCGGCAGGAGGTGATTGTACTGCAACGCAAAGTACGCGGCCGCGTCCAGTTGACCGACAGTGATCGCCTGTTCTTCATCCAGCTCTATCGCTGGTTTCCGTCGTTTCTGAACGCCATCACGATCGTCCGGCCCGAGACGCTGCTGCGCTGGCATCGTGACGGCTTCCGTCGCTACTGGCGCTGGAAATCCAGGAATTGCGGAGGACGGCCACCCATCTCGGGCGAATTGCGGGCATTGATCCGGCGCATGAGCCTTGAGAACAGGCTTTGGGGAGCGCCACACATCCATGGCGAGTTGCTCAGGCTGGGCTTCACGGTGGCACAGTCAACAGTCGCCAAATACATGGCCAAGCCGGATGACGGTCGTTCGGGTCAAAGCTGGGGCACCTTCCTGCGCAACCATCTACCGCTAATTGCCGCCATGGATTTGTTCGTGGTCCCGACCATCACGTTTGTCCAGCTCTACGTCCTGGTCATTGTTCGTCTGGCTCGGCGAGAGCTGGTCTGGGTGAATGTGACGGCGCATCCGACGGCAGACTGGATCGCACAGCAA
>WNFV01006749.1_pt1 | contig 16125 bp, 15 predicted proteins | sample 5400101 | NCBI WGS metagenome assembly WNFV01 (sample SAMN13153361, study PRJNA577476) | soil metagenome | isolation source: 115 cm soil or saprolite under grassland replicate 1 | place: USA:California | collected 2016-06-15
TCAGGCCCGGCTGAAGGCTGATCACCGGACGAGCCAGGACGATACTCTCGAGAAGCAGCATCGACCCGATGCCGGCCACCAGATCGGACCACAACACCCACGGATAGGGTGGCTCGTCGCCCGCGATCGTCTGGATCGAGAGTCCCCGCGGCTGCTCGAGACGCGAGAGTCGAGAAAGAAACGCGCCGGGATCTTCGGAGGGATGGAACTTGACCCCGAGGCTCACCGTGAGGCCGGCACCCGCCGCGGAGACCGCCGCGGCATAGAGCACACTGAACGCGTCGAACTCGTCGAATCCGAACGGCGCGTTGACGCCGCGCGCCACGTCAGCCGCAATCGACTCGCTCACGAACAGCACGCACACGTCCCCGTCTCGCTCGGGTGGGGCGATTTCGCGGAGCACATCCTCCCGGCGCTCGAGCAGACGCGCCAGCCACGGATGTCCCGTCGTGATCACTCGGCTCGCCTCGAAGCCCAGCGCGACCAGCTCCGGAACCTGGCCGGCATCCACGGCCCCGACGTAGTCGGGCTTCTCGAGGGCAAATCGCTGAGGCAGATTTACCCACGCGTCGTTGACGGCCAGCGACGGGCAGTGACGGCGCCGAGCGCTCAGCCACAGGAAGGCCTCGAACGGAGCGTAGTGGCTCGTTCCGGTGATGAGCACGTCGGCGGGCTGATCGGACCAGGCCCGGTCGATCGCCTCGGCATGGAGCCCGTCGGTGAACTCCCGTGGCTCGATGCCGCCGCGCCGAAAGACCAGCGACGCCTGCGGAAGTGACCACGCGTCGAACGTGAACGGCGCGTCGCCCTGACGTCGTGACAGGGCGCCCATCAAGACGTTGGCTCCTCCGGGATCACGCGCGGCGAATCGCACGTGCGCCATCGTCGGCCACCTTCGCCAGCTCGTCGCGGTTCGCCCAGACCTTCTCGAAGGCGAGACAGATCTCGTCGACCCAGGGCGTGCGGAGCGCCTCGTAGAGATACGCGTGAAAGAGCACCTCTCGCTCGTACAGGCGCTCCGCGACCGGGCAGAGCCCCGGCGAATACCGGCGCCCGTTCTTTCCAGGCCACTCGGCCCGGTACAGGGGCTGCAGGTAGAGCGGGCGGCAGTAGCCTTCGAAGCACTCCACGCCTTCGGCGGCCAGCGCCGTGACGACCTGCCGTCGCGTGACCCCGGCGGCGGTCTCGTCCAGGCGCAGCATATAGGTGTAGTACACGTGGGTCCGGTCCGATCTCACCACCGGCACGATGAGGCCCGAGAGCCGCTGGAGTCGTCTGGCGTAGACGGCGGCGATCTCTTGCCGGGGCCGTGTGAGCCTCGACACCTTTCTCAGCTGCTCTCGGGCGATCGCGGCCTCGAGCTCCCCCAGGCGGAAATTGAAGCCGAGGATCTGCTCGGCCCTGTCTGTCAGGCCCATCTCCTCGACCACGGCTTCTCCGTGATTGCGGATGAGTCGAAGGCGCATCGCCAGATCGGGGTCGCGCGTGCAGCAGAGGCCGCCCTCGCCGGTCTGAATGGTCTTATGGCAGTTCAGGCTGAAGACTCCGATGTCGCCCAGCGTCCCGGCCCAGCGGCCCCGAAACTGCGCCCCGACCGCCTGAGCGGCGTCTTCGATGACCCGCACACCCCTGGAGCGAGCGAGATCCATGATCGACTCGAAATCGGCCGGCTGGCCCGCCAGATCCACCACGATGATGGCCCGGGTCCGCGCGCTCAGGCACCGCTCGATGCTCGAGGGATCCAGGTTGAAGGTCTCGGGATCGACGTCGGCGAACACCGGCGTTCCGCCGAAGACCCGCACGCAGCTCGCCGAGGAGCTCATCGTGAACGGCGAGACGATCACCTCGTCGCCAGGGCCGATGCCACAGGCCCCGACCGCTGCGATCAGCCCGCTCGTCGCGCTGTTGACCGAGACCGAGTGCGGCACGTCGAATGCCGCCGACCATTCAGTCTCGAGGGCCTGGACTTGTGGACCACCGAAGAACCGATCGCCCCACGAGCCGTAGAACTCGCTGAGACGCCCGGCTTCGATGACCTTGCACACCGCCTCGACCTCTTCGGGCCCGATCGAGTTGTAGGCGGGCATCGCCCTCGTGACGGCTCGCGGCCCGCCCAGCAGCGCCAGGACTCCTGTGTCCATCACACCGCTCCGATGTCCTCGAGAATGCGCGTGACCAGCACCGCCCGGTCGAGAAGGTCGCTGGCCGCCGAGTGGCCGGCCGCCGCTCGAAGCGTCTCGTCGACCGCATACAGGATGGATTCGTGGGACGGCGCTCCTCCCCGCCACCCGGGGTCCGGCACGAGAGTCTCGAACCCCTCGTAGTCCGGATCGGCCTGCGATCGAAAGACCTCGACGCGGCGCTCGGAGTCGATGACCCGCACGCGGCGCGTCTCGAACAGCAGATCGAGCTCGACCGGCGAATAGCGACTCCCTTCGGTCGACGAGACGACGACGCGGGCGTCACCGACGAGCAGCTCGAACACCGGGGCCACGGAGCCGCCGCCGAGGCGCTTGACGACGGACGGAGGCCCGAACATGGCCATCACCCGCTCGAGCAGGTGCGACGCGTTGGCGACCGCGCTCCCGTAATAGCGGACCGCGCCTCCGCAGAAGCGCCCGAAGCCGCCGCCCGCGCATTCGCGCGCCAGGTCGCGATAAAAGGGGTCGAACGCGCGGAAGTAGTTGACGAGCGCCGGCCGGCCGGCCTCGCGGACCAGCTCGCGAATCTGCTCCGCCTCGGCGGCCTTGGCGGCGATGGGCTTCTCGACCAGCACCATCCCCCACCGCCGCGCAAACCGGTCCGCCCGCGCTCGGTCGACGTCGCAGCATCCGACGAGGGCGGCCCCGCGCTCGCGATAGGCGGCCGCGTGGGTCACGACCCGGCGGCCCCGGTCGTTGAACCCGCCCGCGATGCGTCCACAGCCGACGATCACGACGAGCGTCTCACAGGGCATCGAGGGACAGCACCTCCTGGACCGCCGCGCCTCCCGAGTCCGGGAACTCGAAGGCGTCCGGTCGCGTGGTGTTGCGCCCGGCGAGGTCCGGGCGCCCGTCCAGGAACCCGACGATGTCGAAGGCGTCGAAGGCCGCGCGGCGCGGGTAGAGCGCTTCGTAGACCTCGGTCACGACCTCGAAATCGTCGGGATAGTCGACGCACAGTCGGTACCGTGGACGATCCAGGGCCGGCGGGGCGCAGAGGTTGAGCAGGCGGTACCGCTGGGGATTTCGGTAGAAGAAGGACGTCACGTTCGCCCGGTCGTAGGGATCGACGGCCAGGGCGAACACCTCCGAGAGGGCGGCGCGCGAGTAGACCTGGACGTCGAAGCCGATCGGAAACGAGAGCCGATCGAGGACGTTCGCGACGTAGTCGAAGCCGCCTTTCAGATAGCGGCGGACGGCGGCGTCGGTGATGGCGGGATCGACCAGCGGACAGTCACCGGTGATCTCCACGATCACGTCGGCCTTCAACTCGGTCGCGGCCTCGAGCACGCGCTCCAGCACATCGTCGAGCGAGCCGCGGTACCACGCCACGCCCTCCGCCCGCGCCAGCGCTTCCAGGGCGTCGTCGGACGCGTCCCGGCTCGTGGCGACACAAAGCGCGTCGAGCATCCGGCACTGTTTGAGCCGCTCCAGGAGTCGAGCCAGCATGGCTTTCTGGAGGATCGGCCTGAGGTTCTTGCCGGGCAGGCGCGTCGATCCCATACGGCTCTCGACCAGCGCGGCCACGCGCGTCACCGGTGCGTCCTCACCGGATGGTCAGGCCGCGCGCACATGGAGTCCCGCTCCCTGCATGTAGGAACGCGCCTTGATCGGGCTCTGATCGGTGAAGTGAAAAATGCTCGAGGCCGCCACCGCCGAGGCGTGACCGATGGTCACCGCTTCGACGAGATGCTGCAGCGTGCCGGCGCCGCCGTTGGCGATGACAGGCACGGCCACGGCGTCGGCCACGGCGCCGACCAGCTCTAGGTCGTAGCCCGCCATGGTGCCCTCGCGGTCGATGGACGTGATCAAGATCTCGCCCGCGCCGGCCGCCGCCACCTGGCGAGCCCACTGCACCGCCTCGAGGGGCGTCGCCTGCCGGCCACTGTGAGTCCACACTTCGTGACGGCCGCCGGCGCGACGCTTGGCGTCGATCGAGACGACGACGTTCGCGCTGCCGAACGTCCGCGCGGCTTCTTCCACCAGCGCTGGGCGCTCCACCGCCGCGGTGTTGACGGCCACCTTGTCCGCGCCCATCTGCAGGAGCCGTCGCATGTCATCGAGGGTCCTCACGCCGCCACCGACCGTGAGCGGCATGAAGCACTGCTCGGCGACACCCTGAACGACGTCGAACAGGATACGTCGATTCTCTTCGGTGGCCGCGATGTCCAGAAAGACCAGCTCGTCCACCCGCTGCGCGTCGTAGACTTTCGCCGCCGTGATCGGGTTGCCCGTGTCCCGCAGACCCGAAAAGTTCCGGCCCTTCATGCAGCGACCGCTCTTCAGGAGAAGAATGGGCACCAGCCGGACCGTGGCGCCGCCCGCTCGCGGCCGTGCTAGGGCTGCCACTGGAGGAAATTCTCCAGGAGACGCAGCCCGTCGTCCTGGCTCTTCTCCGGGTGAAACTGCGTGGCGAAGATGTTGCCGTGCTGGACCGCAGCGGTGAACCGGCCGCCGTACTCGGCCGACGCCGCGACGAGGTCCGGCGTGTCGCAGACCATGTGGTAGCTGTGGACGAAGTAGAAGCTCGGCGTCTTCCGCACACCCGCGAACAACGGACTCGCCCGGTCGAGCGACACTTCGTTCCATCCGATGTGGGGAACCTTCGGCCCGTCCTTCTCGAACGCGAACGCCTTCACGGTCGCGGGCAGCCAGCCGAGGCCCTCGTGCACGCCGAACTCGTGACTGGTGCGGGCCAGAAGTTGCATCCCCAGGCAGATGCCGAGGAACGGCTTCCCTTTTCCGAGGACCTGGTCGGCCAGCGGCTCGAGCAGGCCGCGCGCCGCGAGATTCGTCATGCCGTGCTCGAACGCGCCGACTCCGGGCAGCACGATCCGCTCGGCCTCCTCCAGATCGCTGGCCGCGCTCGACACGCGCACCGACGCGCCGACCAGTTCCAGGGCCTTCACGACCGAGCGGACATTGCAGATCCCGTAATCGACCACCACGACCATCGATCGCTACCCGCGATCCCACAGCTTCTGATCCCACAGCTCCTCGCCCCGCGGCATGCTCTCGGGCTTCGGCTCGTGAGGGCTGACCACATGGCCGCGCGCGATGTCGAGAAATTCCGTCTCGCTGAGGCCGACGTACTCCAGGAACACATCGAGGCTGGCCGGGCGCCGGCCGTCGGCCTGCTCCGTCAGCCGCAGGGCCTCCCCCCGCGCCAGCCGCTTGTTCCGCACGTCGATGCTCGTCAGGTGCGCCGTACGCCCGTAGCCGCGCTTCAGGAATTTGAGGTAATCACGCACGCCCTGCATGGCGCACTCGATCTTTTCGTAGTCGTACTCCCGCGGCACGCCCTCGACCGCGTCGCCCTGCCAACCCAGCTCGCGCTTGATGCGGTCGACCTGCGCCCGGACGTCCCAGGGGATGTAGCTGCCCAGACAGATCGAGCGGTATCGAATCGCCCGCAGCTCCTTGAGCGGCGGATACCGGAACGGCTCGAGATCGTCCAGGGTGACCCCATCGATCATGCCGACCATGTCCTCGGCCGTGATCCCGAGGTTCACGAAGCGGTTGAAGCGGCGCTCGTCGACCTCCTCGGGCTCCTCGTAGCTGTAGTAGCTCGTGTATTCCGCGCTGGGCTCGCCCCAGATGATGAGCGGCACCTTGTAGCGGACCGCGGTCTGCATGGGATACGCGAAGACGCCCGTGTGGCAGTGCCAGCAGAAGTCACCCTTTCGCTTGAGCGACTCCAGCATGAGCTTCCGGACCACCTGCCAGCTCGGCCGGAAGCTGAGGAAATCCACCCCGAGGCTCTTGATGGTTCGCTCCCGGTTGCGCTGAGTCGTGGGGCGGTAGAAGCCATGGTCGAAGCTCACCACTAGGGGCTTGACCTTGTACTCGGAGACGAGGTACTGCAGCGTGAACGTGCTGTCCTTGCCCCCGCTGAACGGCACGATGCAGTCGTAGAGCGCCTTGCCTCGATACTTCGCGATCAGTCGGTCGAGCTCGACCTTCTTGGCCGGCCAGTCGATCTTTTCCTGCTTGTAGTCGTGCTGGAGACAGACGTTGCACACGCCCTCGTGGTCGAACACGATCGTCTCGTGGGTCTCCGGAGTGATGCATCGAGTGCACTGCTTCATACTCGAGTCCTCACTGTCGGCGCCTCTTCGTTGCGCCCGTCACGGTTGCCGGAACACCGGCTTGACGGGCTCACCCTCGAGCCGCTGGACCACGTCACCGGCCTTGACGGCCTCGGCCAGGACGGCGAACGCCGCCCGATACACACGCAGCGTCTGCTCGACATCCGCATCACTGTGGCGAAAGCAGAGGTTCTGGCCTCCCGAAAACAGCACGCCCCGCCTCAGACATTCCTGCTGGAACAAGCTCTTGAGCACCAGCGCGCTGTTCGCGCCGTCGTCCCTGAACGTCAGGACCGTGCGCGGCGCCAGCCCGACACATTCTGCGTGACGCCCAAGACCGAATTCCTGGGCCAGGACGTTGAAGCCGTCCTTCAGCTTTTGTCCCTGCGCCCAGAGGTGGCTGATGACGTTGTTTTTGCGCATCTCGTTGATCGTCGCGACGGTCGCGGCCAGCGCGACGGTGTCGCCGCCGTAGGTGAATGAAAAGAATACCTCGTCGAAGAGCTCCATGAGGGCCCGGGGGCCCACCACGGCCGAGATCGGATACCCGTTCGCCATGGCCTTGCCGAAGCACGCGAGGTCGGGCGTGACGCCGAAATATTCCTGAGCGCCGCCCAGCGCGAAGCGGAACCCGCTCAGCACTTCATCGAAGATCAGCAGGGCGCCTTCGGCCCGCGCCAGCGCCTGAACCGCCTGCAGGAATCCAGGGCGGGGCTCCAGCACCCCGACCGGTTCCATGATGACCCCCGCGACACGGCCGCGATGCCTCGCGAAGATTCGCGCGAGGCTCTCGATGTCGTTGTACTCGAACGGAACCGTCAGCTCCCGCACGGCGTGCGGCACGCCCCTGCTGCGCGTGGTGGTCCCGATGTACCAGTCTTGCCATCCGTGGTAGCCGCAGCACGCGATCACGTCCCGCTCCGTGTAGGCCCGGGCCAGCCTGACGGCGCCCGAGGTCGCGTCGGAGCCGTTCTTGCCGAAGCGCACCATCTCCGCGCACGGGATGAGGTCCACGAGGACCTCGGCGACTTCGACTTCCAGCGGATGCGCGAGCGAGAAGCTCGTGCCCTCCGCGATCTGGCGGGTGACGGCGTCGGTCACGGCCGGCTCGTTGTGCCCCAGGATGATCGCGCCCAGGGCCATCGGATAGTCGATGTACTCGTTGCCGTCCACGTCCCACACGTGGCTGCCCGCGCCGCGGGCGAGAAAGACGGGCGCCGCCCCTTGAACGAACTGGGTCGGCCCTTTGCTGAACGTCTGGGTACCCGACGGAATGAGTCGTTCCGCGCGAGCCTTGAGCTCGTGCGAGCGCTCGAGCCGCCGCGGTCGCGCCGGAAGCTGGGGCTCCTTCGCCAGTGTCATGTAATAGCCCTCGTTGCGGACGATTCCCCGGTTGGTTTCGAGCAGGGACGTCTCGTTCTCGACGAGCGCCAGGACTTCGGCCATGCCGAACGGCCGGTGGCCCTTCGCCCCCAGTCGGGCGTAGATCGCGCGGACGAATTCCAGGTCGGCGGGATGATCGACCGTCCAGCGCAGGTCCCGCGCCGAGAGGTCCACCTCGTTCTCGACGTTGTGGATCCGGAAGCGGCCGGAGGTCCGGAGATAGGGAGTCACGTGCTCACGCTCAGCGGGAAGGCGCGCCTCGCGCCATGCCTGCGCCAGCGCGTCGAACGAGAACGCCTCCACGTCAAGTCCGTCCGGGTACGTGCAGCGCAGCGTGTTGGCGACGTACTGGTAGTCCTTCTGGCGGAACGTCCCGACGACCCTGTCCACCACGCGCGGATCCACGAGCGGGCAGTCGCCGGTGACCCGCGCCACCGCCCCGGCCTCGTAGCGCATGGCGGCCCGATAGAACCGGTCCAGGACGTCCTCGGCGCTGCCGCGGAAGCATTCGACGCCGTGCTCGGCACAGTAGTCGGCGAGCATGTCGTCGGCGAGTCGGTCCGAGGTCGCTACGACCACGAGGTCCACCGACGCGGCCTGGCCAAGCCGATCGACGACGTGCCGGATCATGGGGCGTCCCTGGATCTCGGCCATCACCTTGCCCGGGAATCTGGTCGATTCCATCCGAGCCTGAACGATGGCGACGATGCGAGCCTTCATCGTCCGGGCTTTCCTTCAAGTTCGACGACCCGACCGGTCGCGGCCGATTCCTTCGCCGCGAGCGCCACCTCGAGGACCCGACGGCCCTCCAACACGTCCTGGGCGGGCTTCTCCTCGCCGGCCAGACACCGTACGAAGTGACGCATCTCGTCCACGTACATCGAGTTGGGCTCCCACCCTGGGGGATCGCGGAATACGTCCCGCTGTCGGGTGGCGCCTGAATACAGGCGCACCTCGCCCGCGCCGTAGTCCCAACGAATGGTCCCCTCGTCGCCGATGATCTGGCACGTCCGGCTGTATTCACGCTGGACGTAGTCGAGATGCACCTCGCCGATCGCCCCTTCCGCGAAGCGCAGGAGGATCGCCGCCGTGTCCTCGGTCTCGATGTCGAGCCCGCTCTCCTTGCCGGAGAAGCAGGCGACGGTCCGGACGTCACCGAGCATCCATCGGATGTAGTCCAGCTCGTGGATGGCATCCAGGATCACGCCGCCGCCGAGGCGCGTCAGCGCGCTGTAGGTCCCGCGATAGTCCTCCCAGGGATGCCAGTCCGGGAGGTAGTGGCCCACCTCCACACGCGCGCTCACGACGCGCCCGACGGCCTTTTCCTCCAGCAGGCGCTTCACCGTCATCAGCCCAGGGTGGAAGCGCATGTTGCAGCCGACCAGGGTGACGAGGCCGCGTCGGGTCACGATATCGAGAAGCTCGTCGAGTCCGTCGAGCCGCTCGGCGACGGGCTTCTCGATGAACAGATGGCAGCCACGCTCCGCCGCCTGTCGCGCCACGCGGATGTGGGTGCTCGTGGGGGTGGCGATCACCGCGACGTTCGGGCGGCGCTTCCATCCGTCCTCGAGGGTCGCCGTCGCCTCGACGTCGAACCGGCTGCTCGCCTCGCGACGCCGGTCCTCGCGCGGATCGCAGGCCAGGATCTCGCCGGCATTCAGCAGCTTAAGATTGCCCAGGTGGCGCTTGCCGATCGAGCCGCACCCGATGACGAGGAACCGCAACGTCGGCCGAGACCCGCTAGCGGTCATGGTTTCGCACCGCGGCCATGACGATGACGTCGTGGAACCGGCCGCGTTTGTACACGTGGCGGCGCAGGAGACCCTCGCGCACGAATCCGACCCGCTCGTACAGCCGGACGGCCGCTTCGTTGTCGGCCAGCACGTGCAGGTAGACGCGGACCAGCCCGAGCGTCCGGAAGGCATAGTCGAGCAGGAGTCGGCTGGCCTCGGAGGCGAGCCCCTTGCCGCGGGCACCCGTCTCGCCGAGCAGGACACCGTACTCCGCGCGCCGGTGCGTCCGGTCGACGTGGCTGAGGCCGATCGTCCCCACGCTTCGGCCGCTTGTGCGCTCGACGATCATGAACTCGTGCCGGTCACCGCGCGCCTCGACGTCGGCCAGCCAACGCAGGTGCTCGTCGACGGTCGGTGGCCGCTCGCTGAACAGCTGCGCCTGGACGTCCGGGTCGCTGCGCAGGCGGACGACGTCGGCTGCATCCTCGGGTCCCATCCGTCTGAGCTGCACGCGCTCGCCCTCGATCACCTGAGGTCTTCCAGCCTGATCAGCGCCTCGGCGCCGATCGCGCGCGCGGCCGTGCGGCCGATGACGCGCTCGAGGGCCTCCGGGGGCAGGCCGAAGCCGAGCTTGCCGCAGCGGAGGACCGCGACGCTCTCGCGGGTCAGCAGCTCGCCCGGCTTGATGTCTCGCACGGCGAAGATGCTCCGCCGGGCGAAGGCGCGGAGCTCTTCCTCCTCGGGGAGCGTCTCCTTCCGACCGTGGCCGAGCGCCTGCTCGGCTTCGCGCACGCGCTGGACGAGCGTCCGGAGCTCGTGCGGCTCGACGGCGAACTCGTGGTCGGGGCCGGGGAGGCGGTTCGACAGCGTGAAGTGCTTCTCGATCAGGCAGGCGCCGAGGGCGACCGCGACGAGGGGCGCAACAACGGGATCACGGGAGTGATCCGAAAGCCCCGTCGGTAATCCCGTCGCCTCCCGCAGAGAAACGAGCGCGCGCGCGTTGACGGCGTCGAGTGGCGTCGGATACTTGGCCGTGCACTGGAGCAGCACGATTTGATCGTTGCCCTCCGCCCGAATGATCTCCACGGAGTGCAGGACCTCGTCGAGGATCGCCGCGCCGGTGGACACGATCATCGGCTTGCCCTTGCGCGCGATGTGTCGCAGCAGCGGCGCGTGCGTCATCTCGTACGACGCCACCTTGAACGCCGGCACCCAGGGGTCGAGCAGGTCGGCGGACTCCTCGTCGAACGGCGAGGACAGGAACGCGAGCCCGCGTCGACGGCAGTGGCCGGCGAGCTTCGGCACCCAGTCGTCGGGCGTCTCCATGTCGTGGATGATGTCGTAGATGGAGCGGGGCGTGTTCAGGTAGTCGCTCGCCCCCGCGGACTTCGGATAGAGCTTCGCGGCCTTGAACTGCTGGAACTTCACCGCGTCGGCGCGCGCCTCGGCCGCCGCGTCGATCAGCCGGAGCGCCTGCTCGAAGCTGCCGTTGTGGTTGCTGCCGGCTTCCGCGACGATGTAGGCGGGCTCGCCGGCGCCGACCCATCGCTCGCCGATCCTCACCTTCGTCATCCGGCGGCCCCGAGGTCGGCGACCGCGCGCGCCACGCGGCCGGCGCCGCGGCCGTCGACGAGCGCCCGGCCCTGACGGCTCATCCGGGCGCGGCGCATCGGATCGTCGGCCAGCCCTGCGAGCGCGGGGACGATCTTCGCCTCGAGGTCAGCGTCGCCCGCGTCGCCGACCCAGGCGAGCGTCCCCGCCGCCGCGAGCGCGGTCAGATTCAGCGTCTGGTTCTCGGCGAGACGGATCGCGAGCGCCGGCGTGCCGGTCGCCGCGAGCTCGTACGCTGTCTGGCCGCCGCCGCAGAGCGCCATGTCCGACGCCAGCATGAGCGCCACGATGTCTTTGGGATCCTCGTGAAGCACCACCCGGCCACCCGCCGCCTCGACCGCCATCCGCAACGCCTCGCTCCGTGCGGTGAAGGGCGCGACCACCACGTCCTGCTCGACCGCACCGAGCGCGCACGTGGCCCATCCGACCAGCCGCGACGTGAGGTCCCCCGGGTCGCCGCCGCCGACCGTGACGACGATCCGCCCCGCCCGGTCGGGGACGCTTCGGGTGCCCGCCTGTCCGAACTGTGGGCGGAGAAGCACGTAGCGAGGGCCGAGCAAGAACCGTGTGCGCGGGGCGCCACGGTACGGCAGCCGCGCCGCGCCGGCGCTCGCGTTGACGACAAGGTCCACCGGCAGCTCGTGGTCGGCGAGATCGTCGATGACGACGACGCGCAGGCCCGCGGCGGTGAGCGCCGTCAGATCGGCGGACCCGAGCGACGGCGTGTCCACGATGATCACGCGCGCCTGGTGCGCGCGACAGTGCTCCAGCGTGCCGACGAGGTCGCGCGCGGGCTCGACCGGCACGACTTCGAAGTCCGAGGCCTCGAGCCACTCACGCGCGCGCCGGTCGCCGGCGCACACGAAGAGGCTCTCGACGTCGAGCTCCCGCAGGGCTCCCGCGAGCGTCAGGCAGCGCCGGGCGTGGCCGAGCCCGATGTCGGGCCCCGCGTCGGCGCGGACAGCGACACGCGGCGTGGCCGTCATCGCCGGAAGTGGGCGAGCACTTTCTCCACGGCGTAGACGACGTCCTCGACGTCCGCGTCCGTCATCGCCGGGAAGATCGGCAGGCTGAGGATCCGCTCGTAGGCACCCTCGGCCACGGGCCAGCCGCCGCGCTGGAATCCGAGACGCTCGTAGTAGGGATGCCAGGGGACGGGGATGTAGTGGACGTTGACGCCGATGTTCTCGCCGCGGAGCGCGCGAAAGACCTCGGCGCGCCCGACGCGCAGGCCGTCGAGCCGCAGCCGAACGACATAGAGGTGCCACGCCGACTCGCGGTCGGCGAGCACGACAGGCCGCTCGATCTCCGGCAACGCGGCGAGGGCGCGCGTGTACTGCGTGGCGATTTCCCGACGCCGGACGATCTGCTCCGGGAGCCGCTCGAGCTGCGAGAGCCCGAGCGCCGACTGGATGTCGCTCAGGCGATAGTTGTAGCCGAGCTCCGCCATCTCGTAGCGCCAGTCCTCGCGCCGCTGGTGCTCGCGCGTGATGCCGTGGTTGCGGAAGGTGCGGAGGCGCGTGGCGAGGGCCGGATCGTCCGTCGTGATCATGCCGCCCTCGCCGGTCGTGATGTGCTTCACCGGGTGCAGGCTGAACGTCGTCATCCGCGCGAGGCCTCCGACTGGTCGGCCCCGGTACGTCGCGCCGAGGGCGTGCGACGCGTCGGCGATGAGCGGGAGGGCATGACGCGCGCTGACCGCATCCAACTCGTCCAGGTCCGACGGCTGCCCGGCGTAGTCGACGGTGATGATCGCCCTGGTCCTGGACGTGATGCACGCCTCGACCTTGGCGGGGTCCAGGTTGAGCGTGTCCGGCCGCACGTCGGCGAACACGACCGTCCCCCCAAGATAGCGCACGCAGTTCGCCGTGGCCGCGAAGGTCAGCGGGGTCGTGATCACCTCGTCGCCCGGCCCGATGCTCGCGGCGAACGCGGCAGCGTGGAGCGCGGCCGTCCCGCTGCTCACGGCGACGGCGTGCGGCACGTCGACGGCCTTGGCGAACGCGGTCTCGAACTCGTCCACGATGGGACCGGTCGTGAGCCAGTCCGAGCGGAGCGCGGCCACCACCGCTGCGATGTCGGCCTCGTCCACGCAGTGCCGCCCGTACGGCAGCATCGAGGCACGGACGGGCCGGCCCCCCTCGATCGCGAGCGCGGCGTTCGCCGTCATGCCAGGGGTCCGAGCAGCTGGGTCAGCGCTTCCGGGGTGAGCTGCTGGGGGTTCGTGTCGCTCGCATACCGAAAGCCCGGGCGGAGCGGGCGGCTCCCCGTCCAGCGCTTCGACGCCCGCTCGGGACCGAGCGGCAGGATCACGAACTTGTCGTCGAGCTCGAGCGTGTGGCGCGCCTCGTCCTCGGACACGAGGATCTCGTGCGTCTTCTCACCGGGCCGGCTGCCGATCACGTCGACCTCGCAGTCAGGCGCGAGGGTTCGCGACAGCTCGAGGATCGTCATGGACGGGAGCTTCGGCACGAAGATCTCCCCCCCGTGCATCTCCTCGATGCACCCAACCACGAAGCGCACGCCCTTTTCGAGGGTGATCCAGAAACGGCTCATGGCGGGGTCGGTGATCGTGATGCGTCCGTTGCGGCGCTGCTCGAGGAAGACGGGGATCACGCTGCCGCGGCTGGCGACGACGTTGCCGTAGCGGGCGCACGCGAACCGGGTGTCGCGGTCGCCGGCATAGGCGTTGCCATCCACGAACAGCTTCTCCGCGCAGAGCTTGGTCGCCCCGTAGAGATTGACGGGTTGACAAGCTTTGTCGGTGCTGAGCGCCATCACGCGCTTGACGCCGCAGTCGATCGCGGCGTCGATGACATTCTTCGCGCCCATCACGTTCGTGAGAATTGCTTCGAACGGGTTGTACTCACAGGCGGGCACCTGCTTCAAGGCAGCCGCGTGTACGACGACATCGACGCCGTAGAACGCCCGGTACAGGCGCTCGCGATCCCGCACGTCACCGAGGAAATAGCGGACCGGCGAATCACCGGTGTCCGGGAATTGCTGCCGCATCTCGTGCTGCTTCAGCTCGTCGCGGCTGAAGACGATGAGCTTCTTGGGCCGGAGCTCCCGGAGCACGACCTCCACGAATGTGCGGCCGAACGACCCGGTGCCTCCGGTGACCAGAACGCTGAGCTCGTGCCAGTTCACGGCGCGGCACCCGGCGTCCGCTGCGTCCGGTACCACTCGACGGTGCGGCGCAGGCCGTCCTCGAAGCTCGTCCGCGCCCGGAAGCCGAACCAGCGCTCGGCCCGGCTCGTGTCGACACACCGGCGCGGCTGCCCGTTGGGCTGCGTCGTGTCCCACACGATTTCGCCCTTGAAGCCGGTGAGCTTCGCCACGACGCGGACGAGATCCCTGATGCTGATCTCCACGCCGGAGCCGAGGTTCACGGGCTCGGCACCGTCGTAACGCTCGGCGGCAAGCACGATCGCCTCCGCCGCGTCCTCCACATAGAGGAATTCGCGGGTAGGCGTGCCGTCGCCCCAGCATACGATCTTCGGCTCTCCCCGCTCTGTCGCCTCGACGCACTTCCCGATGAGAGCCGGAATCACGTGCGAGTTCTCGCGGTCGACGTGATCGCCCGGCCCGTAGAGATTGACCGGCATCACGTGCGTCGCGTTGAAGCCGTACTGCTGCCGGTACGCCTGCGCCTGCACAAGCAGCATCTTCTTGGCGAGACCGTATGGCGCGTTCGTCTCCTCGGGGTAGCCGTTCCAGAGGTCGTCCTCGGCGAACGGGACCGGTGTGAGCTTCGGGTACGCACAGATCGTGCTGACACCCACGAACTTCGAGACGCCGGCGCGCCAGGACTCGTGAAGAAGCTGCGTGCCCATGAGCAGATTGTCGTAGAAGAATTCGGCGGGATGGGAGCGATTCGCGCCGATCCCGCCAACGCGCGCCGCGAGGTGGATCACCATGTCCGGCCGGGCGTCGCGGAGCACACGCTCGATGTCCTCGCTCCGCCGCAGATCGTAGTCTCGGCTCCGAGGGACGAACGGGCTCCGGCAGCCCCGCCCCTTGAGCGCATCGACGACGCGCGAGCCGAGGAAGCCGGCGCCCCCGGTCACCAGCACGCGGCGCTCATCCCAACGGGGATGATCCTTCTCCATGCTCGTCCCGCTCACTTGACGTCCTCCGCGGCGACCACCGACGCCGTGAGTTGCCGGAGCGTGAGGACCTTTTCCCGCGGCACGTTCAGGCGCGCCAGCTCCGCGACGTGCTGCTCGGGGCGATCGAAAGCCGCCAGGATGAGGCCGTCGAAATCCTCGCCGACGAGCTCCGCGATCGGTCGCACTGGGAAGCCGAGGAAATGGCCGTTCGGCTCCCGAGAGAAGACGCCGACGGGCTCGAGTCCGAACTCTTTGAGTGTCAGGTAGGCGAGCTCGGCGGGCTCCCCCGTGCCGTAGAGGACGATGCGCTTCACGCCCGTCCTGACAAGCTGGCTCAACGACTCACGAAGGGTCTGTCGGGAGCGTTGGTATAGATGAATCGAGTAGGCCAGGTGGTCGTACGTGAGCCGGCTCTTCTCGGCGATCCCCTTCGGCGTGAGGAGGTACCGGAGGCGCTTGCCCGCCGCGGGCTTCTTCGGAAACTCGACGATCTTGATGGACCCCTTCCGGGCCAGGCGCTTGAGCAGCAGGTTGGTCAAGCCGAGCGCCACACCAAGACGCTGGGCGAGCGCCCGCTGGCTCAGGGGGCGGCCCTCGCTGATGGCGGTGAGAATCTCGAGGTCGCGCTCGGCGTGGCGTTCCACGGTCACACGGCCGGTCGCCGGTCGTTGTTCATCATTTGAACGTTCATTACCTGAACATGCCGCACCTCGGCGTGTCAAGGAAAACTATGAGGGCCGACTAAAACGCTCACGAAGTCAGTGGGTTGCTCCTATAATAGCCCTCGTGCCTTCGGGTGGGAGCGGGTACGCGATCGAGGACCGGGGAAGCGAGCGCGTCCTCAGAGTCCAGGGGCGAGAGCACCACACCTACTATAGCGAGCGCCTCATCCGGATGCTGATCGAGCGAAAAGGCATCGAGCGCGCCCCTCTCTACTTTCCCTTCAAGGAAACGCGCGGCCGTCACTTCCTCGAGCGCCTCTTCGCCTATCTGGCGG